>Ga0209156_10001839_pt1 | contig 17009 bp, 16 predicted proteins | sample GraSoiAngelo_124_FD_185881 | JGI IMG/M metagenome (GOLD analysis project Ga0209156, IMG submission 185881) | Grasslands soil microbial communities from the Angelo Coastal Reserve, California, USA - 14_0927_05_20cm (SPAdes) (version 2) | ecosystem: Environmental > Terrestrial > Soil > Grasslands...
GCGCGATGCACACGGTGACGACACACTGCCAGGCGTACTCGCCAAGGTTGGCGGACGACGGATGGAGGTACCCGCGGAGAAACACGCCCACGTTACCGACGTCGCGCAGCAGCGCGAGCGGGCGCAGCTCGATGACGAGCGCCGCGAAGCCGAGGAGCACGGCGAGCGCAAGGAGCGTGAGGAGATTTCGGCCGACGTCCGAGCGTCGCGCCGGCGCCCGGAGTACCGGTCCGGCGTGGATTTCGGGGAAGGCGGCGCTCACCGTAACGCCAGCTCCTCGTCGCGCGCGTCGGCGTCGCCGGATGCGGAGGGCTCGGTGACGATCTCGCCGAAGATCTCGAAGATCGCGGCGTCGGTCAAGCTCGCCGGCGGCCCGTCGAAGACGAGGCGCCCGGCCTTGAAGCCGAGCACGCGATCGGCATAGCGCCGTGCGTACTCGACGTGGTGGAGCGTCGCGATCACCGTGATGCCAGTTAATGACGCGACGTGGCGCAGGGTCCGCATGACGAGCCGTCCGTTCGAGAGATCGAGGCTCGCCACCGGCTCGTCGGCGAGGATCATGGCCGGCTCCTGCGCCAGGGTCTTCGCGATCGCCACCCGCTGCTGCTCGCCGCCCGAGAGGGTGTCGGCCCGCTGCCACGCGCGATCGAGCATGCCGACGTGGACGAGACAGCGGAGCGCGATCGCGCGCTGGCCGCGGTCGAAGCAGTGCGCGAGCGCCGCCCACCTCGCCCAGCCGCTGAGGTGGCCGAGCCGCCCGACGAGCACGTTGTCCATAACGGTCAGGCGCCTGACGACGTTGAACTGCTGGTAGATCATTCCGACGAGAGAGCGGTACGCTCGAAGCCCGGGACCGCGCAGGGTCGCCAGGTCGGTGTCGCCGAAGCGGATCGCGCCGCGGGTCACGCCGGTTGCGCGCGAGACGCAGCGCAGCAGCGTCGTCTTTCCAGCCCCCGACCGGCCGATCACCGCGACGAACTCGCCGGGTGCGATGGTCGTCGAGACGTCCTCGAGCGCAGGCGCGGTCTTGCCGGGAAACACCTTGCCGGCGCCGTCGAGCCTCAGAACCGGCGATCGATGTGTGCTCATCGCCGAGCCCAGCCTAACGATCCGTCGTTTCGCGTTCGTGACGTCGGCGTAAATGTTGTGCGACGGCGCCGGGCCGTGCGACCACCGCGCTGAACGTCTGGCGACGGCCCCTGCGCGCGTGCTACCGTCGCGCGATGCCCCGCAAGCGCGCCCTCTTCCTCGACTGGGGCGGCACGATCGCCCGGACGCTCGACAACCGCACCGCGGTGGACGCCGAAGGGCATCCCGTCCTCATGCCCAACGTCGCCGAGACGCTCGCGCGCGTCCGTCCACGTTTCGACGCGTGCTTCATCGTCTCCAACCAGCCGCGCATCGCGACGGGTGGGATCACGGCGGCCGAGGTGCTCCGGCGCTTCGCCTGGGCCAACGAGCACCTGGGCGGGCCGTTCACCGACTGGCGGCTCTGCCCGCACACCGACGCGGATGGCTGCGCGTGCCGGAAGCCGAAGCCCGGGATGTTCCTCGACCTCGCCGCGGCTCACGCCGTCGACCTCCAGGCCTCCACGCACGTCGGGGACGTCGACAAAGACCGCGACGCCGCGGCGGCCGCCGGGGTCGGGACCTTCGTCTGGGCCCGCGAGTTCTTCGCCTGGGAGTGAGCTAGCCGGCGCCGCCGGCCCCCGGCAGGGTGAAGCGCACGGTCGTTCCCTGTCCCGGCGCGCTCTCGATCCGGAGCTCGCCGCCGTGGGCCAGCACGAGGTGCTTGACGATCGCGAGCCCGAGCCCGGTGCCGCCGAGCTCGCGCGAGCGGGCCCGGTCGACGCGGTAGAACCGCTCGGTGATCCGCGGCAGGTCCCCCGGAGGGATGCCCACCCCGGTGTCGCTCACCGCGATCTCGACGAGGCCACCGGCGCCACCGCTCGCCCCCACCGTGACGCGCCCGCCTTCGGGCGTGTACTTCACCGCGTTGTCGACGAGGTTGATGAGAATCTGGGCCAGCCGGTCGCGGTCGGCGCGCACGAGCGGCAGCCCCGACGGCAGGTCGGTGGCGAGCGCCACGCGGCCGGCGGCGGCCTTCGGGCCGATGATCGCCAGCACCGACTCCACGACCTCACCGAGCTGCACCGCCTCGAGCGCGAGCGACACCTTGCCCAGCTCGATGTTGGAGAGATCGGTGAGGTCGTTCAGGAGGCGCCCGAGCCGCTCGGTGTGGCGGAAGACGATCTCGAGGAACCGCCGGGCGTTCGCTCGCTCCTCGAGCGCGCCGCCCAGCAGCGTCTCCAGATAGCCGTGGATCGCCGTCAGCGGCGTGCGGAGCTCGTGCGAGACGTTGGCGACGAACTCGGTGCGGACCTGCTCGAGCCGCCGGAGCTCGGTGACGTCGTGGAGCACCATGACGACGCCGGTCTCGTCGGGGGCGAGCCGGAGGGGAACCGCGTTCACCTGCAGCCGCCGCTCGACCGGGCTCGAGAGCCTGAGCTCGTGACGCGACACGGTGCGCTCGGCCGCGGCGCGGCTCTCGTGGAGCACCTGGTGGAGGTCCCCGTTGCGGATGACCTCGAGGAAGGACTTGCGCTCGCCGCGCGTGGCGTCGAGGCCGAACATCGCGCGGCTCCGCTCGTTCATGAACAAGATGGTGTCGCGCCCGTCCACGGCGATGACGCCCTCGAGCATGGCGTCGAGGATCGCGGTCGTCTTGGCCTGCTCCTGCTCGAGGTCCTGGAGCTTCTCCTTGAGGCGCGCCGCCATCGCATTGAGCGCCCGGCCGAGCGCGCCGATCTCGTCCGGCGAGCGGACGGGGGCGCGCACGGCGAAGTCCCCGTCGCTCATCCGCCGCGCGATCGTCTGCATCCCGACGACCGGTCCGGTCACCCGCCGGGCGACGAAGAGCCCGATCCCGCACGCGGCGAGCAGCGCGACGAGCCCGCCCAGCAGCATGACCCGGTGGATGGCGGCGTAGGACGACGTCACCATCGCCAGCGGCAGCGCCAGGCGCAGCACGCCGAGCACGCGGCTGCCGTCGGTGACGGGCAGGGCCACGTAGAGGAAAGGCGCGCCGGTCGTGGCGCTCGTCCGGAGGTCGCGCGCGACCCGGCCCGCCAGGGCCTCGCGCACCTCCGGTCGCCCGGCGTGGTTCTCGACGCGGGCCAGATCCTCCGGGGCCACCTCTGAGTCGCCGAGCACTCGGCCGTCGGTGGCGATCAGCGTGACCCGCGACCCGGTCGGGGCCGCGACGCGGACCACGAACGCCCGGGCCTCCCCGGCTCCGGCGCCGCGCGCGAGGACGGCGCGGGCCTCGTCGTGCAGGAGCCGGCCCGTGCTGGCCAGATGCGCCTCGAGCGTGTCCACCGCGAACGCCTCGAGTGCCCGGTTCAGATAGAGGCCGGCGAGCAGCGTGGTCACCGCGACGAAGCCGACGAGGGTCAGCGTGAGCTTCCAGGCGATGCTCCGGCGGAGGAAGTGGATCAGGCGCCCGAGCATCGTGTCAGTCGGTCTCGAAGCGATAGCCGACCGATTTGACCGTGGCGATGCGGCGCCCCACGTCGCCGAGCTTCGCGCGGAGCCGGCGGATGTGCACGTCGACGGTGCGCGACTCGATCTCGTCGGCGCGCGCGTAGCCCCACACGTGGTTGAGCAGGTGCTCCCGCGAGAGGACGCGCCCCGCGGACTCGAGCAGGGCCTGGAGGAGGTCGAACTCCTTGGGCGTGAGCACGAGCGCGTGCCCGTCGAGCGTCACCACGTGGCGCGCGGCGTCCAGCGAGAGCGACCCGACCGACAGCACGCTCGCTCCCTCGACCGGCCGGGCGCGCCGGAGCACCGCGCGCGCACGGGCGACCAGCTCCTTGGGCGAGAAGGGCTTCACCACGTAGTCGTCGGCGCCGAGCTCGAGGCCCACCACGCGGTCGACCTCGTCGGCCTTCGCGGTCAGCATGATGATCGGCACCCCCGCCGTCTCGCGATCGCTCCGGAGCCGCCGGCACACCTCGAGTCCGCCGAGGCCCGGGAGCATCAGGTCGAGCACGATGAGGTCGGGCCGGCGCGCCTTCGCCTCGCGAAGGGCATCGAGCCCGTTCGCGGCCGTCCGGCAGCTGAAGCCCTCGCGCTCCAGGTGCAGCACGACGAGCCCGCGGATGTCGGGCTCGTCCTCGACGACCAGAATCTCCTGGCGCATCGCCCCTCGCGCCGGCGCGGGCGCGCTCGCCGCCTCGCCGCTAAATTAGCGGCGGCAGGCGCGGAAGTTGGCGTAATCGCCCTGGGCGCTCGACCTGGTGTCGTCCCCGTCGGTGAGCACGGCAATTCCGGCGGGCGTGGGCGTGCCGGACTCGCCGAAGAACTTCCTGTAGTCGGCGAGCACGTTCACCTTTTCCTCGACCCAGTCGTCCTTGTCCGGCCTGCCGCTCCGGAGCACGAGCACCTGCGTGAGACCATAGTTGGAGTTCAGGTGGGTGCCGACCGGCACCTTCTCGCTCCAGACGTACTTCACGGCCTTCGGCCCGGTGATGCGGGAGTACGGGACCAGCAGATAGACGGCGAGGGCGCTGTCGTTCGTCCGCGAGTCGCGCTCGTCGCCGCCCTTCGGGAACTCGCGCGGGCGCCACGACCAGGCCAGCATCGGGTACTGCTCGAAGTCCCATTCGGCCTGCCTGGCCGCCTGGATGCCGAGGCCCTTCGACGCCGCGTGCAGAAAGCGCCGGCCCCGCTCCTCCATCACCATGTAGACGTCCTTGCCCGCGTCCTTACGGGGCTTCCAGTCCGGCGGGAACTCGCCGACCTTCGCCTTCGCGAAGTCCTCGAGCGTCAGGCACTCGGGCGGCTGCGCCGCGGCGGATGCCGGCCCCAGCGTGGCGATCACGATGCCGAGCCACGTCACCGCTCGCCTCGTCCCGAGACGCGCCTCGGCTCGCACGATCTCGAGCCGTTTCACCGCTCGTCTCGTGGCGCGGCGCCCCTCGACTCGCACTTCCCGAACCATTTCACCGCTCGTCTCGTGGCGCGGCGCCCCTCGACTCGCACTTCCCGAACCATTTCACCGCTCGTCTCGTGGCGCGGCGTCCCTCGACTCGCACTTCCCGAACCATTTCACCGCTCGTCTCGTGGCGCGGCGCCCCTCGACTCGCACTACCGGCCGCGCCTCCACCAGTGGTGGACGAGGTTGTCCACGACCTCGCCGAGCTGCGCGATCGTCCGGCACTCGCGCACGAAGTCGCACGCGGGCGCGTAGAGGGGCATCACGCTGTCGCCGATGCCCCAGCCCCACTGCCCCTCGGGGTTGAGCCAGATGATGCCCTTCACGCGCTCGCGGATGAGCCGGAGCGCCCACGCCTGCGGGTCGTTGTAGTTGTTGCGCGCGTCGCCCAGGACCAGGATCGTCGTCTTCCGGTCGAGCGAGTCGAGCTCCGTCTTCGAGAACCGGCTGAACGCGTAGCCGAAGTCCGACCGGCAGTGGTAGTCGACGGGCGCGCCCTTGAGCGCCCACTCGATCGCGCGCTCGACCGGATAGGTGCTGAACGCCTGCGTCACCTCCGCGATCTCCGAGACGAAGACGTAGGAGCGCACCCGGCTGAAGCACTCCTGGAGGCTCCAGACGAGCTGGAGCATGAAGCGCGAGGCGTTGCGCACCGAGTCCGAGACGTCGCAGACCGTGACGAGCTTGGGCTTCTCCCGGTGACGGCGCTTCAGGAAGATCTCCATCGGCACGCCGCCGTACTGCAGGCTCTTCCGCGTCGTGCGCCGCGTGTCGATGCGACCACGCTGCTCCTGGCGCTGGCGCAGCGCGAGCGCGTCCTTGATCTTCCGCGCGAGCCGCGCAACGACCGCCTTCATCTGGGCGATCTCGTCGGCTGTCAGCGCGAAGAGCGGCTTCTCGGAGAGCACCTCCCGCGTGAGCTTCTCGCCCTGGCGGTACGCGCGCCGCTCCAGCTCGCGCTCGACGTGCTGGCGGATCATCCGCTTGAACGCCTCGAGCCGGAGCTCGAGGTAGTTGCGGACTCGCGCGAGCTGGCCCGGGTCCAGGCCGCGCGCCTCGAGCAGCTTCAAGAGCCGCTCCAGGTCGCCCTCGACGGCCGACCAGTCGAAGCGGTCCGAGAGCCGGCGTGAGAAGAAGCCGACCTGGAGGAAGTACATGAGCCGCTCGAGCCCCGCGTTCTGCCCGGAGGCGCGGATGGCCATCTCCATCTCGCTCCCGCCCCCGCGCATGAGCAGCTCGGTGAGCTCGTCGAGCTCCATGCCCTCTTCGGCCAGCATTCGGTCGAGCATGTCCTGCACGCGCGGGTCGGCCGGGCCGAGCGCCTTCTGGAGCCCCTGGCCGAGCGCCTCCAGGTCGAGGAAGTAGAGGTCGAAGAGGCGGTCGAAGGTCGGCTGGTCGCGGAACTCCTTGATCAGCGTCGCGGCAAGCGTCGTCTTGAAGGTCTCGCGGTCCACGAGCCCGACCTCGGACGCCGCGGCGAGGGCGTCGAGCGCCTCGGAGGGCGAGATGCGCACCTCGGCGCGGCGGAGGTCGCCGATGAACTCGAGGATGCGCTCGTCCATCAGATTCGCCGTCGGGGCGCCTGCGCAGGGCCTCCGGCGCCCGACGTTCGGGCTGTCATTCCGCCAATACAGATTCGCCGTCGGGGCGCCTGTGCAGGGCCTCCGGCGCCCGACGTTCGGGCTGTCATTCCGCCAGCACCTTATCCAGCGCGCCCTTCACGCGCTCGAGGTCCTTCTCGTGCTTGACGAGCATCGTCAGCGTGGACTCGACGAGCTCCGGCGAGAGCTCCCGGGCGTTCAGGATCACGAGCGAGCGCGCCCAGTCGAGCGACTCCGAGACCGACGGGAGCTTGCGGAGGTCGAGCGCCCGGATCTTCTGCACGGCGCTCACCACCGCGGCGGCGAGCTTCTCGGGGATCTCCGGCACCTTGAGGCGGATGATCGCCAGCTCGTCGGCCGGCACCGGGAAGTCGATGAAGAGGTGGAGGCACCGGCGCTTGAGCCCGTCGGACAGCTCGCGCGCGTTGTTCGACGTGAGCACGACGAGCGGGATGTGCTTGGCCCGCACCGTGCCGAGCTCCGGGACGGACACCTGGAAGTCGGACAGGACCTCGAGCAGGAAGGCCTCGAACTCAGGCTCGGCCTTGTCGATCTCGTCCACGAGCAAGACCACCGGCTCCTCGGCGAGGATCGCCGAGAGCAGCGGGCGCGGCGAGAGGAACCGGAACGAGAAGAACGCGTCCTCCTGCCCGGCGATCTTCGCGACGGCGTCGGGCAGCGACGGCGTGTCGGCGATCAGCTCGCCGATGCGCTCGCGCAGGAGCTGCGTGTAGAGGAGCTGCTTGGCGTACTTCCACTCGTAGAGCGCCTTGCCTTCGTCGAGCCCCTCGTAGCACTGCAGGCGGATGAGTCGGCGACCCGTGACCTCCGACAATGTCTTGGCGAGCTCGGTCTTGCCGACACCCGCGGGCCCTTCGACGAGCACCGGCCGGCCCATGCGGGCGGCGAGAAACACGACGGTCGCGATCCGGCGGCTCGCGATATAGCGCGCGTCGCCGAACCGCTGCTGGACCTCTTCGACGGACTCGAACATGGCGGCTCCTCGTCAGATGAATTGGCGTTCATTGTAGCGGATTTCCTCTTGGCGGGCAGCGGGTACAATGCCCCATGCCCGACGCGGCCCGCTACCATCGCTGGAAGCTCGTGCTCGCGGGCGTCGGCCTCGCAGTGTCGGTGGGCTATCTCCTCGCGATGCTCCTGACGGGCGCGGCCCACGCCCTCGCGGCCGCCGCGGCTGGGACGCCAGGTGGGGCGTGGGGCCAGGTCGCCAGCGTGGCGCTGGGCCTCGGCGCCGCGCACGGCCTGCTCGCGTTGCCGCTCGCCTGGGCGCGCGGGTGGTGGCTGCCGCGCCGGTACGGGCTCCTCCACCAGGCATTCCCCGCCTGGCTCGCCGACCGCGCGAAGGCGGCGCTGCTCACCGGCGTGCTCGGACTCGCCGCGGTCGAGGTCGTGTACGCGCTGCTGCGCCAGACCGCCTGGTGGTGGCTCGCGGCGGCCGCCGCGTTCTACGTCGCGCAGGCGGCGATCGCCTTCGTGCTGCCGGTCTGGATCGTCCCGCTCTTCTACCGGCTCACGCCGCTCGAGGACGAGACTCTACGACAGCGGCTGCTCCGCCTCGCGGGCCGAGCCGGCGTCCCCGCACTCGATGTCCGAGTGGCCGACCAGTCGCGTCGCAGCCGGACGGCGAACGCGGCGGTCGTCGGCTTCCGCGCCACGCGACGCATCATCCTCTTCGACACCCTGCTCTCGAGCTTCACCCCGGACGAGATCGAGTCCGTGCTGGCCCACGAACTCGGCCACCACGCCCACGGCGACCTGCGCCGCGGCCTCGCGGTGCAGGGCGTCCTCACGGCGGCCACGTTCTGGCTGGCGGACCGGCTCCTGCGCGCCGGCGCCGGGACGTTCGGCCTCGCGGGCCCGGCCGACCCGGCGGGGATGGCCTGGCTCGCGCTGGTCCTGCTCCTCCTGGGCCTCGCCGCGCTCCCGCTCGGCAACGGCTTTTCGCGCCGGATCGAGCGCGAGGCCGACGACTTCGCCCTCGCCGCCACCGGCAACCCCGCGGCGTTCATCGGCGCGATGGAGCGGCTCTCTGCCCTGAACCTCGCCGAGCGCCGCCCGAGCCGATGGAAGGAGCTCGTCCTGTACTCGCACCCCGCGCTCGACCGTCGGATCGCGCGCGCCAGAGGAGAGCCCGCATGACGCCTCGCCGCACGCTGCGCACGCTCGTCGAGAAGAAGCAGGGCCTCGTCGTCCCCGGCGCCTACGACGGGATCTCGGCCCGGCTCGTCCAGCAGGCGGGGTTTCCCGCCGTCTACATGACCGGCTACGGCACGGCTGCCTCGCGGCTCGGCCTGCCCGACCTCGGCTTCGCCGGGCTCGCGGAGATGGCCGACCACGCGCGCAACATCGCCGCCGTCGTCGACATTCCGCTGATCGCCGACGCGGACACGGGCTACGGCAACGCACTCAACGTCCGCCGGACGGTGCAGACGTACGAGGCGGCGGGGGTGGCCGCGCTCCACATCGAGGACCAGATCACGCCCAAGCGCTGCGGCCACCTCTCGGGCCACCAGGTGATCCCGCGCGCCGAATTCGCCGGCAAAATCCGCGCGGCGGTCGAGGCGCGCCGGGATCCGGACCTCCTCATCATCGCGCGGACCGACGGGATCTCGGCGGTGGGTTTCGACGAGGCGCTCCGCCGCGGCGAGGCGGCGGCGGAGGCCGGCGCCGACGTGCTCTTCATCGAGGCGCCGCGGGACGAGGCGCAGGTGGAGCGCGTCGCGCGCGCCTTCGACACCCCGCTCCTCTACAACTACGCGCCCGGCGGGCGCTCGCCGCTCCTGCCGTTCCGCCAGCTGCGCGAGCTCGGCTACGCGATCATCCTGCTCCCGGTGGACACGCTGCTCGTCGGCGTGCAGGCGATCCGCGCCTTCCTCGGCGAGGTGAAGACGCGCGACGACGTGCTCGCCCTCAAGGACCGCTACATGAACTTCCGCGACTTCAACGAGCTGATCGGCGTGACCGCCCAGCTCGAGCTGGCGGAGCGCTACCGGGACGACGCGCGCTCGGCGACGTAGGCGGCGAGCGCCGCCTCCCAGGGCCGGAGGTCGTCGGCGCCGAGCGCCGTCAGGTTCCCGTGGCCGAGGACCGAGTACGCGGGGCGCCGGGCGCGGGCGCCGAACTCGGCCGCCGTGACGGGCCGGAGGTCCGGCGTCAGGCCCGCCAACTCGAAGGCGCGCCGGGCGAAGCCGTGCCAGCTCGTCGCCCCCGCGTTGGTGAGGTGGTAGACCGGGTGCACCGCGAGCGGGAGGATCTGCCAGACCTTCCGCGCCAGGTCGAGCGTGTAGCTCGGGCCCAGCACCTGGTCGGCGACGACACGGATCGGCCGGCCCTCGGTCGCCAGGCGCAGCATCGTCTCGACGAAGTTCGTCCCCGCCTTGCCCGAGCTCCGCGCCACGCCGTAGAGACCGCAGACGCGGAAGACACGCGCGCGCTCGCAGCGCTCGAGGGCGAGCCGCTCGCCGGCGAGCTTCGACTCGCCGTAGACGGAGAGCGGGTTCGGGGTGTCCGACTCGAGGTATGGCGTCGAGCGGCGGCCGTCGAAGACGTAGTCCGTGGAGAAGTGGACCAGCGTGGCGCCGAGCCGCTGGCAGACGGCGGCGAGGTCGCCGACGGCGCGCGCGTTGAGCGCGAACGCCGCGTCCCTGTCCGCCTCGGCCTGGTCCACACGGTTGTAGGCCGCCGTGTTGACCACGTGGGTGGGGCGGAGCTCGGCGAGGAGCGTGCCGACGCGCGTCGCGTCGAGGAGGTCGAGGTCCTGGTGCTTGAGCGCGACCAGCTCGCCGTCGAGGTCGAACGTCCGGGCGAGATCGGAGCCGAGCTGGCCGGCCGCGCCGATCAGGACGACCCGGAGACGGCCCACGCGCTCAGCGCTGACGGGCGCCGTCCGGCGAGCCGCCGGGCCGCTTCGGCGGCGGGAGCACGAGCCCGACCAGCAAGTCCAGGTGACGGAAGTCGAAGGGCTTCGGGATGTACGCGAAGATCCCGGTGGTGTGCGCCTCGGCGGCCGCCTTCGTGCTCTGGTTCGCCGTCACCATCATGACCGGCACCCGTCCGTCGATCGCGCGGATCTGCTTGAGGAGCTGCAGGCCATCCATCCCCGGCATGTTCATGTCGAGGAGGATGAGGTCCGGGCGCTGGCGGAGGAAGGCCCGGTAGGCGTCGGCGCCGTTGGACGCCGCCTCGACCACGTAGCGCTGCCCGTGTTCGAACTGCTTGAAGAACTCCATCAGGACATCGATGACCGACGGCTCGTCGTCCACGATGAGAACGCGCCGGGCGGCGGGCGGAGCATCTGGCACGAGGCCAGTATATGACGGCATGGGGAGTTATCGAGGGGCGCCACGGCTCCCGCCGCGGCGTCCCGAGCCACCCGGGGGCTTGGGGGCCCTCTCGGCCCCCAGGTTCAACTAAGACGCGGTCTTGGATGGCGTCGCGAAGACGAGGGCTACGAGGTGCTCGAGCTGCTGGAAGTCGCAGGGCTTGGGTACGTAGGCGAAGACCCCGGCGTGGAGGACCTCGACCACGGCGCCCAGCGGCTGCTTGCCCGTGACGACGATCACGGGGATCGAGCTGTCGAGGGCGCGCACCTGCTTGAGCAGCGTGAGCCCCTTGAGGCCCTTCATCTGCGGGTCGAGCAGGATCAGATCGGGGCGGCCGTGCTTGAGGGCGGCGGCGGCCTCGGCGGCGTTCGACGCCGTGTAGACCCGGTACCGCTGTCCGTGGTTGAACTTTCCGAAGTGGCTCTTCAGCGCCTCCAGCTGTGGCGAGGGATCGTCGAGCAGGAGCACGTGCTTCTCGGGCAGGGACCGCACCGACTTGAAGCCGAGCTTGTGCTGTGAGGCCACCCTCGACAGATATGCACACCCGGTACCAAAAGGTTATGCGGCGGAAATATTTGATTTAGAATCCGTCGGCGGCGACGGGCGACGGCCGCGTGTCAAACGTGCGCGCATTCTGGCTACGCTAGAGCTTGGGCGCGATGCGGGACGCGAAAAGCTCGAGGTGCTCCATCTCGTCGAAGACGGGATTGAGCATGAGGAAGCCGACGCCGGCCGCGACGATCTCCTCCAGCCGGTCCACGCATTCCTCGGGCCCGCCCCACACGCACACCTCGGTCGCCAGCTCGGGCTTGCCGTAGAAGGCGCCGAACCACTCGGCGAGCCGCCGGCCGGCGCGCGCCCGATCCTCGTCGACCGCGATGTAGACGCGCTTGCCGAGCGGCAACGAGGCGGGATCGCGGCCGGCGTCCTTGAGGAGCCGGCGCAGGAGCGCGACCTCTTCGAGGAAGCCGGCGGTCGAGAGCGAGCCCGCGCCAATGAAGCCGTCGCCCAGCTCGACCGCGCGCTTGAGCGCGTTCGGATGGTGGCCGCCGAACCAGAGCGGGGGGTGGGGCTTCTGCAGCGGCTTCGGCTGCATGGAGGCGTTCTGGAGCTTGAAGAACTCGCCGTCGAACGTCACGCGCTCCTCGGTCCAGAGCCGCTTCATGAGCCGGAGGCCCTCGGCGAAGCGCGCGGCGCGGCGCGCCGCGAGGAGGCCGAACGCCGGGTAAATTTTCGGGTTGCCCCCGAGACCGACGCCGACCGTCAGCCGCCCGCCGGAGAGGTGATCGAGCGACGAGAGCGCCTTCGCGAGGTGGACGGGACTCCGGAGCGCGGTGAGGAGCACGGCCGGGGCGAGCCGGAGCCGCTCGGTGCACGCGGCAGCCCAGGTGAGCAGCGTGACGGGTTCGAGGCTCCGGATGCCGCCGAGGATCTGCTCGACGACCCAGGCGCTTTCGAAGCCGAGCGCCTCGGCGCGCGCGAGGAAGGTGCGGAGCTTGGCGACCTCGAAGCCCCCCTGGAGCACCGTCTGCGGGATCGCGACGCCGAGCGTGACCCGGCTCTTCACGGGGCGAATCCTACCACGAGGACGCGGTGATATAGTTGACGGCTGTCGGCGCTGGCGCGACACAGGCAGACCTCAGGGAGACCCCATATGAACGGACTGAAAGACGCGATCGCGAAGGCCCTCGACCGCCTCGGCGACGAGCTGGAGCAGCTCTCCCACAAGATTCACGACAATCCCGAGCTCGGCTACCAGGAGGTCAAGGCGGCCGGCTGGCTCACGGAGTTCCTGGCGCAGCAGGGCTTCAAGGTCGAGCGCGGCGTCGCGGGCGTCGAGACGGCCTTCCGGGCCACGCTCGAGACGGGCGAGGGGCCGACGCTCGCGATCCTCTGCGAGTACGACGCGCTCCCGCAGATCGGCCATGCGTGCGGCCACAACATCATCGCCACCGCGGGCGTGGGCGCCGGCGCGGGGCTCGCCGCGGTGCGGGACCGGCTGCCCAAGGGCCGCATCCAGGTCATCGGCACGCCCGCCGAGGAGGGCGGCGGCGGCAAGGTGAAGCTGATCAACGGCGGCGTGTTCAAGAACGTGGATGCGGCGATGATGGTCCACGGCTTCGACCGCTGGGTCGGGCACGCGGACCTGCTCGGGATCGTCCGCGTAGGCTTCGAGTGGAAGGGCAAGGCGGCGCACGCCTCCGCCGACCCGTGGGAGGGCGTGAACGCGCTCGATGCGGCGGTCCAGACCTACAACAACGTCGCGATGCTCCGCCAGCAGGTCCGGCCGGACGCGCGCCTGCACGGCATCATCACCCACGGCGGCGCCGCGCCGAACATCATCCCCGAGTTCGCGGCGGCGACGTTCTATGTGCGGTCGCTCAGCGTCGACTACATGTGGGACCTCCAGAAGCGCGTGATCCGCTGCGCGGAGGGCGCCGCGAAGGCCGCCGGCTGCGAGCTCAAGGTCGTGGAGCACCGCGAGACGGTCTACGAGCCGATGAAGCGGAACGCGACGCTCCTCGACGCCTTCCGCGCGAATCTCAAGACGTTCGGCGTGACCGAGTCGCCGGAGCTCAAGGACCGGCTCGGCTCCTCCGACATCGGCAACGTGAGCCGGGTGCTCCCGGCGATCCAGCCGATGGTGAAGATCGCCCCCGACGGCACGCCGATCCACTCGCGCGCCTTCGAGGCGGCGGCGAAGGCCCCGCTCGCCCGCGAGGGCATGCTCATCTCGGCCAAGACGATGGCGATGACGGTATGCGATCTGCTGTCCGACCCGTCGCTCGTCAAGCGCGCGCAGGCCGAATTCCAGGCGGCCCCGTGACGCCGGACGCGGTCAAGCCGAAGGTCGTGCAGGCGGTGGATCGCCTCGCCGACGAGCTCGAGGCGCTCTCGCACCGCATCCACGACACGCCCGAGCTCTGCTTCAAGGAAGAGCGGGCCCACGCGTGGCTCACCGAGCTCCTCGAGACGCACGGGGCGAAGGTCGAGCGCGGCGTCGGCTCGCTCCCCACCGCCTTCCGCGCGACGATCGAGGGCGGCGGCCCCGGGCCGACCATCGCGATCCTGGCCGAGTACGACGCGCTCCCCGGGCTCGGCCACGCGTGCGGCCACAACGTCATCGCGACCGCGGGCGCGGGCGCCGGGGCGGCCCTCGCGCTCGCGCTCGGCCGGCTCCCCTTCCCGGGGCGCATCCAGGTGATCGGCACGCCCGCGGAGGAGGGCGGCGCGGGCAAGGTGAAGCTGCTGGAGGCCGGCGTCTTCGAGGGCGTGGACGCCGCGCTGATGATCCACGGCCGCTGCGGCACACAGGTGTGGCGCCCGACGCTCGGCATCATCAAGGTGAAGGCCGAGTTCCACGGCAAGGCGACGCACGCCTCCTCGTGGCCCTGGCGCGGCGTGAACGCCCTGAACGCGGTCATCCAGCTCTTCGTCGCGCTCGACCAGATGCGCCAGCAGCTCCGGCCCGACGCGCGGGTCCACGGGATCATCGTCAAGGGCGGTGAGCAGCCGAACATCATCCCCGAGTACACGCGCGCGGACTTCTACCTCCGCTCGCTCGATCGGAGCTACCTCCACGAGCTACTCCGGCGCTTCACGAGCTGCGCCGACGGCGCCGCGGCCGCCACCGGCTGCCGCGTCGAGGTCGCGGCGGAGCCGACGATCCACGAGCCGATGAAGCCGAACCGCACGCTCGCCGAAGTGTTCGAGCAGAACCTCGCGTTCATCGACTTCCCCGTGGACCCGGACGACGGGGAGGCGGGCTACGGCTCGACCGACTGCGGCAACGTCAGCCAGGCGCTGCCGACGATCCACCCCTACATCCGCATCTCGCCCGACGGCGTCCCCGGCCACTCGCGCGAGTTCGCCGAGTGGGCGCGCTCGCCGCTGGCGCGCGCCGGCCTGGTGGCGGGCGCGAAGGCGCTCGCGCTCACCGCGCTCGACCTGCTCGCCATGCCGGAAAAGCTCGCGGCGGCGCGGGCGGAGTTCGGCCGATGACGCGACTGCTCGTTCTCCTGCTGGGGGCGCTGGTCGCGGGCCTGCCCGCGGCCGCAAATGCCCAGACGGCGGAGGCCGAGCTCCAGGACGCGCAGGGGAACGTCGTCGGGACCGCGACACTTGTCGAGGCGCCGGGGGGCGCGCGGATGGCCCTGCGGGTGCGCGGGCTCCGGCCCGGCGATCACGGCGTTCACATCCACGCGGTCGGCAAGTGCGAGCCGCCGGCCTTCAGCTCCGCGGGCGATCACTACAACCCCCGGAGCAAGAAGCATGGCCGGCAGAATCCCGAAGGCCCGCACGCGGGCGACCTCGGCAACCTGAGCGTCGGCGCGAGCGGCGCCGGCGCCACGGTGGCGACGGCCGCGGGTGTGGCGCTCGCCGACGCGGTCGGCCTCGCCCTCATCGTCCACGCGGACCCGGACGACGAGAAAACCGACCCGGCGGGGAACGCGGGGGCGCGGGTCGCCTGCGGCGTGATCGCGAAGTAGGCTAGCCCTCGGGCATTGACGCCGGCTCGAGCAACACCGCGAGCCGGCCGGCCATGAAGCCGCCCGCCACGCCCGCCGCCAGCGTCAAGACGAGCGCCACGAGCGTCTCGCCCGGCGCCGGCACGAGCCCTCGGTACGCCGGCAGGCTGCCGAGCCTCCAGACCATCAGCCCGAAGAGCACGAACGCGTACGCGGTCGACGCGGCGACGGGCCGGCGCCGCGGGTCCACGGCCACCATCGCGGCGATCGGGATGAGGCCGAGGAGCTGCGCGACGCTCGTGGTTGCGCCCGGCACGGTCCCGTTCCTCCGGGCGACGATATTGGCGACCGCGATCGGCGACGTCGGATCCTTCGCGATCTCCGCCTCGATGACCGAGACCGGCTGGAGGAGGTCGAAGCCGAGCCGCGCGAGCTGCTGGCCCACGAGGCCAAGCGCGACGGCGCCGACGAGCACGGCGGCGGGCGCCCAGCGGCTCCCTGAGAGGCGCGCGGTCGTGACGTAGGCGAGCGGCAGCACGAGCGCGGCGAGCATCGCGTAGAAGTGGAACAGCACGCCGCCCTGGAGGTACGCGATCCGGAAGCTCGGCTGCACCGCGAGCTGCAGGCCGATGAAGAGGAGCGCGCCGGTGGCGAGGATCGCGACGAAACGCGCCCGGCTCGGCGCGGGATACACCTCGCGCGCGATCAGGAAGCAGCCGACCGTGTTGATCGCGGCCCCCAGCAGGCCCAGCATGTGCGGCGGGCTCCAGAGCGTGACGTCGATGCCGAAGAGCCGGTGCCAGAGGTCGTCGATGGGCGCCGCGAGGACCGTCAGCGCGATGCCCCACGCCGCCAGGTGGAAGCCGCGCGTGCCCACGAGGCCGAGCGCCCGCACGACGTCGCCCGCGGCGCGCGACGGCCGGAGGGTCGTGAAGGCCAGGGCGCCGACGCTCAGGAGCACCGTCAGCGTCACGCCCGAGTAGGTCATCAGGTGCGGCGCGATCCAGAAGGAGTCCCGCCCGATGATGGTGTGCCACTGGATGTCCCACTGGACGCCCCAGCTCGCGAGCACCTTCGCCCCGACGAGCCCCCAGAGCGCCGCCCGCCGCCACGCGAGCGACGCGCCGCCCGCGCGGGCGAGCGCGGGCGCCCCGGGGATCGCCGCCGCTTTCGAGCCGATTGCCACGCGCCTACTCTACTCGGTCGCGCCCGGCGCCGGCAATGCCGCCGAACCGAGCGGCCTGGCATAGGTGAGACTCGAGTGGGCGAGGAGCCGGCCGTCCTCGCTCACGCACTCGGCCACGCCGTAGACCAGACGGCGGCCGAGCTTGAGCACGCGCGCCTCGCAGCCAAACGGCGCCTCCCTTACCGCGTCGAGAAACGCCGTGCTCATCTGGGCCGTCACCGACATGTCGGTCCTGCCCAGCCGGGTCATGATCGCGAGCCACATCGCGACGTCGGCGGCCGCCATGAGTACCTGCCCGCTCACGATGCCGCCCGGGCGCTCGAACGCCTTCTGGAACGGCACGGCGAGCACGCAGCGCCCTTCGGCGAGCGCGCGGAGCCTGAAGCCATACGCCCGCGTGAACGGGACGCTCAC
>Ga0209156_10001841_pt1 | contig 16990 bp, 15 predicted proteins | sample GraSoiAngelo_124_FD_185881 | JGI IMG/M metagenome (GOLD analysis project Ga0209156, IMG submission 185881) | Grasslands soil microbial communities from the Angelo Coastal Reserve, California, USA - 14_0927_05_20cm (SPAdes) (version 2) | ecosystem: Environmental > Terrestrial > Soil > Grasslands...
GCGAGCTTTTGCTTTTCATTTAACATCACCAACTGCGCTGCGCTCCACGGCTGACCCGGCCGTCGCACATAACCCCAGAATTTGAAATCGGGTTTATAATATCGGCGGCCAATAAAATAATCCCCCGCCGGTTCGGCAGCGATGCGCTGCGCCATCTCGATTCTTGCCTGCTGAATTCCTTGGGGTACGGTTTCGCAGCCGCCGAAGAACAAGGCGCCGAACAAAAGATTGGTCGCGAGTAGAAATGGAACGGGGCGACTCATTCGTTAGATCGAGACTTCTTATCGCAGCTTTGCGCGGCGCGCAAACAGTCGAAGCACGCGAACGGTTAAAGCGTTGCATCGTTGCAAGGCGCTCGTAAATTCCCCGAGATGATCAAACTGGACGTTTATGCCGCTGGATTGCGCGACTTTAATAAAATATTGGCACTGGACCACCAACTCGAGGCGATTGCGGGTCTGCGCTACAAATTCGGTAGCAATCACGATCTAGCTTATCTCGAGCTCGATGAACCACAATCAGCGTCCGTGAAATTCGCGCCATTTTCTTTAAGCTCGGCCTCAATCCACGATTCATCCGCACCATTTCGGCGCAACTTCGGTCGAAAACAGAAACGGAACCGTTAAGAGTTTAGGAGGGCGCGACACATATTGTCGTGCGCTTTCTTGATGATGGCTCGATTATTTAACGCGCTCGGAGGAACTTTTCTCGCGTTCTTCCAATATCTGGGCGAGGTCGTATTATTGGCGGCTGATACATTTCGCTCGATTTTCACGCACAAGCTCCGCTGGAAATTATTTCTCGACCAAATCGTCGAGATTGGTTTGCTTTCGCAACTCGTCGTCGTGATCACGGGTGGATTTACTGGTGCAGTCTTCTCGGCCCAGACGTTCTTTCAATTTAATAAAATCGGAATGGGATCGGCAACCGGGGCAGTCGTATCGGTCGCGATCTGTCGCGAACTTGGTCCGGTCCTCACGGCATTGATGGTGGCGGGTCGCGTCGGCGCCGCCATGTCGGCGGAAATCGGCACAATGAAAGTGACCGAGCAGATCGATGCTTTACGAGCGCTCGCAGTTTATCCGACCGATTATCTGGTCGTGCCGCGTGCGCTTGCCATGATGGTGTCAATGCCGCTGCTGGTGGCCGAATGCATCGCTGTCGGCATTGCTGCTGGATATTTCATCGCGATCTTCATGCTCGAGATCAACGGCACTTATTACATGGCGAACATGGTGCGCTGGACGCGTAATCGCGACATCATCATGGGCTTGTCGAAAGCGTTCTGCTTCGGGATTCTGATTGTATTTATCAGTTGCCAAAAAGGATTGAGCGCGCGCGAAGGCGCGGTCGGTGTCGGCCGCGCGACGACTGAGGCCGTAGTAAATTCGTCGCTTGCGGTCCTGATTTGCAATTTCTTCCTCACAATGCTGCTCAACATAATTTATCCGGCTGGATATCAATGATTGAAACGTCGCCTGAGATTTCGGCAACGCCATCGCAAGATCGATGCGTTGACTCGATGCTGACGGTGCGCGATTTGATGAAGACGATCGACGATCAGGAAATTTTGCGCGGCGTCGATCTCGACGTCGCACACGGTGAAACGCTTGCAATCATCGGTCGCAGCGGTGGAGGCAAGAGCGTCTTGCTTAAGCACCTGGTTGGACTAATGCAACCTGACGCGGGTGACATTTGGATCGAAGGCCAAAACATTACCGGGTTGAGCGAGCGGCAGCTCAGCGCCATTCGGCAAAAGATCGGCATTCTCTTTCAAGGTGCCGCACTTTTTGATTCGATGACAGTGGCGGAAAACATCGCCTTTCCGTTGCGGGAAGCGGGCGAGCGTGACCCAAAAGTCTTGCGCGAAAAAGTTCGGGAGATGCTCGATGTGGTAGAACTCGAAGGTCAGGAAGAAAAAATGCCGGAGAGTCTCAGTGGTGGAATGAAAAAGCGCGTCGGTCTTGCGCGGTCAATCATTCGCCGGCCGAAGTGCGTGCTATATGATGAGCCGACATCCGGTCTCGATCCAGTCGTCGCGGACAGTATTAATCGACTGATTCGCCGCTTACAGAAACGGCTGGGAATGACGAGCATTGTGGTCACGCATGACATGAAAAGTGCATTCGATGTCGCTAATCACATTGCCTACTTGCACGAAGGTCGAATTTATTTCTACGGCACGCCCATTCAGTTTCAGCAGACGAGCGATCCGATTCTGGAGGATTTCTTGCTCGGACGTTCCGCTGAAGAACGTGAGGACACAGTTGAGAGTTGAAGATTGAGAGATGAGAGTTGGAAACTGATGAATCGACACGAACGAGGTTTGGAATTTAAAGTAGGCGCCTTCGTCTTCGTTGGATTAGCGATGTTAGGCGCGCTGGTCGTGCAATTCGGTCGTCTTGGCGAAGGTCTTAGAACTTATTATCCGCTCACCGTCCGCTTCAATGACGCGAGTGGACTGTTGAAAGGTTCTGATGTTTTGCTCGCGGGCGCGAAGATCGGAAAAGTCTCGGGCGGTCCACGAATGGTTCGCGAAGGCCAGGGCGTGGATGTGCCGTTGAAGATTTATGATTACATTAAGGTCCCTGAAGGAAGCAAATTCACCGTCGGAAGTTCCGGTCTGCTTGGTGACCGGTTCGTAAACGTGACGATGCCGGCCGGGCAGCCGAAGGCTTTTCTGGCGCCAAATACCTACATTAATGGTGCGCGTGAAACTGGCATCGACGATCTTACAAGGGAAGGCGGCGCGCTCGTGACCGATCTGCGCGGGACGGTCCAGAAGATCGACGTCGCTGCGGCGCGATTGAATCAAGATACTCTCTCTTCCGAGAACATGGAAAATCTGAAATCCTCCATGGAACATTTGAACGAGGCTACGGGTGCGCTTGCCGAGTCTTCAAAGAAATTGGATGGCGTCATCGACAAAGCGGATTCAACAATGGAGTCTGCGAAAAAATCAGCCGATAATTTGCAGAATGCGATTGCGGATACGCGGAAATTGCTCCGGACTGCGAGGGAAGGAAAAGGATTGTTAGCCGAAGTATTGAATAACCAAGCGTTGGCGAATGATCTGCGGGCACTAGTCAGCAATTTACGGGCTCACGGCATTTTATTTTACCGGGATAGCGCAGCGAAGATCGACACGAACCCCCGCCAGCAAAGTCTACAACGCCCCAAGGCTGAAAGGCGCTGAGAAGCCGGAGCGCGCGCGCATTACAGGGTCGAATCGAACGTAAACGCGCTTCCTACAGGGCCTACTTTTTACATTTTTGTAGTAGGCCGCGTCGTACTCCTTGTTCACTTAAACCTTCGATTCGAATGATTTTCTCGCGAGATTTTTGACCGCGCTTAAGCAGAATCGTGCGTTCGGGGATTTTCAACTCGTTGGCCAAGAAACTACGCAGCGCGGCGTTCGTTTTTCCTTCCATGGCCGGAGCGCACAGTTTGATTTTGATAGCCGCTTCATACTTGCCCATCACTGTGTTCTGTCCTGCATTTGGAACAATGTGAAAACGCAGAATCGCCATTCGAGCGAGTGGCAACCGAGGCCGTCGTGCTACAATCCGATGGCGGCACGAACGCGTTGCATGACTTGATCGGCGATTTCGTTTGCCCGCTTAGCGCCACGTGCGAGGACATCGTCAATGTACGATTTGTCAGCGAGGATTTCTTTCCGGCGCTTGCGCATCGGCGCGAAATAATTCCAGAGCTTTTCGAAAAGCTGCTTTTTGAAATCGCCATAGCCAGTGCCGCCTTTTTGAAATTGTTCCCGTATTCCCCCAATTTCATTTTTTGACGCGAAAAGGGAGTAGAGCTGGAAGATTGTTGATCTTGCCGGGTCCTTCGGCATCTCGACCGGCGTGGAATCGGTCACGATGCTCATTACGCGCCTTCGCATTTCCTTTTCGTCGCCGAAAATGTCGATGTTGTTGTGGTAACTCTTGCTCATCTTCTGTCCGTCGATCCCAGGAACGACCTCCGTCGCCGCGTTAATTCGCGGCTCGGGGAGCTTAAAAATTTCGCCGAACGTCTCGTTCATTTTCACCGCGAGATCGCGGGTGATTTCGATATGCTGCTTTTGATCTTTGCCCACAGGCACGGTGTCGCTGTCGTAAATCAAAATGTCGGCCGCCATCAGCACAGGATAATTGAAAAGTCCCGCTGACGCGGCCATGCCGCGCGCAATCTTGTCCTTGTAAGAATGCGCGCGCTCAAGCAATCCCATCGGCGCAATCGTGGATAAAATCCAGGTCAATTCCGTGACCTGTGGCACGGCTGATTGTAGAAAAAGTGCAGCGCGCTCCGGGTTGAGACCGCAAGCCAAGAAATCAACTGCGACGCGGCGGCTGTTTTCACGTAGTGCCTCCGGATTATGCAGGCTGGTGAGCGCGTGATAATCTGCAATAAAATAGAACGCTTCTCCCTCGGCTTGCAGGGCGATCGCCGGCTGCATCATTCCAAAGTAGTTGCCGATATGCAGTACGCCGCTCGGCTGAATGCCGGATAAAATACGCATGTCGATTTAAGATTTCAGATTTCAGATTGAAAGCGAATCATTATCCTCAAATCTGCAAGCTAAGACCTGCAATCTGCAATTTGAATCGTTTCTTGCTCGCTAATTTTCAACGCAGCCGCTAGATAAGCGCGCGATGCCCGCTCGATCGCAGCCGATTTCTGTCGTTACCGGTGCCGCCGGTTTTTTGGGATCGCATTTAACGGATCGTTTGCTTGCGGAACGCCATCGCGTCATCGCAATCGACAATCTGATCACGGGCAACCCCGCGAACATTGGGCATCTGGCCGGAAATGAAAATTATCGTTTCATCAGACACAACGTCTCCGATTTCATTTTCCTTCCCGAAGAAAGAATCGATTACGTTTTTCATTTCGCCTCGCCTGCGAGCCCGATCGATTATCTCGAACTGCCAATTCCCACATTGAAAGTCGGTGCGCTCGGCACGCACAATGCCCTGGGCTTAGCCAAGGCTAAAATGGCCTCCTTTATTCTTGCGTCGACGTCCGAGACTTACGGTGACCCGCTCGTGCATCCGCAAAAGGAGGATTACTGGGGCAACGTCAACCCAATAGGGCCGCGCGGCGTTTACGACGAGGCGAAGCGGTTCGCCGAAGCGATGACGATGGCTTACCATCGCTATCACAACATCGACACCAAAATCGTTCGCATCTTTAACACGTATGGTCCCCGGATGCGGCTGCGGGACGGGCGCGTTGTTCCTGCGTTTATTGGTCAGGCCCTGGCGGGAAGACCGCTCACTGTCTTCGGTGATGGCTCACAGACGCGCTCGTTTTGTTACGTTTCCGACCTTATCGATGGAATTTTCAAGCTAGCAATGAGCGATTTTCACGAGCCGGTCAACCTTGGCAATCCGCGCGAGATGACAATCAAGCAATTTGCCGACGAGATCATTCGCATTACCGGAACAGAATCGACTATTGAATTTAAGCCGCTGCCCGAGGATGATCCGAAAGTACGCCAGCCAGATATCTCGCGCGCAAAAAAAGTTCTTGGCTGGGAGCCGCGAGTCAGTTTCGAAGAGGGAATTACCCGAACAATCCAGTATTTTCGCGAATCGCTTAAACGGGGCTGAACCGATGGCGAAGGGACTCTGGAAAGCACTGAGTGGAACGCCGAACAACAAGAGAAGGATTGGCGAGACAGCCGCGGGCCAAACCGGAAGCGATGTCCCCACGTCGCCCGGCACCGCATGCCCAGTATGCGGAGTAATCGCGGTAGCGGAGAAATGCAAGCTAGTTTGCCACAGCGATATTTGTCGAGGTCGCGTGATTATGAATTGTTCCGAATTTTAGAACTGGAACGTGGGTGGCTTTTGAACGAGAAATCACCCCGAACATTTTCACGTATCCCGCTGCGAAACTAAATGTTTCAATATTAAGCAAGTATTATGAAAGCTAACTCTCCGCTGGCCCTTTTTGTGCTGCTCATTACCTGGGCGCAGATAGCCATGGCGGCCGATTTCCAGATTACCAAGATCACCAAGAACCTGATTTCAACACCGGATTTCAACTACGGAGGCGGTGGACAATATCGAATCAATCAGCGTGATCGCTGGCTGGAAGTGGAGGTTGAATTTGTCGCGGCGCCAGACTGGACCGATGAGCTAACGTTCAAGTATTACATTCTCTTCAATGGAAGCCTTCTGACCGGTGAAGTGACACACGTAAACATTCCAGCGGGTCGCGAGAACCGATCGGTCATGTACATCTCGCCAGTCGCACTTTCACGATTCGGAAACAATCGGCCAATTACGGCCAACTCGTGCCAAAACATCGCTGTGCAAATCGTGCAGCAAGGCGCGGTAAAAAATGAGCTGAGCCTCGCACGCGCCCCGGCACAATGGTTCGCGACGCTGCCGCAGATTTCTGGATTCGTCTTGAACAAAAACGAGACACCATTCGCGCCCATTTATTGGGACCGTTACGAGCAAATTAAGGCGTCAGGCCGCTGATTCTAGATCGAATGGCCAGATCGACCCGCCTCATCAGTCTCAACCTTGGATCTCAGACCATCGGCTTGGCTGAATTTCGCGTGGAGGCGCACGGAGGCTTGGCGTTGTTGGACTATCGCTTTCGGGAAATCCCAGTCGATTCAACGGGAGAGGGAATGGGGCGTGTGCAAATGCCCATTGCTTTGGGCGAAATGATGAACGAGCTGCAGATCAAGCGCGGCCGCGTCAACTACGCGGTGTCTGGACAATCAGTTTTCGCTCGTTTTGTGAAACTGCCGTCGGTTGATGAAGAAAAGATCGAGAAAATTATTTCTTTCGAGGCGCAGCAAAATGTTCCTTTCCCAATCGACGAGGTTGTTTGGGATTACCAGCTCGTCGGAGGCGGTGGCGACGAGCCAATTCAAGTCGTACTGGTCGCGATTAAAATTGACTTGCTCGATGAGATCAACAATGCGGTTGAAGAGACGGGGATGCGCGCATCGATCGTCGATGCTGCGCCGATGGCGCTGTATAACGCCTTCCGCTACAGTTACAGCGACCTAAGTGGCTGTTCGTTGCTCGTGGATATCGGAGCACGCACGACAAATCTTCTCTTTATCGAGCCGGCAAGAGTTTTCTCGCGGAGCATTCCAATTGGCGGCAGTTCGATCACTGCCGCGATTGCCAGGGAATTTGGCGAGCCATTCGGGGCGGCGGAATCTCGTAAGAAACGCGACGGCTTTGTGAGCCTCGGAGGTGCGTACGCTGAGCCGACAGACCCTGACGTTGCCCGCGTTTCGAAGGTCGTACGCAGCACAATGACGCGATTGCACGGGGAACTGATGCGTTCCATCAGCTATTATCGTGGCCAACAACAGGGAAATCCGCCCGAGCGCATTTTCCTATGCGGTGGCACCGCGGGAATGCCTTACATGCGCGAGTTTTTTAACGAAAAACTGCAGCTGCCGGTCGAGTTTTTTAATTCGCTTCGGAATGTGGCCGCAGCCGAGCCAGCGCCGGTGGCCGACCTTCCGCGGTCTGGGCATTTGTTGGGTGAAGTAGTTGGATTGGCGCTTCGAAGTGTAAGCAGCTGTCCAATGGAGTTGAATCTGCTTCCGCGAAATGTAGTTCGAAGGCAGGAATTAGAGAGGCGCCAGCCGTTCTTTATTATGGCGGCAGCTTGCATCATTCTCGCTTTACTTGGCTGGTCAGCTTACTACACGCGAGCGGCCCAAGTGATGCGGCAGAGCACGCGGGTTCTTCAACAAAAGATCGACACCATGAGGTTCGCCGAGACGCGGCTTGATAAACTCAAAAAGCAAGCCGCCTCACTGGACAGTGTCGCGACGCCGCTGATAACAGCAATTAACGACCGCAACTTCTGGCCGGAAATTTTGGAAGACCTTAATGCGCGTCTGCCGGAAGCAGACATCTGGATTACCGAACTTGCCGCCATTTCCGGTGGAAAACTGCTGGGAACTGGTGACAAACACGCCGCGGAAAGGGCGGTCACTCCCGCGTCGGTGACTTCGCCGTCTCCGGCGACCAGATCGAAAACAAAACCAGAGAGCGCGGGCGGACCGGCAATCGATGGCATTTTTGTACGTGGTCTTTACTTGTTTAATCCGAAACAGCAGGAAATTGTCGTCGATTATTTTCGCAACCTGGTCAGTTCACCATTTTTTAATATCGAGGCAAAAAATCCGGAGCGCGTGATCAAATCGAATTCGGTGCCGAACGACACGGAGTGGGCGTTTCCTTACGAGCTCCGTCTCGATCTTCGCAAGCCGGTGAAATTACCATGAACTGGTTGCGACAAAACCAATGGCTCGGCACATTTCTGATTACTTTTGGAATTTGCACATTAGTTGCCGGAATCCTTTTCTTCCTAGCGAGAAGCAACTGGAGTAATGCCAAAGGGCAACTGGATGCTGCTGTAACGGAGCTGAACCGGCTTCAGCGTCTCGATCCATTCCCAAGCGATGCCAATGAACGGAAACTGAAAGTTCTCCTCGAGAATTACAGCGCTGCGCTCGACAAGCTGAAGGAAGAACTAAAAACAGAGGTGGCTCCAGCGCCCCTGCTTGCGCCCAATGAATTTCAGTCGCGTTTGCGCCAGGCGACGATTGCCGCCCTGAGCAGAGCACGGTCAAATAACGTGAAGCTCCCGGACAATTTTCATCTTGGCTTTGACGAATTTGCGACCGCCTTGCCGAAGACAGAGACGGCGCCCCTGCTTGGACAGGAGCTCTCCCAAATACAGATGCTCATGAATATCCTGGTGGATGCCAAGGTGGACAGCGTGACGTCTTTTCAGCGGCCGCCATTGCCTGAAGAACACGGAATTGCGCCTACTCCGACGCCGACTCCGGTTCCCGCCGGACGAAAGGGTAGCTCCCGCGGACCGAAGCCGGCCGGGACAAGCGTGGCTAGCCCGAAATTGCTCGAGCGCAATATTGTCGATCTTACGTTTAAAGCGACGCCAGCTGCGGCGCGAAAAGTCTTGAATCAGATCTCGAGCTCGAACGGACAATTCTACATCATCCGCACTTTATACGTTCGGAATGAAAAGGACAAAGGTCCGCCACGCGAAAAGACCGCCGAAGCAAACCCGCCTGCAAATCAACCGACAGCTCCCGGTCAGCCGGCCAGCGCCGCGCTGAGTTTCATTGTTGGCAATGAACACATCGAAATCCTGGCCAGGATCGAGATGTTGAGATTTACATTTTAGCAAATGGATTGGATTCGGACACATTATGATCGGGTCACGCTTATCGCGGCAGCTAGTTTTCTTTTTATTTCTGCCGTATCCATTTGGTGGAGCGTAGTGCAATTCGGAAACAATTTAACCGCACACCGGACTGTGCCTCCGCCAAAGAAAGCCTCTCCGCCGGGTAAAGCTCTTGAGGTTGATCATGCCGCCGAGCAGCTCCAGCACCCGGTGCAATGGAAGTCCAGCGGGCGCTCCGGGCTTTTTGTTCCGGAAAAACATTTTATCGGCGCCAACGGTCTGCCGGCAACATTACAAAACACACAGGTACACTCACCTGTGCCGAATGACTGGTTTGAGCAATTCGGTTTGCCAATCGTCGATGCGGATGTTCTCGATCAAGATCCCGACGGAGACGGTTTCACCAATCTCGACGAGTGGCAGGGCGGCACCAATCCAACCGACAAGGATTCGCACCCTGATTATCTCACAAAGCTACATTTGGTATCGGCTACCGAAGAACCCTTCCGGTTCATGTTTTCATCGTCGGTCGCCGGCACATTTGCGATCAACACAATCGATCAAAGCGAGCCGACGCAATTTTTGAAAATAGGAGACACAATCCACGGCACACCCTTTAAGATCGTTAAATTTGTCGAAAAACATGCCCGCAACCAGTATGGCACCAATCTCGACGTTTCGGAGTTGGTCCTCGAACATACAGAGACCAAAGAACAGCTCACCCTCGTGAAAGAAAAGGTCGCGACGTCACCCCAGTCAGTCGCGACCTTTGCCTATGCCTGGGGCGGACGCCGCGAATTTGAAGTGAGAAAAGATCAAGAATTTTCATTGAAACCGCTGGATGACCTCAAGTATAAGCTCGTGGATGTGCAGTCGACCAAGGCAGTGATCGTGAACACTCAGAAACCAAATGAGCCCATCGAGATCGGCTTTGCCGCGCCATAAATCTTACTTATGAAAAAAATCTCAGCCCTCCTCCGCAGCTTGTTTCTCCCCGGTTTCATCGCTCTTTCGCAAAGCCTTGTTTGCCTGAGCAGCTTTGGCCAAAATTTCCAAGGAGTCGCCGATCGGGAAATTCAGCGGCGGCAGACCGCGATACCGCAGGGTGAAGCAGCTCTCGTGCGCGGTAAAGCCGCGATGCAGGCGAAGAATTTCACACTGGCGCATGAAGAGTTTAGGACAGCGGTCACGTATCTCCCTGACGCAGTGGTCTCGGGAAAAGCACACGACAACGCAGTCGAGGGCTTTTGCAAGAGCGGAGTAGCCCTGGCGGAACAGCGCATCGCTGAGGGCAAGTATGCCGAAGCCGAGGCGATCCTCGGAGAGATTTTAAGCGATCGCTACGACCCCAACTGTCGTCCGGCCGCGCAGCTGCTCGCGCACTTACACCAGCCCGGCTATTTCAACAAAACGATGGGCCCGAAGTTCATCGCGAAAATCGAGGAAGTAAAAGCGCTGTTGACAGAGGCCGACGGCTATTACAACTCCGGCCGTTACGATCTTGCGCATAAGAAATATGACCAGGTCCTCAATCTCGATCCCTACAACGTGGCGGCGCGGCGAGGGCAGGAAAAGATCGATAATGCGAAATATCGTTACGGCGAGGAAGCCTACAACGAGACGCGAGGGCGCAGCCTCTGGGAGGTGGAGAAAGGCTGGGAAGAACCAGTGCGCCAATACGGCCAGGCCGTCGCTCCCTTTGCAGACGCGTTCGCTAGAGACGCAAGCGGCACGGCCCGGATCACGACCAAGCTGAACACTATCATTATCCCACGGATTGAGTTTCGCGATGCCAGCATTCGTGAGGCAATCGATTTTCTCCGGCAGCAGGCAGTCGAGAATGATCCCGCTACAGAGGGAAAGAAGGGTGTCGATATCGTCCTGCGCTTGGCCCCCCTTGGCCAGATTGCTCCTCCGCCGGTCCCAGTTCAGCCTGCGCCGGCCGGCCCCGGTGCTGCTGCACCAGGAACTGCCCCGGCAACAGGCGGGGCGCCCGTTACCGCGCGTCCAGTTGTGGCCCGTCCAGTGGTTGCCGCTGCCCCGACGTCTCCAGCTGATGCGCGCATTACAATTACGCTCAACCAAGTTCCCCTTGGTGAAGCACTGCGCTACATCGCAAGCCAGGCTGGCTTGAAAGTAAAAGTCGAACCGTACGCTGTATCGATCATTCCCATCACTGAACAGAGCAACGATTTGATCACGAAACAATATCGCGTGCCGCCAGGTTTCATTAGCACGGGTGTACTACCCGGGACTTCGCTGTTGCAGAGGGGCGCGTACAAGACAGCGCAAGCCACGGGCGCCGTTCCCACAGGCACTGGTAAAGACACGCAAGAATCGACCGGCGGCCAACAACTCGTGATTCGTGAAGGCGCGAAGGAATATCTCGAAGCTCTGGGCGTGCCGTTCCCGGAAGGCGCCAGCGCAAACTTCCTTCCTGAGAGCAGCCGCCTGATCGTTCGTAACACCCAAGATAATTTGGATCTGGTCGACGCGTTGGTTGAACAGGCAAATCTCGCGGTGCCGAAACAGGTCGAGATCGAGTCGAAGTTTGTCGAGATCACGCAAAACAATTTGAAAGAACTTGGGTTCGATTGGCTGCTTGGCCCATTCAAGGTTGGCAGCCAGGGCGCCTTCGGATCCGGCGGAACCTCGGGAACAGGTACACCAGTCGATTCGACTAATTTTCCCTTCAATGGAATCAATCCTAATCCCGGCTTCGTACCTACAATTGGTCCAATCGGGCAGAATCCTGTTACGGCCGGAAATCGCAGCGGCAACGCCGCTATTAGTGCGAATGCGATCGATGCCCTTTTATTTCCGTCGTTGGGGACCAGCGCCGTGGCTCCAGGAATTTTTGGCTTGGCTGGTGTTTTCACCGATCCGCAATTTCAGGTCGTCATCCGTGCACTTAATCAGAAAAAAGGTGTCGATCTTCTCTCCGCGCCTAAAGTGACGACCAAGAGCGGGCAGCGCGCCGTCATCGAAATTGTCAGAGAATTTCGTTATCCTACGACGTTTACCCCGCCGCAGGTTCCCAGCATCACGGGTGGAACTGGCGGAACCGGAACGGTTTCAATTGAAGTTGTCACGCCGACTACGCCTCAGACCTTCGAGACCCGGAATACCGGCGTTACCTTAGAGGTTGAACCGGTGGTAGGACCCGATGGAGTGACCATCGATCTGAATCTGGTGCCGCAAGTCGTCGAGTTCGAAGGTTTCATCAATTACGGCAGTGCTATCTTTGGAGTGAATCCTAATAATATTAGTGGCATGACGGTCCCGACCGTTCTTCTCACTAATAATGTGATTAACCAGCCGATTTTCAGCACGCGCAAGGTGACCACGAGCGTAAGTGTCTGGGACGGCCAAACGGTTGTGCTCGGTGGATTGATGCGTGAAGACGTGCAGAAGACAGAAGATAAAGTCCCGATCGTCGGCGATATTCCCCTGGTTGGACGCCTCTTCCGCACCAACGTCGATCAACACATCAAACGCAATCTCGTCATTTTCGTGACGGCGCGGTTGATTAATCCGGGCGGACTGCCAGTTAATCCCACTGAGGAGGAAGAGGAAGGGCTGTTGCAACCTCCGGTTTTGCCAGAGATTCCAGCGTATAAGAAATAAGCGCCGGGTTGCTCTCACTTCTGCGGCATATCCGTAAGAGGGAAGGCTCAACTGCCCAGTCGTAAAGCGTGAGGAGCAATATCGCCGGGTGGTGCCGCATCCGATACCCTGCGAAACATAGTCCATGAAGAAATCCCTTTTCCCTTCATTGGTCGCGGTCTGCACAGTTATTGCAATGGTTACAGCCACTCCCGCTTTCGGCGGGAGTAAGAAAAAGAAGGCGACACCGGTGTCTCATACGCCGGTCATTTCGAGCGTGACGGGCAACGCTATCACTGTAAGCGAAGAAAAAATGACGCGAACATTTATCATTACACAGTTCACGGAAATCAATCTAAACGGGCAAAGAGCCACTATTGTCGATCTAAAGCCGGGTATGACGGTGAGTGTCACAATCGGTATGGATCCTACCCGCGCCAGCCGAGTCGTAGCGACAGGTGTTCCAGTGGGCGGGAATCAAAAGAAGAACTGAAGATGCTTTAAATGGCCGCTCGCAGAATCAAAGCGTTCCGAAGGCATTAAGAAATAGAAATAGGCACAGCCTTTTTTTATGAGATGGAATTGTTGAAAGCGACGTGGAGCCGGGACAATGAATTGGTGGGGGTTCCTCCATAAACCATGCGAGCACGCGCGTTGGCTCCGCGATGTTCGAATTTAGAAGTGAATAAGGCGCGAGGCGCAAAAGTCCAACGCCTCAGAATCTTTTATCACGATATGAAAAGAATACTTTTTGCGTTAACGCTATCGGCCCTTTGGTTGTCCGCGTGGCAACCGGTTAGAGCGGCCGATGTAAGCATCGATTTCTTCTACAACAATCTGTCCGGCGGCAACTGGATCGAAGTAGCAGATTATGGCTACGGCTGGCAGCCCGATGTGGCGGTCAACGATACTAATTGGCGTCCTTACGCCGATGGCTACTGGGCCTACACCGATGACGGATGGACATGGGTTTCTTACGAAGATTTCGGCTGGGCCACTTATCATTATGGGCGCTGGGCTCGCCTAGCCGATTACGGCTGGCTCTGGTTTCCCGGCAGCGATCTGGATTGGGGGCCGGCATGGGTTTCCTGGCGAACCGGCGGCGACTATGTCGGGTGGGCGCCTTTGCCGCCGCGCGGACCGGGCATTGTTTATGAGGGACAGCCCATTGGCGCACGTGTTGACATCGAGTTCGACATCGGTCCCGAATATTACAACTTTATCGATGCTCGTTTTATCGGTGAGCCGGTCTTGCGCGACCGAATTTTCGCGCCATCACAGAATGTCACCTATATCAACAACACGGTAAACGTGACCAATATCACTGTTCAAAACAATGTGGTGTATAATTATGGCCCTGATTACAACGTGTTGAGCGCGCGAGCGAGCCGGCCCATTCAGCGCCTTAAGATCGAGCGGCAGCCTGGAGCTGACTTTTCTGCTGCGGCCAGATCTGGTGCATTGACGAAAGTGCAGGGGGACAGACTCGTAGTCGCCGCTCCCGCCAGGATCAGCAAGCCAGCGCCCGGGATTGCACCCCCGCGCATAAAAACAAAGGTTGCGCAGCCGAAAATCGAAAAAGGCTGGACCGGCGTTGCCAATGCGGCGCAGTTAAAGGAAAAAATTAAGACCGAGAACCCGAACATTCCGCCGCCAACTGGCGCCGCCGGGGCCGGGCAGGCCCCAGGCGGAATTTCTCCAACGATTCCCCCAGCTGGCATTACCTCGCCTGCGCCAACGGCTCCGGTTATGGGACCTGAAAGAGGGAAACGGCCAGGCCGTCCCGGTGCCTTGGGAACATCTCCCGCATCTCCCGCTGGCATTGCTTCGCCTGCGCCAACGGCTCCCACCACGCCATTTGAAAGGGGCCGAGGAAAAGGCAGACCCGCCGGGACTCCACCAACCGCTGGCGCCAGCCCAACGGCTACGGAGGCCCCGGCAACTTCACCTGCGCCGTTTGAAAAACGCAAAGGTAAAGGCAGGGCCGGCGAGGGACCTCAACCGGGTATGACCGGCGCGCCGATAGCATCTCCGGCAGAAGCGGCTTCGCCAAACATCCAAGGTGGTCCTCCGGCTGGGAAAGAGCGGGGCAGGCCAGGAAGAGGAACGCCGGAAACCAGCTCACCACCGCCCGGACAGACGGGCGCGGCTCTAGGCGCTCCCGAGGCAACGCAACCTCCAGGTAAACACAAAGGACAATTCGAGCGCGGCGTTGCCAAGCCTACTCCGGAGCAGCCCGGAGGCGGTGCGAATCAACTGCCGCAGGGTCAATATAGAGGCCCTGGAACTGAGCAAACTGCTGCGCCGGCTACGGGGGCGGCCCCCTATGAGAGTCGAGGTGGAAAACAAAAAGGCCAGGGAGCCTTTGCACAACCGAGCGCTCCGTCCACCACGGGTGCAGCTCCAGGTGAAACCCGCAGCGGAAAGCAGAGAGGCCAGGGAGCTTACGCGCAACCCGGCGGCGGGCCGCCCGCTAGTGGTGAACAAGAGAAACCGAAGGGCGGAAAGAAAAAGGGCGAGCAAGGTTCTCCAACTCCCCCTGGCCCTCAATAACGCAAACTTAAATTTGGATTAAACAACGGCCCTGGAGTGATCCAGGGCCGTTGTGTGTACATGGGATTCCTAGTCGCAGCCTCCCGTGTCGGCTGCGAGACTCGCTGGTTAGCTTAGGACCGCCGGCGACATGATGCCCGCCTCTACAGGGAATTTAAAGCAACTCTGCGATCTGCACTGCATTTAGCGCTGCACCTTTGAGCAGTTGGTCGCCTGATACCCAAAAAGAAAGTCCGTTCTCAAAAGCGCAGTCCACACGCACGCGGCCTACCTGACAATTGTCCTTTTCTGCGACGCTTAGCGGCATCGGATAACGATTGCTCTGCGGTTCATCGACTAACTCGACTCCCGGCGCTTTCGCCAAAACCTCGCGCGCTTGTTCGACTGAGACGGGTCGCTCAAATTCCGCGCTGACCGCGACCGAGTGGGCGCGGTAAACCGGGACGCGCACACAAGTCAGGGAGGCCCGAAATTCCGGCAAATGCATGATCTTGCGACCTTCGTTCTGAAACTTCATTTCCTCTTTGGTGTAACCATTCTCGAGAAATGAATCAACATGCGGCAGAACATTGAAAGCGATCGGATGCGGATAAATTTGTGATCTCATCTCTCGATTTTGCGATGTGTCTTCGACCTGTTGTCTCAATTCATTGATCGCGCGTGCACCGCTGCCGGAGACGGCTTGATAACTGGCTGCAAAAACACGACGCACGGTAAAGACCCGGTGCAGCGGATAGATCGCCATCAGTGCGATCGCTGCGGTGCAATTTGGATTCGCGATTAGACCGCGATGGCCGCGCACATCTTCCGCGTTTATCTCGGGAATAACCAGCGGCACGTGAGGCTCCATCCGGAAAACCGACGAGTTGTCGATTGCAATGGCGTCTGCTTGGCAGGCAATCGGAACATATTTTCGCGAGATCTCTCCGCCCGCGCTGAAAAAGGCGACGTCGATCTTGTTGAATGAACGGTCAGTAAGTTCTTCCACCTGGATCGAATCATTATGAAATCGAACGGATTTTCCGGCTGATTGCGCCGAACCAATCGCGCGCAGGCTCGCGACGGAAAAATTTCTTCTCTCGACCACACGCAAAAGTTCCGCACCAACTGCGCCGGTCGCGCCAACGACGGCGATGTGATAACCTTTCATCAGGAGCCGGATTCTATCGCCGGCCTGATTTGATGCAAACTTCACAGACAAATATCCATATCTCGATTCGCGATCAGCGGCTTACACTGAAACGAGGTGAGACTCCACTCCGCAGTTACCCCGTATCCACTTCCAAATTCGGCGTAGGGACAGAAGACGGAAGCATGAAAACGCCAACCGGACGGTTCCGCGTCGGAGAAAAAATCGGCGGGGAAATGCCAAGCGACACCGTTTTCCAAGCTCGCGTGGCCCTCAAGCCCGGCGATCCGCTTTCTCCGACCGAGGATTTGGTTATGTCGCGAATTTTATGGCTCGATGGTTTAGACGAGGACAACGCCAATACGCGCGACCGTTTCATCTATATCCACGGGACAAAACATGAGGACAAAATCGGCATCCCAGACAGCCACGGCTGTGTGCGGATGCGAAACGGTGATGTCGCAGAATTATTTAAGCTGGTCGATGAAGGGACACACGTAA
>Ga0209156_10001844_pt1 | contig 16985 bp, 16 predicted proteins | sample GraSoiAngelo_124_FD_185881 | JGI IMG/M metagenome (GOLD analysis project Ga0209156, IMG submission 185881) | Grasslands soil microbial communities from the Angelo Coastal Reserve, California, USA - 14_0927_05_20cm (SPAdes) (version 2) | ecosystem: Environmental > Terrestrial > Soil > Grasslands...
TGGTCTCCAGTTCCGCCAGCAATTGCTGGGCGATGTTCGAAAGCTTGCCTGACCAGGCCGCGCCGACGACGACGGGCGGAAAGTTAGGCAGCGGCAGAGCGCGGACTTGCGGCGACGGTTTGAATCCAGGCACCGCGACGGCTAAACCGATCCCGTAGCCGCTCGCGACGTAACGCTCGATCAATCGCGCCGAGTTAACCTCGATTCCGCAAAACCATTCCACCCCGAGACGCTCAAGGCCGTTCTGGAAATGGAGGTGAACCGGGTCCGTGTGTGGGAAAGTGATCAGCGTTTCCTCGATTTTGTCCCGCCTCCACAACTCATCGGCGCGAGCCAGCCTGGACTTTTTGTGGACGAGCAGAATCAATGGCAGCTCGAGTAACGGCCGCGCCTGAATCCCGCCACGCGATTTTTTCTCGATGAGGGTGATGGCAAGATCGACATCCTGGGCCAGAAGCAATCTTTCGGCTTCGGTGCGCGCCGCTTCGTGCAAATAAAGCCGAAACGTTGGAAACTTCGCGCGAAGTTTTTGCAACAATTCCGGAACGTAATCGTGCAGGACAATCGACGGCGCGGCGATGCGCAATTGTGGCGAACTGTTCTGGCGCATTTTTTCCGCGACGATGTCGATGTTATCGAAGAACGGTCTGATGAAGTCGAATAGCTCCGCGCCCCCAGGCGAGAGTGCGAATGGCCTCCGCTGAAATAGTTTAGTGCCGAGCGATTCCTCCAGTTTCGCGATCTGCCCACTCACTGCCGGTTGCTGGATGCCATAGGGAATGTTTCGCACTGCCGCGGCGATGCCGCCGTGCTTCGCGACAAAATAAAATAGCTCGAGGTGATGCACGTTCATGATCGAAAGAGTCGATGAATTCCCAAATTTTTATCGATTAACAATCGACGAGCAAAGCGCGTATCATCCTGACCAAACCGGAATACGCAGCCAAGTCCAACAAACAAATGGAACCCCTGATCCTCCTTCTCATCGCTTTTTTGATCTTAATCGTAGTGCTGCCGTTCGTCGCGATTGCCAAAGCGAATGCGGCAAAGCGCACCGTTGACGACTTGCTCGCGCGGCTCTCATCCGTTGAAGACGACCTGCGCACCCTGCGGCAAAGCGCTTCTCTCGCGAAACCGGGAGCGCCCGTATCGACTTCGCCAGCGATACCACCACCGTTGCCCGTCACTGCAGCCGCTGCGGTTCGGGAAGCGTCCAAAGAATCGGAGCCGCCGCCAATTCCCCAAGAACTCATCGACGCAAAAGCACGGCAAGCCGCGATTCCGATCAGACCGCCGATCGATTGGGAGCAATTCATGGGCGCAAAACTTTTCGCGTGGATCGGCGGTCTCGCGCTTTTCCTCGGCGTGGCTTTTTTCGTGAAGTATTCCTTCGAGCACAACCTCATTCCACCGGAACTGCGCGTTGCGATCGGCTTCGTTGTCGGCTTGAGCCTTCTCGTTGGCGGCGTGCTGCTCAAACGCGAGGAAAACGCGGTCACTGCGCAAACGCTTTGCGCCACCGGGATACTTGTGCTCTACACCGTAACGTTTGCCTGCCGCTCGTATTATCACTTCGCGTTCTTCGGTCTTTTCCCAACGCTTTTGTTGATGACGCTGATCACCGCGGTCGCGTTTCTGCTCGCGGTGCGGCTCAGTGCAATCGTGGTCGCCATTCTCGGTCTTGCGGGGGGCTTTCTCACCCCGGTTTTGCTTTCGACCGGCCAAGATCATCCGCTGGGACTCTTCGTTTACATCGCGTTGCTCGACGTCGGTCTGCTCGCGATCGCGCAACGGCAACAGTGGAATGCGCTGCCGATTCTGGGTGCGGCTGGAACTGCGTTGATGCAGATCGGCTGGATCGGAGCATTCTTCGTTCCCGAAAAATATTTCGCCGGCAACAAAGTGCTCGTTGTCATGGCGGTGTTCGCGGGATTTCAAGCCTTGTTTCTCGCGGCGGTGGCTTGGGCGAAGCGCACTGGAAAAATGAACCGCGAGCTGTCCTCATCTGCACTTGGGCTCGCCGCGGTCGCTGTGTTCTCAGCGTTTTACTTGTTGCCGTTCCAAACACTCGGGCAGCGGCCAGCTCTGTTGTTCAGTTACATTTTTCTTGTCGATCTTGGCCTGCTCGCGCTCACTCTGCTCGACGCCAAACTTGTTGTCGTTGAAGCCCTCGCGGGCCTTGCGGCGTTCATCTTTCTGGGCGCGTGGACCGGCAATTATCTCACCGGCCAGCATCTTTATACCGCGCTGGCGTTCTATTTTGTGTTCGCGCTGTTTCATGCAGCGACGCCGCTCGCGCTGCAACGTCTGCGCAAGATCACTCTGCCGTGGTGGTGCCATGCATTCCCCGCGCTCGCGCTCGTACTGGTGTTAATGCCGATCTTCAGGCTGACTGAGCTTTCGATTCTCGTCTGGCCGTTCGTACTAGTTGTCGATCTTCTCGCTCTTGTTCTCGCAGTGATGACGGCGACGCTGCTGCCGATTCTCGCCGTGCTTCTGCTCACACTCCTCGCGCTAGGCGCATGGTTGTTTCACATTCCGACCGAACTCACGGGTTTGGCGACGGCGCTGTTTTTGCTTGGCGGTTTCGCGATTTTTTTTCTCGTGGCAGCGGCCTGGGCTTGCCGTCGATTGCTGGCCGCGCCGGGCGCCGCCACAGCACACGCGCCAAGTCTTTTCGGCAACATCGCCGATCCGGCAAATCTCTCTGTTCAACTTCCTGCTTTGTCGGCCACGCTACCGTTTCTTCTTCTCATCATGGTGACTCTGCGGCTGCCGCTCGCGAATCCCTCGGCGGTTTTCGGTCTCGCGCTGTTGCTAACCGTCCTGCTTTTTGGCATGACAAAAATTTTCTCGCTCGACGTGCTGCCTGCGGTGGGACTGGTTTCAGTACTGGCGCTGGAATACACGTGGCATTTTCAACATTTCGATCCGGCGCGTGCCATGCTGCCGCTGATTTGGTACCTCGTATTTTATGTCGTGTTCAGTGTGTTTCCGTTTATTTTTCATCGGGAATTCGCGGGAAAAACAACGCCGTGGACGACGGCGGCGCTCGCCGGACCGTTGCATTTTTATCTGGTCTATCAGCTCATTCGCGCTGCGCATCCGAACGGCGTCCTCGGTCTTGTGCCCGCGGCATTTGCGCTGCCGTCGCTCATCGGACTTCTCATGCTGCTCAAACGAACACCGCTCGACACCCCGGCGCGCAATGCGCAACTCGCGCTCTTCGGTGGCGCCACATTATTTTTCATTACTCTGATTTTTCCGGTCCAATTCGACCGTCAATGGATCACCGTCGGTTGGGCACTGGAAGGCGCGGCCCTTTGCTGGCTCTTTCATCGAGTGCCGCATCCGGGATTGCGCATCGCCGGCGTCGCCTTGCTCGTTGTGGTATTCGCGCGCCTGGCGCTCAATCCGGCCGTACTCAGCTATCATCCGCGCGCGACGGCTCCGATTTTCAACTGGTATCTCTATACCTACGGCCTCGCCACTGTTTGTCTTTTTGCCGCCGCGCGATTACTCGCACAGCCGCGCCACCTCGTATTCGGTCGCAATTCCCTCCCGTTGCTTTACACACTGGGCACGGTCCTGGCTTTCCTGCTCGTGAACATCGAGATCGCCGATTACTTCAGTGCACCCGGCGCAGCTGCGCTGACCTTTCAATTCTCGGGAAATTTCGCTCGCGACATGAGTTACAGCATTGCGTGGGGCATGTTTGCATTGCTGCTGCTCATTGTCGGAATCCGGAAAAAAACAGCGCCGGTGCGATATGCGAGTCTCGGATTGTTGGGCGTCACCGTGCTAAAACTTTTTTTTCACGACCTTTCGCAGCTCGACCAACTTTACCGTATCGGCGCATTCATCGTCGTCGCCGTAATCGCCATCGTCGCTTCGTTTCTGTATCAGCGGTTCCTCGCTGCTGTGGACAAAAATAATGAAGCCAAATCCACGATTCCACCGACATCGTAAACTCTGCGGCCTCGCCGCGTGTATTACGTTGCTCTGTACGACATCCCTTCTGGCGTTTGAGCCAAACGAATGGCGTCAGACGCAGATGCTCAATGTTCCTGCGCCTGGACTGGTGCGAGTAAATCTTCCAGCGGCAACGTTGAACGCCGCGCAGCCAGGACTCGAAGACCTGCGAATTGTGGATACGGCGGGCAATCAAGTGCCTTATCTGATCGAGCGCCTTGCGCCCAACCCGGGGTCGATGCTGCGGCCAAAAGAATTTCGCAGCACAATCGAAGCGGGCGCAACGCGACTTATATTGGAAACGGGAACAACTGCGCCAATCGCCGGCGTGAGTCTCGAAACGCCCGCCTCGCAATTCGTCAAAGCCGTCCAGGTCGAAGGATCGCACAACGGCGCGAATTGGAAGAAACTCGCTGCCGGGGAGCCGATTTTCCAGTTGTCCAGCGGCGTCGCGAACCTGCGTATATCATTCGCAGACGCCGCCTGGGAATTTTTGCGACTCACCATCGACGACCGGCGTTCGGAACCGGTGCCGTTGACTGGTGCGCAACTGCACAGGCCGCGCTCTGCCGCGCCTGCGGAAACGCTTCCCATTACGATCAAATCGCGCGATGACAGCCTCGGCATTACCCGGCTCGCGCTCGACCTCGGCGCGGCGAACTTGACAGTGGCGTCGCTGCACATCGACACGAGCGAGCCATTGTTTACACCTACCGTCACTCTCGCCGTTCCCGAAATTGCAGGAGATGGCATCCGCGAACGGACGCTCGGCGAAGCAGCCGTTTATCGCGTTGGTGTCGATGGAAGAAGCGAGGCGCGTCTCGATATCCCGATCGAGCAACAAATCCACGCGCGCGAGTTACTCCTCCTGATCCGGAATCAAGACAGTCCGCCGCTCTCGATCAGCGCCGTGCACGGCGACCGTCGGCTCGTGCGTCTGATCTTTTTCGCACATGAACCAGGTCATTACTCGCTCCTTTCCGGCAACGACCAATGCACTGCCCCGCGCTACGATCTTTCCGCGTTAAGCGAACAACTTAAGAATGCAGCGGCAATGGAAGTGGAGCCGTCATCGCTCGCTCCCAATCCGAAATACAAAGTGCCCGAAGCGCTTGCGACGCTCACTTTGACCGGAGCGAAGATCGACATCGCAAAGTGGAAATTCCGCAAGCCCGTCCCACTGACCCAAAGCGGCGCGCAACAAATCGAGCTTGATCCCCACCTGCTCGCCCACGCGTTGCGCGATCAACGCGACGTGCGTCTCGTCCGCGAGGAGCGGCAGATTCCGTTTCTGTTGGAACGAACATCCATATCACGCGCGATCCAGTTAAACGCCACGCCGGCCAATGATTCGAAGAAACCCGCACTCTCGCGCTGGTCGCTTAAAACGCCGCAAGCAGCATTGCCGATCACGCGGCTTGTCTGCACGGCTGCTTCACCACTTTTCCACCGGGAAATGCGAGTATGGGAAGAAGTCACTGACGAGCGCGGCGACAAATTTCCACGCGAGCTCGGTCACGCCGCGTGGGACCAGGTGCCAACGAAAGTAACGCGCGATCTTGTAATTCAACTCGACGCGCAACCGCTAGGCGACACGCTCTTTCTCGAAACCGATAACGGCGACAATCCCCCAATCGAACTGCGCGAATTCCGCTGTTATTATCCGGTCACGCGCGTTGTCTTCAAAGCTGCGCCCGATTCGATCCAGCCAGTCTGGCTCTACTACGGCAATCGCGAAGCGAGCGCACCACACTACGATCTCAGTCTCGTGGCCGGCGAGCTCTTGCGCGCGGAGCGCTCGACTGTCATTTCCGGTAGCGAAGAAAACCTTTCCCCGAAAGCCGAGCGGGTTGGCGAAACGCTCACTGGATCTGCCCGCTACATTTTTTGGGGCGCGCTTGGTCTCGTCGTTGTCGCTTTATTGACTCTGATTTCGCGTTTCTTGCCCAAACCGGAGCAATGATCAGCCGATCTTTTTCCGAAAGCGCAGGGCGCAAAGAACGAAGAGCAAGATCGACATCGCGATCAAAATGGCGAGGTGTGGCCAATATTCGAAAAAATGCGCGCCGCGCAGAATGATCGCGCGCATAAGCGAGATGAAATAAGTGGTCGGGAAAAGCGCGCCAAGCGCGTAAAAGATCCAGGGCATGGTTTCGCGCGGGAAAATGAAGCCAGAAAAGAAAACGCTGGGCAACAGGAACACCATCGACATTTGCAGGGCTTGCATTTGGTTGTCGGCCTTCGTCCCGACGAGAAGACCAAGACTGAGCAGCGCGAAAACGTAAACCAAAGTTGAAAACATCATTGCCACGATGTTGCCCTCGATGGGGACGAAAAACACAAACCGCATGATGAGAAAGAGGATCACGGCCATGGCCATTCCGATACACAAATACGGAACGAGCTTGCCGAGCATGAGACCACTGCGGCTCAACGGACTAACGAGTAATTGCTCGAGCGTGCCGCGTTCCCGTTCGCGTACAAGCGCCATGGCCGCAGCGACTGTCGTCCCAATTTGCAAGACGACGCCGATCACTCCCGGCACATAAAAGTTCGGGGCACGCATTGCCGGGTTGTAAAGCATCTGCGGCCGAACATCGATCGGCACGCCGTGCCGGCCGGTTTCACGTAAAAGCGACTCCACCGACTGAGTCAACGCCACGCCGAGCCCGGTATTGAGAGCTTGAAGGGCCGTCGTGGAATTGGATCCGTCGACAAGCAGTTGCACCTGCGCAGAGTGACCTGCATTAAGGTCGCGGGTAAAGTTCGGCGGGATGTCCAATGCGGCGTAGGCGCGGCCTTTCCGCATTTCGCTCTTCAATTGATCGAGGCTTTGCACTTCGCCAACTACACGAAAGGTCTCTGTGTTAACGAAGCGATCGATCAACTGACGGCTCTCAACCGTCCGATCTTCATTCAGAACAAGCATTGCCATGTGTTTGATGTCGTTATCCAGCGCATAGCCGAACGCGACCATTTCGATCAGCGGCGGGAAGAAAAAGAAGAAGAGCGTCAGCGGATCACGCCAGACGACGATGAATTCTTTAAAGAGAATTGCGCCGAGGCCGCGAAAAGGTTTGTGTTTCATGACATCTCTCGCGCGGTCATCCCGAGCGAAGCGAGGGACCTCGCATATGTTGAAAAAGCATTGGCGATAAATCCGCCCAGTTCGGTTTCATCCTCTCCACCAATGCGTTTTTCTTACTGCGCCGCCAGCCTTTGATTTCTTTTTCCCGTGCAATCGCGTCTCGAGGCTCATTGAAGCGTTCGTAATAGATCAGTCGGTTAACCCTGTAAGTCTTGGTGAAACCTTCTATTTCGCCGTTCTGATGTTGCCAGACTCGTCTCATTAAACTGTTTGTTATTCCAGTATAGAGAACGACTCGGCTGCGATTGGTCATCATGTAGGCGTAGAACGCCTTCATCAATTTGTGAGGTGCTTCGCTCCGCTCAGCATGACAAGCATCTCATGCCGCTTTCTGTTGTTCGCTCGCATGTTTCGCCGAAAGCTCGACAAAGACGTCTTCGAGCGAAGGACCGATCTCGTGAATCTCGGCATGACTGACGCCGACTTTACGTAGTTGTTCGTCAATCTGGGCGCGTTTGACGCTTTCATCGACCAGTAAATGCATTGACTGGCCGAACACAGTGGCGCTGCGCACCCCGCGCATCTCGTGCATGGCATGCAACGCCGTGGTCACATGATCGCAAGTCACATCGAGCCGGCGCGTTCCAGGCGGATTTACCTCCGGCAATCTTTTTAAGTCGTCCGGTTCACCGCACACGATCAATTTCGACATGTAAATGTAGCCAACATGATCGCATCGCTCCGCTTCATCCATGTAATGTGTCGTCACAAAAAGCGTCATGCCTTTGCCGGCGAATTCGAAGAGCAAATCCCAAAGCTCGCGCCGAGCGACCGGGTCGATTCCGGCGGTTGGCTCATCGAGAAAAAGCACTGTGGGCCTGTGCATGAGCGAGCACGCCATGGCGAGACGTTGCCGCCAACCACCGGAAAGCTGCGAGGCACGCCTGTTGATATACGGCTCAAGATGCGTGGTAGCGATCATCTCGTCGCGCCGCTGATTCAATTCGCTGCCACTCAAGCCATAAAGTTTGCCGGCGAAAATGAGATTCTCATTTACGGTTAGCTCATCGTAAAGTGAGAATTGCTGTGACATGTAGCCAATCATTTCCTTGATCGGCTCTAGGTCTCGGACAATGTCGTGGCCACCGATCTTGGCAGTCCCCTCGCTCGGCTCCAGAATTCCACACAGCATCCGGATGACCGTGGATTTGCCGGAGCCATTTGGACCGAGAAAACCGAAGATCGACCCTTTTCCGACGGAAAAGGAAACGTGATCGACCGCGGTGAATGTGCCGAAGCGTTTTGTCAGCCCCTCACACTGAATCATTGCCTCACTCATTTTGTCGTCCTAAGCGATTTCGTCTTCGTTCGTTGGTTTGGGCTCGGCTCATTTTATATTTGGAAAATAAACGTCAGCTGCCATCCCAGCGCGCAATCGGTTATCGTTGCTAGGTAGCCGGACCTTGACGCCGAAAACCTGCCGAATTCGATCTGACACTGTTTGCACGTTGCGCGGCGTAAATTCGGCCTGGCGGCTAATCTGTTCGACCGTTCCCTCAAAATCCTTACCGCGGAAAGAGTCAACGCGAACGCGCACTGGATCGCCCACCTTTATTAAACCGAGCCATGGCTCCGGCACATACACCCGCACCCACAGATGATTTGTAAGAAGCAGCGTCGCGACTTCGCGATTGGCGGGCAATACGTCCCCTACCTTCACGCTGAGCACCTCCAGAACCGAATCGGCCGGCGCGGTAACTTGCATTTCGGCAAGCTGCGCATCGATATCGGCAAGCTGGGCGCGCGCCTGCGTGACGCGCATCTTGGCTGCCGCGACATTTTTTTCCTGGGCTCGCGCCGAGCTCCCTGCGCGCTCGGCGTCATTTGGCGAAACGACCTTGCGTTTGAGCAAATCTTGCTGGCGTCGGGCATCGTCGCGCAGAAATTCCAGTTGCGCCGCCTGGGAATCGGCGTCGTGAATCGCGGTATTAATCTGCGCTTCGGCAAGATCGCGTCGTGCGTGCAGTTCGGAAGCATCCAGTTCCACGATGGGTTGTCCGGCCCGCAGGGTGTCGCCTTCCCAGGCAAAAATCTTTTCGACCCGACCGCCGCTGCGCGGACCTACATGCACTTCGTCCACCTCGATTGTTCCGGAGACGGAATTGTTCCGATGGCCGCAAGCCGAGGCGAAGAGCGACAACGCAAACAATGCTGCGCCGCAAACACAATTGTTGATCTTTCTTCGCACGAACGTCGCTACGAAACCGGATTTCGCCCTTCTGCGCAAGCAATTGAACCCTGCCTCTGCCCGTTGTAGCTGGCATCGGTGATGCCGGTTCCGTTGCGGTCCTAGTCGGACTCCTATGGTTTTGGGTAGATTCGGCGGGTGGTAAAACCCAGCCGGGGTCACCGCCCCCGACTACAACTTCGAACTGAGGGCTTGGCCTGATTTGGTGCTTTCCCCTGGCCTGTTGCTTCGTCTTACGTACGTTTCGAGTAACTGCCAACCACAAAATGAAAACGCGTTGCTTCGATCACATCGATTTACGGGTGAAAGACATGAAAGTCGCAAGAAAGTTTTACGCGAAGTTTTTGCCCCAGCTCGGATTCGTCCACGAAAGTCCAGGACGAAAATACCATACTTTTTATTCCGCCGGCGGGGACAAGCCTTCGGAATTTTTTGGTTTCACACAAGACAAAGGACATCAGCCAAACGGAACACGCATCGCATTCTGGGCGGACACGCGCAAGGAAGTGGACCGGATTGCGGATCTTGTGCGAGAAGCGGGCGGGAAAACTCTCGAAGGCCCGGAAGTGTGTCGCGACTACAGTCCGGGCTACTACGCATTTTTCTTCGAGGACCCCGACGGGAACAAGTTGGAGATTTGCTGCCGGGAAAGTCCGATCATTGCGAAATGAACGAACTTCGGCGAAGAGTTGGACAATGAGTAATCCGGCGCACGTTCCTGCGATTCTGCAGGAACCGCGTCGCCATCGTTATCTCAAGCTGATCGCGCTCTTCAAAATAGGCAAAGGCGTCCTGCTCCTTTTGCTGGGCGTTTCACTGCTGTTTCTGAACGCCCGTACCCGCTGGATGGATTTCCTATCGAATTGGGCCGCGGACGAAATTCTGCTGGAGCACAGCAAGGCCATCCACTACCTGCTCAACAAACTGCAAGCTGTGCTCCAAGGCGGCGTATTGCGCGCCACCGGTTTTTTGGCCCTCTTTTACACGGCTGTTCTTTTTACTGAGGGAATTGGCGTTTATTTGCAACAGCGCTGGGCGGAACTACTGATGATTTTTGCAACTGGCGCACTGATTCCAATCGAGGTGCGTCATATTTGGCACCGCCCAGGCCTGGTGGGCGTGCTCATCTTGCTGGCAAACTGTTTCATCGTTTGGTTCCTCTATCGCGTGCTCAAACGCGACAAACCGAAAGCGCAGGTCCCGCAACCGCGCGAATTAGTACAGACGCGTTAGGAGAATCTAAGGTGGGCGCGAGCCGGTTCAATCCAGCGGGCTCTTAACACCGGTTCCCGGCCTGTTCAAGACATGCGTGTAAATCATCCACGTAAAGACTTTGTCCACGTGGTCTAGCATGAAACTGCGGCCCAGGCTGCAAGGCTAAGTTGAACTCGTCGCGATGGATCTGATCGGATTTTCCGAAGATAATGCGCTAGCTGAGCTTTGAGAAACCTTCTCCCGGCGCCACTCTTGAGATATTTCTCGCGGCCTAGTGCGTCAGCCTGCTCCAGATAAGCTTCGTAATAGATCAACTTCCAAGGACCGCGGTACGAAGTTGCAAATGAACCGCCTTGAACATGCTCCTTAAATCGTTTCCGCAAATTCGCGGAATACCCAATGTAGAATCCGTCATCACTTACGGAGCGAAGTACATAAACGTAATGCATCAGTTGGATGTCACTCCTGGCGCGTGAGCGAAGCTTTTACGCGCTGGTCGAGCAATTTAGGTTTGTTTTTCGTCGGCGTGCTGACTACCGTCCCCTGCATGACGCCGATTCTGCCGTCTTCAATCCTGAACTCAAGCCGGATTAGGCCCAAAAAATGGGCATTTCTCTTGAAAGACCCATTTTTTGGACCGAATTCTCGTTAGGCGGACGCGCAGCGCCTAAGCTATATGTTAAATAGAAAAGTTTAGGAGTTTTGGAAGTGCCAATGCAATTAGCCGCCAGTAGTAAAGAAGGGCTCGCGCGTCCACCTAACAGAACGGAGTTGCGGGCCCAACGTCGTGTTAGTCGGCGCTGCGCGCCGCCTAACCTGCGTTGGAGCAAAATCCCTCCTTCGTCGGGACTGACGCCCCGCTCGCTCGAGCAGCCGAGCTTCGCTCTTCTGCCCATCGCTCGGGGGTTTTGCTCAACTCCGTTCTGTTAGGCCTTTCAAGCTTTCACGATCAATCCGATGTGCACCGAGCTACCGCCTACGCACTCCGAGCGGGTAACGATGACGCTCCTTTGCGACATCGAGCCAGCTGTCGCGCAGGCTTTGAATTCTCTCGGTAGCCACATGACGAAGCGCATGGAGGACATGTACTATTTCTACGCCGCCAAACACATTCATGATACTTTGGATGCGTTTATCGTCTTACGAGCGCAACACCGTTTAGACGGCTCACGCCTTCTAGTCCGACCAGCGCTCGAAACGATGCTGAAGCTTCGCGCTGTGCGCGCGAAGCCCGAGCTTCTGCACCGTGCGCTCGTGGCGGACAACAAGGAAATGGACAAATGGTTTTCTTCGGTCGCCCGACGGCACAACTTGCCCTATACGCCGATTTCCGAGCGGACGGAATGGGCAGCTTTCAGAGCACGTTTTGCGTCGCAGTTTGGAGCTGAGAATCTCGAAGATGGCGCACCACTCACCGCATATGACGCAGCAAAAGCCATCGGCATCGAACCATATTACGACACCCATTATCGAGGCTTCAGCCACTACACACACGGACTTTTGGAAGCGATCAGTGGTGCTCTGGATCAGCTAATAGATCCTGAAGCAAGCCGTGTCATGTTGCAGAGCGCCATGACAGCGCTAGACGCAGTAACTTATCTTGGCGCGAATTGCCCGAACCTTGAATCACTCAGCCAACGCGCCAGCGAGGTCTTAACAAAAATACCGGACAAACTGCTCCGACGAAAGGCCGAAGGGGCCTAACCAAGCGATGCAGCGAACCGCGGACCGTCCTTATCTCTAGATTTGAGAGCATGCGAACATCATTTCTCGCTCGCGCGGTCGCTGATCTTGAGTCTCGTTAGGTCAGATCAGATGACTGTTACACTCCGCGAAGTTACGAAGGAAGATCTGCCGACTTTTTTTGAGCATCAGCTGGATGCCGAGGCGACGCGTATGGCGGCGTTTCCCAGCCGCGACCGCGACGCCTTTATGGCGCACTGGGCCAGAATCATGAGTAAGGAGACCAACGAGACCGGAATCCTAAACACCATCCTCGCGGACGGCACCGTGGCTGGCAACGTCGTCTATTGGGAAGCGGCGGGGGAGCCGAACATCGCCTACTGGCTCGGCAAGACACATTGGGGGAAGGGAATTGCTACCGCGGCCCTGGCCCAATTCTTGACCAAGATAGAGGCGCGACCAGTTTACGCGCATGTGGCAAAGCACAATTTCGCTTCGATACGTGTCTTACAAAAATGCGGATTCCAACTTGCACGAGAGGATATGTCCGATGATGGCGAAGAACTTGTTATGGAGCTGCGCTCAGATCGTTGCGCCACGGCCGCCAATAAACCCACAAAGACCTAACCATGCGATGGAGCGAACGGCGGACCGTTGTACCTTCCACTTTTTGAGATGACTTCCACACTTTCAGTTCGAGCGACGCGCGCCCTCGTCCGCCGTCGCTCATCTTGTTCTCGTTAGATGCTCCCGCTCACACACGCCTGGTCGCGCGCACAAAAGTGCCTGCTCATCGCCGCGGTCCTGATTGCACTCGCGGCATTCGGTACATTGGTCCAAAGCGTCGAGCGTCGCTACCGCCCACCGGACGGCAACATCCTCGCTGGCACTTGGGAGATGACCGCGCCCTATAGCAAGGATAGCTCCACCGTCTTGCGACTCGACCCGGAGCGGACTGCAGCGTGGCATAGTGGAGCTTGGGTTCGCTATCCTGCGGCCGGGCAGCAGGGTTATTCCGAGATGATGTGGTATGCTGGCGGTCGATACATCTACATGCACTTCGAGGAGGGCTCGCCGCAGATTTGGCAGATCATCCAAATTCTTCCAGACGAGCTTCGCCTTCGCCATGCAAAGCGAGACTATACTTTCAAACGCATCTAACCCAGGCGATGCAGCGAACCGCGAGCAAGGCTCCGATCCACTGCATGAGTATCTGCTATCCACTCTGTGGCTGCGAGTCACACTTCACCGGGCTCGCGGTCGCTGATCTTGTGTCTCGTTAGGTCTTTCACGCATGTCGCTCCGAGACGCAATCAATCTCCGCAGGCGCAAGTCTGGGGTAATCATGATGGCTGGTTTCGCGCTTTTCGCTCTCGGTGGAATAGCGTCATCCACCAACCACAGCTTCATTGCAGTCTCGTTGCTCGGGTTTCTCATGTTCGGAGGCGGTATGCTTTATCAGTTTTACGGCATTCGCTGCCCACGCTGCGGCGGCAAGATCGGCTTTGCGCTGAACTCGTTTGGAAATCTTTTCGCCGTGCCTTCTCAGTTTCGCTTTTGTCCGCTCTGTGGTGTGGGGTTGGACACGCAACTTGATGCAACACAACAGACCTAACCAATCGCTGGAGCCAACCGCTGGTCGTCGCGATGCGTACATTTGATTTATGAAACAGTTTCCGATGTTTGCCACGCTCGCTGCCGCCGGCGGTGGCTCAGCTCATTCTCGTTAGACCTATGAAGTTTTGCGCCGAAAATAACGTTACTTAGCCGATGCCGACAAAACCAATACCTGAAGGATTCCATTCCATCACTCCGTATCTATTCGCCGAAGGCGCCGCACGGTTGATTGATTTCATCTCCACAGCGTTCGAGGGGGAGTTGATGTTCCAGCAAAAGCGCCCAGATGGCACAGTAATGCACGCTACGATTCGAGTCGGCGACTCAATGCTTATGCTCGCGGACCCGACGCCGGAGTTCGGAGCGATGCCCACTTCAATTTACTTGTATGTACCGGATTGTGACGCCGTCTATCAGCGGGCGCTCGACTCCGGCGGAGTATCTGTTTTTCCGATGATGACGTTGCCTTCCGGTCAGCGGTACGGCGGCATCAAAGACCCTTGTGGTAATATTTGGTGGGTTGCCACACAGGTTGAGGATGTTCCGCCCGACGAACAGGAGCGACGGTGGAAGCAATTCAAAATGCCACAAGTGACAACGGATCCAAAGAAGGCCTAACCAAGCGATGCAGCGAACCGCGAGCCAGACTGCGATCTACCTCCTGAGTGTTTGCCATCCACTTCTTCCCTACGTTGCTAGCCACAGAGGGCTCGCGGTCGCTGATCTGGTGTCTCGTTAGACGAGGTTAACGCTTGCCCGCAATACCGGTGAAATACAAACCAACAGGAAAATAAAGCCGTGAAATTACTGTCAAACATCCCAATCTTTGCGCTCGCACTGTCTCTCATCGGCGGATTCCCCTTACCCAGCATTGCGCAGGAGTCTCGATGGGGATCGCCGGATGAGGACGCCGTTAAATTCATAAAGGCCGTCGAGGCAAAGTGGGCAAGCTCAGCCTGTGGCCCGCAGCCGGATCTTAAGGACGTTTTTGCGGACGACTTCCAGGGGACGTCCCCAACGGGCCGACGCTACGGCAAGGAGGAGGCTATCACCACGGATACAAAGTCTCTGTCGCGCGACTGCCAACTCGGGGAGGTAAAGGTCAGATTCTTCGGCGACTCCATCGCCATAGCGTACGGAGCGGAAAACAGCATGATCAAAGACAACAACGGCAAGGAGACGAAGAGTTGCTGGGTCTGGACCGACACGTGGCTAAAGCGCGCCGGGAAGTGGCAGATCGTGGCCGCGCAGGACACTATCGTTCCTTGTAACCCGCAGGCTGTCCTGCGAGCCCTCGATTATCGCCTGCTGGCCCGGAGCGTTACGCAAGAGTCACTCAATACCCTCGTCTAACCGGGCGGTGGAGCGAACGGCGACCCGCCTTGTCTCCACGCTTAGAATAGCTACCATGTCTTTCATGTCATCAGAGCCCGCGCGCGGTCGCCGTCGCTAACCTTTGTCTCGTTAGACCCAAATGCCGCTCACAGCTGACGAGTTTCCCGAAGTTGCTTCCTTCGTTGGTCATGCTGTGTGGCAGATTCAAGTGCTGGAAGAGACCGTAGCGCTGCATCTTGTGCTAGTTCACAAAGTAGATGCTAAGACGGCGCGGCGCGATGCGGAAACCATGTTCGCGAAGACTTCGAAGCAGACGTTGGGTCAGCTGTTCGGCGCTATTCGCGACACGGGAAAGGAGCCATCGGATTTGTTGTCACGCTTGGAACATTTTGTAGACGAGCGAAATTGGCTCATTCACCGGAGCCGCCACGAGAACCGCAAAGACCTTTATTCGGACGCGCGGCGTCCTCAACTGATCGCGAGAATCAACGCTGTGGCCGATCAGGCCCTCTCCTTACTAACAGAATTTCAGAATTTGACCGACACGCATTTGATTGCGCGGGGTATGGATCGTGCCAAGATGCAAGCACGTGCGGATGAGATTTATCGCGAGTGGACCGCCGGGGTCTAACCAGACGATGCAGCCAACCGCTGGCCCGCGTACGACCTCGCTTCCTATAACTAAAACGATTCCATTGCAGTTCACGCTCGCTCCCGCCAGCGGTGGCTGATCTTTTGGCTCGTTAGGCGTTGACGCGCGTGCTACGCTACTCGGCATGAAGTTTCCGTTCGATAAGCTTATCGCCCGATTGGTTGCGCTGGGCATTCCCGCGCTCGTGCTAATAGCAGCCATTGCATCCACGGGTTTAGCGGGTGGTGCCGCCATCGTCGCTGCGCTCGCGATGCTCGGTGGCCCGTTTGGCATGATGGGCGGCGTGCTTGTCCTCGGCCTCCTTGTTCTCATCAGTCATGCCATTGCCGACTATGGCTTCGAGACCGTCTTCCTGCGTGTGCTGCGCGGCCTGCGAGCGAAGGGGTATACGAAAGCACAGATACTTAAGACCATTGAAGCATATCCTATTTCGCTCGAGCTCAAACTTAAGTTGGCTGCTTACATCGAGAAGTTCTGGGACGATGGTCCGGAAGCCGCAGGTTCTGCGGCGACGGTTCGCCCACCGAACACGCCGCGTGATGCATCCGACGCGAAACCATTTCCGCCAGCTACCCCAAACGCCTAACCAATCGCTGGAGCCAACTCCGAAAGTGTTCGTGAGCGAGGAACGCCTTGGCCGTTGTGAAGTCCACATTTGATTTTATGAAACAGTTCTCGACGTTTGCCCCGCTCGCCCCTTGCCAGCAGTGGCTCAGCTCCGTCTCGTTAGGTGACTTATCCGATCATTGCTAGGCGCTAAACAACCACATGAACTCAGTCAAGAAACAAGCAAGAGTCGCGGGAGTCCTGTATCTATTGGCCAGCATCCCCGCTCCCTTTTGCCTCATCTATGTCCCCAGCAAGCTGATCGTGCCTGGAGACGCGACGGCGACGGCCGATCACGTTCGCGCTTCCGGGACCCTTCTCCGCTTCGGTATTGCGAGCGAACTGATCTCCTCGATCGTTTTTATTTTTGTAGTTCTGGCTCTGTACCGCTTGCTCAAGGGGGTTAACAAGAACCATGCTTTGGCGATGGTGATCTTGCTCCTGGTCTCCATCCCCATCTCGCTTCTCAACGTGCTCAACGATATCGCGGCTTTGATTCTCGTCAGCGGTGCCGATTTCCTGTCAGTGTTTGACAAGCGTCAGCTGGATGCCTTGGCCTACCTTTTCCT
>Ga0209156_10001845_pt1 | contig 16985 bp, 14 predicted proteins | sample GraSoiAngelo_124_FD_185881 | JGI IMG/M metagenome (GOLD analysis project Ga0209156, IMG submission 185881) | Grasslands soil microbial communities from the Angelo Coastal Reserve, California, USA - 14_0927_05_20cm (SPAdes) (version 2) | ecosystem: Environmental > Terrestrial > Soil > Grasslands...
CCCGATGAAGTTCCTTGAGCACAAGGCGAAGGAGATCTTCGCCCGCTACGAGATTCCAGTTCCTCGCGGCGTCCTCGCGTCGCGGCCGGAAGACATCGTGGATCCTCCGCTCCCCTGCATGGTGAAGGCCCAGGTGCTCATCGGAGGCCGTGGGAAAGCCGGCGGTATCCGACCCGCAGAGACCTTGGAGGAAGCACGCGAGGTCGCGACCCAGATCCTCGGCATGGACATCCATGGGTACCGCGTGAAGCAGGTGTACCTGGAGGAGCGCCTCCAAATCAGGAAGGAACTCTACCTGGGCCTCACAATCGACCGGTCCGCTAGGGAGCCGCTCCTGATGGCGACCGCGATGGGCGGCATGGACGTGGAGGAGGTCCCGCGGGAGGCCCTCCTCATGGAGCACATCCCCGCCATGGTCGGCCTCCAGCCGTATGTGGTCCGGTCCCTCCTGCGGGGCCTCGCCTTGGACAAGGACATCGGTGAACAGGTCGCCGCGGTCGTCCGCCATGCCTACGATCTCTTCCGGAAAGAGGACGCCGAGCTCGTCGAGATCAACCCCCTCGTGGTGACGGACGAGGGACGCGTCGTCGCGGGGGATGCGAAGCTCGTGGTCGACGACAACGCGGAATACCGGCATCCCGAATATGCAGGCCTGGACCAGGACCGGACGCCCTTGGAGCAGGAGGCCCATGACAAGGGTATCGTGTTCATCCAGCTGGACGGCGACATCGGAGTCATCGCGAATGGCGCGGGCCTAACGATGGCGACCCTCGATGCGCTGAATCTGAAAGGCGGACGAGGCGGCGTGTTCCTCGACCTTGGAGGCACCGACGATCCGGAGAAGGTCAAACAGGCCTTCGAGCTCCTCATCAAGGCGCACCCGTCCGTGATCCTCGTGAATATTTTCGGCGGGATCACGAAGGCGGACACGGTCGCGATGGGCGTGAAACAGGCTCTCGACGAGATGCATGCGACCATCCCGGTCGTCGCACGCATTAAAGGCGTAAACGAAGCCGCGGCGAAGGAGATTCTCCGGTCCGTCGGCAGTCAGGCCGCGGAGACCATTGAGGAGGCCGCGGAACTTGCGGTCAAGCTGAAGTCCGGAGGCCCCTGACTTGGCCGTCCTCTTGACGAAGAAAGCCCGCGTGGTTGTCCAAGGCATCACAGGTCATCAAGGGCAGTTCCACACCCGTGCGATGCGGGACTTCGGGACGAAGGTTGTGGCCGGCGTGACGCCCGGGAAGGCCGGCTCGAAGATCGAAGGAGTTCCCGTCTTCGACCGGGTGAGGGACGCTGTCCTGAAGCGAAAGGCGAACGCATCAATCCTGTTCGTACCGGCCCCCTACGTCAAGGATGCGGCCGTGGAGGCCATCGAGGCGGGCATCAAGCTCGTCGTGATCATCACGGAGCGAATTCCGTTTCACGACTGCCTCGACTTCGTTCCCTTCGCCCGCAGCAAAGGGGTCACCCTAATCGGCCCGAACTGTCCGGGGATCGCGTCTCCCGGCCAGGCCAAGATGGGCATCATCCCGAACCTCATCTTCAAAGAAGGCGACACGGGCGTGATCTCCCGGAGTGGGACGCTCACTTACGAGATCGTCTACGCGATGAGCCAGGGAGGCTTCGGACAATCGACGTGCGTCGGAATCGGCGGCGATCCCATCAACGGCACGAACATGGTCGACGCTCTCGCATTGTTCCAGAAGGACCGCAAGACCAATCGAATCGTCCTCGTGGGTGAAATTGGTGGGACCGCGGAAGAGGAGGCGGCCGAATTCATTAAAAAGAAGGTAACGAAGCCCGTCGTTGCATACGTCGCAGGACGAACCGCGCCACCCGGAAAACGGATGGGTCATGCGGGCGCGATTATCCAAGCGGGAAGGGGGACCGCAGAATCAAAGGTCCGCGCGTTCGACGAAGCGGGTGTCCCGGTCGCACAGTACCCCGGGGATGTCCCGAAGCTGCTCGCTTCCACATGACGCGGGAATCTTTGACCAGCGCCTCACGGCGAAGGAGGAACCCAACCGCTTCCTTCGGCATAGAACTCGATGAAACCACACTGACGACACACGTAGGCCATGACCCAAGCGTCAGGAAGCGCACCTCCGCGAGACCAGACCCCCAAGTTGTCGGGCGCTGACGGCAGCATCCGCGTCACCCCGCCGCCGCATTTCGAACACTTGCCGGAAGGCTTCGCGGAAGCGCCGAGTGCGGTACGGCTCGAACGGGACCATAAGTGTTCGTCTGGAGTTCCGCCACGGCCGACACTCCCGCCGGCCCAGCTTTATCTACGGGACGACACATCGCCCGCCCGGGGAGCCCAGAAGGGCTGAGAGTATCCCGCGTGAGGGATAGACCCTTGGAACCTGATCCGGGTCATGCCGGCGTAGGGAACGCGAGGATGTTTTCAGCTACGGGCCCTGAGGAGTTCCTCCACCCTTGGCAGACCCGATCCCGCGGAAGTACCCGATGGGCAAGGTAAGCCGCGCCTTCTTCGAGAACGTAATCGCCCGCCACCTTGGCGAGCGACGCAAGGATGTCGCGGTGGGCCCCGCGAACGGCGTGGACGTCGGCGTCGTGCTCCTCCCGGATGGCCGCGCGATGATCTCGACGACGGACCCGATCTACATCGTGCCCCAATACGGCTGGGAGCGGGCGGCCTGGTTCGCCTTCCACATCCTCGCGTCGGATCTGACGACCTCCGGCGTGGCCCCTGAGTACATCACGATGGACTGGAACCTCCCGATGGACATCGAAGACGATCAGATCGAAACGATGCTCCGGGTGATGGACCGCGAGTGCCGAAAGTATGGCGCCGCCATCGTCACGGGGCACACGGGCCGTTACGAAGGATGCACCTACCCGATGGTGGGCGGCGCCACGTTCCTCGCGATCGCCCCGAAGGACGGCTGGGTCACCGCGGACCTGGCGCGGCCCGGGAACCGCCTCCTGGTCACGAAGACCGCGGGCCTGGAGGCCACGGCAATCCTGACGAACACGTTCCCCGACCTCGTGGAGAAACGGCTCGGCGCCGACGTGACCACGCGAGCCCGGGCCCTGTTCGAATCCATGAGCACCGTGGAGGACGCCCTCGCCGCCGCCTCCGTGGGGCTCCGGGGCAATGGAGTCTGGGCGATGCACGACGCAACGGAGGGCGGGGTCCGGAACGCCGTCTGGGAGATGGCCCAGGCCTCGGGCCTCGGCGTGGACGTCGACCTCTCAAAGGTCATCATCGATTCCGCCGTCGCTGAGGTTTCGAAGCTGTTCGGCATGGAGCCCCTCGATGCGATCAGTGAAGGCACGCTCCTGATCGCTAGCGAGCCGGGCGCGGCAACGAAAGTCCTCGAGATTCTCCGCAAGAAGGGGATCCCGGCCGTCGACATCGGTGCGTTCACGAAAAAGGGCCGACCGTGCTGGGACCGCGGACGCGTGTTCCGCCCTGCGGATCGTGATCCGTTCTGGATCGCCTTCAGTCGTGCGCTCTCCGGGGAGATCCACTGAGCCGACCTCGCGGACGAAGCGGGCGTCTGGGCGGCCTCTACCTTGTCACATCACCAAAGCGGCCCGTGGCCAGACTCCTCACGATCGTGGGGGAAGCCCTCGAAGGAGGCGCCTCGATCGTGCAATTCCGGGACAAGGGCGTGTACACTCCGGAAGAGAGGTCCGAGGCGGCTCGAGGCGTTCGGAGCCTTTGCGACCGACACGATGTGCCGTTCCTCGTCAATGACGACCCCGAGCTGGCACGTCGCTTCCGTGCGGACGGCGTCCACGTAGGCCGCCAAGATCCGTCACCCCGAACCGCTCGAGGGGTCCTGGGACCGCGGGCGATCGTTGGCGTGACGGTGTATGGCAACGCAGGGGAAGAGGAAGCGGCTGCGGCCGCGGGCGCAGACTACCTGGCCGTGGGACCGTTTTCTCCCAGCCCCACGAAACCCGAGGAGCCTGTCCTGCCGCTCAGCCTTCTCGACGACGTCGTGAAACGTTCACGCCTTCCCGTCTTTGCGATTGGAGGCATTACCGCGGAGAACGCGGGCCGGTTCGCGGAGCACGGCGTCGCCGGAGTCGCGGTCGTCTCCGCGATCATGGACGCGGCCGATCCGCGCGGGGCAACGGAGGAGATTCGGCGGTCCCTCAATGCGGGCCGACGCTCCTGATCCACCTCGTGCGCGCACGCACGGAAAACGCGCGCGCGAAGAATCCCTGATCGACGACATCGGGCAACAAACGATTAAATAGAGCCCATTTCCTGCAAACCCCTCCGTGCGACGACTAATTGTGACAGAGAAGTTCAACGCTGCGGTCCGCATCGCGACCATCCTCAGCGACGGGAAGGCGAAGCGGACGAACGTGGAGGGCACCTCCGTCTTCGAGTTCAGCCAGGGCGAGGACCGCGTCCGGGTCGTCGGCCTTCGTGGGCACATCATCAACCTGGATTATCCGGAGGCCCTGAACGACTGGGCCCGCGTCGACTTGAAGGAACTCGTGTGGGCGGAACCGCAGAAGGTCGTGACCGCGGGGAAGATCGGTGCCGCGTTGAAGCAACTTGCCGCGGACGCGGACGAGGTTATCATCGCGACGGACTTCGACCGCGAAGGGGAATTGATCGGCGTCGAGGCCCTCGGCCTGATCCAAGAGGTCCGACCCGAAGTCCGCGTGCGGCGGGCGCGCTTCTCCGCCCTGACGAAATGGGACATCGAGAGCGCGTTCGCGAACCTCGTGGAAGTCGACCATCCGCTCGCCTGGTCCGCGGAATCTCGGCAGTCCGTGGACCTGGCCTGGGGCGCGGTCCTCACGCGGTTCCTCTCCATCGCATCGAAGCAGCTCGGTCGGGACTACCTTTCGGTGGGCCGGGTCCAGAGCCCGACCCTCGCCCTCGTCGTGGATCGGGAGCGGGAGATCGAGGATTTCGTCCCGCAGGATTATTGGACCCTCCATGCGCGGTTCCGCAAGGATGCCGACGGCGCCGCGGCGGAGTTCGAAGCGAATCACGAGCACGGGCCTTTTTGGGCGCACCCGGAGGCGGAGGCCGCCTTCGAGCTGGCCGAGCGTGCGCCGCAAGGACTCGTCCGCGAGTACATTCAAAACGAGCGAGAAGAGCGTCCGCCCCCGCCGTTCAATACGACGATGTTCGTCGCCGAGGCCAACCGCATCGGTTTTGGCGCGGCTCAGGCGATGAAGATCGCGGAGGATCTGTACCAGTCTGGGTACATCTCGTATCCTCGCACGGACAATACGGTCTATCCGTCCAGCGTGAACCTCCGTACGGTCCTCGAGAAACTCCAGGATTCGCCCTTTGCGGAAGAGGCGCGGACCCTCGCCGCGCAAGAGCGGATCGTGGCGAGTCGAGGCCGTACCCAGGCGACGGACCACCCGCCGATCTACCCGGTCCAGGGGGTCACGCGAGAAAAGGTGAAGCGGAACGACCATTGGGCCATTTACGAGCTCGTCGTGCGGCGCTTCTTCGCCACGGTCGCCCCGAATGCCATCGCCGAGACGGCGGAAACGAAGATCGATCTCGGAGGCCAGCTCTTCCTTGCCGAGGGTTACCGGATCAAGGATCCGGGATGGCGGAAATACTATCCTTATTGGACCGTCCGAGAGGCGATCCTTCCGGCTCTCACGACGGGCGAATCCCTGGACCGCGTCGGTCCCGTAACGATCCGCGAGGATCGCACGAAACCTCCGGCCAGGTACAGCGAAGGGTCCCTCATCCAGGAAATGGAACGGGTCGGACTCGGGACGAAGTCGACGCGGCACGAGATCATCAAGAAGCTGTACGACCGCAAGTTCATCGAGGGGAAGTATCCGAGCCCGACGACGAGTGGACGCGCCGTGATCGAGGCCCTGGAGGATCACGCGGAGCGGATCACGGAACCCGAGATGACCGCCCACCTGGAAGCCGACATGGCGGCCATCGCGACCGGGACCCGCTCTCGAGAAGACGTCGTCCGGGAATCCCAACAGATGCTGAGCGAGGTCCTCGAGACCCTCGAGGCGAACCGCGAGGCGATCGGTCAGGAGATCGAGGCCGCCCTCCGGGAGCAGAATTACATCGGCAAATGCAACCTGTGCAAGGAAGGGAACCTGACCGTCATCCGATCTCGGAGGGGCTCGCGGTTCCTCGGATGCGATCGCTACCCCGCTTGCCGGAACACACACCCGTTGCCGCAGATCGGGATCATCCAAGGTGCGGAAGAGAACTGCCCGGAGTGCGGCGCACCGATGATCAAGCACACGGATCGCGGCCGCACGACCACGTATTGCGTCGCGTCCGATTGCCCGTCCGTCCGTGAGAAGAATTTCATCGGTCGCTGCGAGAAATGTGGGACGGGCGAGCTCACCATCCGGCACGGCAACTACGGGAAGCGGTTCGTCGGGTGCTCGAGTTACCCGGCTTGTAACAACTCGTATCCGCTGCCGCAACGAGGTCTCATCGTGCCCACGGAGGAGCGTTGCAAATCCTGTGGCCATCCCGTGATTAAGGTCATCTCCCGAGGCCGACCTCCGTGGGTCCTCTGCCTGAACATGCAATGTCCCGCGAAGGAAGCCAAACGCAAGAAGGCAGGAAAGGTGAAGGTCAAGTCGAAGGGCGGCGTGAAGCGAACACCGCGGAAGAAGAAGCCGACGCCACTGGCGATCGCACCGGACCTTCCCACCGGCTAGGGCGTCCGCATGAACCGGATGAACTCGTCGAGGGTGCGCGGCTGAAGTGTATAGTTCGTGCGTTTCTCTTCGCCGATCGTCGACGTACGGCTCTTTCCGTAATGATGGCCTGGACACACGACCAGGTCGTCCTCCATCTTGCGTACCTTGTTGAATAGAGAATCGTACATCTGTTCCACGCTCGAACCGGGAAGATCCACACGGCCGCAGTCGCCCACGAACAGGCAGTCCCCCGTGAAGGCGTGCCCCGCGACCAGATAGCAGCAGGAGTCGGGAGAGTGGCCCGGCGTGTGAACGACCTTCACCTTCAGCTGTCCCACCTTGACCACCATGCCGTCCTCAAGGACGAGGTCCTTTCGAACGTTGCTGAGTCGATGGGCAGCGACCTTCGCGCCGGTCTCGTTGGCGAGCCGCTCGTTGTCAAACACGTGATCCGGATGATGGTGCGTGTCGAAGATGAACCCGATCGCGTACCCGTTCTCTCCGGCGACTTTCTGCAAGATGCGGGCGTCGAAGCTCGGGTCGACCACGGCCGCGACCTTGGTCGCAGGATCCCCGATCACATAACCGAAGTTCTGCATCGCGCCGATCACGTGCTGCTCAAAGAACATCGAAGGCTCGACAAGCCGATGGATCGGGTTAAGCGTTCTCTTCGGTCGAAACGGAGCGCCTTGGCTCTTTGGCGAAGGGACGGTCGAGCCACCGGCTCAAACGACCCTTGCCGTTCGGCGTATCGGGAGGGGAGGATATGGAGGCACGGCTCGCAACCGCGTCGTCCTTGGGGTTCCTTGTTCAGGTCGCTCACATGCGACATCGACCCGCGTGCTACCTCCCTATCCCCTTCGGAGGCATTGTCTCTTGGGCACATGCGGCTACAGGTCCTCGCCATCCTCGAAAACGGCGCATCGAAAATCCTCCCCAAGGGATCCGACACGCTCCGGATTCTCCTCATCCTTCCCAATGAACAGGCGGCGCCGAAGTCGGACGGCCAAGCCGGACAGCGTCGACTTCCGGCCTCTCCGGTCCGACGCCGGGTCATGGCATCCCTTGCGGGCGGGTCTGCGTAGACCGACCAGAACCTAGCGTTCGCTGACCGACTGTGGAATGAAGTCGCGCCGCTGCCCTTCTTCGCCGAATCGACCTAGCGGGATCGCCGGGAGGACTTCTTGGCCTTGCGCCCAGACCGCTTCGCCACCTTTCGCGCGGCCTTTCGGGCGGGACGCGGGGGCGCCTGCGCCTCGTAGACGGCCAGCGTGATCCCGGTCGGGTCCTGGAACACCGCGAACCAGCCCATGCCCGGGATCTCCTGTTTCGGCATTGTGACGGCGCCCCCGGACGAGGTGACCTTCCGCAAGGTGTTCTCGATGTCCTCGGTGAGGACGTAATTGAGGACGCCCGCGGGCAGATTCTCTGCTTGCTGCAATCCGCCACCCGGCGCGCTTGGCGGCTGGAACATCGAGTAGTTCATCTGCGGCATGTCCTCAAATTTCCAACCGAAGACGTCCTTCAGGAACGACTTCGTTTTCTCGGGCGCGTTCGAATGGATCTCCACGTGCACAATGCTGTTCGGTTTCTGAACCATGTTCTTCATCCCCCCTTCTCGAAGGATACGAGGGCATGCATAGGCGAGGTATTAAGTCATAGCCCGCGGAGGTCGGCGAAAGTGGATCCGCGATGCTACGGTGGCTCAGACGCCCGTCAGCGGATTCCTCAAGATCGCAGAAAGGGCCAAGCCCACGAGGAGGAGAATCCCGGTGGCCAGCATGGCCATGATCATTGCCGCGTTCGATGGGACGAGGGCGTGCGGATCGTCCTTGGCGGCTCGGAGCCCTCGCACAGGCTTCGTCGCGAGGGGCAGGGCCAACAGTCCAAGTAGGGCCCAGGGCGTCAAGCCGGCGAACAGGACGCCGACGAGAAGGACGACATACGCCGCCGCAATCAGGCTGGCGAAAGCCGTGGTAGCCCGTGCGACCCCGAGCCGGACCACCAGCGTTCGTTTCCCGACGAAAGCGTCTGCGGGGATGTCGGGGACCTCGTTGATCCACAGGATCCCTGCCACCAAGAGACCGAGGGACAGCGACAGGACGATCGCGGGGGGATCGAACGCCCGGGCCAGGACGAAGTACGTCCCGAGTACGGTCACGGGACCGAACTCGAGTGCGACCGCGATTTCCCCGAGCCCATGGTGAGCGAGGCGAAACGGTGGACCGACGTAGGAGTAGGCGATCGCCACCCCGAAAGGACGATCGTGGGGGGATCGAATGCTCGGGCAAGGACGAAGTACGTGCCGAGCACGGTCACGGGACCGAACTCGAGTGCGACCGCGATTTCCCCGAGCCCATGGTGAGCGAGGCGAAACGGTGGACCGACGTAGGAGTAGGCGATCGCCACCCCGAAGAGGCCGAGGACGAACAACGGCAGGCCGACCTGGGCGACCAGGTACAGTCCGATCAGCGAGCCGGCGGCGAGGAACGCGAGGGACACAGCGAGATGGGCCTGGGTGCTCAACACGCCGCGAAGCAACACCCGACCTCCGCCGGCGAAGGGATTCAGGTGACGGACCGCGAGATCATTCCCACTTCGGTAGTCCCACGCATCGTTCGCCATGTTCGCACCAAGGTGGATCGACATCGCCCCGAGAAGGCAGAGGACGAAGAACGAGGGATCGAACGCGCTCCGAATCGTCCAGGCGGCCAGAGCGCCCACGAGGACCGGGATCACGGACGCGATGAGAAAGGGAGCGCGAAGGGCCTGAAACCATAGCTTTCGTACCGGGACTCCGGTCGGAGGTGTCAGCGGCTTCGTCATCCCCATGAAGCCGACTTGGCGACCGTCCCGAAGGACCGGACGGACAGTCAGGACCGCCTGGAACGTAGCGCCGTCCTTCCGCATGAGCGTCACCTCCTCCTCGAACTTTCCCTTCTCGATCGCCTCCCGCAGAAGCCGAGGGACGAGGGTCGGGATGTTCTTCGGAACGTGGAACCAAGCGATGCTCATCTTGCCGATGACGTCGTCGCGGGTCCAACCGAACAAGGTCTCCGCGTCGGCGGAGTACTGCTGCACGATGCCGTTCATATCGCACGTGATCACGGACGTCTCGTCCGTGAAGCGCTCGGAATCCGCCAGGGCGATCGCCTACTCCCGGCTCGTCTACTTCTTTGGCGGCGCCAGCGGACGGGTCTTCCCCATGAACCCGATCTGCTGCCCGTCCCGGAACATCGGACGGACTGTGAGGATCGCGGGGAACCGAGCGCCGTCCTTCCGCATCAGGGTGACTTCTTCCTCGAATTTGCCTTTCTCCACGGCTTCACGCAGGAGGCGCGGGACCAGGACCGGCACGTTCTCTGGGACGTGAAACGAGGCCACGCTCATCTTCCCGATGACCTCTTCGGGGCTCCACCCGAACAGGTCCGCGGCATCCGCCGCATATTGCTGGACGACTCCCTCCATGTTGCACGTGATCACCGACGTCTCCGTGGTGAACGCTTTTCCCTCCTTCCCGGCCGTGTCCACGCCTCCTACGCGGTGGGTTGAGGGACCGCGGCTTTATCCGCCGAGTGGTTTACCTGTCAACCGGCTGGACCCGTGAAGCACCTCGACGTTGTCGTTCCGACCCGGCTCCTCGAGGACGTTGGGATCTTGACCGAATTGTTCTTCCACAACAACGAGTCCGTCGACGTCCTCCAGTCGTTCGCCGTGCGTCCGCATGTGCTCGCGTTCGTCGTCCGCGTGCGCCGACGCGGGCCGTTCAAGGATCTCGAGGCGATCCGCCGCGAGGCCCGCGCCTTGGTCCGGCGATATCGGCTCGCCCGGTTCGAGCTGATGTCCGCGAGTCGAGAACGCGGCGAATACGTCGCGTGGATTGAATGGAAAATCCCGGAGGCGGTCGAAGAGGCCTTTGGGAAGGAAGGCGGCATCGTCCCGCTCCGTGTTATCCGGGAAGACCCAGGAAGCGCGCGGGTCTCGCTCCTCGTCTCCGAAAGCGTCCTCCGCCGATTCCGGAGCGTCCTGGACCGGTTCGGGGGGCACGACTGGGTGCGGGCCGTCCGGCGAGTTCCCGCGGGGCGATGGGATCCGTGGACCACACTCACGCTTCGCCAGCGAGAACTGCTGACCCTCGCGTTTCGACTCGGCTACTACGAGACCCCGGCGAAGGTTTCGCTCCACCGTCTCGGCCAACTCGTCGGAATTTCCCGGGCTGCGTTCTCAAAACACTTGCGGAGTGCGGAGCGAAAGATCCTCGGAACCGTGGTGGGCCCGCCGCGCTGATGCCCACTCGGGCGGTGTCGAAGTCCTCTACTCTTTCCGGGCTTCCTTCGCCTTCGGGCGGAGCTCCGTGCTCCCGCATTTCCGGCAGCGGGTCGCGCGCATCGCGTTCCTTGCGTAGCACTGCATGCAGATCATCTTGTGCAGCCTGCGGTGTTCGGCCTCGGGGAAACGGGCCATCGGGGTGGGGAGGTGAGGGCCGTTTATAATGGCTTCGGGCGTCGAGAGCGCTGCTTCACGGAGACCGATTTGATCACAATTCGATTCGGTCGCCTCGGATCAAAGGGAGGACTCGCGCGCTTCAACGCCTGGACCATCAGGGCTTGGACGGCAGGCATGTCCAGCGTCTCGGGGCCGTACAGGACGATGTGCCGAGCCGACTTTCCCTTTCCTTTCAAGAGGTGGTTCGGGTCCGCAAGATTCGTCCCGTGGAGGAAGAACAAACTGATCCACCTCGGGAACACCGCAATCGAGAACACGGTGTCCGAGGTCCGCTCCGTGGTGCCGAACCCGACGGCCAGGGCATTGTAGTTGTCATACACCAACTCGATCGCGCCTGGCAGGAACGCTCGCATCTTCGCGAGAACGGCGCGCGCTTGGGCGGCGATCTCCGGGGCGTACTTCGAGATGAAGGCGCCGAGTTGCTCTTCCGGCAATAGGTCCTTCAAAGCAGACCGTGCCCCCTCATGCGGGCCCTCTCGTAGGGCTCGACGTCCGCGCAACGAGGCGCGAACCCCACCGCGCGACACGACATCCGAAGCAACCGATGTGGTAGCTGCCGTTGAGGGCGCCGGCCGAGAACCGAGCAAAGGCCTCGGGGCGGAGCGGGCGCTTCCCGAGTCGCACATTCACCGCGTCGTGGAGACCTTGCATCCAGACGAGCAGGGAAGGCCGGCACCGCCGGCATGGCCATCGTTCCGACAGGCCGTGCAGGCCCGTCCAGAGGGTCCTCCCGAAACGGATTCGGAGAGACATCCGAACTCGTCGGACGTCTCCGGAGAGGCCGAACCGACCCGCATCGCGGGCGTTCGACGCGACCTGGCTCTCCCGCAACGACAATGAAACCCCGTCATCCTTGATAAGGGAGCCGGCTGGCACCAAGCATCCAACGTGGGGAGGTTTCCGCAACCCTCTTCCGGTCCCCCGGCGTATCTCGGCCATGAAGAAGAAGGAACGACCTCCGAAGGACGATCGTCCCAAGGAGAAACGGTTCCGCCACGGCGGCCGGAAAGGCCGCCGCGCGGCCCGCCGACGAGAGGAAGGGAAACGCCCGTAAAACGTCACGGCCGCGACTTTATCTTCCGCCTTGGATTCGACTTGGCACAGAACGTCAGCGGGACCCGAATGCCCTTCGATTACGATTTCCAGATGAGGATCGGTGCGCCTCGACCCACCGTGTTCGAGCGTCTCCTCCGCATCGAGCATCTGTCCCGATGGTTCTGCGGCTGGTCGCGAATCGAGCCGAAGGTCGGAGGAAGCTTCAAGTTCGGAGGGGAGACCTGCATCCTCCCGCCGGAAGGACGGGCATGGGACGCCACGATCGACGAAGGCGACGTCCTGCGACGATTCGCGTTCCGGTGGCCCATCCAGTCTGCGGAGACTCGAGTTTCATACGACCTCGAAGACGGCCCAGGCGAGTCGGCCCTCCTCCATGCGACGCATCGAGGCGTTCCGATCCGGGAGACGACCTGCGGTTCCGTCCAAGATGCATGGCGGATGTGCCTCGGGAACCTGAAGTCGATCGCCGAGGGGCGTGGGGACAGCGTGCGTCCCGATCATTCGCCCGTGAGTTCTCCGGACGTCCGGCTCTCCGCCCTGATCGAGGCGGCTCCGTCGAAGGTCTTTGACGCATTCGCCAATCCTGCGCATGTCGCCCATTGGACCACGGGAGGTGTCCCGCGCCAAGAGGCCCGCGTGGAGCCACGCCCCGGTGGGGCGTTCTCCGTCGAATCGGTGGAGGAACCGGACAGCGTGGTCGAATGGGTTCCCAACCAGCGGGTCGTCCTTCAACGATCGCTCGAACCGGACCGCCGGGTTCGATTTGACTTCGAAGAGAAGGCGAGCGGGACCGCGGTCTATCTTACCGCGACCGGATTTCGGAACGGCGACCTCGACGGCATTCGGCGTCAGCGAGGACGGTGGTCCGACCGCCTCGTGTGCCTGAAGAACTTCGTCGAGAGCGGGGCGTCGGGATTCGCGAACCACTACGACGATCAGGTCCGAGAAACCTAGGGGGATGCTGTCCCGAGTTTCGGGTAATCTTCGAGGACGGCCGTTCAGAGGCCCAATCAGCGGTTATCCCGCACCTCACGATTTCTTCCGATCCGGATCGAAGAACGGTCGCTGTACGACGGTCGCGGGGATCCGGTGACGTTCCCACTCGACCGCGAGGTCGATATCGACGCGCGTCCCCGGCCGGGAATACGCCGCTGCGACCGTCACGATTGCAATGTATTTCTTGAGGAGCGGCGACCAGCACCCGCTCGTCGCCCAGCCAACCTGGCGGTATCCAGAATACAGCGGGATCTTCGCGCGCCACGGTGCCGACGGAGGTTGCGGCGGCAATCCCATGTTCAAATAGAGCTGCTCCACCGTCCGCCAATCGATCACGAGTCCGACCGTCCGGCGGGCGGGGCCGCGGCGCTTCTCGTCGAGCAGCGCCCTGCGTCCGATGAACGGTCCCTTCTCCGATGCAACGGTCCAGTCCAAGCTGAGCTCGTAGGGAGAATACCGCTGCACGTCGATCACGGCCTTCCGCGCGGGCATGTACTCCACTTCGGCTAGGATGAGACCCGCCTCGATCCGCGCGACGTCCAGGGCGAGCATGCCCGCGGGTGTGATATCGTGCCCGCGACCCTTGTCCATCAGGGCGTCCCACAGGGCCTCGGCCCGCTCCCGTTCGACCCAGATCTCGTATCCGAGGTCGCCCGTGTATCCAGTCCGAGAGATCTGGACCGGGATTCCTGCGAACGTCGTATTCACGAATCGGAAATATTTCAGCTTCTGGACGGCTCCATCCGCGCCCTCCATCAGGATTGCCCGCGAGGATGGACCTTGCACCGCGAGCGCGCCGATGTCCTCGGACACGTCCCGCACCTCCGCATCGAGTCCCATCCCGGCGTCCTCGAGCCACTTCAAGTTCGGTTCCGCGGACGTCATTCGAAACGAACCGTCGCCGAAGTTCCAGAGCGTCCCGTCGTCGACCGTCTTCCCGCGTTCATCACACCACGGCGTGTAGTAGATCTGCCCCTTCGCGAGCTTCCTCGCATTCCGCGTGACGACCTTGTTCACCAGGGAGAGCGCGTCCTTGCCGCGTATGAGATACTTGTACAACGGAGAGACGTCGAGCATTCCCGCAGAATGCCGGATCGCGTAGTACTCCATCTCCGGGACGAGAGAATACGAGGACGCAGCAAGGTATCCCGACCAGCCGCGCCACTCCCAGCTCTCGCAAGCCGCCGAGGTCCGGGAATGAAAAGGCGACCCGCGTCGGATGACTCCGCCTCCTGGTAACGCGGACCGCGGAGAAACGATATAACCCCTCCCCCGTTACGGGCCGCGGCCCCGCGCGTCTTCTGGTGATCATCGACGCTGCGCCGTAGGAGGAGGTCGTCTCCCTGACATCGCAATATCAGGCGATCGTGATCGGCGGGGGACACAACGGCTTGGTGACCGCCGCCTACCTTGCGCGCGCCGGCAAGAGGGTCCTCGTCCTCGAACGTCGTCACGTGCTCGGCGGCGCCGCGGTCACGGAGGAAGTGTTCCCCGGTTTCAAGTTCACCGTCTGCTCCTACGTATGCAGCCTGCTTCGTCCCCAGGTGATCCGGGACCTGGACCTCCCCTCCCATGGATTCGAGGTGATCCCGCAAGAGTCGACGTTCCAGCCGTTGCCCGATGGACGGTACTTGTTCCGCCGCGGGAACGAAGCGGATGCTTTCCAAGCGATCGCGAAATTCTCCCGCCGCGACGCGGAGGCGTATCCCAGGTTCGGACGGCTCATGGCCCGACTCGCGAAGTTCATCGCGCCGACGCTCACGATGACGCCACCCGATGTCGGCTCCCTGAACCCTGCGGACCTGCGGAAGCTCTACGCCTTGAACAGACAGGTGAAGACCCTCACCGAGGAGGAGCTGTACACGTTCGCGCGACTCATGACGATGAGCGCCGCGGACTACTTGGATGAGTGGTTCGAGACGGATGCGCTCAAAGCAGGAATGTGCTCGAGTGGGATTATCGGGACGCTGCTCGGTCCTCGTTCTCCCGGCACGGCGTACGTGCTCATGCACCACTACATGGGCGAGATCGACGGCGCCTACCGTTCTTGGGGGTACGTCCGCGGCGGCATGGGCATGGTGAGCGAATCGATCGCGCGCGCCGGCCGCTCGTTCGGCGCAGACATTCGCGTGAACGCCGACGTCCGACGGATCCTGGTTAAGGACGGCCGTGCGGTGGGCGTCGAACTGGCAACGGGCGAACGGATCGAGGCGAAGGTGATCGCTTCCGGAGCGGATCCGAAGCGGACCTTCCTGAAGTTCCTGGAACGATCCGATCTTCCGGCGGATTTCATTCGCGGCATCGAACGCTTCAAGATCGAAGGATCGTCTGGTAAGGCGAACTTCGCCCTGAAGGAGGCCCCCAGCTTCTCCGCCCTCCCGGGGAATGGCCCGCAGCTCCAAGGCGCCATCTCAATCGGACCGACCGTCGACTACATCGAGAAGGCGTATGACGACGCGAAGTACGGCGACTTCTCCCACCGCCCGTTCATCGACATGTGCGTGCCGTCCACCTTGGACCCCACCCTGGCGCCTCCGGGAAAACACATCATGTCCTGTTTCATCCAGTACGCGCCGTACACGTTGCGGAAGGGCACGTGGCCCGAACGCCGCGAGGACTTCGCGGAGACGGTCATCGACACGATCGAGGAATACATCCCGAACCTCCGGGACATCATCCTTCATCGGCAGGTGCTCAGCCCGTGGGACCTGGAGCAGATGATCGGCCTCACCGGAGGGAACATCTTCCACGGAGAGCTGACGCCCGACCAGTTGTTCTTCCTCCGCCCGACGCCGGGTTGGGCCCAGTATCGCACCCCGATCAAGGGACTCTATCTGTGCGGCTCCGGAGCCCACCCCGGAGGCGGCGTCATGGGAGCGCCGGGGCTCAACGCTGCGCGGGAGATCCTGAGAGACTGGGCCCTCCTGCGGGTGTGAGCCTTGGCCGACACCTACGACGTCATCGTGGTCGGCGGGGGGCATAACGGTCTCGTCGCGGCCGCGTACCTGGCCCGAGCGCGGCGCCGCGTGTTGGTCCTCGAGCGACGTCCCGCGGTGGGCGGCGCCGTCGCGACGGAGGAGCTCGCCCCTGGGTTTCAGGCCTCGACCGGCGCGGACGTCTGTGGACTTCTCCGACCGGAGATTGTCGACGACTTGAACCTCCCGGACCGGGGACTGCGCCTTTTGGCCCTCGACCCGGAGGTGACCGCCGTCGGGGATCACACCTCCCTCCGTATCTGGCGGGACGTCTGGAGGACGCAGGCCGAACTGATCACGAAATCCTCGCGCGACGCGGAGGCCTACCCGCGCTTCACCGCATTCCTGCGCGACTTCGCGACAGCCTTGGATCCCCTCGTCACGATGACGCCGCCGAACGTCGCCGCACCGACCCTGGGAGAGCAGATGGGCCTCTTGCGGCGCGCGCTCGCGGTCCGGCGCCTAGGCAAGGATACGATGCAACAGATGCTCCGCATGCCTCCGATGTCGGTCCGAGATTTTCTGAACGAGTGGTTCGAGACGGACCTGCTGAAAGCCTCATTTGCCATGGACGCGTTGGTCGGCACCTTCCAAGGCCCCTTCTCCCCCGGGACGGCCTTCGGTCTCGTTCCCCACTTCCTGCCCGCCGTCCAAGGCGGCGGCTGGTCGTTCGTTAAAGGTGGGATGGGCACCTTGGCGAGTGCACTGGCACTGGCCGCGAGGGAGGCGGGTGCGACGATCCGGACCAACGCCGATGTCCGCCGGATCACGAGCACGGACGGACGGGTCACCGGCGTGGAACTCTCG
>Ga0209156_10001848_pt1 | contig 16977 bp, 13 predicted proteins | sample GraSoiAngelo_124_FD_185881 | JGI IMG/M metagenome (GOLD analysis project Ga0209156, IMG submission 185881) | Grasslands soil microbial communities from the Angelo Coastal Reserve, California, USA - 14_0927_05_20cm (SPAdes) (version 2) | ecosystem: Environmental > Terrestrial > Soil > Grasslands...
CCCTTCAGCCAGGTCTCGATCAGGCGCCAGGAAATGGACTGCGAGGGCGGCGCCAGCGCCTCGCCCGCATCGAGCTGCGCGCGCGTGAACCAGCGTGCGTCCTCCAGCTCGCCGCTCACGCGTACGCTGCTGCCGGCGGCCGCGGAGGCCTGAAAGCCGATCATCAGCGACGACGGAAACGGCCACGGCTGCGAGGAGTCGTAGCGCAGGCCGCTCACGACGACGCCGGTCTCCTCCGCCACCTCGCGCTCGACCGCGTCCTCCAGGCTCTCGCCGGGTTCGACGAAGCCGGCGATGGTGGAGTAGCGCCGCGGCGGCCAGCTCGCCTGGCGTCCGAGGAGCGCCCGCTCGCCGTCGCTCACCAGCACGATGATGGCCGGATCGATGCGCGGAAACAGCTCCTGGGCGCAGGCCGCGTTCGAGCACACCAGGATGTGGCCGGCGCGGGTCGCGCTCGTGCGTGCGCCGCACACTCCGCAGTGGCGGTGACGCGCGCGCCAGATCGCCATGGCGCGCGCATAGGCAAGCAGGCCCGCTTCGTCCGCGGCCAAGAGCGGCGCGAGCGGCCGCAGCTCTTCGAACGCCGTGCCCGCCGGCGCCCCGACCGCCTGCCCGGGAGGCAGATCGAGGAGCACGCAGCGCATGCCGCGAAACCACCCCAGCAGCACCAGGCTCGTCTCGTCCGCGGCCGCGCGCACCAGCGGGGCGCCGTGCGCGAGGAAGGCGATGCGCGGCGGGCTCTGCGCATGCAGCAGGTGCGCGGTGCCGTGGCCCACCAGGTAGAGGGTCGCCGGATCGGCGCGCGCCGTCGCGATCCAGTCCGGGTCCTCGCGCGCCTCCGCGCGCCGCTCAAGATAGGGACCGGAGAAGAAGTTGGCTCGATCGTGATCCATGAACCGACGCTCGCCGCACGGGCAGTGGCGGCGGATTCTATCGGGTCTGCGGGAAAGTGGGCGTCTTGCGGGGCGAGGCGCGCTCATGCGTCGAGGCAGGCGCAATTTCCCGGGTGCTTCAGCAGGAGGGCATCGGGCTCGCGCAATGATGGCAGCGCCGCTCGCGCAGCGGAAAGCGTTCGGTCACCAAGAGGCCCCCGCAGTCGCTGCAGCAACCGAAGCGCAGCTGGTCGCCGCGTGCGAGTGCGGTGGCGAGAAACACCGTGTGCTCGAAGGAGATCTGCGCCGCGGGCAGCAGCAGCCGGTAGGCCTCGAACGCCTGGCACAACAGCTCCCCGCGCGTGAGCCCCGGCAGTGCGCCGGGCGTCCCCGCGGCCGGTAGCGCCGGCACGACGCCCAGCAGCGACAGCACGCTCGCCAGCACCGCGGTCTCCTGCTGCAGGCGCAGCGAGCGCGTGAAATAGGCGACCTGGTGCGGGGACTTGCCGCGATGACGCGGCAGGTAGCGGCGCGCCTGGCTCATGTAGGAACGGTACAGCTTGCGGATGCGGTCGTCCGACAGACCGGTCCAGGCGCGGATGGTCTGGGTGCGCGCCTCGTGCCGCAGGAAGCGCAGCGCCAGCTCCATGCGCGCTCGCTCGCGGCGGTAGCGATCGTCGCAGATGCGCATGGGAGTCGTCCGGCGGCCTTGAGGGTCGCTACATTGTGGGAAAGATTCAGCAAAACTCAACCCGCAAATTTGGTAAAAAATTACCAAATTCACGGATGGCTTCGGGGCCCCGCTCCGTTACGATAGCGGCTCGTGGCCAAAGAGGCGCGCCATGCTGTCGCGATGCGAGACGCACGACGGGACCTGCGGCGAAGGCTGGGGTCTGGCGGAGCGCTGGTTGCACCCCGAGACGCTCGAGTCGCTGGTCGAGCTCAACGAGCTGTGCCTGGGGTTGTTCGCGGAGCAGGCCGCGGTGCGCTGCGCCCAGCCGAGCCTGCTGTTGCGGCAGGTCGGGGAGCTGTGGCGCGTGCTCGACGCCGCGGCGCGGCGGCGCGCCGCGGCCTGTCCCTACCTGCTGGTGGACGCCGGCTTCGCCGACCCGCAGCGCTGGCGGCAGCCGGCGCCGCTCGGCGTGGGCGACACCGGGGAGGCCGCCTACAGCACATTCTTTACCGTGCCCGGGGCGACCGAGGTTGCGAGGCTGGTGTTCACCTACGCCTGGCACCTGGCGCGCGCGCACGGCGCCGCGGCGCGGCTGCTGCTCGGCATGAGCGCGCCGTGCGCCGCGCTCATCGGTCACCTGAGCCTGCGCCAGATCCATTCACTGGCGCAGACTCACCAAGCTTGGCTGAAGCCGCGCTGGCCGGCGCGTGTGCAGGTGTGGCGCGAGCTGCTGCTGGCGGCGGCGTCGGGCGAGGCGCCGGTGCTCGAGCGCGCGCGGCTGCACGGGCTGACGCTGCTGGCGGCGGACGCCCGCGCCGCGCTGCCCGAGCGGGCCGATCCCGGCGCGCTCGCGCCGTGAGCCGCGCGCCGGCGCGGCTTATTTCGCGAGCTGGAACAGGGTGGAGGGCACCCAGCCCTCGTTGCCGAGCTCGTCACTCACCTTCCACCACAGGCCGTCCTTCTCGCCGCTCGGATAGAGCGTCATGCCAGGGTCCAGATCGCGCACCTTCTTCGCTTTGATATTGGCCGCCTCGTACATCTTGCCCGGCTTGGCCATGGTCACCGACTGCGTGGCGTTGTCGGCCTTGGCGTTGAGGGTCATGCCTTTGACTTGATTCACGAGCTTGGTGAACGCGTCGAGGTAGGCCATGGTGACGACCTGGCCGATCTCGGTGTTCGCGTAACTGCTCGCCCCGGCCGCCGCGAAGCCGCCGAAGAAGGCGCCGCCGCCAGCGCCCCAGCCGAGGTCGGTCTTCTTCGAGTGTCCCTGCTGCAAGGCGACCTGCTCGGTGGAGCGCACGTCGGTGAGCGTCAGCACGACATCCGCGGTCTTGCTCTTGAGACTGATGCCGCCGACCACCGCGCCCGCCACGCCGCCGAGCAGCCCCCCCACCAGCCCGCCGAGGTTGCGGCCGCCGGAATTGCTGTTCTTGGTGACCACATCCGGCACCAGCACGTAGTCGGCCGCCTTCATCTGCCCCTTGCCGATGTTGGCGCCGCCGCGCATCTCGCCGCTGCCGGCCAGCGCCCGCTCCTGCTGCGCAGCCGCGAGACCCTTGCCGCGATCGAGCAGCGTGAAGCATTTGGACTGCGACACGAACACCTTGATGAGCGCTTCGGGGGACTCGAGGTTGTACGCCAGCCACCACTTGTTCTCCGGCTCGGTGACCGCGAGCGTGCCGACGCGCTTGTCGCAGCTTGGAATCTCCGGCGGCGGCTGATCGGCGGCCCACGCGGTGAGCGTGACGCCCAGGCTCGAAAGCGCGAGCCATGGCAGAACGACGCTCTTTAGCCTCTGGTGCGGCAGCATGCACTCCTCCCAAGGATTCGTTGTGGTTCGCGCACGGACGCGCTTCGTGCGCTAGTGTAGGCCCAAGTCCCCGCCCCGGGGTAGACGCCTGAGGCGCGTGTCCGTTTTTGCGCGCTATGCGTCATCGACGTGCAGGAATCCTTCCGCAGGCGGCCCTACTTCCGGGACGCCGCTTTTCAGTAGATCGCGATCTCGCGCTTACCCGCCGAGTCGCGCGCGCCGCGGAACATGCCCTCGGTGCTGAAGTCCATGACGATCCGCCCGTCGCCGCCGACCGCGATTAGGCCGCCGTCCCCGCCGAGTGCGGGGAGTATCCCGTGCAGCAGCTCGCGCACCGCCTGCTCGAGGCTCAAGGCCCGGTACTCGACCGCCGCGCACACGTGATGGGCGGCGACCGCGCGGATGAAATACTCGCCGTGCCCGGTCGCCGAGACCGCGCACACGCCGTTCTTGGCGTAGGTGCCGGCGCCGATGATCGGGGAGTCCCCGACACGCCCCGGGCGCTTGTTGGTCATCCCGCCGGTCGAGGTGGCGGCCGCCAGGTTGCCCTCGCCGTCGAGCGCCACGGCCCCCACCGTGCCCTGCGCGGCGGGGAGCAGGTCCGAGACGCGCGCGCCGCGCTGCTCGGACTCGAGTTGCTCCTGGCGCTCTGCGATGCGGAAGTAGTGGTTGGGAACCAGCGCCAGACCCTCTTCCAGGGCGAACTCCTCGGCGCCGGCCCCCACCAGCAGCACGTGACGCGACTTCTCCATCACCCGCCGGGCGAGCTCGATCGGATTTCTCACGTGCCGGACGGAGGCGACCGCGCCGGCCCGCAGCTGCCTGCCGTCCATGATCGCGGCGTCGAGCTCGGCCGCGCCGTCGCGGGTGAGCGCGGCGCCGTGGCCGGCGTTGAAGCACGGGTCGTCCTCGAGTATCCGCACCGCGGCGCCGACGGCATCCAGACTGCTGCCGCCGCTCGCCAGCAGCGCGAAGCCCCCGTCCAGCGCCGCCTCGAGGCCCGCGCGGTAGCGCTGCTCGCGCTGCGCCGACAGCATCGCGCGCGGCACCGCCCCCGCGCCTCCGTGGATGGCGATTGCGTACCGGTGCGGCTCCCGCGGACTCTTACTTGGCATCACGATACATGGCGATGTCGCGCCGGCCGCGCGAATCGCGTGCGCCGCGGAACATGCCGACGCTGTTGAAATCCATGGCGATGTTCCCGCTTCGGTCCACGGCGATCACGCCCCCTTCGCCTCCCGTGCGGCGCAGCTTCTCGTGTATGAGCTCGCGCACCGCCTGCGCAAGCGCCAGGTGCCGGTATTGCACCAGCGCGCAGATGTCATGGGCCACGACCTGGCGGATGAAGAACTCGCCCTGTCCGGTGCCCGAGACCGCGCAGGAGTCATCGTCGGCGTAGGTGCCGGCACCGATGATGGGCGAATCCCCGACCCGCCCGCGGTGCTTGTCGGTGAGCCCCCCGGTGGAGGTGGCGGCGGCGAGATGGCCCGCGCGGTCGAGGGCGACGGCCCCCACGGTGCCGGTGGGCCCGGGCGCGGCCGCCTTGAGCTCGCCGGCCTGGCGCCGCGCCTCCTCCAGCTCGCGTACGCGCGCCTCGGTGCGGAAATACTCGCGCCGCACGAGCACCACGCCCTGCTCGAGCGCGAACTCCTCGGCTCCCTCGGCCACCAGCAGCACGTGCGGGCTCTTCTCCATCACCAGGCGCGCGAGCTCGACGGGGTTTTTGACATGGCGCACGCCCGCCACCGCTCCGGCGCGCGGACCGTGTCCGTCCATGATGGCGGCGTCGAGCTCCGCATCGCCGTCATGGTTCAGGACCGCGCCGCGGCCGGCGTTGAACTGCGGATCATCCTCCATGATGCGCACCGCGGCCGTCACGGCATCCAGGCTCGAGCCGCCGCGCTCGAGGATCGCGTAGCCGGCATCGAGCGCCGCCGCCAGCCCCGCGCGGTAGGAGGCCGCGTGCTGCGGGGTCATCTTCGCCGGATCGATCACGCCCGCGCCGCCGTGGATGGCGATCGCCAGCGGTGGCGGCTCGAGGGCGTGAGCCGGCGCGACCGCCACGGCCAGACACAGGAGCGCGAGCAGTTTCGGGCGCGACATCGTAGGTTGCTGAGACACACGCACCTTAAATCCCCGCTGTAACTGGGTTGGCTGCAGGATATAATTTTAAGATCAGAACCGTCACGCGAGGCTACCGCATTCGCGCCTATCCGAATGGCGCTCAGCGGCGTTTGCTGCATCGATGGTTCGGCGCTGCCCGCTGGCTGTGGAACACGGCGCTCGAGATCCGTTCCGAAGCGTATCGCGAGTGCGGGCTTACGCTCACCGGGAATGATGTCTCGCGCTGGCTGACGCAGTGGAAGAGCACCCCGGGCCACGAGTGGCTCGCGCTGGTGCCTGCGACCTCTCTCACGCAGTGCTTGCGAGATCAGGATGCGGCGTTTCGCAACTTCTTCGCAGGCCGGGCTCGTTACCCGCGGTTCAAGCGGAAAAGCACCTCTGGGAGCCTTAGGTTTCAGGGTGTGGGGGCGGCTTGGCCGCGCGGGGTGGCGACCTTGCCTAAGCTCGGTGCGCTCAAGCTCGCCGAATCGCTCCCCGACGTCGAGCGACCGGATCTGGTCACTCTCTCGCGCGATCCGTGCGGACGCTATCACGTGAGTTTCTGCGCGCAGGTTGAGACCTCGCTGCTGCCGATCACGCAGCGCTCGGTGGGCGTTGACCTGGGACTTAAGGATCTAGCAACGCTCTCGACCGCGGAAAAGATCGCGAATCCCAAGCGTTACCACGCCCGCCTGAGATACCTGCGCCAGCAGCAGCGCTGCCTGGCGCGGCGTCAGAAAGGCAGCCGGCGGCGCGAGAAGCAGCGGCTACGGGTGGCGCGGGCGCGCGCCCGGGTGAGGCAGGAGCGCCAGGCTGCGTTGCACGTGCTTACGACCTTTCTGGTGCAAGAATTCGATGTGATCTGTATTGAAGACCTGAATGTGAAGGGACTGGGACGCGGGCGACATGCCCGAGCGATCCAGGACGTCGCATTCAACGAAGTGCGCCGGCAGCTCGCCTACAAGAGCGAGTGGTACGGCAAGATCCTGGTCGAGGTGGATCGCTGGTATCCCTCGAGCAAGACCTGCTCGGCATGCCGGCACACGCTCGATGAGTTGCGGCTGGATGAGCGGCAGTGGAAGTGCCCGAAATGCGGGACCTTTCACGACCGCGATGTCAATGCCGCACGGAATCTGCTGGCGGAGGGTCTTCGCCAGCTGGCCGGTCGTGACGACCGGGACCTGCGCGTGGATGCGGGAGATGCATGCCCGGAAGAGATTCTGGTGCAGGTGCTCGCAGAGGAAGCGCGAAGCGGGCAACGGAACCGAGCCTGTCTGGAACAGCTGGCATTCGGTTAGCAGCGCAGTCAAGTTAAAGTGCAGCGGATCCGCAGCCTCTTGGTCGCCAATCGCGGGGAGATCGCCATCCGCGTCATGCGGGCGGCGAGCGAGCTCGGCCTGCGCACGGTGGCGATCTATTCGCAGGAGGACCGCTTCTCGCTGCACCGGACCAAGGCGGACGAGGCGTACCTCGTCGGCGCCGGGCGCGGGCCGGTCGAGGCCTACCTCGACATCGCGGATATCCTGGCGGTCGCGCGCGAGGCGCGGGTGGATGCGATTCATCCCGGCTACGGCTTTCTGGCCGAGAACCCCGAATTCGCGCACGCGACACGCGCGGCGGGCCTGGTATTCATCGGACCGGATGTCGAGACTCTGCGCCTGCTCGGCAACAAGGTCAGGGCGCGCGAGCTGGCCGCCTCGGCGAGTGTGCCGGTGATGCCGGCCACGGGCCCGCTGCCGGCGAGCCTCGGGCAGAGCGCGCAGCTGGCGCGCGCCATCGGCTACCCGCTGATGCTGAAAGCCAGCTGGGGAGGCGGCGGCCGCGGCGTGCGCGTGGTGACGAGCGAGGCGCAGCTTCAGGAGCTGCTGCCGCTCGCGCGGCGCGAAGCCCTGGCCGCCTTCGGCAACGACGAGGTCTACCTGGAGAAGCTGGTCGAGCGCGCGCGGCACGTGGAGGTGCAGCTGCTCGGCGACCATCACGGGACCCTGGTGCACCTGTTCGAGCGCGACTGCACCGTGCAGCGGCGCCACCAGAAGGTGGTGGAGCGCGCGCCGGCGGTGTTCCTCACGCCCCCGCAGCGCGAGGAGCTCACCGCCGCGGCGCTCGCCATCGGCCGCGCCGCGCACTATCACAACGCCGGCACGGTCGAGTTCCTGCAGGATGCCGACAGCGGCCGCTGCTATTTCATCGAAGTGAATCCGCGCATCCAGGTCGAGCACACGGTCACCGAATGCGCGACCGGCATCGACCTGGTGAAGGCGCAGATACGCATCGCCGACGGCGCGCGCATCGGTGAGCCCGGGAGCGGCGTGCCGGCGCAGGCGGACATCCGCATCGGCGCCCACGCCCTGCAGTGCCGCATCACCACCGAGGATCCGGAAAACGACTTCGTCCCCGACTACGGCAAGATCACCGCCTACCGCAGCCCCGCCGGCTTCGGCATCCGGCTCGATGCCGGCACCGCCTACAGCGGCGCCATCATCACGCGCTCCTACGACTCGCTGCTGGTCAAGGTGACCGCCTGGTCGCCGACGCCCGAGGAAACCATCGCGCGCATGCACCGGGCATTGTGGGAGTTCCGCGTGCGCGGCGTGGTCACCAACCTGCGCTTCCTGGACCAGCTCATCACGCATGCGCGCTTCGCACGCGGCGAGTACACCACGCGCTTCATCGACGACACGCCGGAGCTGTTCCGCGGGCCGCGCAAGCGCGATCGCGCCACGCGCCTGCTCAGCTACCTCGGCGCCCTCATCGTCAACGGCAACGATGAGACCCGCGCTCGCGCGCGCCCGCGGCCGCTCACCGCCGCCAGGCTGCCGCCGGGCCCGCTGCCCGCGCCCGCGCCGGGTACCAAGCAGAAGCTCGATGAGCTCGGGCCGGAGCGTTTTGCCGCCTGGATGCTCGCCGAGCAGCGCGTGCTGCTCACCGACACCACCATGCGCGATGCGCACCAGTCGCTGCTGGCGACGCGCGTGCGCACGCTCGACATGACGGCCATCGCGCCGTACTACGCGAGTCTGCTGCCCGAGTTGTTCTCGGTGGAGTGCTGGGGTGGGGCGACGTTCGACGTCGCGCTGCGTTTCCTGCGCGAGGATCCCTGGCAGCGCCTCACGCTGCTGCGCGAGCGGCTGCCGAACCTGTTGCTGCAGATGCTGCTGCGCTCCGCCAATGCGGTGGGTTATGCGAACTATCCCGACAACGTCGTGCGTTTCTTCGTGGCGCGGGCCGCGCAGCGCGGCATCGACCTCTTCCGCATCTTCGACTCGCTCAACTGGGTCGAGAACATGCGCGTGGCGATCGATGCGGTGCTCGAGGCCGGGAAGCTCTGCGAGGCGTCGATCTGCTACAGCGGCAACTTGAGCGATCCGCGCGAGCGCAAGTACACACTCGATTACTACCTCGGGCTGGCGCGCGAGCTCAAGGCCGCCGGCACCCACGTGCTCGGCATCAAGGACATGGCGGGGCTGGTGCGGCCGCGCGCCGCTTACACGCTGGTCAAGGCCCTGAAGGAGGAGGTCGGGCTGCCGGTGCATTTCCACACGCACGACACCAGCGGCATCGCCGCCGCCAGCGTCCTGGCGGCGATCGACGCGGGCGCCGACGCGATCGACGGGGCCATCGACGCCATGAGCGGGTTGACCTCGCAGCCCAACCTCGGCTCGCTCATCGAGGCGCTGCGCCACGGGCCGCGCGATCCGCGCGTCGATCCGCAGCGGCTGCGCGTGATCTCGTCCTACTGGGAGCAGGTGCGGCGGCAGTACGCGGCCTTCGAGAGCGACATCCGCGCCGGCGCCTCCGAGGTGTACGTGCACGGCATGCCGGGCGGCCAGTACACGAACCTGCGCGAGCAGGCGCGTGCGCTCGGCATCGACGAGGCGCGCTGGCCCGAAGTCGCCGGCGCGTACGCCGAAGTCAACTCACTTTTCGGGGATATCGTGAAAGTCACGCCGACCTCCAAGGCGGTCGGCGACCTGGCGCTGCTCATGGTGACGGCGGGCCTCACGCGCGAGCAGGTGCTGGATCCCGACGTCGAGGTCGCCTTCCCGGAGTCGGTGGTGGAGTTCTTCCGCGGCTCGCTCGGCCAGCCCTACGGCGGCTTTCCGCCGGCGCTGCAACGCAAGGTGCTCAAGGGCGCGGCGCCGCTCACCGCACGCCCCGGCGCGACGCTGCCGCCGGTGGACCTCGCCGCCGAGCGCGCCCGTATTCAGGAGCGCCTGCCACGCCCGGTCACGGACGAGGATCTCGCCTCCTATCTGATGTACCCGCGCGTGTGGCTGGAGTACGCGCAGGAGCGGCTGCTGTACGGCGACGCGGGGATTTTGCCGACGCCGGTGTTCTTCTACGGCATGGAGCCCGGGCAGGAGATCAGCGTCGATCTCGAGCGCGGCAAGACTCTCATCGTGCGCTACGTCGCGAGCAGCGAGCCGCACGAGGACGGCACGCGCACCGTGTTCTTCGAGCTGAACGGGCAGCCGCGCTCGGTGCGCGTGCCCGATCGCAGCCAGGTGGCGCGCCGGCCGCCCGCGCGCAAGATCGAGCCCGGCAATCCGAGGCATGTCGGGGCGCCGATGCCGGGCGTCGTGGCGACCGTCAAGGCCGCGCCCGGGGCGAGGGTGGCGCGAGGCGAGCTGTTGCTGACGCTCGAGGCGATGAAGATGGAAACCGCGGTGCGCGCCGAGAGCGACGGCGAGGTGGCCGAGGTGCTCGCGCGGCCGGGCCAGGCGGTGGATGCCAAGGATCTGCTGGTGGTGCTGCGCTGAGGACGGGCTTCAGAGCGTGTCGCGCAGCGCGATCGCCGCGTCCGCGAGCTTGTCGGGATCGGGGCGCGCGTGCGCGGCGATGAGCTTGCGCGCGGCCATCTGGTCCTTGGGTTGGTTGACGGTGTCGATGGCGATGAGCTCGCCGCCGCGCAGGTAGCAGGCGCTGAAGCTGCGCGCCGCGGCGGCGCCGCGCGTCACCACCGTGTCATGGCCCTGACAGACGCCGACGATCACGAGCTTCAGGTCGTACTGATCCGACCAGAACCACGGCACCTTGTCGTGGGCCGTGGGGATCCCCAGCAGGTTGAGCGCCGCGGTCGCGCCCTGCTCGAAGGCGTTGTCGACCGATTCCAGGCGCAAGCGGCGGCGGTAGTGGGGACTGAAGTGGTTGGCGCAGTCGCCGGCGGCGTAGATCGCGGCATCCGAGGTACGGCAGTGCTGATCGATGCGGATGCCGTTGTCGCACTCGAGCCCGGCGCCGGTGGCGAGCTCGTCCCTTGGGGCCACCCCGACCGCGACGATGACGATGTCGGCCGGATGCTCGCCCCCCTCCTCGGTGAGCACCGCGCGCACGCGCCCGCTATCCCCGTGGAGCGCCCGCACCGTCTCGTTGCAGCGGATGCGCACGCCCTGGCGGGCGTGCTCGGCCTCGTAGAAGCGCGAGACCTCGAGGCAGGTCACGCGGCTCATGACGCGTTCGGCCATCTCGAGCACCGTCACCTCCATGCCGAGCCCGCGTGCGGTGGCGGCCACCTCCAGCCCGATGTAGCCGCCGCCGATGATCACCATGCGCCCTCCCGGGGCGCACTCGGCGCGGATGCGGTCCGCGTCGGCAAGGGTGCGCAGGACATGCACCCCGGCCAGCTCGGCGCCGGGCGCGGCGAGGCTGCGCGGCCGGCTGCCGGTCGCCAGCAGCAGCGCGTCGTACGCCAACAACGTGTTGTCGTCGAGCCGCACGCGCTGCTCGCGCCGCAGGATCTCGCTCACCCGCCGCCCGAGCTGCGTGTCCACCTGGTGCTCGGCGAAGAACTGCGCCGGACGGATCATGAGCCGCTCGCGCTCGAGCGCGCCGGCGAGGTACTTCTTCGACAGCGGCGGCCGCTGGTAGGGAAGCCACGGCTCATCGCCCACCATGCTGAGCTTCCCCGTAAAGCCCTTGCGGCGTAGTGTATCGACGGCCTGCACGCCGGCCTGGCCGGCTCCCGCGATCACGATGTGTTCGTACATGCGCCCGAAGAATAGCCCATGCCCTGATCGCCCGGCCGCACCACAGCGGGGCGGCCCGGCAATGTGCGCGCTCCAGTACGGTGCGATGCGCCGCGGCGGCGCCCCGGCGCGAAGCGCAACTTCCGCGGTTTAGCTTCATTCCGGCGCATGGCATGAAAGCTGCACTATCCCCTCGCGCCGCACACCCGCGCCACGGAGAGCCTCGCTCATGAAACTGGTCACAGCGATCATCAAGCCTTTCAAGCTCGACGACGTGCGCGCCGCGCTGTCCGACATCGGCGTATCGGGCATGACAGTCACGGAAGTAAAGGGCTTCGGCCGGCAGCGCGGACACACCGAGCTGTATCGCGGCGCCGAGTACGTGGTCGACTTCGTTCCGAAGACCCGCATCGAGGTCGCGGTGCGCGGCGATCTGGTCGACCAGGTGATCGAGGCGATCATCAAGGCCGCCAAGACCGGTAAGGTGGGCGACGGCAAGATCTTCATCACCGACATCGAACGCGTGATCCGCATCCGCACCGGCGAGACCGACGACGCCGCGCTCTGAGGCGCGCAGGCCGCGAGCACGGCGGCGCTTGGGGCTCGCGCCGCGCGCGGGCTATGCTTCACCCCATGCCTGCGACGATCCGCTTCCACGCGCACGGCGGACCTGAAGTCCTGCGTTGCGAGGAGCTCGAGCCCGGCAAACCCGCGAGCCACGAAGTGCAGGTGCGCCACACCGCGATCGGCGTCAACTACATCGACGTATACGACCGCACCGGCCTGTACCCGGTGAGCCTGCCGAGCGGCCTCGGGCGCGAGGCGGCGGGGGTCATCACCGCCCTCGGGCGCGCAGTGCGCGGCCTGCGCGTCGGCGAGCGCGTCGCCTACGTGCATTCGCTCCCCGGAGCCTACAGCGAGCTGCGCAATGTGCCCGAGGAGCGGGTGGTGAAGGTGCCGCGCGGCATCTCCGACGAGGAGGCTGCCGCCCTGATGCTGAAGGGGCTCACGGCGCACTTTCTCATCCGGCGTACCTACAAGGTCGCGCGCGGCGACACGATCCTGGTGCATGCCGCGGCAGGCGGCGTCGGGCTCATTCTGTGCCAGTGGGCGCACGCCCTCGGAGCGAAGGTGATCGGTGTGGTCGGGAGCGATGCGAAAGCCGAGCTCGCCCGCAAGCACGGCTGCCGGCACGTGCTGATCTCCGGGCGCGATGAGCTCGTGGCGGGCGTCAAGGCCCTGACCCGCGGCGCGGGCGTGGCGGTGGTCTACGACGCCGTCGGCAAGGACACCTTCATGGATTCGCTCGACTGCGTGCGGCGCCTCGGGATGATGGTCACGTTCGGCAACGCCTCGGGCCCCCCGCCCGCCATCAGCCCGCTCGAGCTCACCAAGCGCGGCTCACTGTTCCTGACGCGCCCGACGCTCTTCAATTACATCGCCTCGCGTGAAGACCTGGCGGCGGGGGCGCGCGAGCTGTTCGCGGCGGTGCGCGCGCGCAAGGTGCGTGTCGTCATCGGCCAGAGATATCCGCTGGCGCAGGCCGCCGAGGCGCATCGCGACCTCGAGGGGCGGCGCACGACCGGCTCGACGGTGCTGGTGCCCTAGGCGCCCGCCGGCGCCGGCCGCGCCCGCAGCGGCCGGGCGCTGCGGCTGATTCCGAGCGCGCCGCTGCGCACCACCTCCAGCAGCTCCGCCCGGCGGCCGAGGTCGGCGACGAAGCTGTTGACCTCCGCCTCGCTCGCAGTCAGCTCGACGATGAAACCCTCCACCGCCGGATCGAGCACCCGGCCGCCGCTGCGCACCACCTGCCCGCGCACCGCATCGGTGTGGGCGGGCTCGAGCCGCAGTTTGAGCAGCACCAGCTCGCGCTCCAGATGCTCCCCGCGCGTCATATCGAGCACGTTCACCACGTCCACCAGCTTGTTCAGCTGGCTGGCGATCTGCTGGATGACCTGATCGGACCCCTTGGTGACGAGCGTCAGGCGCGACACCGTGGGGTCGTCGGTCGGCGCCACCGACAGGGATTCGATGTTGTAGCCGCGCGTGGAGAACAGGCCGGCGACGCGCGTGAGGGCGCCGGCTTCGTTTTGCAGCAGGATCGCGATGATGTGGCGCATGAGCGACGCTGCGCAGAATAAAGGATCGGCGCGAGTTTGCACCACGGAAGCAAGCTGTTACGCTGATCTGTTGCTTCCAACGTCCCCTGCAGCCTAGATCCGCACGAGCGCGTCCATGAGCGACACGGTGATCCAGCCACGCCCGCGAGGAAATCCGCTGGCCGGCGAGAGCATGAGCGGCGCCCGCATGATCATGCAGGTGCTCGCGGACGAGGGCGTCACGGCCATATTCGGCTACAGCGGCGGGGCGATCCTGCCCACCTACGACGCCGTGTTTCTCTACAACCAGCAGTGCGCACGGCTCGGCGAGCCGCAGATCCCGCTCATCGTCCCGGCCAACGAGCAGGGGGCGGGCTTCATGGCGGCCGGCTACGCCCGCGCCTCGGGCCGAGTGGGGGTGTGCCTGGTTACCTCGGGCCCCGGTGCGACTAATACTGTTACACCGGTGCGCGATTGCATGGCGGATTCTATACCGATTGTCGTGATTTGTGGACAAGTCGCCACTCCTTCCATCGGCACCGACGCGTTCCAGGAGGCGCCCGTGCCCTCGATGATGGGAGCGGTCGCCAAGCATATTTTCCTGGTGACCAATCCAGCCAAGCTCGAGGCCACGGTACGCACGGCGTTCGAGATCGCCCGCACCGGCCGGCCCGGTCCGGTGGTCGTGGATATCCCCAAGGACGTCCAGAACTGGGAGGGCGTTTTCCGGGGCGAGGGTCTGCTGCCGATTCCCGGCTACCGCCGGCGCATGCACGAGCTCAGCCAGGCGGTGCTCGATGCGCCCGCGGCCGAGCGCTTCTTCGCCATGCTGGGGGAGTCCCGCCGGCCGCTCATCTACGCCGGCGGCGGCGTGATCAACGGCAACGCCGCCGGCGCACTCACCGAGTTCGCCTGCGCCTTCGGCGTGCCGGTGGTGACCACGCTCATGGGGATCGGTGCGCTCGACACCACGCACGCGCTCTCCCTGCGCATGCTCGGCATGCACGGCGCCGCGTTCGCCAACTACGCCGTCGATGATTGCGATTTTCTCATCGCGGTCGGCGCGCGCTTCGATGACAGGGTGGCGGGTGTGCCCGCGAAGTTCGCCCGCAACGCGCGGCACATCGCGCACCTGGACGTCGATCGCGCCGAGGTGAACAAGGTCAAGCGCGTGCACTGGAGCTACGTGGGGCTGGTCGCCGGGGCGCTGCGGGCACTGACCGCGCACGGGCGGCAGAGGCAGTTTCAGGTCGACTTCGGCCCCTGGCGGGCCGAGGTCGCGGAGCTGAGGCGCGTCTACGCCATGAACTACGACCGCGCGAGTCCCCTGATCCAGCCCTACTACGTCATCGAGGAGCTCAACCGCCACGCGCGCGGTGAAGCCATCATCACCACCGGCGTCGGCCAGCACCAGATGTGGGCGGCACAGTACTGCGATTTCACCTCACCGAGGCTGTGGCTCACCTCCGGCAGCATGGGCACCATGGGTTTCGGGCTGCCGGCGGCCATCGGCGCGCAGATCGCTCGGCCCGAGCGCCTGGTGATCGACATCGACGGGGATTCCAGCATCCGCATGAACATCGGGGAGCTGGAGACCGTGACCACCTACGACCTGCCGCTGAAGGTGGTGGTGCTCAACAACTTCGGCGACGGCATGGTCAAGCAGTGGCAGAAGCTGTTCTTCAAGGGTCGGCTGTCGGCGAGCGACCGCTCGCTGCACAAGAAGGACTTCGTCAAGGCGGCGCAGGCGGACGGCTTTCGTTACGCGATGCGCCTGGAGCGCAAGCAGGACGTGCCGCGCGTCATCGCGGAGTTCGTGGCGTTCAAGGGACCTGCGTTCCTGGAAGTGATGATCGATCCGGACGCGGGTGTGTACCCGATGGTGGGGCCGGGGCAGAGCTATGAGGAGATGATCACCGGCGAATTCATTCCCTCGCGCCACAAGGTCGACATCAAGACTCCGGACCCCTCGGAGATGTTCTGAAGCGCCGGAGACTGCCATGAAGTACCTGCACACCATGGTGCGCGTCACCGATATCGACGCATCACTCAGGTTCTACCGCGACGCGCTGGGCTTGAAGGAGCTGTCGCGCAAGGACTATCCGCAGGGACGCTACACGCTGGTGTTCCTGGCGGCGCCCGGCGACGAGTCGGCCCAGGTGGAGCTCACCTACAACTGGGACCCGGAGAGCTACGGCGGCGGGCGCAACTTCGGGCACCTGGCCTACGCCGTGGAGAACATCTACGCCACCTGCCAGCGCCTGCGCGATCACGGCGTGACCATCCTGCGGCCCCCGCGCGACGGGCACATGGCTTTCGTGCGCTCGCCGGACAACATTTCCATCGAGCTGCTGCAGCAGGGCGCCTCCCTCGCGCCCGCGGAGCCCTGGAAGTCGATGCCCAACACCGGCAGCTGGTAGGCGCGTCCGGCGCGCATGAAGACGCTGCCGAGCGTGCTGATCGCGTCGGTGTTCGCCACGCTGACGTTCGCGGTTTGGGCCTGGCTCAACCGCCCGACGCTCGAGCCCCCCTGGCCGGCGCGCATCCAGGGATTCGCGTTCTCGCCGTTCCGCGCCAACGAGGACCCGACTCGGCTGCAGATGCCCACGGATGCGGAGATCGACGCGGACCTCGCGCTGCTCGAGGGCAAGGTCAACGCGGTGCGTACCTACAGTGTCGACAACACCCTCGCCGACATTCCCGAGCTCGCCGAGCGCCACGACCTGAACGTCGCCCTCGGCGCCTGGATCGACGCTCACCGCGACAACAACGAGCTGCAGCTGCAGACCGCCGTGGCGCTCGCCAACACCCACATCAACGTGGTGCGGGTCATCATCGGCAACGAGGTGATCTTCCGCGGCGACCTGCCGATCGAGCAGCTCGAGGCCTATCTGGATCGCGCGCGCGCGGCCATCGAACAACCGGTGGGCACCGCCGAGACCTGGCATGGGTGGATCGAGCACCCGGAGCTGGCGCAGCACGTCGACTTCATCGGCGTGCACCTGTTGCCGTACTGGGAAGGCGTGCCGGTGGATGCCGCCGTCAGCTACTCGCTGGCGCAGGTCAAGCGCCTGCAGCAGCTGTTCCCGCACAAGCCGATCGTGGTGGCGGAGATCGGCTGGCCGAGCCGCGGCCGCACCCGCGAGTCGGCGGTCGCCTCGGATGCCAACGAGGCGCTGTTCCTGCGCCGCTTCCTGCGCCGCGCCGAACAGGAGCAGCTCGTCTATTACGTGATGGAGGCCTTCGATCAGCCCTGGAAGGCCTACCTGGAAGGCGCGGTCGGCTCCTACTGGGGAGTGTACGACGTGAACCGGCAGCCGAAGTTCGCCTTCAGCGCGCCGATCGTGCGCGTGCCCGAGTGGCACATTCTCGCCGCGGTGTCGGTCGCGGTGGCGCTGCTGGTGCTGGGACTGCTGTATCTCAACAGCGAGGCGCTGCGCAACCGCGGCCGCAG
>Ga0209156_10001849_pt1 | contig 16965 bp, 14 predicted proteins | sample GraSoiAngelo_124_FD_185881 | JGI IMG/M metagenome (GOLD analysis project Ga0209156, IMG submission 185881) | Grasslands soil microbial communities from the Angelo Coastal Reserve, California, USA - 14_0927_05_20cm (SPAdes) (version 2) | ecosystem: Environmental > Terrestrial > Soil > Grasslands...
GTGGGCGCGACGTCCACCTCGAGCCCGAAGTTCAGATCGTCGGCCATGCGTCGCACCAGCATCGCCTGCTGAAAATCCTTGCGGCCGAACACGGCGATGTCGGGCTCCACCAGGTGGAACAGCTTGGCCACCACGGTCAGCACGCCCGCGAAGTGGCCGGGGCGCGCCGCGCCCTCGAGCCCGTCGGCCATCGCCCCAGGATGGACGCGCACCAGCGGATCGGCGGGATACATTGCCTTGGCGTCCGGGAGGAACAGGCAATCGACGTGGCGCTCGGCGGCGAGCTTCTTGTCGCGCTCGAGGTCGCGGGGATAGGTGGCGAAATCCTCTCCCGGCCCGAACTGGAGCGGATTCACGAAAATGCTCATGACCACGCGATCGGCGCGCTCGCGGGCGCGATCGACCAGGCGCAAATGCCCTTCGTGCAGGAATCCCATGGTGGGGACGAGCCCGATGCGGCGCCCGCGGGCGCGCTCGGCGCGCGACCAGGCACGCATCTGATTCAAGCTTTCGATCAGTTGCACCGACGACTACTCGAGCTTCATCACGGTGCAGTCGGTCAGGTAGGGGTCGCTGAACCGGGCCACTTCCCCCACACGCCTGCCTGGTACGGGGAACAGCCGCGCGGAGAGCGGCTTGCGAAGCTTGGTGGAAAGGGCCGCTACATCGGCGACCAGTGCCGCGAGCTGATCCGCCGCCACGTCGCCGGGAAGCGGCACGACATCGAGTCCGGTGCCGCAGACGGTGGAATACAGGAGCAGGTCGCGCACGGTGAATCGTCCTTCCGATGCGCGTTGCGCCAGCACCGGATCTTCCAGCACCGGCAGCATGAGCCCCGAGTAACCGCACGTCTTGAGCCGCACGCTCTTCAAGACGTCGGTGATCGCCGCACACCCGGCGAGGGTGGATGCCGCGCCGAACGGAACGCCGGTGAGCAGCTCGATCGCCCCCCCGATGCTCGCGTCCTTGCCGGGCGCGGGCGAGACGTCGATGCCTAGGTAGGCTCGCTCGTCCCGCCGCGCCGCCGTCCGGATGAGCCGCTCCACGGGTGCCAGCCGGGATTCGAGCGACGTCGCGAGGCGCTGCTTGGCTTCCGCCAACGTGTTCGCTCCGGCGAACGCGGCGGACAACAATGGCGGCGACTCGAGACCGAGCGCGACGGCGTCCGATCCGCGGTGGTACGCGACCGGAAAGAACGGCGTTCCCGCGGGGACGTTGGCGGCGGCCGCGAACCGGAAGTTGCCGATGCCGCCGGGGGTGTGGCGTGCAATCGCCACCATCGCGTCGCCTGCAGCCGTGACTCCGGCCGGTGACGCGCTGCGCTCGGGAGAGGCGACCTGTACCGAAAAGCTCACGTTTTTGGTGGTGGTGACCAGCTCAGTGGCCCACGCGCCGAACTCGGTATCCCCGCCGTCCGGGGAGAGCACCGGACCGATGCTCAAGAGCACGCCCTCGGCGACCACGACCCGGTCGAGCGCTTGCAGGGCCGACAGGGCGTCCGCGCGCGCCCGGCTGTCCACTCCCTGCAGGAAGGGGTGCGTGGCAATACGAAGTGTTTGCACCTCATACCCGGCGTCGACGGCCGCGCGTTTGGCGGCCTTGAGGAAGGCGAGCGCGGGCTGCAGCGCCTCGGGGGTGGCCGGGCCGTGCAGTGTGGTCCCCGCCGTGATCGTGCGAATCCGGAAGCCGCCGGCGGGGTCGGGCGCCGGCCAGCCCCGTTCGGAGCGGGCGAATGGGGTCACCGCGGCGGCCCCCAGCATCGCGAGTACGTCTCGCCGTGTCCAGTCATTCACTTGGGGAAGGAATGCTCCGGACCGGGATACCGGCCCTCGCGGACCTCTGCGGCGTACAGCCGCACCGCCTCGCGCACGTCCTCCGCCAGCGCGGCGTAGTGCTTCACGAACTTGGCGCTGAACCGGTCGTTCAGGCCGAGCATGTCGGGAAGGGCCAGGACCTGGCCGTCGCAGGCGGGTCCCGCGCCGATGCCGATCGTGGGGATGGTGAGCGCCTTGGTGATCTGAGACGCGAGCGGTGCGGGTATGAGCTCGAGCACGATGGCGAAGGCGCCGGCCGCTTCGAGCGCGTTGGCCTCCGCCTTGAGCCGCTCCGCCGTCCGCTCGTCCCGCCCCTGCACCCGATAGCCACCCAGCGCATGCACCGACTGCGGCGTGAGACCCAGGTGGCCCATGACGGGAATGCCTACGTCCACGAGCGCCCGCACCGTCGCGGCCACCGGGGCCCCGCCTTCGAGCTTCACGGCGTGGCATCCGGTTTCCTGCAGCACGCGCCCCGCGTTGCGGATGGCATCGGCCGGCGAGATCTGGTAGGTAAGGAACGGCAGGTCGCACACCACCAGCGCCCGCGCGGTGCCGCGCCGCACGATCCTGGTGTGGTAGATCATCTGCTCCAGGGTCGCCGACAGAGTGGTCTCCTCGCCGGCGAGCACCTGGTTTACCGAGTCTCCCACGAGCAGCACGTCCACGCCGACGGCGTCGAGCAGCCGGGCGAACAAGGCGTCGTAGCACGTGAGGACGACGATCCGCTCGCCCCGCTGCTTCATAGCCACGAGGTCGAGCACGGTGACGGGCTTGGGGGCGGCGGTGTCAGCCACGTGCCGGCTCCCGGGCGGCGTCGAGCTCCGCCAGCTCTCGCAGCCAGAAATCGCGGTGCGGGAGCTCGGGGTGTGGAATCGTCAGGTCCGGCTCGCGCACGCGGCGCTCGCCCCAGCGCACGATGTCCAAGTCCAGCGTGCGGGGACCCCACCGCAGTCCGGCGTGGCGCTCGCGGCCGCGCTCCGCTTCGATCGCCTGCAGGTGGCCGAGCAGCGCGCGCGGCTCGAGGGTGGTCTCGAGCAGGACCATCTGGTTCAGGAAGGCTCCTTGGCGTATCGGGCCGAGCGGCGCCGTCTCTTCGACGCGGGATGTCGCGACGACGCGGGTCCCGGGCAGCGCGCCCAGGCGAGTCCGCGCGTACGCCAGGTGCGCCGCCCGGTCGCCCAGGTTCGATCCCAGCGCCACGTACACCCGCTCATGCGTCGCCACCGCGGAATGGTAGCCCGGCTACGCGATGCTGGCAAAGCCGCGGGTCAGCTCCCGCAGCATCGCCGCCACGTCTTCCAGCTCCCGCGTCGCGCGCTCCAGGTCGGTGAGGCCGCGCGCGGCCTCGTCGGCGCGGGTGGCCACGTCGTCCGCTTCGGCGCGGTTCTTCCCCGCGATCCGCGCGACGGCGTGAATCCGCTCGCGCAGCTTGCCGAAGGCCGTGTCCTGCTCGCGGGCGGCGGCGGCGATCCGCTGCGCATGACCCGTCGCCTCCGCCGTCGCCGCGACGATCGCGTCGAGCGCTTCCAGCGCCGCCGCGGAGAGCTCCTCCACGCCGCTCACGTTCATCTGTCCCCGCCGCATCTGCTCCACCACCTCGCCCACCTGGCGGTGGATGTCCTGCACCAGCTCGCCCGCCTCGAGCGCGGCGCTGCCGCTCTGCTCGGCCAGCCGGCGCACTTCGTCGGCCACGACGGCGAAGCCTTTGCCGTGCTTCCCGGCACGTGCCGCCTCGATGGCGGCGTTGAGCGCGAGCAGGTTCGTCATATCGGCCAGCTCGCGGATCGAGGCGATGAACCCGGTGATCCGGCGGCTCACCTGTCCCAGCTGCTGTACCTGGCTCGAGGCCTCGCCCACGAACGCTTTGAGGGCCACCAGCCGTCCGATCGCGTCGCTGATCTGCCCCCGGTTCTTGTTCGCGACCTCGCTCGCGGTCGTCGAGGCCAGGGCGGCCTCGGTGCCGTCCTCGGACACCCGGCGCGACACCTGGGCCAGGCTCTCCGTCGCTTCGAGCCCGCCCGAGACCTCGCCCTCCTCCGCCAGGACGCCCTGGCGAATCATGCCGGTGGATTGGGCCACGGCCCCGGCGGCCTCGCGCATCGAGAGCGCGGCACGGGCCAGCGTGGCGAGCTGTTGGGTGAGGGTCTCGACCGTCTCCACCAGCGGCCGGCGCAGCTCGGTGATGTGGATCGCGGTGGCCAGCTGATTGGCGAACGTGTTGATGCTGAGCACGTCCTTGGGGCGGTACGCCTTGCGCTTGTGGTGCTCGAGCTCGAGCGTGCCGATCACCTGGTCGCCGAATTTCAGGGGAACCATCACGAGGCTCTGGATCACGAGCGGGGCGTCGGCGAGGCGCTTGTCGCGCGTCACGTCGTCGATCACCACCGCCTCGCCGGTCCGGGTCACGTGCTCGCGCAGCGCCTCGGTGTCCGGCGTCGGTTGCCCGCGCTCGGGCCGGCCGATCTGCCCCCGATACGCGAGCAGGACCACGCCTTCCTGCCGCCGGTAGATCCGGAAGTCGCCCCAGTCGACCAGGCGGTGCGCCAGGCGCTCGATGCGCGCGAACGAGTCCTCCAGGCTGATGTTGCTCGTGATCACCGCCTCCATGGCGTGGATCTTGTTGAGCTCTTCGGCGGCGATCGCTTCTTCCAGGGTGTGCTTGAAGAGCAGGCCCAGGGCGCCCAGTGCCGCCGCCACGAACGGCCAGGCGAGCGGCGGCCAATACGCCACCGTGCCCACGATGATGCCCGCGGCGATCAGGGTGGCACCGTAGCCGATGCACTCGTAGCGCAAGATGAGCAGCCGCTCGTCCTGCTCGAGCTTGCCGCGAATGATCAGGGCGAAGTAGAACAGCAGCCGGCTGATGACGAAATACGCGAGGGCGTAGAAGAACAGCGCGGGCACGAGGTCCACGTGCAGTCCCGGGGCGGTGACGTCGGACACCCGCAGGGCTCCGGCATAGATGCCGTACGCGCCCACGATCGCGACGACCTCGCGGCCCAGGTTCACGAGCGCGGCGCGGAACATCTTCTTCTGCCACAGCCAGTCGGCCGCGAGCACGCCGCCCGCGACCGCCAGCGCCGTCGCCGGGGCGCCCGCCAGCAGGCATCCGGCGAGGGCCACGAGGCCGGTCTGCGTGAGATAGGAGTACTTGCTCAACGGCACCTGCGCGCCGCGCAGCAGAACCGCGGCGACGGTCATGACGACGATCTCGAGCAGCTGGCCGGTCCAGCGCGGGTCGACGCTCAGGATCGCGACCAGCAGCAGTGGTCCGCCGATCGCGAGGGCGCGGCTGTAGACGACGACGAGGCGGTTCGCGGTCACGGCGCGCGCACCGCCGCGGCGAGCTCGCGCACCAGGCGCTCCGCCGCGCCCAGCCCATCCTGGCCGAGGGCTTCCACGATCGCGCTGCCCACCACGACGCCGTCGGCCAGGGCCGCGGTGGCGCGCGCCTGTGCGGGCGTGCCGATCCCGAAGCCCACGGCCAGGGGGAGCGGGCTCGCGGCGCGTACCCGGGCGACGTGCTGTGTCAGGTCCGCCGGCACCTGGTCGCGCGCCCCGGTCACGCCCAATCGCGAGATGAGGTAGAGAAAGCCGCTCGCCCCGCGCACGGCGCGGGTCAATCGCTCCGGACTCGTGGTGGGCGCGAGCAACCGGATCCAGACGAGCGGGCTCGCCGCCACGAGCGCCTCGATGTCCGGGTCCGCGCCCGCGGGGAAGTCGGTGAGCAACAGGCCCGACACGCCGGCGTCCGCCGCGTCGCGCACGAAGCGCTCCACGCCGAACGCCAGGACCGGGTTCAGATACGTCATCACGATCACCGGAACGGCGAGCGCCGCCCGGTGGATCTGCTCCAGCACGCGCGCCGCCGTCATGCCCTGGTCGAGGGCGGCCTGCGTCGAGCGCTGGATCGTGGGACCGTCGGCGAGCGGATCCGAGAAGGGGATCCCGACCTCGATGAAGTCCGCCCCCGCGTCGGCCACGACCCGCAGCGCCTCGAGCGACAGCGCCGGCGTCGGGAATCCCGCGGTGAGATAAGGAATCAGGGCCGCTCGCCGGACGGCGTTGCCGCGCAGCGACCGCCAGCGTTCGGCGATCGGGTGCTCAGACAAAGTAGTCGGCGACGTTGATCCCGTACTTGAGCGGGTCGGTGACCTTGACGATGGTGCGGGGAAAGGTGCCCTGCGCGTCACGCTGGGCGAGATCGACCAGAAACCCCGGGTGGACGAGCCCGCCCTCGGGGGTCGTAACCACCCGCACCATGGGGCGGTGCACATGGGTGACATCCGGGTTCGCGCCGTGGACGACCGCGACCTCGTAGGTGTCGAGGATGACGCACGTGCCCACCGGGTAGATGCCGATCAGATTGATGAACGCCTTGACGACGACGGAATCGTAGCCGCGCCGCGGGTTCTCCCACATTTCCTTGAGCACCTGGTCGGGCTGGATCGGGACGGTCTGGTAGACCCGGCGGCTCGTGGCGGCGTCGAAGCCGTCGGCGACCGCGACGATCTTCGAGTAGATGGAGAGCTCACGCGCCCGCAGTGACTTGGGGTAGCCCGTGAGGTCGGTTTTCATGTGGTGCTCGTAGGCGACGATCATGCCCCGGTACGGGATCTCGCCGTAGCCGCGCAGGCCGAACAGCGTGAGCACGCCGAGCCAGGGGTGGGCCTGCATGATGCGCCACTCCTCGTCGGAGAGGCCGCCCTGCTTGTTGAGCACCTCGAGCGGGACGCGTGACTTGCCGACATCGTGGAACAGCGCCGCGATGCCGAGATCGTACAGCTGCAGCTTGCTCAAGCCGAGCTTGCGGCCCAGGGCGACCGAGAAGATGCAGACGTTCACCGAGTGGGTGAACGTGTACTCGTCGTAGTCGCGCAGCGTGGTGAGCCCCACGAGCGACGCTTCGTTGTTCAGCACCTGATCGACGATGGCCTGGACCGCCCGCTTCACCTTCTTCACGTTGGCGGTGCGGCCCATGCGGATCGAGTTGATGACCTCCTTGGTCACCGCCACCGACCGCGCGTAGGTGCGCTTGGCCGCCTCCTTCTGGCGCTCCTCGTCCTCCGCTTCCTCGTCGGTCTCGAGCGGGGGCTCGACGCCGATGTGCGTCACGCCCGCATCCGACAGCTTCTGGCCCAGCTCGAACACCTTGTTGGGCGTGGCCTCCCGGGCGGCATAGGACAGGAGCATCGACACGAAGATCTGCAGCTGTTTGCGCTCCACGCCCTCGTCGATCCGCACCGCCCCCACGCCGCACTGGTGCAGCACGCCCAGGATGTGCGAGAACGAGGCGTAGTTGTCGAGGTCGAGGCGCAGACGTGTCGAGTTGACGAAGATGAACTCGCCCTGCAGCCGCAGCTCCAGCTCCTTCTCGACGTCGAGCAGGTGCTTGGTGGTCTGGGCGAGGTCATCGAGCGCCTTCTGCACCTGCGCGTTCTCGACGGGATAGAGCTTGAGGGATCGGAAGGCGGTGTACAGCACGACGAGGAAATCCCGTCCGGCATGCCGCAGGAAGCCGTCGGTCGTCTGGACGGTATCGGCGATGGACGCGCGGGGAGGCTGGCCGGCGCCGCTCACGCGCCCACCTCGCGCATCGCCCGGGCCACGGCATTGCGCACCAGCGGCTCCTTGTCCTGGGCCGCGCGCTCGAGCACGGCGCGCGCCTCGGGCGTGCGAATCTTGCCGAGCGCCATCGCCGCGCACGCGCGAGTCTCGGGGTCCTCCCGCTTGCCGAGCAGGCCTTTGGCCACGAGCAGCTTGTCGAGCGCGGGGATGCCTTTCGCGCCCACCAGCGCGCCGTACGCCTCGAAGAACGCCATCTTCTCGGTGAGGTCGGCGTTGCGGAGCTTGGAGCCGCTCACGATCGTCTCGACCCGAGCGGCCGCGTTGCGGTAGCCGCGCGAGGCGACAAAGCGCACGGCAGCGATGCGGACGTCGCGGTCGCCGTCGTCGATCGCCCGCTCGAGCAGTCGCAGCGCGGACGGGGTGGCGATGGCGGTGAGCGCCTCGACCACGGCGAGCTTGAGCGCGCGATCGCCCGATGCGAGCAGCGGCTCCATCCCGTCCGGCGCGCCGGGGAGCTTGAGGCGACCGGCGAGCTTCACCATCTCCAGCTGCGCGGCGCTGTCCTCACTGCTCAGGGCCTTGAGCACTTCGCCGGCGTTCGCCTGCGCCAGCCGGGCGGCGGCTGCCTGCACGAGATCCTTGACCCGCTCGTTGTGGAGCTTGGCGATCCAGCCCATGAGCGTCGGCAGCGCTTCGGGGCTGAGCTCCTGGAACAGCTCGGCCAGCTCCTCCTCGGTGGGGTGCATCGCCGCCTCGTCGAGCGACTGCAGCAGCTGCGACAGCGCGTCGCGCTGCGACAGGCGGCTGGGCAGCCCCTCCAGCGTCTTGCGATGCTCCGGGATGATCTCGCGCGCGCGCTGCAGGATGGCCCGCGTTTCGCGGAGAATGTAGGCGACGGAGCGGAAGTCGCCGGCGCCCAGCAGATAGGGGATGAAGTTCTCGACGATCGAAATCAGCTCGGCGCGGACCGTCCCGTATGTCTGCAGCTCGAGCAAGTCGAAGAGCATCGAGAGGACGTTGCGACGCAGGTCCTGGGAGTACTCGCGATCGACATCCTTCTTGAGGTACTCGACCTCGCCGTCTTCCAGGAAATAGAGGGTGGTATCGAAGTCGTCGATCGATACCAGGCCCTCGCGCTTGGGCGGAGCCTCCTCCTGCACGCGGTGCTGGATCTGCGTGGGCGGCGTCGACGGAATCGTCTCGCCCTTCTCGATCGGGACCGCGTTCTCCGTGGCGAGCTCGCGGAACGTGTACGCCACGAACTGGAAGTCCTGCGCCCACAACAGCGTGAGCAGGTCGTCCGGGGCGTCGGCCTGGAGGTTGCGTGCCTGCTGCAGCACACCCAGGAACCGCACGATCTCGGTCTCTTCCACGCCCGGCCGGAAGGTGACGGAGCGGACTCCGTCCTTGAACAGCGTCCAGGCGATGCTCTCGTTGCGCTGGTCCTGGCTGTAGACGACGTTGTCCTCCCAGCGCAGCTCCGTTTCCCCGACGTCGAACACCAGATCGTCCGTCGCCTGCCAGATCTGGCGGAACGCGGCGCGGATGTTGTCGACCGCACGCTGGTACACGGGATTGTTCGGCAGATAGAGCTGCGTGGCCCTGATCCCCTTGGACAGGACCTGCATCAGCTCTTCGACCTGCTGCGGCGGCAGCGCCACCTCGGGTACGGGCGCGTTCGTCAGAGAGTGGCTCCCGTCAGTTCCGCGACCATGGCGACGTCCTTGTCGCCGCGGCCGCTCAGGTTCAGCACGACGAGGTCGCCCGCACGAAACCTCCCCCGGCGACCCAGCACCCATGCGACGGCATGGGCGCTCTCCAGCGCCGGCACGATGCCCTCGAGGCGCGAGAGCGCCGCGAATGCCTCCAGCGCCTGCCGATCCGTCACTGCCTCATACAATACGCGCCCGCTGTCTTTCAGGTAAGCGTGTTCGGGTCCGACACCGGGGTAATCGAGCCCCGCCGACACGCTGTGCGCCGGTTGCACCTGCCCGTCGGCGTTCTGCAACAGGTAGCTGAGGCTGCCGTGAAACACGCCGGGTCGTCCGCGCCCGAGCGACGCGGCATGGCGAGCGGTATCGACGCCCTCGCCGGCGGCTTCGACGCCCACCAGCGCCACATCCCGGTCGTCCAGAAAGGCGCTGAAGATGCCCATCGCGTTCGAGCCACCGCCCACGCACGCGACCACCGTGCCCGGCAGTCGACCCCAACGCTCCAGCACCTGGGCCCGCGCCTCGCGGCCGATCACGGACTGAAAGTCGCGCACGATGCGCGGGAACGGATCGGGCCCCACCACCGAGCCGATGATGTAGTGCGTGGTGGTGACGTTCGTAACCCAGTCGCGCAGCGCTTCGTTGGTCGCGTCCTTCAGGGTCCGGGTGCCGGACGTCACGGGCACCACCCGCGCGCCCATCAGCTCCATGCGGTACACGTTGAGCCGCTGGCGCCGCATGTCCTCTTCACCCATGTATACGACACAGTCGAGCCCGAAGCGCGCGCACACGGTCGCCGTGGCCACGCCGTGCTGACCGGCCCCCGTCTCCGCGATGATACGCCGCTTCTGCATCCGCCGGGCGAGCAGCGCCTGGCCGAGCGTGTTGTTGATCTTGTGCGCGCCCGTGTGGTTGAGATCTTCCCGCTTGAGCGCGATCACCACGCCCGGCCCCCCGCCCACCTCGGCGGCGAGCCGCGGCGCCTCGGTGAGCGGCGTGGGGCGCCCCACATAATCCTTGAGCAGCCCCTCGAGCTCGGCCCAGAAGCTCGGGTCGCTCCGGGCGGCTTCGTACACGCGCTCCAGCTCGTCGAGCGCGGCCATGAGCGTCTCGGGGACGTAGCGGCCGCCGTAGGGGCCGAAGCGACCGGGGGTCGGGACGCGGATGTCGGTCACCGAGACGACCCGTTGCGGATTGCGGATTGCGGATTGCGGATTGGCACGGCGCACGTCGTGCGGCGAACCCGGCCCCGGTCCACGACGTGGCCCCGTCGATTCCGCAATCCGCAATCCGCAATCCGCAATCGCATCACCGCCCCCTTCCCTTTCTCGGCACGCCGGTCAGAGCCCGCACCGCGCCTTCCGGATCGCCTGTCCGCGCCACCGACGTCCCGACCAGCACCAGGTCCGCGCCGGCGGCCGCCAGGCGCTCGACGTCCGCGCGGGTCTCGATGCCGCTCTACGCGACCGCGGGCACGCCAGCGGGAACGCGCGCCAGCAGGCGCTCCGCCAGCCCGAGATCGACCGCGAACGTTCCCAAGTCGGCGCCGGCGGCCGCCAGGCGCTCGACGTCCGCGCGGGTCTCGATGCCGCTCTCCGCGACCGCGGGCACGCCGGCGGGAACGCGCGCCAGCAGGCGCTCCGCCAGCCCGAGATCGACCGCGAACGTTCCCAAGTCGCGGCTGTTCACGCCCACCGCCGCCGGCTCCACGGCGAGCGCGAGGTCGAGCTCCGCCTCCGAATGGACCTCCACCAGCACGCCCAACGCGAGCCCTCGGGCCGCACCCGCCAGCGCGCGCAGTCGCTCCGGCGCGAGCGCCCGCACGATCAAGAGCACCGCGCTCGCCCCCGCCGCCCGCGCCTCGCACAGCTGCAGCTCGTCGAGAATGAAGTCCTTGCGGAGCACCGGGACGCTCACGCAGCGCGCGACGTGAGACAGGTCGTCGAGCGTTCCGCCGAAGTGCCGCTCGTCGGTCAGCACGGAGATCGCCGTCGCTCCCCCGTGCTCGTACGCCCGCGCGTGTGCCACGGGATCGAGGTCCTCGCGAATCGGCCCTGCCGAGGGGGAGCGCCGCTTGACCTCGGCGATCACGCCGATCGCGGGTCCCACGAGCGCCGGCGCGAAACGGCGCGGCTCGGGCGACTGCGCGGCCCGGCGCTCGAGCTCACGCGCCCGCGCCCGCAGGTCGGCAATGCGCTCACGGGTGTTGAGGTCCTCGCGAATCGGCCCTGCCGAGGGGGAGCGCCGCTTGACCTCGGCGATCACGCCGATCACGGGTCCCACGAGCGCCGGCGCGAAACGGCGCGGCTCGGGCGACTGCGCGGCCCGGCGCTCGAGCTCACGCGCCCGCGCCCGCAGGTCGGCAATGCGCTCACGGGTGGCGGTGAGAATGGCGTCGAGTCGGCTCTCCGGCATGCTTGCGTTCGGTCGATTTTCGGGTAGATTAGGCTTCGGTTTCCGTTCGGGAGAAACTGTGCCGCTCACCCGCCGTCAGCGCGAGATTCTCGATTTCATCTCCGGGCAGATCGCCGCCCAGGGGTATGCGCCGAGTTTCGAGGAGATCGCGCAGCGCTTCACGTTTCGCTCGCTCGCCACGGTGCACGAGCACCTGACCAACCTGGAGCGCAAGGGCTACATCCGCCGCGCTCACAACGAGAGTCGCGGCATCGAGGTCGTACCGCCGCGCGGTCAGACCGGCGCCAGCGAGCTGCCGCTGTACGGACTGGTCGCGGCCGGAGAGCCGATCGAGGCGGTGAGCGGCAGCGACACCATCGCCGTGCCCGACGAGCTGGTACCCCGCCGCGGCCGCAGCTACGTGCTGAAGGTGCGGGGTCAGTCGATGATCGACGAGCACATCAAGGACGGCGACTTCATCGTGGTGCACGAGCGCAACCAGGCCGACAACGGCCAGACTGTCGTCGCGCTGGTGCAGGGCTCGAGCGCCACCGTCAAGCGTTTCTATCGCGAGCCCGGAGGGTGGATCCGGCTCGAGCCGGCGAATCCCGCCATGACCCCGCTGCGTCTCAACGAGCGCGACGTCACCGTGCAAGGCGTCGTCGTGGGCGTCATCCGGCGGTACTAGTCGCGCGGCGCAGGCGTTCCAGCGCTTCGCGACCCTTCCCGGCGCGCACCACCTCGCGTGCCCGTGTGACCCCGTCGGCGTACGAGTCAACGAGGCCGGCGACGTAGATCGCGGCGCCCGCGTTGAGCAGCAGCGCGGCGAGACCGGCGACATCGTGCCGGCCGTCACCCAGCAGGCCCTCGATCCGCGCCGCATTGTCCGCGGGCGCCGCTCCCGCGAGCGGGGCCACGTCGGCGATCGCGAGGCCGTAGCGCTCGGGCTCGATCTCCCACACCGTGACGTCGCCCGCCTTCACTTCCCACACGTCGCTGATGCCATGCGGCGCGATCTCGTCCATGCCGATGCGGCCGTGCACGACCAGGGCGTGGTCAGTGCCCAGGCGCGCCAGCGCGGCGGCGACGAGGGGCGCGCGGTCCGGCTCGGCCACGCCCACCACTTGGCGCCGCACCCCGGCGGGGTTGGCGAGCGGGCCCAGCAGGTTCATCACAGACCCGACCGCGAGCTCGCGCCGCACCGGACCGGCGTGTTTCATGGCGGGGTGGAAGTTGGGTGCGAACAGGAATGTGACGCACGCCTCTCGTAATACGCGCGCCGCGTCCGCCGCTTCGAGGGCGATCCGCACGCCCAGGGCTTCCAGGACGTCGGCCGACCCGCACTGCGATGTGAAGGAGCGGTTGCCGTGCTTGGCGACCGAGGCACCGGCCCCGGCCGCGACGAACGCCGCAGCCGTCGAAATGTTGAAGGTGGGTACGGTCCCGCCTCCGGTGCCGCATGTGTCCACGAGGTGCGCGCCGTGCGCCTCGACCCGCACCATGGCCTGGCGCAGCGCCCGCGCGGCACCCGCGATCTCCTCGGCGGTCTCGCCCTTCACGCGCAGGCCGATGAGCAAGGCGGCGAGCTGCACCGGGGTCGCCTCCCCCCGCATCACGGCGCCGAACACGTCGGTGGCCTGCTGCTCGCTCAGCGACTGGCGGTTGGCGAGGGCGGCGATCGCGCGGTGCAGCGGCGAGGGTGCGGTCTGAGACGACGGGGGCACCGGGGGGCTCGGGGTTTCGGGCCTGCAAAGCTACCCCGAAAAATCTCCTTTTGTCAAATGCCACAACGGGTTGCGTGGCTTGATTGGCCCTTCGTTTCGCCCTATCTTTCGGCCGTGATGAGCCGGCCCTACCTCGCCGTGGCGCAGTACGACGGGGCGGAGTTCGCGGGCTGGCAACGGCAGCCGGACGGCCGGACGGTGCAGGCCGAATTCGAGGCGGTGCTGGAGAAGCTGATGGGCTGCCGCACTCCGGCGACCGGCGCCGGCCGAACCGACACGGGCGTGCACGCGCTGGGTCAGGGAGTCGGATTCCTCGCGAGCGAGCGCTGGGCGGCCGACACCGCCGGGTTGCTGCGGGGGCTCAATGCCCTGTTGCCGCGCGACGTCTGGGTGGAGCGGCTGCACGTCATGCGGCCCGGATTCCACGCGCGCAACAGCGCGCTGGCCCGGCGCTACCGCTACGTGATCGGCACCGACCAGGCGGCGCACTCGCCCTTTCGGCGGCCGTACGAGTGGGCGCTGGGGCGCCCGCTCGAGGTCACGCTGCTGGGGCGTGCCGCGGAGCTGCTGGTGGGCGAGCACGATTTCCGCGGTCTCGCGGCGACGGGGGCGCGCTCGACCCGACCTCACTACCGCAGCCGCGTGGCGCTCGCCGAGTGGGCGCCGCGGACTGACGGAGCGGGGGTGACGTTCACGATCGAGGCCGACCGGTTCCTGCATCGCATGGTGCGCTTTCTCGTGGGCGCCATGGTCGACATCGCGCTGTGCCGGCGCCCGCTCGACGACCTTCCCCGTTTGCTCGCGGCCCCTGATAACCAGGCGGCGAGCCCGCCGGCGCCGCCGCAGGGACTCTATCTCGAGGCGGTGCGGTATCCCGCTGACCTCTACGCCGAGGCCTGACCCATGAAGTTCTTCCTCGATACCGCGAGCCTCAAGGACATCAGCTGGGCCGCCCAGGCGGGCTTGATCGACGGGATCACCACCAACCCGTCGCTGCTCGCCAAACAGGCCGGCGACCTGGACCCGCGCGACGTCCTGAAAGAGATCTGCTCGCTCGTCGAGGGCCCCGTCTCCGCCGAGGTCGTCGCCGTGGACACCGACGGGATGGTGCGCGAGGGCAAGCAGCTCGCCAAGATCGCGGACAACATCGTCGTCAAGATTCCGATGCTCGAGGCGGGCATGGTGGCGGTGCGGCGGCTCGCCGGCGAAGGCATCAAGACCAATGTCACGCTGTGCTTCTCGAGCGTACAGTGTCTCGTCGCGGCGAAGGCGGGGGCTTCGTACGTGAGCCCGTTCATCGGCCGGCTCGACGACGTGGGTCAGGAGGGGATGGACGTCATCCGGGAGGCGCGCGTCATCTTCGACAACTACCAGATCGCGACCGAAATCCTGGCGGCCTCGATCCGCCACCCGCGCCACGTGGTCGAAGCGGCGATGATCGGCGCGGACGTCGCCACCCTGCCCCCGGACGTCCTGAAGAAGCTCCTGCTGCACCCGCTCACCGACCGCGGGCTGGAGCAGTTCCTCGCGGACTGGAACAAGCTCGCGGCGCGCGCGAAGGCGCCGGTTTGACATACAGCTCGCCCCTCTCCCAGCGCTACGCGTCCCCGGCGATGCAGGCCCTGTGGGGAGAGCGGCGCCGAATCGGGCTGTGGCGACGGCTCTGGCTCGTCTTGATGGAGGTCGAGCGCGAGCTGGGTCTCGACATCCCCGAGCGGGCGCTCACCGAGCTGCGCGCCCACTTGGACGATGCCGACCTCGATCGCGCGGCCGAGCACGAAAAGCGCCTGCGCCACGACGTCATGGCCCACATCCATCACCTCGGCGAGCAGGCGCCCGCCGCGCGGGCGTTCCTCCACCTCGGCGCGACCAGCGCCTACGTCACCGACAACACCGATCTGGTGCTGATGCGGGAGGGCCTGCAGCTGTTGCTGGGCCGCCTCGCGGCGGTGTTGGTGGCGCTCGCCAAGCTGGCGCGTCGCGAGCGGGCCGTGCCCTGCCTCGCCTACACCCACTTCCAGCCGGCGCAGCTCACCACCGTCGGCAAGCGCGTCACCCTGTGGATGCAGGAGTTTCTGCTCGACGCGGAGGAGCTGCTGCACCGGCTCGAGGCGCTGCAGTTCCGAGGGGTCAAGGGGACCACCGGAACGCAGGCGAGCTTTCTCGAGCTGTTCGACGGCGACGACGAGAAGGTGCGCGAGCTCGATGCCCGGGTGGCGCTGAAGATGGGCTTCACGCGGGTGTTTCCCGTCACGGGTCAGACCTACACCCGCAAGCTCGACGCCCAGGTGCTCGCGGCGTTGTCGGGTGTGGCGCAGTCGGCCGCCAAGCTCGCCACCGATGTGCGCCTGCTGCAGCACGAGGGCGAGATCCTCGAGCCGTTCGAGAGCGATCAAGTGGGCTCGTCGGCCATGGCCTACAAGCGGAATCCGATGCGCGCGGAGCGGATCACGGGCCTGGCGCGCTTTGTGATCGAGCTCGAGGGGAACGCGTGGCACACGGCGTCCGAGCAGTGGCTCGAGCGCACGCTCGACGACAGCGCCAACCGCCGTCTGGTGCTGCCCGAGGCGTTTCTGGCGAGCGACGCCATTCTCGTGCTCGTCACCAACGTGGCGGCGGGCCTGGAGGTGCGTGAGGCCGTGATCGCACGACACGTGGCCGCCCAGCTCCCCTTCCTCGCCACCGAGCGACTGCTCATGCGCGGCGTGAAGGCGGGAGGCGACCGGCAGCGACTGCACGAAGTGATCCGCACGCACAGCCTGGCGATCGCACAGGCGATGGCGGAGCAAGGGGTCGCGAACGACCTGCTCGAGCGCCTGGCGAAGGACCCCGCCTTCCGGACGCTGCACGTGGCGCTCGCCCCAACCGAGCTCGATCCGGCGGCGTACGTGGGCCGGGCGCCGCGCCAGGTGGACGATTTCCTCGAGCGCGTGCTGCCCGGCGTGCTGCACCGGATCGAGGCAGTGGCGCCCGCTATCGTAACCGCCGAGGTGAACGTATGACCGCTCCCCTGGTCGCGAGCGCCCTCCCCCTGCCGCTCAAGCGGCGGGGGAAGGTGCGTGAGGTATACGAGGTCGACACCGACACACTGTTGCTCGTGGCGAGCGACCGCGTGAGCGCGTTCGACGTGGTGCTCGGGGAGCCGGTGCCGCACAAGGGCGCGGTGCTCACGCAACTCAGCGCGTTCTGGTTCGAGCGGCTGGCGTCCGTGATCTCGAGCCACTTCCTGTCGGCCGATGCGGACGAGATCGTGGCCCGGGTTCCCGGGCTCGCTGACCATCGCCCGGCCCTGACGGGCCGGGCCATGCTCGTCCGCCGAACGACTCCGGTGCCTTTCGAATGTGTCGTGCGCGGCTATCTCTCGGGGTCCGCCTGGGCGGAATACCAGAAGGCCGGCACGCTCGCGGGCGAGCCGCTCCCGGCCGGATTGGTCGAGAGCGCGCGGCTCGACCCCCCGATCTTTTCGCCTGCCACCAAGGCCGAGGTGGGGCACGACGAGAACGTGACGGTCGCGCACGTGGCGCAGGCGCTGGGCCGCCGTCAGGCCGACCAGCTGCAGCAGGCCAGCCTCGCCTTGTACGACGCGGGCCGGCAGCACGCCGCCCGGCGCGGCATCATCATCGCCGACACGAAATTCGAGTTCGGCACGACGCCGGACGGCCGCCTCCTCGTGATCGACGAGATCCTCACCCCCGACTCGTCGCGCTTCTGGCCCGCGGACCGCTATCAGCCCGGCCGCGGCCAGCCGAG
>Ga0209156_10001851_pt1 | contig 16960 bp, 15 predicted proteins | sample GraSoiAngelo_124_FD_185881 | JGI IMG/M metagenome (GOLD analysis project Ga0209156, IMG submission 185881) | Grasslands soil microbial communities from the Angelo Coastal Reserve, California, USA - 14_0927_05_20cm (SPAdes) (version 2) | ecosystem: Environmental > Terrestrial > Soil > Grasslands...
AGGCGGCGCTCGCGGCTGCCGCGTCCTTGCGCTCGTGGCGGCGGTAGGACAGGTAGCCGACCGGCAAGCTCGCGAGATAGCAGACCGTGCCAATGGTGAGCACGACCCAGGGATAAGAAATCAGCAGCGCAAAGAACAACACCACCGTGACGAAGACGGGCAGCACCATCTCGGGAGAGATGCGCTTGCCCACCCGCTTGCCGGAGAAGACCGGCAGCCGAGAGACCATCAGCACGGCAATCGCGAATGTGTAGAGGAAGGTCAGAAGCGCCGTGCCGGGGAGCCGCGGAACGCCTAAGAAATAGATGTAGATCGGCAGCAACACGGTAATCGCCCCGGCCGGCGCCGGAATGCCCGTGAAGAACTTTGCCGCCCAAGCGGGCTTGTTGGGATCATCGACCATGACATTGAAGCGCGCGAGGCGTAGCCCCGTCGAGAGCGCGAAGACCATGGCGGCGATCCAGCCCAGATTGCCGAGTTGATGCAGTCCCCAGAAATACAAGATCAATGCTGGCGCCACGCCGAAATTGACAAAATCGGCAAGGCTGTCGAGCTCGGCGCCGAAACGCGAGGTGCCCTTGAGCAGGCGCGCAATGCGGCCGTCGATCCCGTCGAGCAGCGCGGCGAACACGATTGCCGCGACCGCCCACTCGAGCTTGTCCTCGACCGCCAGACGAATGGCCGTGAGCCCGGCGCAGAGCGCAAGCAGCGTGATCAGGTTCGGCAGCAACATGCGTACCGGGATGAGGCGAAAACGCGGGCGCTTGTCCTCGAGGGGACGGGGATCGAAGGGGGAGAACGGCATTCGCCGAAGATAATGGATGATTTGCCACACCGCCAGGGCAGGATATCGATTAAGCGTTGTCCCTTAATAGTTTAGCCCACCCGGAAGCGGCGCTGCGGCTCGCCCTCGGCGAGGTCGGCGATGACTGTTTCGCCGGCAATTGCGATCTGACCCTCGGCGACGAGCGGCCGCGCACCCGGGGGCAGGTAGACATCCACCCGTGAGCCGAACCGGATCATGCCGATGCGCTCACCGGCGGCGACCGCCGCACCCTCGCGCACGAAACAGACAATCCGCCGCGCGACCAGCCCGGCGATCTGTACCACGCCGACGCGGCGCCCGTTGCTGATGATACGCAGGCAGTTGCGTTCGTTGCTCTCGCTCGCCTTGTCGAGATCGGCGCTTACGAAGGCACCGGGATGATAGATCACGCGCTCGATCACCCCGTCGATCGGGCTGCGGTTCACGTGGCAATCGAACACGCTCATGAAGATCGATACCCGTGGCAGCGGCCGCTCGCCCAATTCGAGCTCCCTCGGCGGGACTGCGTCCGCGACGCGACTCACACGCCCGTCGGCGGGAGCAACCATGAGCCCGTCGCGCAGCGGCGTCACCCGCGCGGGGTCGCGGAAGAAATACGCGCACCAGAGCGTCGCCACCGATCCCAACCAGCCGAGCGGCGCCCATAGCCAGAACAACAGCAGGCTCATCAGCGCGAAAGCACCGACGAAGCGCAAGCCTTCGCGGTGGACCGGCGCCAGCTGGGAGCGGATCGAGGCGAGAACCGACATGCTCATTCCGCCGCGTCGGCGCGCTCGATCGGCAGGCCGGAGAGCTCTTTGTCGACAGTGAGCTCAGGCTCCTCCAGCGCCGGCGGATTGCGGTTGGGCGCGACGACCTCGTCGTCGACCAGGGCGAGCTTCTCACGCGCAGCCGCAGCCTCACGCTGCCGATTCCACATGCTGGCATAGAGGCCGCCCTGTGCCAGGAGTTGGTGATGGCTGCCGCGCTCGACGATGGTTCCTTCATCGAGCACGAGGATCTCGTCGGCTCCGACAATGGTGGAGAGGCGATGCGCGATGACGAGGGTGGTGCGATTCTGTGAGACCCGCTCGAGCGCGTCCTGGATTTCCTTCTCGGTATGGCTGTCGAGCGCGGAAGTGGCCTCGTCAAGCACCAGGATGGGCGGCGCCTTGAGAATCGTGCGGGCAATGGCGACACGCTGCTTCTCGCCGCCGGAAAGCTTCAAGCCCCGCTCGCCCACCTCGGTCTCGTAGCCCTTGGGCGACAATCGAATGAAGTCGTCAATCTGGGCGAGCCGCGCCGCCTCCTCGACTTCTGCGTCGCTCGCTTCCCAGCGGCCGTAGCGGATGTTGTAGCGGACCGTATCATTAAACAGGACTGTGTCCTGCGGCACGATCCCGACTGCCGCTCGCAACGAATGCTGCGTGACATTGCGAATATCCTGACCATCGATGGAAATGCGCCCACCGCTGAGCTCGTAGAAGCGAAACAGCAGGCGTGAGATGGTCGATTTGCCGGCGCCCGAAGGACCCACCACGGCGACGCGATGACCGGCGGGCACCTCGAAGCTCACTCCTTTGAGGATCTGCCGATCGGGCTCGTACGCGAACCAGACGTTCTCGAAGCGGATGGTCCCGCGTTTGATCACGAGCGGCTTGGCGCCCGGTTTGTCATTGATCTCAGGCTCGCGCGCGAGAATCGAGAACATCCGCTCGATGTCGATCACCGCCTGCTTGATCTCGCGATAGACCATGCCCATGAAATTGAGCGGCTGATAGAGCTGGATCATCATGGCGTTGATCATCACGAAGTCGCCGACGGTATTGGTGCCCTCCTTGGCGCCGTAGGCGCACATCACCATGACACCGCCGAGGCCAAGCGTGAAGATCGTCGCTTGGCCGGCGTTGAGCACGGCGAGCGACACATAGGCTTGCACGCTCGCCTCCTCGTAACGCGCCATAGAGTGGTCGTAGCGTCTGGCTTCGCGCTCTTCGGCGACGAAATACTTGACCGTCTCATAGTTGAGCAGCGAATCGATGGCCTTAATGTTGGCGTCGGTGTCGCTGTCGTTCATCCGGCGGCGGATATTGATGCGCCACTCGGTCGCCTGATAGGTGAATGCGCTATAAAGGGCGATGACGGCCACAATGACGACGACGTAGCGCCAATCGAACTGATAGAGCAGCACGCCGAAGATCAGCGCCAGCTCGATGATTGTCGGCACGAGCTGCATGATCACCATGCGTACGATCGTCTCGATGGCGTTGCGCCCGCGTTCCAGCACCCGCGTCAAGCCGCCGGTTTTGCGCTCGAGATGGAAGCGGAGCGAGAGCTGGTGCATGTGCTCGAAGGTGCGATAGGCGAGCCGGCGTACCGCGTTCATGGCGACCTGGGCGAAGATGCCGTCGCGCATCTGGGTGAGCATCGCCATCAGGATGCGCGTGCCACCGTAAGCAATAGTCATTGCGATCGGAGCCGCGAGCGCCCAGAGGAGCCAGGAGGAGGGCGCTACGGGCGCGCTTCCCTGCCCGGCCAACGCATCGGTTGCCCATTTGAAGGTGAAGGGAACCGCGATGGTGGCGAGCTTGGCCGCGAGCAGCAGTACTATCGCCGCGGCAACGCGAAGCTTGAGATCGCGGCGATCCGCTGGCCAAATGTAAGGCCATAGCCCGCGCATGATGGCAAAGAGCGACGCATCGCCGTCTGCTGACACGTCACGCTTTAATGCTTCGCTCGAACGCGGATGGGGATCCATTCTGCACACTGGCCCGCAGGACGGCCGCGGGCGCAGGCCGTCGCACTGCTCTCATATAGAGATTTTTAAGGCCGCAATCACCGCCCTATCGAGCCGCCGTACGTCGCCTGCGGGATCGGGGGGTCATCACCTTCGGAACAAATCTCGCAAAGAAGATGGATCCCGGTCAGCGCGCCGACGACCCTTTAAGACCTGCGCTTGACGGGCTCGTTGCCGCGCGCCAGATCCTTCTCCTATGAGCACAATCAACTCGATTTGCGTCTACTGCGCCTCCGGCCCCGGCAACGATCCAGCATTCATGGAAGCGGCGAAGAAATTCGGCCGAATTCTCGCCGAGAACAACATCCGGCTCGTTTATGGCGGCGGCTCGGTTGGACTGATGGGAGAACTTGCCGAATCGGTGCTTGACCACGGCGGATCGGTCACAGGGGTCATTCCGGATTTTCTGGTCAATCGCGAGCACATGCTGCTGCGCGTGCAGGAGCGGGTGGTCACGCCCGACATGCACGGGCGCAAACGCGTGATGTTCGAGCGCGCGGATGCCTTTGTCGCACTGCCAGGCGGCGTGGGAACGCTCGAGGAGCTGGTTGAGCAGCTGACCTGGGCCCAGCTTGGCCGCCACAAGAAGCCAATCATGATCCTCAACATCTCGGGTTTCTGGGATCCGCTGTGCGTATTGCTCGAGCAGATGGAAAAGCTCGAGTTCATTCGCACGAATCTACCGATCAACCTGCTGGTGGCCGATCGCGTCGAGGAGATTTTGCCCAAACTATTCGAGGTCGCGCGCCTCGTTCCGGAAGCTGAAAAACAAATGGTGCCGGTCGCCGATGAGCGAATGTAACCGACGACGACGCTACTCCTGCGCCTTGAGAAAGGTGACCGCCTCGATGCGGTTGCCGTCGAGATCACGAACGAACGCTGCATAGTAGCCTTCGCCGTGTTGCGGCCGCAGGCCCGGCGCGCCCTCGGAGATGCCGCCCGCCGCAAGGGCAGCGGCATGGAAGGCATCGACCAACTCGGTCGTGCGTACGCGCAGCGCCGCATGCGTCCCGGCGTCGCTATCGATGGGCGCCATGGTCGCGCGCAGATTGAGCCAAAATTCGGGATAGGCCTTGCCGAAGCCCACGGTGCGCGGACGAACGACGAGCTTTTCATAACCGATCGCACCAAGCACTGCTTGATAGAAGCGTGCGGCCCTGTCGAGATCGCGAACTGCGACGGAGATGTGGTCGATCATATCGGGCTCACTCTCGTGTCCCGGATGCGGTGCAACGCGGAGCGCTCGGGCGGCGCAGAGCGCGGACCCGAGGGTGCTGCGCGGCGCCCGGGACACGACGATTTACGCCGGCGCGCCGGAGCGCACGAGCTTGTAGACGATCGAATCCATGAGCGCCTGAAACGAGGCATCGATGATGTTCGGCGAGACGCCGACCGTGGTCCAGCGCTCGCCAGTTTCGTCCTGGCTCTCGATCAACACGCGGGTGACTGCCTCGGTACCGCCGTTGAGAATGCGCACGCGGTAATCGGTCAGCTCGAGCCCGCTGATGTAGCTCTGGTATTTGCCGAGGTCCTTGCGCAGCGCAAGATCGAGCGCGTTTACGGGGCCGTTGCCTTCGGCCGCCGAGATCAAATGCGCGCCATCGACCTTCACCTTGACCACCGCCAACGACACCGTGACGCGCTGGCCAACCGCATTGTCGCGCTGTTCGACGGTGACGTCGAACTTCTCGACGTCAAAATAGTTCGGTACCTTGCCGAGCATGCGCCGCGCCAACAGCTCGAAAGAGGCATCTGCCGCCTCGTAGGCATAGCCTATCGCCTCGCGCTCCTTCACGACCTCGAGCAGCCGGGCGATACGAGAATCGTCCTTGTCGACCTTGAGCCCGATACGGTCGAGCTCGGCGAGGACGTTGGATTTACCGGCCTGATCGGACACCAGAAGTTTGCGCCGGTTGCCCACCGCCTCGGGCCGCACGTGCTCGTAGGTGGCGGGTTCCTTCATGATGGCGGAGGCATGAATGCCGGCCTTGGTGGCGAACGCACTTTCGCCGACATAGGGCGCGTGTCGATTGGGCGCGCGGTTGAGCATTTCATCGAGCGTGCGCGAGGCGTGCGCCAGGGTGTGCAGCTGGGCGTTCGAGACGCCGGTATCGAAACAGTCCGCGAACTCGCGCTTGAGCTTCAGCGTCGGGATGATCGAGACGAGGTTGGCGTTGCCACAGCGCTCGCCGAGCCCATTGAGCGTGCCCTGGATCTGGCGCGCGCCGGCGCGCACCGCGGCGAGCGAATTGGCCACCGCCTGCTCGGTATCGTTATGCGCGTGGATGCCGACGTGACTACCCGGGATGACCGCGACCACGTCGGCGACGATCTTCTCGACCTCGTGTGGCAGCGCGCCGCCATTGGTGTCGCAGAGCACCACCCAACGGGCACCTTCGTCATACGCGGTCTTGGCACAGGCGAGTGCAAAGCTTGGATTGGCCTTATAGCCGTCGAAGAAATGTTCGCAATCGAGCAGTACTTCGCGCCCGTTGCGCACGGCGGCGCGCACGCTGTCGCGGATCGAGGCGAGGTTTTCCTCCGCGCTGGTTTCGAGCGCCACACGCACGTGGTAATCCCAGGATTTCGCCACAAAGCAGATGGCATCGGCTTTGGCTTCGAGCAGCGCCGCGAGCCCAGGATCGTTCGACGTCGAGCGGCCGGGACGGCGCGTCATGCCGAACGCGGTGAAGCTTGCTTTGAGCCCGCGCGGCTCGGCGAAGAGCTGCGTGTCGGTCGGATTTGCGCCGGGATAGCCGCCTTCGATGTAATCGATGCCGAGCTCGTCCAGCATGCGGGCTATAGCGAGTTTATCGTTGAGCGTAAAATCGACGCCGTTCGTTTGCGCGCCGTCGCGCAGCGTGGTGTCGAAGAGATACAGGCGTTCCCGGGTCATCGTTCACCACAGATAATAGTTCAGGACCAGTGCGACCGCGATCACGATTGCGATCGTGGCAATGATGAGGTGGTGGCGCTGAAAGGGAGGCAACGGCACTTGCGACCGCTTCATTGCGCGGTCTCCTTGCCTGCAAGGCGTTTTTCCATCGTCGTGTTCGCCAGCCACTCGCCACCGAGTTCGACCGTGTTGCGTTGCGTGGCTACGAACCCGCGGTGCTGAAAGAAATCCTGCGCGCTATCGCTCACGTCGGCCGTCAAACGGCGTGCGCCGCGCGAGGCTGCTAGCTTCTCCAGCGCATCGATCAACATGCTGCCAACTCCTTGTCCTGCAGCAGCGGGATGGACGTAGAGCATGTCGACTCGGTCGGTGCCGGCGAGTGATGCGAATCCAACCGGCGAGCCACCGATCGTGCCAAGCAACGTCAGCGCACTGGCGAGCCGCTTGGTGAAGGCTTCCTCGTCGTCGGCTGTCGCCGTCCAAGCCTCCTGCTGTGTTTCGCTGTAGTCGTCGCCGGTGAGTTCCGCGATGCTGGCGCGAAAGATCTCCGCGAGCAGCGGCGCGTCCGTCGGCAGAAACGGCCGCAGCGCCAGCTTCGGCTTTGCCTGCGCGCTCATCGTTTCACCTTCCAGGTGGTGGTGCCGTCTTTGTGATCCTCGATCTCGACCCCCATCGCCTCGAGTTCGTCGCGGATGCCGTCGGCTTGACTAAAATCCTTCTTCTTGCGTGCACTTGCCCTGGCATTAATCAGATTCTTCACCTTCGATTCATCAACTAAAGGCCGGCGCGGATAGCTTCTCAGATATTTTTTCTCGGTCGTTGCAAGGGAGCCCAGGAGTATGCCTGAAGCCTTTAGTCGTCGCTTGAGTTCGATCTGGTGAGGTCCTGACGCAGACCCTCGAATTTCACTCGCAAGAGCATGCATGCGAGTCACCACGTTTGGAGTGTTTAAATCGTCGCAAAGCGACTCCAGCACCGCATTGTCGGCGATGACGCTTGTCGGAGGCTCCATGTCGCCAAGAAGGTGATACCAGCCGTCCAGAACCTTTTGGCATTCTTCGAGCCCTCTCACCGTCCAGTCCAATGGTTGTCGATAATGCGTGCGCAGCATGTTGAGGCGCAGCACCTCCCCCGGCCAGTCCGCCAGCAGCTCCCGGATCGTGATGAAATTGCCCTCGGACTTTGCCATCTTCCTGCCCTCGACCTGCAGGAAGCCGTTGTGCATCCAAAAATTCGCCATCACCGGAGAGTGCAGGGCACAGCGCGTTTGCGCGATCTCGTTCTCGTGGTGCGGAAAGACGAGATCGATGCCGCCGCCGTGGATATCGAAAGTCTCGCCCAGGTAATCCCACGCCATGGCCGAACACTCGATGTGCCAGCCGGGCCGCCCGGACGTCGCGATTGCGCAAGGCGAGGCCCACGCCGGCTCGCCCGGCTTCGACGGTTTCCACAGCACAAAATCCCTCGGATCGCGCTTGTAAGGCGCCACCTCGACCCGAGCGCCTGCGATCAACTCGTCGAGCGAGCGCTTTGAAAGTCTGCCGTACTCCGGCATCGAGGGCACGCTGAACATGACATGCTCCTCGGCCACGTAGGCGCAACCTCGGGCGACGAGCCGCTCGATCAGCGTCTTCATCGCATCGATATGCTCGGTCGCGCGCGGCTCTTCCGTCGGCGGCAAGCAGCCAAGCGCGGCTACATCGTCGTGAAATTGCTTTTCGGTCGTCTCGGTCACCCGGCGGATTGCTTCGTTGAGCGGTAAATTTGGAAATTCTTCCACGGCACGCGCGTTGATCTTGTCATCGACGTCGGTGATGTTGCGGACGTAGGTGACGTGGGCGGCGCTGTAGAGGTGGCGCAGCAGACGGAACAGAACGTCGAAAACGATGACCGGCCGCGCGTTGCCGATATGGGCGAAGTCATAGACGGTCGGCCCGCACACATATATGCGCACGCGCGCGGGATCGAGCGGCGTGAAGGCGCGCTTCTCGCGCGTGAACGTATCGTAAAGCGTAAGCTCCATCGCACCACAGTCGCGTCACGAGCGCACGGCGGAAAGCACCGCCTCGGCCTCGCTGGCCGGGCGTCCAAACATCTCGGGTGAGGAGAAAAGACGGCCGCAGCCAGCGGAGTTCGCTAGCGGATAATCTCCCGGCAAATGCCGCTGATCGAGTTAAGGCCGTTCATCGCGGCGGAGCATGGGTAAGCGCGCGAAGCGCGTCAAGGGCCTGCCGGACGCCAGCGCACTCAGGGCGCTTGCTTTTACCGCTCCGCAACGCCTTTGCCGTTGCCGCCCCCGCCCCAAGATTGCCTGGAACTGTGGCTTTCATGTCCTAGGCAACGCGTAGGAAAGCCAGCTACATCCCTGCTAACGGCGGGAAAGGCGGACTTAGGGGCGCCTTAGGGCTTTTCCACGCATGGTTCCCCGGAAACCGGGGAAGGGGGTTGGGGATGCGGTACCTGTTCGCCGCGGTCGTGCTTGCGGCTGCCGTTTTCGGCAGCGCGGCGCAGGCTGAAAAGCGCGTTTTCATCATTGCCAACAATTCCGACGGCTACGGCGTCGATCGCTGTCTGGCCACCGGGGCGAGCTGCGGGTTGCCCGTCGCCACCGCCTACTGCAAGGCCCGCGAGTTCATGGAAGCCGCCTCGTTTCGCAAAGTCGACCGCGGGGAGATCGCCGCGACGGAACTCGCGACAACTGGCAGCTCGGCCCGCGACGAATTCGTTGCCATCGAGTGCCTGCGCTGAGGCGGCGCCGCACGGCCAGCGCAACGCCGCTCTTCCCAACTCGCAAGCAAATTTTCCCTATACTCGCGGGGCAGAACCTTCGGGCGGGATCGCCGTCGCGCTGCGTTGCGCGGCTGACGATCTTCGGCCAATCTTCCACTTAGCGGCCAAGCCTTGAACGGACCTTCGCAGGTGACGATGAACTCTGGGCCACTCCGTGACAACGCGGCGCACGCCGCCTCGGCAGCTTCCGAGGCACCCCTGCTAAAACTTGAGGATTTCCTGCCCCATCGACTCAACGTTCTGTCCAGTCTGGTGTCGCAGGCGCTCACGCGCGTTTACGGCCGTTATGGTATTGGCATACCGGAGTGGCGGGTTCTTGTTACGCTCGGCGAGAACGGCGTCATGACAGGCAAGGCGGTCGGCGCCCACACCCACATGCACAAGACCAAGGTGTCGCGCGCCGTGGCCCACCTTGAGCGACGCAGATTTCTTAGCCGGCGCCCCAATCGCGCGGATCTGCGCGAATCGTTTCTCTCGCTGACGCCGGCGGGCCGGGCGATCTATGAAGAGCTGGCGCCAAGCGCGCTGGCGTTCATGGACCGACTCGCCGAGGTGGTCGCGCCCGCCGATCGCGCAGCTTTCGACCGTGCAATGAAGCAGTTGACCGAAAGGTCGGCCGAGCTCGTCGCCGAGATCGAAAGCGGCAGGACGCCCAGCAAGGTCTGACCGGTCGCGCCCCACCGCCCCGCATCGCTCTACGAGGAGGAAACGTGCAGCTTTATACCTATTTTCGTTCGTCCGCCGCTTATCGGGTGCGCATCGCGCTCAACCTCAAGGGCTTGACCGCGCAGATGGCGCCAATCCATCTGCAGAAGGAAGGCGGCCTCAACAAAAAGCCCGAATACCGAGCGGTCAACCCGCAGATGCGAGTGCCGGCGCTGCGGCTCGATTCCGGCGAGGTACTCACGCAGTCGCTGGCGATCATCGAATATCTCGACGAAGTCCACCCTGAGCCGCCGTTCTTGCCGCGCGATGCGGTCGGCAGGGCGAAAGTGCGGGCGCTGGCGCAGCTGATCGCCTGCGACATCCACCCGCTCAACAACGTGTCTGCGTTGCGCTATCTCAAGAACGAGCTCGGGCAAGACCAAGCGACCATCGATCGTTGGTATCACCACTGGATCCGCGAGGGCTTCGAGGCATTGGAGCCTATGGTGCATCCGGGCCCCTATGCGTTCGGCAGCGCAGTGACGCTCGCCGATATTTGCCTGGTGCCGCAGGTCTACAACGCACGGCGTCTGAAAGTGCCGCTGGATCAATTTTCCAAGCTCGTCGCTATCGATGCGGCCTGCTTGAGGCTTGCGGCCTTCGAACGGGCGCGGCCGGAGAACCAGCCCGACGCGGAGTGATGCGCGTCGCTCAGATCCGCGCGCGATAGACTTTCCAGCGACGGCTCACGCGTGACCTCCAACCACATCATTCGCGTCGTCCTGTGGATGACCGGCGCATTGCTCTCGTTCTCGGCGATGGCGGTGTCAATACGGGAATTGGCCGCAACGCTGAGCGTCATGGAAATCCTGGCGCTTCGCTCCGGTTTTGGCTTGGTGATCATGGCCGGGTTGACGGCCGCACGCGCCGACTTGCGCTCGACGCTCTTCACGCGGCAGTTTCCGCTGCACGTTTTTCGCAACCTTGTTCACCTGGGGTCACAATATGTATGGGCGACGAGCCTGTTGCTGTTGCCGCTCGCCACAGTTTTCGCGCTGGAATTCACCGCCCCGGCATGGGCGCTGCTGCTCGCAATGCCAGTGCTCGGGGAGCGCACGACCGCAAGCCGCATCGGCGCCGTCGTGCTCGGGCTCATGGGCGTACTGGTCATCGTTCGGCCCGGCTTGGCGACCTTTCAGCCCGCGGCGCTGTTGGTCCTGTTGGCGGCGCTCGGCTTCGCCAACACGCTCATTCTTACGAAGAAGCTCACGCGCACGGATACCACCTTCGCGATCATCTTCTGGATGAATCTTATTCAGCTGCCGCTCGCCTTGATCGGCTCGAACCCATTGTTCGTGACCAAGCTCGCGTTTGCGGATCTTGCACCAGCGCTAGCGGTCGGGATTTCCGGCTTGGCTTCGCACTATTGCCTCGCCAACGCGTTTCGGTGGGGTGATGCGAGTGTGGTGGTGCCGCTCGACTTCCTGCGCATTCCGCTCATTGCAGTGGTCGGCTGGTGGCTTTACGGCGAGCGACTCGACCCCTTGGTGTTCAGCGGCGCCGCGCTCATCGTGGCTGGTATCTTGTGGAATTTGCGCAGTGAGGCCGCCCGAGCGGTGCGGCCGATTGACTTGAAAACACGAGCCTAACGACTGCCGGCTAGGGGGCCGGGACGCTGGATATGGTCGCGGCGGCCCCTCTTCACACTTTGGTCACCATTGCAGCGCTTCCATCCTGGGACCGGGCGTCGGGCCGGGCTCCATGATTGGCACAACCATCGCCATAGCCTTGCGCGGACTAGGGGGCGCTTTGCCGGCCCTCGTTCTTTGCGCTGCGCCAGCCCTGGCGCAATTCAGCTTTCCATTCTCCGCCCCTACACCTCCCAGCGCCGTCCCCTCGCCGGCTCCGAATACATCCTCTGCCGCCGGGATGGCGGGGCGCAACCAGGCCTGTCTGCGGCTCGAGAGCCAGCTCGCGGCGATCGATCGCGGCGCGGGCATCGACCCCGCCAGAGCGGAACAGATCAAGCGCTACGAAGAGACCGTGGCGAAGCAACAGGCTGAGCTCGACCGCCTCGGCCAACAGTCCCAGCGCCTCGGGTGCCAGGGCGGCGGCTTCTTCGCGCTCTTCAGCGGACAATCGCCGCAGTGCGGGCCGCTCAACAATCAGATGCAGCAGATGCGGGCTAACCTCGACCGCTCGTTGAGCGACATCCAGCGGCTGCAGGGCAACAGCGGCGAGCGCGAGGCCCAGCGCCGCGGCATCCTGGTGGCGCTCGGCCAAAACGATTGCGGACCGCAATATCGACAATACGCCACCGCGGGTCCCGGCGGCTTTTTCGACAACCTGTTCGGCGGAGTCGCGCCTGCCCCCAACGCTCCGCTTGCGGGCACCTATCGGACGCTGTGCGTGCGAACCTGCGACGGCTACTACTTCCCGATCTCTTATTCCACCGTGCCCGCCAAATTTGCGGAGGACGAACAGCTTTGCCGTCGCCTCTGCCCCGCCGCCGAGGTGAGCCTTTACAGCCATCGCAATCCCGGCGAGGACGTGGCGCGCGCGGTGTCGATCAGCGGCAGGCTCTACACGGAGCTGCCCGCGGCGTTCAGCTATCGCAAGCAGCTCAACCCGGCGTGCAATTGCCGTCTGCCCGGACAGTCCTGGGCCGAGGCGTTACGGCAAACAAGCGATCAGACCATCGAGCGCGGCGATATCGTCGTCACCGAGGAGCGGGCGAAGCAGTTGTCGCAACCGCGCTTCGATCCGCAGGGCAAGCCGGTCAATTCGAGCCAGACTTCCGCCCGAGCGAAAGGCGCAGATGGCGTAAACAACGCACCGCTGCCCCCTGCCGCTACCGAGCAGCAGCCGACTGCCCCGGCCGAGGAAAAAATCGGACAGGAACCGGGCAAGCGCAAAGTGCGGGCGGTTGGGCCGACTTTCTATCCAGTGCGCTGAGGTCGCGCGTCGCCGAGGATTACTGGCGGCGCGATTTTCGACCTACAGCTTCTTGATGTCGGCGCGGGCGATAATGTCGGCGAACATCGGGACTTCGCGCGCGACGCGCGCCATGTGCTCCTTGCCGGACTTGGCAGTCACCTCGAATCCCGATTGGGTGAGCCGCTCGCGGATCTCCGGCCGCCGCAAGATCTCGAGCACAACCTGCTCGAGCCGGGCAACTATTTCCGGCGGCGTCTTCGCCGGCGCCATCAGCGCGGTGTAGGTCTCGAACACGAAGTCTGGGTACCCCGCTTCCAACATCGTCGGAATGTCGGGGAGGTCGTTCCAGCGCGTGCGACCGGTGAGCGCGAGGCCCTTGATGGTGCCGGCCTTGAGGTGCGGATGCGCCGGAGCCAGTACGCCGGAGCTGAGCTGCACGGTGCCGCTAAGCAAGGCCTTGAGCGCGTCGCCGCCTCCCGCAAACACGACCGTCGCCATCCCTTGCAGACCTTCGCGCAGCTTGAGCACCTCCACTTGGAGCTGGGGCGTGGTGCCGATCGGCGGTGTCGAGACGTTGAACTTGTCGGGATTGGCTTTGGCAAGCGCGACGAACTCCTTCATCGTGGCGGCGCCCAGATCGGGCTTCACCGCGAATACGTGCGGCGAGACGGCGAGCTCGCAAATCGCGGTAAAGTCGTTAAACGGATCGTACGGCAGCGTCTGGTAGAGGCCAGGATTGACCGCGTAGGCGCTAGTCGACAGCAGGATGGTGTAGCCGTCGGGCTCCGCGCGCGCGACCGATCCCATGCCGATATTGCCGCCCGCGCCGCCCTTGTTCTCGACGAATGCGGTTGCGCCCATTGCCTCTTGCATGGTGGCGGCCATGATTCGGGCGATGATGTCCGACGGTCCTCCAGGGGTATTTGCCACCACGATCTTGATGGGACGCTCCGGATAGGCCGCCTGCGCCGGTCGCGCGCGCACCAGTGCGCCGAAGGCCATCACGCTTGCCGCAGCGAAACGGCGCCGCGTCATCGCTCCCGCCATGCGTGTCATTCGATCCTCATCTGTCAAATGAATGCTCTGACCGAGAATAGCATACCGCGCGCTGCGCGCTTCCCTCCCGCTCCATTTCGGTCGACGCCCACTTACGCCTTCGTCATCGTGATCGAGTAGCCCTGATCCGCCGCCAAGCATTCGGCTTGCGGGAGCCCGAGCTCCTTGCGCACCATATTCGTGCCGAGCACCATAGAGACCATCTTATAGCTCGCATGCCGGCGTCCCATGCCCTCGCGTCCCATGCCGCAGTCGGACGAAATGATCAGCCGCTCGGGGGGAATGTGCTTGAGCGCCTCGCGAATGAGCGCAGCGATTTCGTCTGGCCGCTCGACCTGCAGCGTGTGATGGTCGATCACGCCAATCACCACCTTCTTGTCCTTGATCACTTCTCCGATGGACTTGAGATCGCCGGTGCCGGAAGAACGCGTCTCGAATGTCAGGGCGTCGGCGTCCACCTGGTTGAGCGCTTCTAGAGTGGGCTGGTAGCTCTGCACGTCTGCAAAGATGCGCTGCTGAGATGGATTACCCCAACAGGTGTGGCACCAAATTTCGGTCTTACCGCGTAGGCCCTTCACCGTGTTGTTGAAAATCTTCACCAGGTCGGCCGCGCCCAGCTTGCCGAAGGTCTTGCCGCGCACCGGCACCATGTGGATCTGCGGTTCCTCCAACTGGATGACGGGGCACCCCGCATCAGCCAGCTCATTGAGTTCCTCGTTCAAGGCGTTGCTGATTGCCCAGGTGCGCTCGACCGGGTCCTTGTAATGGTCGTCCTCGACGGAAGCGGCGATCAGCTCAGATAGGATGGTGCCGAACTTGATCGGCTTCTTGGTCATGCGCTGCGCCGTCTTCCACATCGCCGTGTACTGCAGCCTCCCGCGCCCCACCGGTCCGACAATCCTAGGGAACACGCGCGCCTCCAGGAAGTCGTGCAGGATGTGCCCGCGCGGATAGGCGACGGCGCCTATTTTGTATGCGGTGGGCTGCGGCACTTCGGCAAAGCCATCCATGTGGGTGAGCGGATAACTTTGCCAGCTCATGCCACCGACCTCTTCGTCGTAGTGCGCGTCGCCGTCGGTGAGGATGTCGAGACCCGCGACCTCTTGTGCCCGCAGAAAACATGAGACCGCGTCCTCGTACTGCTCGCGGTAGCGCGAGTTGACCATGGCTTCAAGAAAGCTCTTGCGTCCCAGCACCGCGGTATACCAGGCCGGCCGTGGCAGCGAGCCGATGATCGAGGTTGGCAGAGCGATACCTGCGGACGCTTTATACATCGCTTCCTCGCTTGTGCTCTCGCCGCTCTCACAAATCGTAGGCTTCGCTTCTCGCCACCTTCTTCACCAGTTCGCGATCGGGCTCGGGCAACGGCGCGCCGGAATCGCGGAAACGGTTGACGATGGGGTAGCGGCGATCGCGACCGAAATTCTTGAGCGTCACCTTGACCCCGGGAGCCGCTTGCCGGCGCTTATACTCTGCCAGATGCAGCATGCGCTCGACCTTCATGACCGTGTCCCGGTCAAAGCCTTCGGCGACGATCTTGGCGATCGGCTCCTCGCGCTCAACCAGACGTTCGAGGATTTGGTCGAGCACATCGTAAGGCGGCAGCGTGTCCTGATCGGTCTGGTTCTCACGCAGCTCGGCGCTGGGCGCTCGCGTGAGAATGCTGTCCGGGATCACTGGGCCAGAGGGCCCCAGGGCACCGTCGGGCTTCCAGCCGTTGCGCAGCCGGGCAAGCCGATACACCTCGGTCTTGTAGAGATCCTTGATCGGATTGAAGCCGCCGTTCATGTCGCCATAGAGCGTGGCATAGCCGACCGACATTTCCGATTTATTGCCAGTGGTCACCACGATGAGGCCGAGCTTGTTTGAGAGCGCCATCAGAATGGTGCCGCGCGTGCGTGACTGCAGGTTCTCCTCGGTAACATCGCGCGGCTTGCCGGCGAAGACCACCGCGAGCGCTTTTTCCAAGCCTACGACCGCGGTTTCGATCGGCACCACGTCGTAGCGGGTCCCCAGCACGTTGGCGACCCGGGCCGCATCGTCGAGTGACTGCTGGGAGGTGTAGCGATAAGGCAGCATGACGCAATGCACGCGCTCGACCCCTAGCGCGTCGACTGCCAACGTGGCCGCCAAGGATGAATCGATGCCACCTGATAATCCGAGCACCACGCCCTTGCACCCGATCTTGCCGACATAATCGCGCAGTCCCAGCATGCAGGCGAAATAGTCCGCCTTGTCGCCCTCTTCGATTGCGGCGATGCGCCCATCGACGCAGCGCCAGCCATTGCCGGTGCGCTCCCATCGCGTCGTCTCGACGATTTCGCGAAAGGCCGGGAGCTGGAACGCGAGCCCGCGATCGGCGTGCAGGGCAAACGAGGCGCCGTCAAACACGAGCTCGTCCTGGCCACCGATCTGATTGACATAGATCAGCGGCACGCCGCTCTCGGTCACGCGGGCTACGGCGATGTTGAGGCGCACCTCGTCCTTGTCCCGCGAGTAGGGCGAGCCGTTGGGCACAATCATCAGTTCGGCGCCGGTTTCGGCCAGGCATTCCACCACGTCTTCGTAGTCGCCCCACTCGGTCCAGATGTCCTCGCAGACGGGAACACCAATCCGCACGCCGCGGAAATTGACCGGACCGGGCGGCGGCCCCGATGCAAACAGGCGCCGCTCGTCGAACACGCCGTAGTTCGGCAGGTTTACCTTCAGCCGCACGGCGGCGACGACGCCGCGGTCGAGCAGGCAATAGGCGTTGTAGAGCTTGCCTTCGTCGGGCCAGGGCGTGCCGATCAGCAGCGCCGGGCCGCCGCCCCCAGTTTCACGCGCAAGCTCTTCGATCTTAGCACGGCAAGCCGCCTGGAACGCCGGCTTGAGCACGAGGTCCTCGGGTGGGTAGCCGGACAGGAAAAGCTCGGGCAGCGCCAAAATATCGGCACCGGCACTGGCGGCCTCGAGACGCGCGCGGCGTGCTTGGTCGGCATTGCCGGCAATGTCGCCGACGACGGGATTGAGTTGGCCGATTGCGATAGCCAAC
>Ga0209156_10001852_pt1 | contig 16950 bp, 13 predicted proteins | sample GraSoiAngelo_124_FD_185881 | JGI IMG/M metagenome (GOLD analysis project Ga0209156, IMG submission 185881) | Grasslands soil microbial communities from the Angelo Coastal Reserve, California, USA - 14_0927_05_20cm (SPAdes) (version 2) | ecosystem: Environmental > Terrestrial > Soil > Grasslands...
ACCGAAGCGCTCGAGATGATGCACCACGACCCCGTCCCGCTCGTCATCTCCGACCTGCGGATGCCGCAGATGGACGGGGTCACGTTGTTGCGCGAGATCCTCGCCCGCTGGCCCGACACAGCCGTCATCGTCGTGACCGCGGTCGCCGAGGTCGAGAGCGCGGTCGCCTGCCTCCAGCTCGGCGCCCTGGATTACGTCGCCAAACCCTTCCACTTGGACGAGGTGCGGGCGCGCGTCATGCAGGCGCTCGACAAGCGCCGCCTCATTCTCGAGAACCGGATGTACCAGCACCAGCTCGAGGAGCGGGTCCAGGAGCAGGCGCACCGCATCGAAGAGCTGTCGCTCGAGCGACTGCAGGCCCTGGTGCATTTCCTGGAAGAAAAGGATCCCTACACGCGCGGCCACTCGGTGCGCGTGGCCAACTACGCCCTGGGGATCGGCCGGCAGCTGCAGCTCGATCAGGACGTGATCGACCTGATCGCGCTCGGCGCCGAGCTGCACGACATCGGCAAGATCGGCGTGAGCGAGGCCGTGTTGCACAAGGCCGGCAAGCTCAGCGATGCCGAGTACCGCCATATCATGCAGCACCCCGTGATCGGTGCCCGCATCCTCGGGCCGCTGATGCGCGATGCCCCGGGCGCGCTCGCCATCGTGCGCTCGCACCACGAACGGCTGGACGGTAAGGGCTTCCCGGACGGTCTGAAGGGAGACGCGATTCCGTTCGAGGTGCGGGTCGTGACGGTGGCGGATTCGTTCGACGCGATGACGAGCGTGCGCCCCTACCGGCCCGCGCTCTCCGTCCAGCGGGCGATGCAGGAGCTCGAAGACATGCGGGGAGTGCAGTTCGACCCGCGCGTCGTCACCGGGTTCCTCGCCGCCTTCCCCGATCACGCGGCGCTCCCTGTGACCACGCCGGAAGCGCGGCCGCTGCATCTGCCCGCCCGGTCGCTCGAGGCCCGCCGCTCCTGACCCGCGTGCGGTGGCGCCCATGACCGAGACCCTGATGGTCGGCGTGTCCGGCGTGCGCGGCATCGTCGGCAAGGACCTGACCGACGAGGTCGTGACCCGCTACGCCCGGGCGTTCGGGCTGTGGGCCGCGGAGCGTACCCCGCGCGTCGTGGTCGGCCGAGATGCCCGGGCGTCGGGCCCGGCGTTCGAGCGGGCGGTGATCGCCGGGCTCGGGTCGGTCGGGTGCGACGTGGTCACGGTGGGCCTGGCGCCAACCCCCACGATCCAGCTCGCCGTGGAGCACCACCGCGCCGGGGGCGGGATCGCCGTGACGGCGAGCCATAATCCGATCGAATGGAACGCGCTCAAGTTCATCGGACCGGACGGGATCTTTCTCGACGCGACGGAAGGCGGGCGGGTGCTGCAGCTAGCGGTCGAGGGCGGTCAAGGGCGGTCGAAGGCGGTCAAGGTATCGACGGATGACCGCGCAGTCGAGCGCCATCTGCACGCTGTGCTCGAGCTGCCGGACGTCGACGTCGAGCGCATCCGAGCGCGGCGCTTCGCCGTCGCGCTCGACGCCGTCCGCGGCGCCGGGGGACCCCCGATGCGCGCGTTGCTCGAGCGGCTCGGCTGCACGGTGACCGGGATCAACCTGGAGACCGACGGCCAGTTCCCCCGGGCGCCGGAGCCGGTGCCGGAGAACCTGGGAGAGCTGTCTGCATTGGTGCGCCGCACCGGAGCGGACCTGGGGATCGCGGTGGACCCGGACGTGGACCGGTTGGCGATCGTGGACGAGAACGGTACGCCGATTGGAGAGGATTACACGTTGGCATTCGCGGTGCGCGCGGTGCTCGGAGGACAGTCGGACGGTCGGACGGTCGGACCGGAGGGGCGGGGGCAGTCCGACCGTCCGACGGTCCGACCGTCCGTCGTCTGTAACCTCTCCACCAGCCTCGTCGTCGAGGATGCGGCGCGTGAACTCGGCGCCGAAATCGTGCGCACGCCCGTGGGCGAGGTGCACGTTGCCCGCGCCATCTTGCGCCTTAGGGCGGTGATCGGCGGGGAGGGGAACGGCGGGGTGATCTATCCGGCGCTGCACGCGGGACGGGACGCGCCGGTGGCGGCGGCGCTCGTCCTGGAGCTGCTGGCGCGGACCGGGAAGCGGGTGAGCGAGGTGGTCGCCGCGGCGCCGCGCTATACGATTGTGAAGGGAAAGTTGGAACGCGGCACGCGGAACGCGGAACGGGGAATGGAACGGGTCTATACGGCCTTGCGCGCGCGTTTCCCCAACGCGAGCGTCGACACGCAGGACGGCTTGCGGCTCGCCTGGCCTGACCGCTGGCTGCACGTGCGGCCCTCGAACACGGAACCGATCATCCGGCTGATCGCCGAGGCGCCGAGCGGCGCGCTGGCGCGGGAGCTGGTCGACGAGGGACGGCGACTATGTGCGGCATCGTAGGCTATACCGGGCCGCGGCAGGCGGCCCCGCTGCTGCTCGAAGGGCTGAAGCGACTCGAGTACCGCGGCTACGACTCGGCGGGCGTGGCGCTGGTCGAGGACCGGCGCATCGAGGTGCACAAGGCGGCGGGCAAGATCAGCGTGCTGGAACAGCAGCTCGGGACTTCGCTCCCGTCCGGCCACACCGGCATCGCCCACACCCGCTGGGCGACGCACGGCGCCCCCAACACCGTCAACGCGCATCCGCACACCGATTGCGGGGGCACGCTGGCGCTGGCGCACAACGGCATCATCGAGAACGCCGGCGTGCTCCGCACGGCGCTGGCGCAGCGCGGGCACGTGTTCCGCTCCGAGACCGACACCGAAGTGCTCGTCCACCTCATCGAGGAAGTGCTGGCGCGGGGCGGCATGCTGGTCGAAGCGGTGGCCGGGGCCCTGAACCAGGTCGAAGGGACCTACGGCATCGCGGTCATTTCGACCCGGGAGCCGGACACGATCGTCGCGGCGCGCAACGGCTCGCCGCTGCTCGTGGCGATCGGCTCGGGGGAGAACTTCGTCGCCTCGGACGCGTCGGCGGTGTTGGCGCACACCCGCTCGGTGGTCTACCTGGATGACGGGGAGATCGCCGTGGTGCGCCCCACCGAGTATCGCATCCTCGATCTGCGCACGGTGGAAAAGGAAAAGGCCGTGACCCGGGTCGACTGGGACCTCGCCACGATCGAGCGCGGCGGCCACGCGCACTTCATGCTGAAGGAGATCATGGAGCAGCCCGAGAGCCTGCGCAACACGCTGCGCGGACACCTGCTCGAAGAGGAGGGCACGGCGCGGCTCGGCGGGCTCAATCTCACCGACGAGCAGCTGCTCCAGGTGAACCGCATCGTGCTCACCGCGTGCGGGACGTCGTGGCACTCGGCCTTGATCGGCGAATACATGATGGAGGAGCTCGCCCGCATCCCTTCAGAGGTGGAATACGCATCGGAATTCCGTTACCGCAACCCCATCGTGGACGAGCGAACCCTGGTGGTGGGCATCTCGCAGTCAGGGGAGACGGCGGACACGCTGGCGGCGCTGCGCGAGGCGAAGCGCCGCGGCGCGCGCACGCTCGGGCTCGTCAACGTCGTCGGGTCGACCATCGCGCGCGAAGTGGACGGCGGCATCTATCTCCATGCCGGGCCGGAGATCGGGGTCGCCTCGACCAAGGCGTTCACGAGCCAGATCGCCGCGCTGGCGGTGCTGACCCTCAAGATGGCGCGCCTGCGGTCCCTCTCCATCCTGCAGGGCCGGGAGGTGGTGCGGGCGCTCGCCAGGCTCCCCGAGCTGGTCGAGCGGGTGCTGGCAAAGGCGGCCGAAGTCGAGCGCATCGCCGAGCGGATGATGCGCGCCGCCAACGTGCTCTACCTCGGCCGGGGCTATAACTTCCCGGTGGCGCTCGAGGGCGCGCTCAAGTTGAAGGAGATCTCGTATATCCACGCGGAGGGCTACCCCGCCGCCGAGATGAAGCACGGCCCGATCGCGTTGATCGACGACCTGATGCCGGTCGTCTTCATCGCGCCCAAGGATGCGGTTTACCAAAAGGTCGTGAGCAACATCGAGGAAGTGAAAGCGCGCGGCGGGCGCGTAGTCGCGGTCGTCACCGAGGGCGACACCGGCGTCGCGCGGCTCGCCGACCACAGAGTCGAGGTGCCGGAGACGCTCGACCTGCTGACGCCCGTGCTCACGGTGCTGCCGCTCCAGCTGCTCGCGTACTACATCGCGGTGCGGCGGGGGTGCAATGTGGATCAGCCGAGAAATCTCGCGAAAAGCGTGACAGTCGAATGAGGCGTCGGACAGTCGGACCGTCGGACAGTCGGACACTCCACGCCGGTCCGTCCGACCGTCCGACCGTCCGACCGTCCGACGGGGTGGGGAGGTGAGAGTTGTGCTCCAGCGGGTCTCGCGCGCCGAGGTGCGCGTCGCCGGGCGCGTGACCGGGAAGATCGGGGTGGGGTTTCTCCTCCTCGCCGGCTTCGCCCCAGCCGACACTCACGACCAGCTCGCCTGGATGACGGACAAGGTGCTCGGCCTGCGGGTCTTCGGCGATGCCCAGGGAAAGATGAATCTGGCGCTGGCCGACGTGGGCGGGGCGTTGCTCGTCGTGTCGCAGTTCACGCTGTACGGCGACGCCAGCAAGGGGCGGCGCCCCAGCTTCATCGACGCCGCCCCGCCCGAGGTGGCGATTCCGCTGTACGAGCGGTTCGTGGCGCTGTTGAAGGAGCGGGGAGCAGGGAGCGGTACGCTCGTCGCGACGGGAGAATTTGGAGCACTGATGGAGGTCGAGCTGGTGAACGATGGGCCCGTGACGCTGCTGCTCGAGAAGTGACCTTCGTTCTGGCGAGCGGCTCGCCCCGGCGGCGCCAGCTGCTCGAGATGCTCGGCCTGCCGTTTCGCGTGGTCCCCCCGAACGTGGACGAGACGCGGGCGACCTCGGAGCTGCCCGAGCGCTACGTCACGCGCCTGGCACGCGAGAAGGCCCGCGTCGTGGCGGCGCGCGAGCGCGGGGAAACAGTTCTCGCGGCCGACACGACGGTGGTGCTGCGCGGCGCCGTGTTCGAGAAGCCGCACACGCCGGCGGAGGCCGCCGCGATGTTGGCGCAGCTCGCGGGTCGGACGCACCAGGTGATGACCGCGGTCGCCGTGGCGCGGGACGGGCGGCTCGAGCACGCCCTCGACGTCACCGAGGTGACGTTCCGGCCGCTCTCGGCCGATCAGATCGCGGCGTACGTGGCGACGGGGGAGCCGATGGACAAGGCGGGCGCCTACGCGATTCAGGGGAAGGGGGCCGCGCTGGTGGAAGGGATCCGCGGCGACTTCTTCGGCGTCATGGGCCTGCCGCTGCGGCTCGCGCTCGACCTGCTGGAGCGGTTCGGCCTGCCTTACCGCTTCACGCGGTAAACCGGGATCTTCTGCGATTTGCCTTTGACGTGGATCGGGTCGAGCGCGTCGACCGTGGGGGGGCGCTTGAGGAGGCGGTAGAACGGCTCGGAGATCAAGATCTCGTTCGGCCCCGCCGTGCGGCACAGGCGGTTCGCGGTGTTCACGGCGTCGCCGATGACGGTGTACTCGAGCCGGCGATCCGAGCCGATATTGCCCGCGAACACTTCGCCGAAGTTGATCCCGATCCCGACCCCGAGCTCGGGCCGGCCGGCGTCCTTCCACTTGGTGTTCATACTCTCGAGCGCCGTGAGCTGGTCGAGCGCGCATTCCATGGCGCGGTCGGCGTCGTCCTCGTGGGCGATCGGCGCGCCCCACAGGGCCATGATCGCGTCGCCGATGAATTTGTCGAGCGTGCCGCCGTTTTCGAACACGATCTCCACCATTTCGGTGAAGTAATCCGTGAGCAGCGTCGCGATCCCCTCGGGGCTCATCGTCTCGGACATCGGGGTGAAGCCGCGGATGTCGGAGAAGAAGATGACGACGGGGCGCTTTTCGCTCGGCAACCGCCCGGCGTCCTGCTGCTGGGCGATGACCTGCGCGATGTTGGGGGAGAAGTAGCGCTGAAAGTTCGAGAGCACGAGCGCCTCGCGCTGCAGCCGCTCGGAGCGCCGCGAGTTCTCGATCCCCACGGCGGCGAGCGACCCGAAGGCGATCAGGAACTCGAGGTCTTCGTCGGCGAACGAGTGCGTGGCGGTGAGATTGTCGACGTACAGAATGCCCAGCACCTGCTGATCGGTGCCCATGAGCGGCGTGCACATGGCGCTGCGCACGCTCTGGATGAGGATCGACTTGCCCTTGAAGCGCTCGTCGGCGGCGGCGTTGTCCGAGAGGATCGCGACGCGCTCCTCGACGGCCTTGCGCGCGATCGACTGGGGCACGTGCTTCGACGCGGCGGCGGAGCCGGTCTTGCCCTTGGAGACCCGCGGCACGAGCTCGCCCGACTTGTCCTCGAGCAGCAGGATGGACACGCGGTCCACGTTCATGATCTGGAAGGTGAAGTCCACCACCTTGTCGAGCAGCCGGTCCAGCTCCTGCTGCTTCGACAGCTCCTTGGAGATCTCGAGGAGCAGCGACAGCTTCTTCTCGCGCCGCTCCTCCAGCGTCGGCGCGGTGACCTTGAGGTGCGACGTGCCCGACGGACGGTCCACCACGATCGCCGGGACTCCGCCCGAGTGCTTCACCGGCAGCTGCCGCACGATCGTGCCGCCGCCCGGCTTGCCGCCGAGCTCGAACGGCAGCGACGCCACCACCTGCGGTCGGGGCGGCGGCGCCGTCACCGCCTTCACGCGGAACGCGACCTTGCCGAACGTGATGACGTCGTTCTCGGCGGCGAGGGCCTCGGTGACGCGGGCGCCGTTCAGGAACGTGCCGTTGGACGAGCCGACGTCCTTCACCTCGACGCCGCCGTCGGTGAGGCGGAGCTCGGCGTGCTTGCGGGAGATGGTCGGGTCGTAAATCGGAACGTCGCTCGTGACGGCCCGCCCCACGACGACGGTGCGGCCCGACTGGAGATCGATCGCCTGCTCGCCCGTCGTGCTCAGCAGCTTGAACACAGGGGAAAAATATACGTCAGCCCGCGGCCTGCGCGAGCGCCAGGGCCTTCAAGACGGCCTGCGCCTTGGCTTCCGTTTCGGCGAACTCGCGGGCCGGATCCGAATCGGCGACGATGCCGGCGCCCGCCTGCACCACGACGCGGTCTTTGAGGACGAGGGCCGCGCGGATCGCGATCGCGGTGTCCAGGTTCGTCGCGCCCCAGCCGACGTACCCCACGGCGCCGGCGTAGGGGCCGCGCCGCTCCGGCTCCAGCTCGTCGATGATCTGCATGGCGCGCACCTTGGGCGCCCCCGTCACGGTGCCCGCGGGGAAACAGGCCTTGAGCACATCCAGCGCGTCGTAGCCGTCGCGCAGCCGCCCCCGCACCTCGCTCACGAGATGTTGCACGTGCGAGTAGCGCTCGATGGCGAGCAGATCCGTGACCCGCACGGTCCCGAACTGCGCCACGCGCCCGACGTCGTTGCGCCCCAGGTCGACCAGCATCAGATGCTCGGCCCGCTCCTTGTCGTCCGCCAGCAGCGCGCGGCCCAGCGCCTCGTCCTCCTCCGGCGTCCGGCCGCGGGGCCGCGTGCCCGCGATGGGCCGCACGGTCACCTCCCCCTCCTCCACCCGTACCAGCACCTCGGGCGAGCTCCCGACCAGGGTGTGGTCGTCGAGCGCCAGATAGAAGAGGTAGGGTGCCGGGTTCAGCGCCCGCAGGTAGCGGTACAGCAGGAACGGGTCCACCGCGCCCGCCGCGTCCTGGCGGCGCGACAGCACCGTCTGGAACGTGTCGCCCGCCCGGATGTATTCGAGGATGCGGCCGACGTCGCGCTCGAATGCCGGGCGGGAGTAGCGGGACGCGGTCGGGACGGGGGCCGGTGTGTCGCGCAGCGCGAGGGGGGCGAGCGCGTGGCGGCCCCCCAGGCGGGCGATGACGTCGGTCAGGCGCGCGTCCGCCGCGTCGTGGAGCCGCAACCGCTCCGCCGCGGCCGCGCCGGTGGGCACCTCCACGTTCGCCACGACGATCGCGCGGCCGAACAGATTGTCGATGATCACGACCGTGTCCGCGATCATCAGGACCGCGTCGGGGAGGGCGAGGGTGTCCGCCGGCGGCTTGGGCAGGCGCTCGATCGTGCGGACCAGGTCATACCCGAGGTAGCCGACGGCCCCGCCGGTGAAGCGGGGCAGCCCCGGGACGGGAACGGCGGGCAGCGCGCGCATGCGCTGCGCCAGGTGCCCGATCGGGTCGTCGGTCTCGCCGGCGCCGCGCCAGCCGGTGGCTCGTGTCCAGCGCTCGACGGCCCGGCCGCGGTATCGCCATACCTCGCGCGGCTCGGTGCCGAGGAAGGTATACCGCGCCCAGCGCTCGCCGCCCACGAGCGACTCGAGCAGGAACGCAAACGGGGGTCGCGCGACCTTCGCGAACGCCGCCAGCGGCGTATCGGCGTCGAGCACGACCTCGCGGACGAGCGGGACCATGCCGCCGCGCTCGGACCGGGCGAGGAAGGCGGCGCGGGGATCGGTCACTTGGGTGCCGCGACGAGGTAGCTGCCGGGCGCGTCCAATGGCGCCGCCACCGTAGCGCCGGTCGGCGCGGCGTCGCTCTCGCTGACCCAGTCGTCGGGGCCGCGCTGGCGCCACAACCGGAGCGCCAGCTCGAACCCGCGGAAGTCGGCGTACTGGCCGGCCGAATCGTACACGGTCCGGTCGACATAGTGGAGGTACGAGACCTGGACGGTCGGCCGCCCGGCGACGTCGAAGGCGAGGCTCGCCGGACCGACGGTGAAGCCGTACACGCGGGACAGGGGCGTGACCGTGATCGTCACGGTCGCCGTGTCAGCGAGGGGGACTCCATTCTGCGACAGGAGCGAAAGGGGCGTGAAGGTGAAGATCGCGAAGACGGTGCCGCCCGCGTCGCTGTGCTTGAGCGTGTCGACCTCGAGTCGGTTGACCTGCACCGTGAAGGACAATGCGGTGGGATTGACGGTGTCCTGGCGGGCGAGCGCGAGCAGGGCGGTGCGCGGCGTCAGTTCCGGGCCGGTGGCGTGGTCGTGACACCCGCCCGCCACGAGGGCGAGCCCGGCGCTGGTCGCCCCCAGGAGCCGCCGCGAGTTTGCGCCGCGATGTGGCACCGCGCCTTCCTCCTCGCCGTCCTGTGGACGCTCCCCGCGGCCGTGCGCAGCGGGGCGCAGGCGTGGAATTCCCCGGCTGCCCTGGATCTCGCCCGGCGGGCGATCGCGCGCCGCACGCGGGCCGCCGCCGACACCGCCCTGCACGACTACAAGGCCCAGGCACACGGCTTCCTGTTTTTCCTGGGCCAGCTGGGCGAGGGGCTCGCCGATCCGCCCCGCCTCGTCAAGGCGGATCAGCTGGAGCTGGAAGTGTACTGGAAGGCCCCGGCGAGCAGCAAGCAGCGCGTCGTGGGCTGGCGCGACCGCGCCGAGCTCCCCACCGACATTTACTACCACCGGGACCATCTCGGCATCGTGCAGAACAATTTCGGCCCCGCCATCCGGCTCGGCGAAGGGGACGAGGTGCGGGACGTGCCGCACCCGCTCTCCGCCGCCGGCCCCGATCTGTACGATTACGCGCTCGGCGACGGCACGACCATCATGTTTCCGACACGGGAGGTCCGCGTCGTGGCGGTGCGGGTGCGGCCCAAGGACTTCGACGCCCCGCGCATCGTCGGCACGCTGTACGTGGATGCGACGACCGCCGATCTGGTGCGCCTCGCCTTCAACTTCACACCCCACGCCTATCTCGACCCGCAGCTCGAGGACGTGAGTATCGTGCTCGACAACGCGCTGTGGGAGGGCCGGTTCTGGCTGCCCTACCGCCAGGAGCTCGAGATCCGGCGGCGGGCTACGTGGCTCGACATGCCGGCGCGCGGCATCATTCGGGCCCGCTGGGAGATCGACGGCTATGTGTTCAACGTCGGGCTCGCCCCGAGCTGGTTCCAGGGGGACGAAATCACGTTCCTCCCCAAAGCCGAGCGCGACTCATTTCCGTGGCGGGAGCCGCTCGCCCAGGCGATTCAGGCGGTGGCGGAGCCGGTGCGCCAGAACGACCTCGAGCGGGTGCGCGCGGAGGTCGAGCAGATCGCCGGCCGCCGCGCGCTCACGGGGCTCAAGGCGCACCGGCTCGGCGTCCGCGGTCTCTCCGACCTGGTGCGCGCCAACCGGGTCCAGGGGCTCACGCTCGGCGCGGGGCTCGTCTGGCGCGGCGGCGGCGAGCGACGCGAGCTGCGGCTGACGGGGAGCTACGGTTTCTCCGATCGGCGCCCCGAAGCCAGCGTCACGGCGTCGGACCGCGCGGGCCGGGGGGCGCTGGAGGTGACGGCGTTCGACGAGGTGCGCGACGTGGGCGACGAGCCGGTGATCGCTCCGCTCCTCAACTCGTTCTCATCGCAGGAATTCGGAGCGGACTACGGTGACTACTACCGGGCCGACGGCGCGCGCCTCACCTACCGCCACGGCAGCGGCGTGCGCGGTGAATGGAGCGCCGCGCTGGGGCGCGAGACGATCCACTCCCTCGCCGTGACCGCCCAGCCTGCCAGCGGCCGTTTTCGGCCCAACCCCGCCCTGGGGGGCGTCGGCCTGACGCTCGCGCAACTCGCCGTGCGCCGGCGCAGCGAGGGCTTCGCCGTGCGCCGCGACGTGCACTACGAGCTGATCGCGGAAGCGGGGCACGCCGACGACGGGACGAACTACCTGCGCCTGTCCGGTTCGGGGCACGTGCTGCTCCCCGCCGGCGCGACGCGCCTGCTGGTCCGCGCGCAGGGCGGCGCCGCAACCCGCGACCTCCCGGCCCATCGCAGCTTTGTGCTGGGCGGCCGCGGCACGCTGCTGGGGGACGCCTTCCGGTCGTGGGGCGGCGGACGCATGGCGCTCGCCCACGTCGAGTGGCGCGTCGCGCTCCCCTTCGTCTCGCTCGGGGTCGGGCCCTATGCCCGCACGCCGCGCCAGCTCACCATCGCGCCGTACGTGGCGGCGGGCTGGGCCGACCGCGCGGTGCCGGGCACGCCGTGGGCGGCGACCCCCGGGACGCGCGTGACGTTCGGCGCCGGCCTCGAGTGGCTGGGCGTGTTCCGGTTCGAAGCAGGCGTGGGCGCGCAAACGCACCGGGCGGGCTTCGCGTTCGACGTGACGCGCGATTTCTGGGGGATACTGTGAAACAGGTCGGGGAGGAGCCTCCACGAACCTCCCCAACCTCCCCGACCTCCACTACCTTCTTAGTAACCGAATGGCCGACACCAACTTCCCCGATGAATGGCTGGCGCACTCCCTCGAGGGAGTGCTGACCCCCGAGCTGCTCGTGGAGCTGCGCGCCAAGGCGCAGCCCGCCCAGACGCTGTGGGAGACGCTCGTCGCCCAGAAGGTCGTGAGCGACGAGCAGATCCTCACCGCCCTTTCGACGCGATTCCGGCTGAAGCTGGCCGACGTCAAGGAGGTGGATCTCACCATCAAGGAGAAAGTCCCGGAGCAGCTGGCGCGGCGTTATCACGTCTTGCCGCTTCGGGTCACCGATTCCTTCCTCGAAATCGCCACCGCCAACCCGTTCGACCTGGACGCGGAGAAGGCGCTGGCGTTCGCGACGGCGCGGGAGATCCGCATGCAGCTCTTGGCCCCGTCCAAGATCAGTGAGAAGCTCGACGAGGTGTACCGGCCCGAGAAAGCCCTCGACAAGATGTTCCAGCAGATGGAGGGGTCGCCCGAGCTGGTGCAGCTCGTGGAGGAGGTCGGCCCGGATGAGATCGCCGTCTCCGAGGAGCAGGCGAGCCAGCGCCCGATCGTCCGGCTCGTCGATCTCATCATCTCCGAGGCGATCCTGGCGCGCTCGAGCGACATTCACATCGAGCCCGAGGAGGGCGGCGTGGCGGTGCGCTATCGCATCGACGGCGTGCTGCGCCAGCAGATGAAAATCCCGCGCCAGGCCGGGCTGCCGCTCATTTCCCGCATCAAGATCATGTCCTCACTCGACATCGCCGACCGGCTGCGCCCCCAGGACGGTCGGGCGCGGGTGGCCGTGAACGGCCAGCCGATCGATCTGCGCGTCTCCACCCTCCCGGCGTCGCTGGGCGAGAAGGTGGTGATCCGGATCCTCGACTCCCGCGCGACCGTCAAGTCGCTCGACTCGCTGGGGCTGAATCCTCAGGAGGTGGAGTCGATCCGGCGCCTGCTCGAGAATCACGAGGGGATTCTGCTCGTCACCGGGCCGACGGGGTCGGGCAAGACCACCACGCTCTACTCCTGCATCAACCAGATCAAGAGCGAGGGCGTGAACATCGTCACGGTCGAAGACCCGGTGGAGTACCGGATGCAGGGCATCGTGCAGGTGCAGGTGCAGGAGAAGGCCGGCCTGACGTTCGCGTCGGCGCTGCGCTCGATCCTGCGGCAGGACCCGAACGTCGTGCTGGTGGGCGAGATCCGCGATCGCGAAACGGCGCAGATCGCCGTGCAGGCGTCGCTCACGGGGCACCTCGTGCTCTCGACGCTGCACACCAACGACGCGGCGAATGCGGTGACGCGCCTGGTGGACATCGGGGTCGAGGCGTACAAGATCGCGGCGGCGCTGCGCGGCGTCGCGGCGCAGCGGTTGATGCGCCGCCTGTGCCTCACGTGCAAGGAAGTGTGGATGGAGACCCCCCCCGACCGGCTCAAGCCGTGGATTCCCAAGGGGACGCCGCTGTACCGGGCGGCGGGCTGCCCCGACTGCGCCATGACCGGGTACCGGGGACGGTTTTCGATCATCGAGGTGCTGACCGTAAATGCGGAAATCGAGCGTCGCATCGCGGCCGGCGAGCCCGCGGAGCAGATCGCTCGGGCCGCGCGCCGGGGCGGAATGAAGTCGCTGTGGGACTCGGGGCTCGGACACGTGCTGAAAGGCGAGTCGACCGTGGATGAGCTGATGCGCGTGGTGGACGTGCCGCAGGAGGACGTGCCGGAACCGATCCCGACGCACGGCGGCCGGCGCGCGTCGGGGGGCGCGCCGGGGTCGCGCGGCACGGTGGAGCCGCCCGCTCCGCATACCGCCGCAACGGCCGCCACGGCCGAGCCGCTCGCGCATTTCGACTTGCTGGAAGAGGGGCCGACGCTACGCGTGTCGGGGCCGCACGGCGTGCCCGCCGTGAAAGTGCTGCTGGTGGACGACGAGGACAGTCTCCGGAAGGTGATGCGCGACCTGCTCGAGCGGGACGGTTACGCCGTGTCGGAGGCGCGCGACGGGGTGCAGGCGCTCGACCAGATCGATCGGGTGGGGCCGGATATCATCGTCCTCGACCTGAATCTTCCGGGGCTCGACGGCTACGGCGTGCTGTCGCACCTGCGGTCGCGCCCCGCCACGGCGTCGATCCCCGTCATCGTGCTCACGGCCAAGGGAGACGAGGACAACGAAGTGCGCGTGTTCGAGCTCGGCGCCGACGACTTCCTGACGAAGCCGTTCCGCGCCCGCGCCCTGTCGGCCCGGCTCGAAGCCGTCCTGGGCCGCCGCCGGTAGCGGCGGCATTCGCCTCCCGGACCGCCATCGGTCTATGTCCGGCGCTGTTTCCGCGGCTGATGCCGCGCTCGCCCTCATCAAGCCCGCGGTTCGCGCCCAGACGGCGTACACGCTCGACGCCCCGCGCGCGCCCCGCAAGCTCAATCAGAACGAGAGCCCGTTCGACGCGCCCGAGGCGGTCAAGCAGGCCGTCATCCGCGCCATGCGGGACGAGCCCTGGAACCGCTATCCGCCGTTCACGCCCACGGCGCTGCTGGAGCGACTCGCGGCGCGTCACGGCTGGCTCGCGTCCGGCGTGCTCGTCGGCAACGGCTCGAACGAGCTGATTCAGGCGACGCTCGCGGTGACGGTGGGCGAGGGAACGCCCGTGGTGGCGCCGGCTCCCACGTTCAGCCTGTACCGCCTGCTGACGGCGGTGTACGGCGGCCGCTACGTGCCGGTGCCGCTCACCGCCGATTTCCAGTTCGACCTGGAGGCGTTGGTGCAGGCGGCGCGTGACACGCGGGCCCCACTCGTCGTCGTCAACTCGCCCAACAACCCGACCGGCACGCCGCTTCCCGACGGCGCGGTGGAGCGGCTGCTCGCCGAGACGGCCGCGCTGATCGTGCTGGACGAGGCGTACCAGGATTTCGGCGGCCCCACCGCCGTGCCGCTCCTCACGCACGAGCCGCGGCTGGTGGTGCTGCGCACCTTCAGCAAGGCGATGTCGCTCGCCGGCCTGCGCTTCGGGTACGCGCTGGCGCATCCGGCCGTGGCGGCGGAGATCGCCAAGGCGCGGCTGCCGTACAACGTGAATCGCGTGACGCTCGCCGCCGCTCACGCGGCGCTCGATGCGGCCGATGTGCTGGCCGAGTGCGTGCGGGCGGTGCGACGCACTCGTGACGCCCTCGTGGGCCGGCTGGCCCGGATCCCGGGGGTCCGCGCTTTTCCGTCGGCCGCCAACTTCGTGCTGATCCGTTGCGAGACGCACCCGGCGGCGGAGGTGTTCCGCCGGCTGGTCGAGGACCACGGCATCCTGGTCCGCGACGTGTCCGGGGCGGCCGGTCTGGAGGACTGTCTGCGGATCACCGCCGGCACCGATGACGACGTGGACGCGGTGGTGCGCGCCCTGCAGGCGATTCTCGCATGAGTCGCAGCGCCGAGGTGAAGCGAAAGACCAAAGAGACCGAGGTGCAGGTGCGACTCGCCCTCGACGGTGCGGGACGCGCGGAGCTGGCGACGGGCATCGGCTTCTTCGATCACATGCTCGAAGCGCTGGCGCGGCACGCGCTGTACGATCTGCGCGTCCGGGCGACGGGCGACCTGCACGTGGACCAGCATCATACCGTGGAGGACGTCGGCATCGTGCTCGGTCAGGCGCTGTCGCAGGCGTTGGGTGAGCGCCGCGGCATCCGCCGCTACGGGGACGCGACCGTGCCGCTGGACGACGCGCTCGCGCGGGTGGTGGTCGACGTGAGCGGACGCCCCTACCTCGCCTACCACGCCGACCCGCCGACCTGGCAGAAGCTCGGCGATTACGACGTCGCCCTCACTCCCGAGTTCTTCCGGGCGCTCGCCACCCACGGCGGGCTCACGCTGCACGTCGACCTGTTGCGCGGTCAGAACGCGCACCATGCGGTGGAGGCGGTGTTCAAGGCAGCGGCGCGGGCGCTCGGCGAGGCGACGAGCCTCGATCCGCGGGTGACCGATGTGCCCTCGACCAAGGGCGCGTTGTAGATGATCGCGCTGGCGGACTACGGCGCGTCCAACACGCGGAGCGTGCTGCGGGCGCTGCTCGCAGCGGGAGCAGAGACGCCCACCCTCACCGACGATCCCGCCACGCTGCGTCGCGCCGAGCGCGTGGTGCTGCCGGGCGTCGGCAACTTCGCGGCCGCGAAGCGACGCCTGGACGAAACCGGTCTGGGCGAGGCGATCACGGACGTGGCCAAGAGCGGCCGCCCGGTGCTGGGCATCTGCCTCGGGCTGCAGCTGTTCCTCGCGGACAGCGAGGAGGCGCCCGGCGTTCCCGGGCTCGGCCTCTTGCCCGGGCGGGTGGCGCGGTTCCAGACCGAGCTGCCGGTGCCGCACGTCGGCTGGGCGCGCGTGCGCCTCACTCCGGGCGGCGGGGCCCACGGGGCGCTCGCGGCGGCGTTCGCCGGTGACGCGGCGTTCTTCTACCACGTGCACAGCTACCACCCGGTCGGCGTGCCCGCCGCGGGCGCTTTGGCCGAGGCCGAGTATGGCGCGCCGTTTCCCACGATCGTGGGCGCGGCCAACGTGCTGGGCGTGCAATTCCACCCCGAGAAGTCTCAAGCCGCGGGGCTCGCGCTGTTGCGCGGTTTCATCCGCTGGACCCCGTGACCCTGGTTCGCGTTTCGTTCGTCGATGTCTACGTGCTGAGACAGGCGGTGTCCGGGCTCGAGATCCTGGTGCTGCGCCGCAGCGCCGCCGGCCGCTCTCCGGGATCGTGGGAGACGGTGCACGGCACCGTCGAGGCGGGCGAGACGCCCGTCGCGGCGGCGCGACGCGAGCTGCGCGAGGAAACCGGGTGCGAGCCCGTCCGCCTCTACAACGCGAGCCGCGTCGAATCGTTCTATCGTCATCGCGTCGACGAAGTGGCGCTCGGTCCCGTGTTCGTCGCTTTCGTGGACCGTGCGGCCGAGCCGCGGCTCTCGGCGGAGCACGACCGCGCCGAATGGCTCGCGCCCGCCGCGGCCGCCGCGCGCCTCGCCTGGCCCCGCGAGCGCAGAGCACTGGAAGACATTTTGTCAATAGTGGGGGGTGGAGACGCGGGCTTGCTGGATGACGTGCTGCGGATATGCTAGCGCGGCGGCTCATCCCCTGCCTGGACGTGGCGGGGGGGCGGGTCGTGAAAGGGGTGCACTTCCGGGAGCTGCGCGACGCGGGCGACCCGGTGGACCAGGCGGCGCGCTATGACGCCGCCGGGGCCGACGAGGTCGTGTTGCTCGATATCGGCGCGAGTCACGAGGAGCGCGGGACTCTCATCGATTTGGTGAGCCGCGTCGCTGACAGGCTGTTCGTCCCGCTTACTGTTGGAGGTGGGATCAGGAGCGTGGCGGACGCGCGGCAGGTTCTGCGGGCCGGAGCGGACAAGGTCACTGTCAACACGGCGGCGGTGCGCGACCCGTCGCTCGTCACCCGGCTGGCCGACGAGTTCGGCCGGCAATGCGTGGTCGCCGCGGTGGACGCGCAGGCTCGTGATGCGGGCAGCGGGCAAGCAACGGAGTGGGAAGTCATGGTGCGGGGTGGGCGTGAGCCCACCGGGCGAGAGGCCGTGGAGTGGGCCGTGCAACTGCAAGAGCTCGGAGCTGGGGAGATCCTGCTGACCTCGATGGACACCGACGGCACGCAGCACGGCTATGACCTCCCCCTCACCGGGGCCGTCGCGCGCGCCGTCCCGATCCCCGTGATCGCTTCCGGGGGAGCCGGAAAGCTCGAGCACCTGGCTGCCGCGCTCGACGCCGGCGCCCACGGTGTGCTCGCGGCCACGCTGTTCCACTATCGCGGCACGACGATCCCCGAGGCGCGCGCCTATCTGGC
>Ga0209156_10001853_pt1 | contig 16949 bp, 11 predicted proteins | sample GraSoiAngelo_124_FD_185881 | JGI IMG/M metagenome (GOLD analysis project Ga0209156, IMG submission 185881) | Grasslands soil microbial communities from the Angelo Coastal Reserve, California, USA - 14_0927_05_20cm (SPAdes) (version 2) | ecosystem: Environmental > Terrestrial > Soil > Grasslands...
GCTCAGGAAGATCCCCGAGTCGTTGAAACTCAGGGTCTGGTCGAAGTCGCTTGCCAACAGGTATCGCTTCATCGGACGCACCTCATGGTCGGTCAGCCACAGAAAATTCAACGCCCCCCGCCGGGACAGCCGGAGGGGGGCGTTGGCACGTCATCGTGCCACCCAGCGGGCCGGCTCGCTCAGGGACTCGTGCCGCGGCAATTAGGATTCAACACCAAGCGATGCATACCGGGTTCCAGCCCTCGTGGGTTCTGATACGCACTTTAGACAGAACGATAACGTGTGTCAACCCGCATCGAACCGATAACAGTGTGACGCGGGACACGATGGCGGGGTGTGAGCGTCGCGCTCAGGGTCCCGTCGGCCGCGCCGCGCCCACGTCGATGCCGCCGGCCACGATGTCTCTCAGCGGCGTTTTGTGCAGCTCGGTGCCGAACGCGGGCAGGTCCCGCTCCATGAAACCGGCGAACCGGACGGACGCGTCACCCAGCCGCTGCGTGAACAGCTCGAACACGGCCTGCTGCTGCGATGTGGGCGCGAAATCGGCCCCGCTCTCGGATACGTCGGACTGCAGCGCCGCCAGCCGGCCGTATAGTTGGATCGGGCTCCGGAACGCGTCTTCCCGCGCACCGGTCAGATGCACGTCGAACAACGCGCCCTCGACGGCGCCGGCGCGCCGGTCGAGCGAGTCGGCGAGACGCGCGAGCCGCTGCGCGCTCGAGTCGCCCGTGAGCGCGGTATCGCCCCGCAGCTGACCGCTCAGGTCCGCGAGCTGCTTCCGCACCCATTCCAGCCGGTTGATCATCCGCGCCACGCTGTCCTGCGCGCTCCGGATCGCGAGCGCCAGCCGGGTCTGCGCCGCGACGTCCGCGTCACTCGCGGCGGTGTTGGGGTCCTTGAGCACCGTGAGCGACTGGGTGAGCGTCGCGGCGGTCGCGGCGCTGTCGCCGACCGTGAACCGTACCTGGTAGCTCCCCGGCGCCACGAGTGGCCCCCGCAGCGAGAGATCGAGGTCCCAGGTCACGAGCGGCCGCGTCCCGTCCGGCCCGGTACGCACGAACGGCTTGCCCGGTGGAGGCGTCCGCAGCTTCGGTACGGTGGGCCGCGTGTAGCGCAGGTCCCACCACAGGCGATTTAGCCCCGGTTTGCGCTCGCCCTCGAGCACGCGCACCGTGTCGCCGCTGGCGCCCAGTATGACAACCTTCGCGGGGCGGCGCCGGTGCGCGCTGTCGGGCACCGCCGCGGTGTCGGCGAGGGCCGCCGGCAGGTAATACGTCAGGTCCGCGCCTTCGGGCACGCTGTCGACGCGCACGGCGCTGTTCGGCGCGCTGGCGATGCCCTGTTGGGACCGGAACCGAAAGGCAGGACGCGGCGCGAAGAGCATAGCCCGGCCCGTCATGGCCCCGCCCGTCAGGGCGGGGAAATCGGGGGCCTCCAGCGGTGAGATATCATCCAAAATCCAGATCCCCCGCCCGTATGTCGCCACCACCAGGTCGTGGAAGTGCGGCTGCAGCGTGATCCAGGAGATGGGGGCGTGTGGCAGGTTGGCCTGCAGCGGCGCCCAGTGGCCGCCGTCGTCGAGCGTCACGTACACGCCGCTCTCGGTGCCCGCGAACAGCATCCCCCGCCGCTCGGGGTCCTCTCGCACGACGTGCACGAACCCGAGTGGCGAGCGGGGCAAGCCCTCCGAGATCCGTTTCCAGCTCCTGCCGAAGTCCGTGGTCTTGAAGATGTACGGATCGAGGTCGTCCAGCTCGTGCAGGTCGACCGAGATGTAGGCCGTGCCGGCGTCGAAGCGCGATGGCTCGATGTTCGAGATCTTCCCCCAGGGCGCGAGCTTCGGCAGGTTGCCGGTCACGTCCGTCCAGGTCGTCGCGCCGTCGCGCGTGACGTGCACCAGGCCGTCGTTCGACCCCGCCCAGATCACGCCGGCCTGCACGGGCGACTCGGCCAGCGCGAACAGCGTCGCGCCGTCGAACGTCATCAGGTTGTCCGTCGTGACGCCGCCGGAGCTCTGCTGGTGGCTGGTGTCGTTGCGAGTGAGGTCGGGACTCACCACCTTCCAGCTCGCACCGCCGTCGCTCGTGACGTGCACGTACTGGCTCCCCACGTACACGCGCCGGTGGTCGTGCGGCGAGATCATGATCGGGAAGGTCCAGTTCCAGCGGTACTTCAGGTCGGCCGGCCGCCACCCGTACCCGGCTTCGGGCCAGACGCGCACGTTGCGCGCGTGGCCCGTGCGCACGTCGTAGACCTCGAGCCCCCCGTCGTAGCATCCGGACCAGACGGTCGCGTTGTCCACGGTGTCCGGGATGCCGAATCCGCTCTCGCAGCCCCCCACGTGCTGCCACGCCCCTTCCGAGATGCCCTCCCCCAGGCCACGGCTCGGCATGCGATACGAGGAGCCGTCCTGGCGGTTGCCGTACACGAAGTACGGCGCGCGGGTGTCGACGTGCACGTGGTACATCTGGGCGATCGGCAGCACGATGCGCATGAACGTCCTGCCGCGGTTGAGCGTGATGCTCGCCCCGCCGTCGTGCGCGACCATGAAGCGGTCGGGATTCAGCGGATCGATCCAGATGTCGTGGTTGTCGCCGCCGCCTTCGTAGCCCGAGCGGGCCAGCGTGCGGCCGCCGTCGCGCGACATGCTGAAGCGCACCGAGACGAAGTACAGCCGCTCCTCGTCGTCGGGCGCGACGGCGAAGCGCACGTAGTACGGCGCGCGTTCCGCCATGCTGTGATCGTGGCTCACCACGTGCCAGGTCGTGCCCCGGTCATCGCTGCGGTACAGCGTCGGGTCCTGGTCCTCGATCAGCGCGTACACGGTGTTCGGGTTCGACGGCGCCACGGCCACGGCCACCTTGCCTAGGGCGTGCCGCGCGTCCGGCAGGCCGTGCCCCACGATTTGCTTCCACGTCGCGCCGCCGTCGCGCGATACCCACAACCCGCTCCCCAGCCCGCCGCTCTGGAGGTGCCACGTCTTGACCTCGAATTGCCACATACCGGCGAACAGCGTGTTCGGGTCGCCCGGATCGAGGGCGAGGTCCGAGCAGCCCGTGTTGGGATCGACGAACAACACCCGGCTCCACGTCTTGCCGCCGTCGGTGGTGCGGTACACCCCGCGGTCCTGGGCCGGCCCGTACGCCCGTCCCAGCGCGCACACCAGCACCACATCGGGGTTCGCGGGATGGATCACGATGCGCGCGATCCGTCCCGTGGCGTCGAGCCCCTGGTGCTGCCAGCTGCGGCCGCCGTCGGTCGAGCGGTAGACGCCGTTGCCGAGCGCGGTGGTGGAGCGGATGAAGAACGTCTCACCGGTGCCCGCCCACAGCACGTTGTGCGCCGACGGCGCCAGCGCGATCGCGCCGATCGCCTGCGCCGGCTGGCTGTCGAACACCGCGCGCCAGTGCACCCCGCCGTCTTCCGTCTTCCAAATGCCGCCCGACGCGGCTCCGACGTAGGCCACCTGGGGATTGCCGGGCTCTCCTGCCACGGCCACCGCGCGGTTGCCCTCGGGACCGACGAAGCGGTACCGCAGGCGCGCCCCCAGGGTCGAGTCGATTTGCTGGGCTCTGGCGGTGGGGACGAGCAGGAGGACGGGCGCGATTACGGCCAGGATGCGGGCCATGCGTGACGGAAGCCTCGAGCGCGGGGGAGGGATAGCATGGCGCCGAAGGCCCGCCGGCGCCAGCCGGGGCACGCCGTTTCAGCCCGGGTAGTGGCTCCAGCGCCACGCCGGGCGTGGGAGAAACGGGGTAGCTTTCGCGCGGAACCGGGCCGGGGAGCGGTGTGTTCTTGGCGGTTGGCCTGTCGTTCGCCGATCAGCCCCGAAGGAGCGTCGCATGTGGATCGTCCGGTTGGCCCTGCGCCGACCTTACACCATTGCCGTCATGGCGCTGCTCATTCTCGTCCTGGGCACGTTGTCGCTCACGCGCATGATCGTGGACATTTTCCCCGCCATCGACATCCCGGTAGTCGCCGTCGTGTGGAACTATCCGGGGCTCGCGGCCGAGGAGATGGAGCGGCGCGTCGTGATCATCAGCGAGCGCGGCTTCTCGACCACGGTCAACGGCATCGAGCGCATCGAGTCACAGTCCATTCCCGGGATCGGGCTGCTCAAGATATACTTCCAGCCCGGCACGGACATCGGGGGTGCCATCGCGCAGATCGGCGCGCTCACGAGCACCATCCTGCGCATCGCGCCGCCGGGGATGCAGCCTCCCACGCTGGTCCAGTTCAACGCATCCAACGTCCCGGTGGCGCAGCTCACGGCGTCGAGCGCGACGCTGCCCGAAGACCGGATCTTCGACTATGGGCTGAACTTCATCCGGGTGCGGTTGTTCACGATTCCCGGGCTCTCGACACCGGCGCCGTTCGGCGGCCGGCAGCGTCAGATCTCGATCGACATCGACCCGCAGGCCCTGGCGGCGAAGGGGCTGTCGCCGGCCGACGTGGTCACCGCCCTGCAGGTGTCGAACGTCATCGTGCCAGCGGGCACGGCGCGTGTGGGCTCCACCGAGTACAACGTGGCGTTGAATTCGAGCCCGACCGCGGTGGCGGAATTCGAGCGCATTCCCCTCAAAGTCGTGAACGGGGCGCCCGTGCTGCTGGGAGACGTGGCTCGTGTGGCCGACAGCTACGCCCAGCAGTCGAACATCGTGCGCGTGAACGGCAAGCGCGCGACCTATCTCGCCATCCTGAAGCACGCCGACGCATCGACGCTCGCCGTGGTCGAGGCCACCCGCCGGGCGATCCCTGCGATTCAGGCGGTGGCCCCGGAGGGGCTCGACCTGAAGATCGACTTCGACCAGTCGCTGTTCGTGCGGGCCGCGATCTCGGGCGTGGTGCGGGAGGCGATCCTCGCGTCGGTGCTCGTCTCGCTGATGATCTTCGCGTTCCTCGGCAGCTGGCGCAGCGTGGTGATCGTATCGACCTCGATCCCGCTCGCCATCTTCACGGCGTTCCTGGGGCTCAAGTTCACGAACCAGACGATCAACATCATGACGCTGGGGGGACTGGCGCTCGCGATCGGGATGCTGGTGGACGACGCCACCGTCGCGATCGAGAACATCCACCGCAACCGGGCCCTGGGAAAGCCGCTCACCGTGGCGGTGCTGGATGGAGCCCAGCAAGTCGCGGTGCCCGCCATCGTGGCGACCCTGGCGATCTGCATCGTCTTCTTCCCGGTGGCGCTCTTGTACGGGCCGGCCAAATACCTGTTCACGCCGCTCGCCCTTGCCGTCGTGTTCGCGATGCTCGCGTCCTACGTACTGTCGCGGACGCTGGTGCCCCTGCTGGCCCGGCTGTTGATGCCGGGCGAGGAGCACGCGGCGGCCACGCCCTCGACGCTGCAGCGCAAGCGCGACGAGATCTGGGACCGGTTCCAGGCCGCGTACGGCCGGGCGCTCGAGACGGTGCTCGCGCACCGCCGCTTCACCCTGGTGCTGGCGCTGGTGCTGTCGCTCGGCGGCGTCGCGCTGCTCACGGTCGTGGGCACCGACTTCTTCCCCGCGGTCGACGCGGGCCTGATGAAGCTGCATTTTCGGGCGCCCGCGGGCACGCGCATCGAGGAAACCGAGCGGCTGGTGGAGCAGGTGGAGGGCCGCATCCGCGAGACGATTCCCGCGGACGAGCTCGAGACCGTGAACGACATGATCGGGGTGCCGCTGTTCTACAACCTGGCGTTCGTCCCCACCGACAACATCGGAGCGATGGACGCCGAGATCCTGATCGCCTTGAAGCCGGGCCATCGCCCGACGGCGCGCTACATGCGGGCGTTGCGGGCGTCGCTGCCGCCGGACTTTCCGGGCTCGAGCTTCTACTTCCAGCCGGCCGACATCGTGAGCCAGGTGCTCAACTTCGGCGTGGCGGCGCCGGTGGACGTGCAGATCGAAGGGGCCAACCTGACTCGGTCCTACGAGGTGGCACGGCGGCTGCGAGACGCCATCCGCACGGTGCCGGGCGCCGTGGACGTGCATATCGCGCAGGTGCTCGACTATCCGGCGCTCAAGGTCCAGGTCGATCGCGTGCGCGCGGCCCAGCTGGGTCTGACCCAGCGGGACGTGGCGAACAGTATGCTCATCTCGCTCTCGTCGAGCGGGCTGATCGCGCCGTCGTTCTTCCTGAACCCGGCGAACAACGTGAACTACGCCGTCGCGGTGCAGACGCCGATCGCCCGGCTGACCTCGGTGCCGAGCCTGCTCGCTACTCCGCTCACGCCCGCCGCCGGCGCCCGGCCGGCCGACGGGAGCGGCACGCCTGCGCTCGCCGAGCCGCCGGAAGCGCCCGCCGTGATGCTCGGCAACGTGGCCAGCGTGTCTCCCGGCGCGGCACCCGGCGTGGTGAGTCACTACACAGTGCAACGGGTGATCGACGTCGAAGCAGGCGTGGAGGGCCGGGACCTGGGCGGTGTGGTGGGCGACATCCGTTCACGTATCGCCGCGCTGGGGACGCTGCCGACCGGCATGCGCATCACCGTGCGGGGGCAAGGCGAAGTGATGAGCGCGTCGTTCCGCAGCTTGGGATTGGGCCTGATCCTCGCGATCGTGCTTGTGTACTGTCTGATGGTGGTGCTGTTTCAGTCCTGGGTCGATCCGTTCATCATTATGGCCGCCGTGCCCGGTGCGTTGGTGGGCATCCTCTGGATGCTCGCCCTCACCGGCACGACGCTGAACGTCGAATCGCTGATGGGCTCCATCATGGCCGTGGGCATCGCGGTGTCGAACTCGATTCTGCTCGTGAGCTTCGCCAACGACCGGCGGGTCGAAACGGGCGGCGACGCCCTGGGCGCCGCGCTCGAAGCCGGCAAGACCCGGCTGCGCCCCGTGCTGATGACGGCCCTGGCGATGATCATCGGGATGGTGCCCATGGCAGTGGGGCTGGGCGAGGGCGGCGAGCAGAACGCGCCGCTCGGCCGCGCCGTGATCGGGGGGCTGCTGCTCGCGACGGCGGCCACGCTGTTCGTGGTCCCCGTCGTGTATTCCTTGATCCGGACCGAGCCGCCGACCAGCCATCTGCTGGACGAGCGGTTCCTCGCGGAAGAGAGAGGGGAAACGAGATGACCGAATTGCGTCAGTCGCGGTCCGGGCGCCGGCTGTTCGTCGGGGGCGTGGTGTCGATGGCGGCGTCGGCCGCCGTCGTCGCCGGGCTGCTCGCGCGCAAGGTGAGCCTGGTGCGGGCGGAGGGGCGGGCGCGCGCCGCCGACGTGGCGGCGGGGCCGCATGTACGCGTGGCACGCGTCACGACCCCGCAAGGCGTCCAGACCCTCACACTGCTGGGCGAGGCGCGCCCCTACGCGGCGGTCACGCTGTACGCCAAGGTGAGCGGCTACCTGCGCCAGATCCTGGTCGACAAGGGCGATGCAGTGGCGGCGGGCCAAGTGCTCGCCGTGATCGAGTCGCCGGAGTTGGACCAGCAGTACGAGGCGGCGCTCGCCGATGCCCGCAACAAGCGCGTCAACGCCGACCGGTTCCGCGCCCTCGCGAAATCGAACGCCAGCTCCGCCCAGGAGGCCGAACGCTACGAGACAGACGCGGCCGTGGCCGAAGCCAACCTCAAGGCGATCGAGACGCTCAAGTCGTACGAGGTCATCCGGGCGCCGTTCACCGGGCGCGTGACGGCCCGCTACGCCGATCCCGGCGCCTTGGTGCAGAACGCCACCAACGCGCAGACGGGGGCGCTCCCCGTCCTCACGGTGTCGGAGACGGGCCGCCTGCGGGTGTACGCCTATGTGGACCAGCAGGATGCCCCCTTCGTGGGCGTGGGCACGCCGGCGGAGGTCACGGTTCCCGACCGGCCCGAGGTGCGACTCGCCTCGCGCGTCACGCGGGTGAGCGGGCTGCTCGACCCGCGGACGCGGACGCTGCTGGCCGAGGTCGATCTCGAGAACCGCGGCGGCGGGATCTTCCCCGGGAGCTACGTGACGGTGAAGCTCGCCGCCAAGGGGCGGGACTACCCGGAGCTGCCCGCGGGCGCGCTGATCATGCGGGGCGACACGACGCTCGTCGCGGTCGTGGACTCGGCGGACCGCGTCGCCTTCCGGCGCGTGGTCGTGGCCCGCGACGACGGTCAGAGCGCCCAGATCGCCGGGGGCGTCGTGCCGGGCGAGCGCGTCGCCCTGAACCTGGGGGAGAGCGTCGCCGAGGGCGCGCGGGTACAGCCCGTGGAGCAGCACTGATGCTGGGCGTGCTGGCGATCGCCCTGCCGCTGGCGCTCGACACGCTGCCCAGCGTCTCGCTGGGCGAGGCGATCGCGCGCGCCGCCCGGCTCGATCCGGCGTACGTGAGCGCGCTGGGCCAGGCGGACAACGCCGCCTGGGCGCGGCGCGCGGCCCGGCTCGCCTTCATCGTGCCGTCCCTCGATGTGGGCGTGGACGCCACGAAGTATTCGTCCCCGTTCTTCAACCCGGGCACGGGTCAGCAGGGGACGAGCGCCGTGACCACGCACGTCGCGGCGAGCTACGAGGTCCTCTCCGTGCGGAAGATCGCCGATCTCGCGGCGACCGATGCGGGGCATGAGGCCGCGGCGGCGGGTGAGCTGGCGCAGCGCTTCCAGACCGCCATGGCGACCGAGGCGGACTATTACGACGTGTTGGCAAACCAGGAGCTGTTGCGCGTCGCCACGGAGCGGCTGAACCGGGCGCGCGAGCAGTTGGCCGTGGCGCGCGCCCGTGTCACCCAAGGCGTGGCCGTCCAGACGGACTCGCTCCAGGTTTCGTTGGAGGAGACGCGGGCCGAGATCGACTCCGCCCGCCAGGCCGTGTCCCTCGCCGTGGCCCGGCTGCAGCTGGGCCGGCGGGTGGGGGCGTCGGGACCGGTGGCCGCTCAACCGCTCGACACGCTTCCGGCGCCGGCGCTGCCGATATCGCTCGAGGAAGGCGTGCGCTTGGCGCTGCACGAGGGGCCCCAGTTCCGCATCGCCCGCGCCAACGAGCGCGCCGCCTCGGCGCTGCTGGCCGGCGCCCGCGGCACGTACCTCCCCGAGCTCACGCTCTCGGGAGAAAACGAGCACTTCGACACCCATTTCTTCCCCGAGGCGCGGAACCTGTCGTTCGTCACGTTCCGCGTGAGCCTCCCGATCTGGACCGGCGGCGTGCGGGAGCTCGCGATCAGCGAGGCGCGCGTGAACCGCGATGTGGCGCGCGCCGCCCGGGAGGATGTCGAGCGCGCCGCCCGGCGCGATGTCACCGAGGCCTACGAGACCTACACCACGGCCCGCGACAATTACGCCCTCTCCATCCGGGCCCTCGCCACCGCCGCCGAAAATTTCCGCGTGCAGGACCAGCGCTACCGCGCGGGCGCGGCGACGATCCTCGAGCTGGTGGATGCGCAGGTGCAGCTGACGCAGGCGGGATCGGACGTCGTCCAGACGCGCTACGCCACGCGCCTCGCCCTCGCGGGCCTGGAAGCGATCCTGGGACGCCGGCTGTTCGGCTGAGCCTAGCTGCCGGCCGCGGTGCTGGGCGCGCCGTCGCTCCAAGTGCGCGGCAGACGCATGCGGGCGAGGTCCGCGACGGGCGCCGTCGCTTCCCCGCGACGCGGCGCCTCATCGCGATGCACGTACACGCTCAGCGTGCGCCGGGCCGGCCAGCCCAGGTGATGCCGGGTGATGGTGCCATAGCGCCGCCACCCGGCGCCCTCCGCCCAGGTCCGCGCCACGCGGTGGCTCTCGTGGATGTGCGTGATGAGCGTCTCCACCCCCGCCCGGCGCGCTTCGTCGTACAGCGCGTACGCGAACTCGGTGCTGACGCTGGCAAGGCGCGCCGCCGAAAACGCGAACAGGTGGTCGACCTGCCCCGTGCCCCGCGGCAGGGGGGGATACATCCCGGACCAGTCGCTCAGCCGCCGCAGCTGACTGTTGTCCTCCGGTAAGAGGAGCCACTGGATGCACAGCGGCCCGTCCGCGCCGAGCCAGATGTAGGCGCGCCGCAGGCCCTCATCCCAGAAGCGCAATCCGGCCTTGAGGTTGGTTTCCGCGCGATCGGGACGCTGCCGCAGCTCGCCGATGATCGGGTCGGTCACGCGCGTGAGCCGCACGTGGGGCGGCGGCGGGGGCGTGTCGGCCAGGTCGATCTCGTAGCGGATCCACCGCTGCCGCAGCACGTGACGCGGGAAGGCCGCACGCGCGAGCCGCAGCACGGCGGTCGCCCCCACCCGTAACGGGAGTCGCGCCCGGCAACAGGCCCGGCCGAAGCAAAGCCACTCTCTGAGGTCTTGGGTCATGGATCGTGGCGACGCCGCTGCAATTCCCGCGCGCCTCTGGACCACGTTGGCAACCCACTATCCGGACAGCAGATAACTGACAGGTTCAGGATGAGACGTAGCGACCACGCTGCAGCTAATAGGCTAACTGCTGCTTCGACGCATCACAAAGGTCGCCCGTCTGCTTACTGCCGGCAGGGCGTGTTCGGATCGGGCTTGGGGTGATCCACCATCACACGGTGATCCAGATCGGCGACGTGCAGCGCGATGTCCTCGACCAGGCTGGCGACTCGCGCCATGTGCGCATAGTCGATGTATTCCGGCTCGTCGGTCACCTGGTGGTAGTCGGAATGCAGGCCGGTGGTGAAGAACGTGATCGGGATGCCGTAGCGGGCGTACTCGTAGTGGTCCGAGCGGCAGTAGATGTTCGCCGGATGCCCGTCGGCGTCGATCGAGTAGTCGAATAAAAGGTCGTGGCGACCTGCCGTATTCACGCGCTCCACCAGATCGCCCAGCTCGGTGGAGAGGCGGCGCGAGCCGACCAGCTGCAGGTAACGAGGGCCGCCGTGCAGCGGCGCGCCGTCCCTGGTGCGCCCCGTCTCGTCGCTGGCGGCGCCCCTGCCGACCATATCCATGTTCAGCTGCGCGACGATCGAGTCGCGCGGCACGGTGGGGTGGTCCGTGAAGTAGCGCGAGCCCAGCAGCCCTTTCTCTTCGCCGGTGTGCCACACGAACAGGATCGACCGCTTCGGCTTGCGCTTGAGCGACGCGATCCGCTCGGCGATCTCGAGCGCCGCGACGGAGCCGGAGCCGTCGTCGTCGGCGCCGTTGGCGATCGAGTCGGCGCGACTCTCGCCCCGATGCACCGATCTGAGCCGGGCGAGCAGGGAATCGACGCGCGCCTGCTGCTCGGGCGTGGCCTGCTTGCCGGCATCGTCGGCGCCTTCCGGGCGCACCACGTGATTCCAGATACGGATCGAGTCGTGGTCGACGGCCGTACGGCTGAACCCGATGTGATCGTTATGGGCTCCAATGGCGACGTACTCACCCTTGAGCTTTGGATCACTGCCGGGCACGATACCGACCACGTTGCGTGCCGGGGAAGCGACCGGCACGACGTCGAACCGCACGGCGACGGCCGCGGTCGTGCCGGTCGCCCCGGGCGTGAGCTGCTCCAGCGGGGTCGTGAACATCTTCGCCGCGGTGGCGGCGGTGATCAGGAATGCCGGCGCCCGGGCCGCCGGGCCCGCCGGGTTGTCGTCGAGCACGGTGCGCGGACGGCGCAGGAAGGCGACGGCCTGCGGGGGAAGGCTGTCCAGCGCGACGAGCGCGACCGCCGCCGCGCCCGGCACGCTCGGCGGGTTCCGCAGCGCGCGCAGCCCCAGCACCCCTCCCGGTACCCGCAATACCACCAGCTTGCCGCTCGCTTGCTCGGCCGTGATCCGCGCGGCCGAGTCGCCGACTTCGCCGCCGAACACGATCGAGAGCGACTGGCTCTCGAGCGGACGAGGTCCGAGCGGCAGGTAGTCGGTGAACGCCGTCAGGGGGGCTCCCGCGAGCGCGAACGTGGACGTCGTGTCGAACGTGCGGGTCCTGAGCGGGATCGTCTGGAAGTACGTGCCGTCGTCTCCCGCCGGCACCAGGCCCGCCCGCTTGATCTCGGCCGCGATGTAGGCGGTGCCCTTCACGTTGCCGGGCGTCCCCGCCTCGCGCCCCTGCATCGAATCGTCGGCGAGGATGTAGAGCCGAGTCATCAAGTCGCCCGGTGTGATCGCCGGAGCCGTCGGGCCTGGGCGGTGTGTGCGGGGCAGCTCGACCTGGGCGGCGGCGGTCGCCGGCGGAAACAGCGCGAGGAGGAAGGCGAGATGGCGTCGCATGGGTCGCTCAGTGACGTGGGCGATGGTGGTCGATGTGGCGGGCCATGATGCGCATCAGCTCCGCGTTGGTCCAAGGCTGCCACCCGTGCGGCTTCAACGGGCGCCCGTATGCGAACTCGGCCTCGGCGGCGGGACGCGCCCGCTTGAGGAACTCCTCGAGGTGATAGACCGCGAGGTTCAGATAGAACGTGTCCATGTCTCCCACGAACAGGTGCAGCTGCCCCCTGAGCTTGGGGCCGAGCGTCGACCAGTTGCGCTCCAGATAGTCGCGCAAGTCGTAGTCGTGAGCCTTGAAGTACTCGGCCACGGCGTGGTCGATCGTGCCCGTCGCGAGATTCCACAACTCCGCGGGATAGCCGCCGGGGCCGACCGGACCGTAGGTCGCCTCCCAGATCGCGAACTGCTCGCCCGAGCGGGCGCGACTGCCGAGCACCGCCTCGAACTGGCTCTCCTGCCGCACGCTGATGCGTGGCTGCCCGGTGACCTCCTGCTCGGCCGGCACGTCGTAGCTCATCCACCCGGCCACGGGGTGCGCGAAGGCGTTCGTGTCGGCGTAGATGTCGGGGATCTCGTAGTTCCGGAAATCGACCGGGTCCGGGTAGAGGACCCACGTGCCCCCGAAGAAGTCCGGATGGTACACCTGCAGGGCGAGGGCTTCCCAGCCGCCGGTGGAGCCCCCGGTGAGCAGGCGGGCCCAGGGCGCGCGGATCATGCGGAAGTGCTCTTCCAGGTAAGGAATGAGCTCCCGCAGGATTGCGTCGCCGTAGGGCCCGTTGTTCGCCGAGTTCACGGCGTAGGAGTCGTCGAAGTAGGGCGTCGGGTGCTGGAACGTGACGGCGATGAGGCGCGGGAAGGTGGGGGAGCGCCACGCCTGGTAGAACTCGAAGCCGGGCTCGCGGGCCGAGCGCGCCAGCCGGGCCTCCCGCTGCTGCGGCGTTTCGGCGCTCGAATCGGTCGAGAATCCGAACGGCGGCCGGAGATTGAAATGTCCCTGCTCGTACACCGTGGGGTAGCGGCGCGCCGTGTCGGTCTCGTAGCCCCGGGGCAGCAGCACCGTCGCGCCGAGGTACATCGGGCGGCCCCACCAGGCGGTGAGCATCGCGCTCTGAATCTTGATGTGCTTCACCCACTTCGTGTCCGGCGGCAGCTCGACCGGCGGCAGCGCGCGCGTGAGCTCGAGCCGCACGGTATCCGGCGCGGCCGGATCGAGGTGCACCTTGCGCACCTCGCTCACCAGGTTGCCGGGAGACTTGTTGAACTGCTGCCCCTCCCACTGGTCGTCGTGCAGCCAGAGGGTGTGCCCGTCGGTGCGGTGGAACTCCGAGTAGACGTTGAGCAGCCCCTGCACGTAATAGTCGCCGGCGGGAATCTCCTTGAGGCTCGCGACCGGATAGCCGAGCGTGGTGCCGTCGATCACGCCGGGCGTACCGGCCGGGAGCGCCGTGACGTCCACCCCAAAGAACGGCGTGCAGTCGCTCTCATGCCGGACCTGGAGGCGGGGCTCGGCGTCGTCGCCGCGGCTCACGAAGACGTACATGCGGCCCGTGACGGGTGTGGCCCGGAGCGCCGGTGCAACCCGGATCTCCACGCGTTGCGCCGCTGCCGGGGAAGCGAGGGCGACGGTGACGAGGGACGCGAGCGCAGCGAGCCGCAACGGACCAGTCCTGGAAGGGGCGCGCTAGTGTGGCCTCAAACGGGCGGCTCCGCAAGGACGGCCCGCGCGATCCGCAGCACGATGAGCGCCACGTCGGCGGGGGTGCGGGTCGGTCCGGCGAGGAGGTCGAACGTCTCGAAGGCGGTGAGGGTGAACAGCGCATCGACGGCCTCGTCCTGGGTCGCGACCGGGGATGGGCCGGCACGCTCGCGCAGGCGACCCACGATCTCGCGCAGGCCCTTGCGCCGCCATTCCTGCCTGGCCCGCAGGGTCCGCTCGAGCCCCGCGTCGAGCGCGGCGAGGCCGGAACGCATCGGCCAGGTCCCACATCCCGCCCTGGCGCGCGAGATCGTCGAACAGCGCCTCGAGCAGCTTGGTCCGCGACCCGAACCGCTGGTACACGGTGACCCGCGTGACGCGCGCCCGCCGCGCGACGGCCTCGATACTGAACTCGGTGCTCCCACGGCTCACGAGCAGCGCGCGAGCGGCCTTGAGAATGCGGGCCCGGGTGCGATCGACCGCCGCCTGGCGGCGGCCCAGCCGGTAGGGCCGGGAGGTCACGGGACGCGGTGGCTTGATGGAAACAATTTAACTATACAGATCGTATAGTCAATTGTACCCTACCGGAGGTGGCTCGTGGTCTGGCTGCGCTTGATACACATCGTGGCAGGCGTCGTGTGGGTGGGCTCCGCGGTATTCGCCGCCCTGTTCGTCTTTCCCACCGCCCGGGCCCTGGGCCCCGACGGCCGGCGCTTCATCGAGCGCCTGCAACGGCGCATGGGCCCCGCGCTCGGGATCGCCATGTTGTTGACCGTCATCCCCGGGTTCATCATGTACGGCCGGCTGTCCGCGGGGTTCAACCACGCCTGGGTGACGTCGCGCCCCGGACTGGCGCTCGGGGCGGGCGCCGTCGCCGCCCTCTTGGCCGTCGTGATCGGCATCGCGACCAACGCGCCCGCGAGCGCCAGGATCGCACGGGTGCGCAAGGGGCTCGAGCAGCAGGGAAGCGCCGCGACGGCGGCTCAGGCCGCCGAGCTCGCGGCGCTGCAAACGCGCATCGAGCGGGGGACGCAGCTGGCCGCCGCGCTGCTGCTCGTGGCCGCGGGCGCGATGGCCGTGGCGCGCTACTTGTGAATTGGCGCTCATCTGGATTCGCCCCGCGCGGCGCGGTAGCTTGGGAGTCGCCGCCGCCCGACGCGGTACGATCGCGACCCCACGGAGGCCGAATGACGCCGCGCGACCATGATCGGCAGGTCGACTACATCGAGTTCGGCGCGACCGACATCGGCCGCACCAGGCGGTTCTATGAAACGGTGTTCGGCTGGCAGTTCCAGGATTACGGACCGGACTACACGTCCTTCCAGGACGGTCGATTGAGCGGCGGGTTCACCAAGGACGCGCCGGTCCGGCCCGCCAATCCGCTGGTGGTGATTTACGCCGCCGCGCTGGAAGCCACGGAGGCGAAGATCAAGCAGGCCGGCGGCAAGATCGTGCGCGCGACGTATGCGTTCCCGGGCGGCCGCCGCTTCCATTTCAACGATCCCAGCGGCAACGAGCTCGCCGTGTGGACGGACGGCTAGGTCCCTTGCCGGAAGACGACAGTCCCGCCTGAGCCCCGGTCCGGTTACCTTGGGGTCGGCCCGGCACTTGCTGGCGCGCCCCGCGGTCGCGGATATGTTCAGTCACCAGCTCAGGAGCTGCACCATGCCGACGTCTCGCTCCGGGGGATCCGCCCGGCGTGGCTGACCTGCGGACCGCGCTGCAGGATGCGCTGGGCCCGATCTACCGGGTCGAGCGCGAGGTACGTCCGGTAGGCGCTTGCCGCATGTTCGTCGCGCTCGAGGCGGCGAGCGGACCGGCCCTCCTCGTAAAAGTCCTGCCAGGGGAGCTGTCGCTCGCCCTCGACACCGCGCTGCTCGAGCGCGAACTGCTGCTGCTCGCCGATCGCCTCAGCGCGCCCCCCCTCGTGCCGCCCCGCGGCTCCGGCCGCGCCGGCGCGTTCGTGTATCACGCGCGCGCGTTCGTGGAAGGCACCACGCTGCGCGCCTGGCTGGCGCGCAACGGGGAGCTGCCGCTGCGCCGCACGGTCGACATTCTCCGCGACGTTCTCACCGCGCTCACTCACGCGCACGCCGCGCACATCGCCCACGGCGACCTGAAGCCCGAAAACGTTCTGCTCACCGATGGCCATACGCTGGTGGCCGACACGGGCATCGTGGAGGCCGTGGAGCGCTCGCTGCCGCGAGGCACGCCTGGGCTGGTGACGGGAGCGCTGTGCGCCACCACGTACGTGGCGCCGGAGCGGCGCGCCCCTGGAGGGAAGAACGGCGCGGCAGCGGCCGGGCCGGCCGACGACATGTTCGCGGTGGGCGTGTTGGTGCACGAGATGCTGACGGGAAAGCCGCCGGCCCCGGAATCGGAGCCGCTCGAGGAGGTGCGCTCGGTGCCGCAGTGGCTCGCCGAGCTGGCGCGACGCTGCCTGGCGGCCGACCCCGCCGGCCGCTGGCCGGACGGCGGCGCGGCGCTCGCCGCGATGAGCTGACTCCGCTTCACCCGCTCGCGCCGGAGTAGCGCTTGAGCGCCGTGCGCCACAAGAGCCGGGTCAGGGCGAACGCGACTCCCGCCACCGCCGCCGCGACGAGCGCGTATCCGGGCTCGAGCCTTCCGGTGAGCGTCGACGCCGGAATCGTCGTGGTCCACGCGATCGGAATCAGGTACACGAAGACGAAACGCAGCGCGCCCGGATAGGCCGACACCGGATAGCGGGCACCCTCGTAGACCGCGTCGAACAGCACCGAGAGGTTCTCCACCGACACGAACCAGAAGGCCAGGCTCATCAGCGCCACCCACAGGGCGTAGACGACGACGACCGCAGCCGCCAACGTCAAGCCGAACGCCGCAAGCTGGGCCGGCGAGGGGGCGCGCCCCAGCCGATACAGGGCGTAGCCCGCGAGGGTGAGCCCGAGCACCACGTCGGTGAATCGCCACACGTCGAGCCGGCGGAACGAGACGAACCCCTGCGCGTCCACCGGCTTCGCGAGGACCAGGTCGAGGCCGCCGTTCTTTACTTCACCCGCGAGCCGACCGATGCCCGGCCGCAGCACGGCTTCGATCACGCCCGTGAGCGTGTTGAACACGCCCAGCAGGACGACGACCTCCCAATAGTCCCAGTCTCCCAGGCGCGTGGTGTGCCGGAAGAACACCGCGAGCGTGAGCAGC
>Ga0209156_10001854_pt1 | contig 16949 bp, 17 predicted proteins | sample GraSoiAngelo_124_FD_185881 | JGI IMG/M metagenome (GOLD analysis project Ga0209156, IMG submission 185881) | Grasslands soil microbial communities from the Angelo Coastal Reserve, California, USA - 14_0927_05_20cm (SPAdes) (version 2) | ecosystem: Environmental > Terrestrial > Soil > Grasslands...
CACCAGAACGGCTACACAGCGACGTTCATGCCGAAGCCGATGTTCGGGGACAACGGCTCCGGGATGCACGTGCACATGAGCCTGTGGAAGGACGCCAAGAACCTGTTCTTCGACCCGAACGGCTACGGCTTGATCTCGGACACCGCGCGCTGGTACATCGGCGGCTTGATCAAGCACGCGCCGGCGGTGCTCGCGTTCGCCGCGCCGACGACCAACAGCTACCGGCGCCTGGTGCCGGGCTACGAGGCGCCGATCAACCTGATCTACTCGCAGCGCAACCGCTCGGCGATCTGCCGCATCCCGGTGTACTCGAAGTCGCCGAAGGCGAAGCGGATCGAGTTCCGGGCGCCCGATCCGTCGAGCAACGGGTACCTCACATTCGCCGCGCTGCTCATGGCGGGCCTGGACGGCGTCAAGAACAAGATCGAGCCGCCCAAGCCGATGGACGTGGATCTCTACGAGCTCGAGCCGGAAGAGCGCAAGCACGTGAAGAACACGCCGGGCTCGCTGTCCGAGTCGCTGGCGGCGCTCGAGGCGGACCACGACTTCCTGCTGCAGGGGAGCGTGTTCACCAAGGACGTGATCGAGATGTGGCTGGCCTACAAGCGGGCCAAGGAGGTCGATCCGGTCGCGCTGCGGCCGCATCCCTACGAGTTCTTCCTGTACTACGACGTGTGAGGCGATGAGGGGCGGTAAGGGGCGGTAAGGGGCTGTACAACACCCTTACCGCCCCTTACCGTCTCTACCGCCCCTTACCGCCCCTATGTCCGAAACCCGCGAGATCCTGGACGACCTGAAGAAGCGGCACGTGCGGTTCCTGCTGCTGCAGTTCACCGATCTGTTGGGCGTGAACAAGGCGGTGGAGATCCCGGCCTCTCAGTTCGACAAGGCGCTGGCCGGCGAGGTGAGCTTCGACGGTTCGGCGCTGGAGGGGTTCGCCCGCGTGGAGGAGGCGGATGCGCTGCTGGTACCCGACCTCGCCAGCTTCCGGGTGTTCCCGTGGGAGAGCGGGGGGGACGACGGCGACCACGGTGGGAGCGTGGCGCGGCTGATCTGCGACATCCGCTACCCCGACGGCCGCTCGTTCGAGGGGTGCCCGCGTACCGCGTTGAAGCGTCAGGTCGAGCGCGCCGCCGCGCTGGGCTTCACCATGCACGTCGGGTGCGAGGTGGAGTTCTTCATCTTCCAGCAGAACGAGCGCGGCGAGCCGACGACGCGGACCCTCGACGCCGGCAGCTACTTCGACCTGGTCCCGGTCGATCGGGGGGAGAAGGCGCGCCGGGTGATCGTGTCGGCGCTGGAAGAGATGAGGCTCAGCTCGGAGGCGTCGCATCACGAAGTGGCCCGCGGCCAGCACGAGATCGATCTCGGCGCCGCGGACCCGCTGACGCTGGCCGACCATCTGGCCACCCTGCGGTTCGTCGTGCGGACCATCGCCGTCCGGCACGGCCTCGTCGCCACCTTCATGCCCAAGCCGATCTATGGTCGCAACGGCTCGGGGATGCACACGCATCAGTCACTGTTCGCCAAGGGGAAGAACGCCTTCTTCGACCCCAAGGGCCCGATCCAGCTTTCCGAAGTGGGCCGCCGCTACATCGGCGGGCTGCTGCGGCATGCGCGCGGCTACTGCGCGATCACCAATCCATTGGTGAATTCGTACAAGCGCCTCGTGCCCGGATACGAGGCGCCGATCAACGTGTCGTGGTCCACGCAGAACGTGTCGCCGTTGATCCGCCTCCCGGCGCAACGCGGCGAGGCGACGCGCTGCGAGAACCGTATGCCGGACCCGTCGGCGAACCCCTATCTCGCCCTCGCGGTGCAGCTGGCCGCCGGGGTAGACGGTGTGCAAGAGAAGATCGACCCCGGGGAGCCCGTCAACAAGAACATCGCGCGGATGTCGTACCGGGAGCGGCGTCGCTTCCGTATCGACGACCTGCCGCGCGACTTGCACGAGGCGCTGGACTACCTCGAGAAGGACACCGTGGTGCGCGAGGCGCTGGGCGATCACATTTACGAGCGCTACCTCGATGCCAAGCGCGAGGAGTGGCAGGAGTATATCGGGCAGGTCAGCGAATGGGAGCTTAACAGATACTTGGGGCAATACTAAAGGCGTAGCACGACGGCGTAGCACAAAGGCGTAGCACGACGGCGTAGCACAAAGGCGTAGCACGACGGCGTAGCACAAAGGCGTAGCACGACGGCGTAGCACAAAGGCGTAGCACAAAGGCGTAGCAGGACGGCGTCAACGGTCGGGCGGCGGGTGGGCGATCAGGCGCCCGAGCATCTTCACCACGAGCGCGACCCGGTTCTCGAGCGCGTGAAAGTCTTGGGCATTCGCCGGATCGAGCGCCGCCGCCACTCGCAGCTGCGTCAGCGTCTCCTGCGCAGATCCCCTTGCGTACATTAGAAATCGACGAAACTCCGTCACTGTCCCCCGGCCACAAGCCTCCGCTATGTTGGAGCTGACGGACAGCGCCGCGCGAACGAGCTGATCCGCCCGGCTGGCGGCTCCGGGTCCCGTGAGCTTGCGGCTCAAGCGGGCGGCCTGCACTGAAATCCCCACGGCGAGCTCATGCACCTGCAAGCGCCGCGCAAAGGCACGCAAAACCATGGCCAACAGTAGGAGTGTACGGTGGTAAAAGCGGCACCCGTTTCACGCCTTCGTGCGACGTTTTTGTGCAACGTCGTCGCGAGACGCCTCTGCTTGACGCTCCTCTTGTTCGCCGCTTGCGACCCAGCCTCACGGCGAGACGATACTCTCGGCTTGCAGTCCTACGGACGCTGGGAATGGCACGGCCGCATCCTGGCCGAGGCCGACCCCAAGGTCACCATCGCCCGGCTGCGTATGGACACGAGCCAGGGCGGCGGCGACGTCGTGCTGGCGCGCTACGACTTCAACCCCGCGGTCGGCGAGGGAGACGAATACTCGCTGACGCTCGGCCTCGAGCTCGGCCGGGCGCACGACCTCGTGCCGGGGAAGCCGTACGCGTTCGGCGCCGGGCCGGGGCAGATCGCGGCGCACGCCACCGTCGCCTGTCTGTGCCGACCACTCCGGCCCGATTCGGTGGGCGGCACCTACCTGCTGGCGACGCGCGGCCTGCGCCAGCTCACCGGCCGGGTCGACGCGACCCTGTACTTTACGGAGTGGAACGACACCGCCCGGCACGTGACCTATTCGCTGCACCAGCGCATTGACGCGATCAAGTAGGGTGGTCGGTATCGCGGCGGCCTTCCTATCCGTCTATCCGTCTATCCGTCTATCCGCCCAGACCATCGACACCATCGTGGTGGTCAACCACAGCATCTTCGACTCCGAGAGCGACGCACCGGGGTTGCTGGCCCGGCTGGCGAACCGGCTGCACGTGACGACGCGCGCGGGAGTGATCCGGCGCACGCTGCTCGTGAACCCCGGTGACCGCTACGACTCGGCGCGGGTCGCCGAGAGCGAGCGGGCGTTGCGCGCGCTGTTCGTGTTCAGTCGCGTGCGACTGGACACCATCCGCATCGCCGGCCGCCTGGCGCTGCGCGTGACGACCTCGGACGGGTGGAGCACCAAGCCACAGCTCGGCTACTCATCCGCCGGCGGGGATGCGACGTGGCTCGCCGGGCTGGTGGAGGAAAACGTGCTCGGCACCGCCACCGCACTCTCCGCCGTGTACAACAAGACGCCCGACCGCACCATTCTCGATTTTCGGCACGTCAACCCACACTTCTTCGGGCGGCGCACGCGGCTCGCGGCGGAGTACGCGAGCAAATCGGACGGCAAGCACGGGAGCTGGTTCATGGGGCTGCCGTTCTTCGAGACGGGGGCGTCGCGGGCGCTCGCCACCGACGGCGAAGCGGCCTCGGAGCGGGTGCTGGTGTTTCGGGACGGCATCGCCGACACGGTCGAGCGCCGGGCGCTGCGCGTCGGCGTGACCGCCGGGTACGCTCCCCACGCGACGAGCAGCGATTTCGTGCGGCTGTGGGCCAGCGCGCAGTGGCGGCGGGACGATTTCGATTCGCTGGGAAGCACCTCATTCCCCCGCTCGACGTTCGGCGCCGTGGGCGCGGGGGTGGACGTCGGGCACGTGCGGTTTCACGTGCTCGAGCGCTTCAACTCGTACGCGCGGCGCGAAGACGTCGATCTGTCGCAACTGCTGCACGCCGGCGTGTGGGCGGCACCGCGCGCGTGGGGTTATCCGTCGGACCGGGCGGGCGTGGGCGCCGAGCTGAGCGGTCAGGCGAGCGCCGTCTGGTCGGGCGGCTTCGTGGTGCTGCGCGGCGCCGCCAACGGCGTGTACGCGCCGGGAGCGGGGGGCATCGACAGCGGGCGGGTGAGCGGCGGCATCACGGTCGCGAGCCAGAACCTGCGGCGCCAAACGCTCATCCTGCACGCCGAAGCCGGCGCACTCGAACGCCCCAAGCCCGGCGACGAATTCGACCTGTGGGTGCTGAAAAAAGGGCCACGCGTATTCGGCATCCATCAGCTCACCGGGTCGCGGATGGTGTGGCTCGCGCTGGAGGACCGGATCCTGGTGCGCGACGAGTTGTGGAGCCTGGTCGGCGTCGGGATCGCCCCCTTCTTCGACTACGGCGGCGCCTGGTATGCGGACGAGCCGGCCCGCCTGGGGGGCGATGTCGGGCTGGCGTGGCGCATGGGCCCGACCCGCTCGGTGCACGGCGACGTGGCCGAGTTCGCCCTGGGATATCGCTTCGGCGACGGGTGGACCGGCAGTCGCTGGGCGATCGCCGTGCGCAGCGGCCTGGTGTTCTAGCGATGACCCCGGAGCAATTCCGTGACGCCGGGCGGCAGACGATCGACTGGATCGTCCGGTACTGGGAGCAGATCGAGCGCTACCCCGTGCTCGCGCAGGTCGCACCGGGCGATATCCGCCGCCGCCTCCCGCTAGAGCCCCCGGAACGGGGCGAGTCCTTCGAGGCGATCCTCCGGGACTTAGACGAGGTGATCCTGCCGGGGGTCACGCACTGGCAGTCGCCCAACTTCTACGCGTACTTCCCGGGGAACTCGTCGCCTCCGGCGATTCTCGGCGACCTGGTCTCCTCCGGTTTGGCCGTGCAGGGGATGCTGTGGGCGACGAGCCCCGCCTGCACCGAGCTCGAGACGCACGTGCTCGACTGGTTGGTGGACATGCTCGGCCTCCCCGACCGGTTCAAGTCGAGCGGGCAGGGCGGTGGGGTGATCCAGGATACCGCGTCGAGCGCGTCGTTGTGCGCCCTGCTCGCAGCGCGCGAGCGGGCCACGGGGTTTCGCACCAACGAAGCGGGCGTGGACCGCGTCCTCACCGCGTACACGTCGACCCAGGCGCATTCCTCGCTCGAGAAGGCGGCCGGCATCGCGGGCATCGGCCGGCGCCATGTCCGGCTGATCGATGTGGACGCGACGCACGCCATGCGGCCGGAGGCGCTGGCGCGCGCCATCGAGCAGGACCGGAGCGCGGGGCACACGCCGTTCTTCGTGTGCGCCACCGTCGGCACCACGTCCTCGACCGCGATCGACCCGGTCTCAGCCGTTGCCGAGCTGTGCCGCCGTTACGGCCTGTGGCTGCACGTGGACGCGGCCCACGCCGGCAGCGCCGCGCTCTGCCCGGAGCTGCGCTGGATCCACGCGGGTGTCGAGCACGCCGACAGCTACTGCTTCAACCCGCACAAGTGGATGCTCACCAACTTCGACTGCGACTGCTTCTACGTGGCCGACCGGCGCGCACTGATCTCGACCTTGAGCGTGACCCCGGAGTACCTGCGGAACCCCGCCACCGAGTCCGGCACGGTGTTCGACTATCGCGACTGGCACATCCCCCTGGGCCGCCGGTTCCGGGCGCTCAAGCTGTGGTTCGTGATCCGGCATTACGGAGTCGAGGGGCTGCGCGCGCACATCCGCCGGCACGTGGCGCTGGCGCAGGAATTCGCCTCGTGGGTGCAGGGCGACGACCGCTTCGAGCTGGCGGCGCCCACGCCGCTCAATCTCGTCTGCTTCCGGCTCGTTGCCGGTGACGCCGCGAACCAGCGCCTGCTGGACGACCTCAACGGGTCGGGACGCCTCTACCTGACACACACCCGGCTCGCGGGGCGGCTGGTCCTGCGGCTGGCGATCGGCGGGACCTACACCGAGCGCCGCCACGTCGAGGCGGCCTGGCAGCTGATCCGGACCCGGGCCTAGATTCCCGTCATGCCCCGACCCCGTCATCCGCGGCGCGAAGGCCTGCTGCTCGGTTTCCTGGTGGCGTCGAGTATCTGGCTGTGGCTGGCGGTCGTGGACGCGCTGGCGGGTCAGCCGTTCCGGACTTTCGCGGTGCTCGGCGGCATCGCGTCGTTTACGCTGCTCCATTACGCGCTCTGCCTGGCCTACGGATTGGCCGCGGTGGCGGTGGTGCACGGCGCGGCGCGCGAACCGAGCCTGCTCCTGGGTGCGTCGTTCTTCTTCTTCATCCTCGAGTTCGGGTTCGTGATGCTGACGGTGATTCTGTCGCACACCGGTTTAGGGCAGCTCGCCTGGGTCCGGATCCTGGGCGGCAACCTGGTGGGCGCCGCGGTCACGCTCGTCGTGCTGTGGCGGCGCCATCCGCTGCGGCGGGAGATGTTGGAGGCGGAGGCCGAGGAAGCAGAGTAGCCGCCGGAACGAGCGGTGTGGCGGCGCAGCAATGATCGAGGGGGGGTCCCGCCCGGGATTCCCCCCGTGTAATCTTCTGATGGCGCGCGGCGGCTCACGCCCCACGCGCCCCCCGCTGGGAGCGGTCCACCATCTGCGGTGAACCGAGGCGTTTCCCAAACGGCCCCTCAGCGGCGGTACTTCTACCAATGGGAGCGTCGTACGCCTTACCCAGTTCAGACCGAACCAACGGACCTGATTGCAGAAATCCAGGAGCTAAAGGCGGAGCGCCGGGCCGCCATCCTGGCGCACAACTACCAGCGGCCCGAGGTGCAGGACGTGGCGGACGTCGTCGCCGATTCGCTCCGCATGGCGCGACGCGCCACCGAGCTGGACGCGCCGGTGCTCGTGATCTGCGGGGTGCACTTCATGGCCGAGACGGCGGCGATCGCGAACCCCGAGAAGCGCGTGCTCATCCCCGATCGCGACGCAGGATGCTCACTCGCCGAGACCATCCGGCCGGAGGACGTGCGCGACTGGCGCGCCACCCACCCGGACGGTCTGGTGGTCGCCTACGTCAACTGCAGCGCTGCGGTGAAGGCCGAAGCGGACTATTGCTGCACGTCCGGGAACGCCGTGGCGGTGGTGCAGGCGCTCCCTCCCGGCGTGCCGGTGCTGTTCGTGCCGGACTTCTTCCTCGGCAGCCACGTGCGGCGCATCACCGGGCGCGCCATCGAGGTGTGGATGGGGGAGTGTCACGTGCACGCCGCGCTCACACCGGCCGATGTGGAGGCGCAGCGCCGCGCGTATCCCGATGCTGAGTTCCTGGTCCATCCCGAGTGCGGCTGCACCACCGGCGCGATGTACTATGCGGCGGCCGACGGTGACGTCGCCGCGGGGCGCGCCCACATCGTGTCCACCGAGCAGATGACGGTGCTGGCGCGCACCTCTCCCGCCCGCCGCTTCGTCGTGGCGACCGAGACCGGCGTGCTGCACCGGCTGCGGCGCGAGAACCCCGACAAGCAGTTCCACGCGTTGGCCGAGTCGGCCGAGTGCCGTTTCATGAAGCTGATCACGCTCGAGAAGCTGCGCGACTGCCTGCGGGACATGCGCCCCGAGGTCACCGTGTCCCCCGACGTCGCGGCGCGGGCGCGGCGCGCCATCGATCGGATGCTGGCGATTGGCTGACCCGCTGGGTCTCGCGGAGGTGCGGCGTGCCCTGGAAGAAGATCGGGCGCGCGAGGACGTGACGACCCGGCTGCTCGGCGCCGCGGCGGGGCGCGCCGCGGCCGCGGCGTTCGTGGCGGAGGGTCACTTCGTGGTCGCCGGCCTGCCGATTGTCGGGCGCGTGTACGCCGAGCTCGATCGCGACGCCTGCCTCGAGTCCGTCGCCCCCCTTCTCGAAGAAGGCGCGTGGGTCGAGCCCGGCGCGGTGCTGGCCCGGGTGCGGGCGTCGGCCGCCACGCTGCTCGCCGGTGAGCGCGTCGCGCTCAACTACCTCCAGCGGCTCTCCGGGATCGCGACACTCACGCGGCGGGCGGTGGAGGCGGTGGCGGGGACGCCCGCGCGCATCACCCACACGCGCAAGACGACGCCCGGCCTGCGGGCGCTCGAGCGCTACGCCGTGACCGTGGGAGGCGGCGTTGCGAATCGGGGCTCGCTCGCCGAGGCGGTGCTCTGGAAGGACAACCACTGGGCCCTGCTCGGCGCCGGTACGCTCGCCGCCACGCTCGCGGCCGCACCCGCCGGCGTACCGGTCGTGGTCGAAGTGGAAGACCAATCGCAGCTCGAGCAGGCGCTCGCCGCGGGCGTGCGGCACATCCTCGCCGACAACCAAACGCCCGAGCGCGTGGCGGCGTGGGTGCGGCGCGCCGGCCCCGGCGTCACGGTGCAGGCGTCGGGGGGAATCACGCCTGAGCGCGCACGCGCCTACGCACAGGCCGGGGCGGCGCTGATCTCGATCGGCGCGCTGACGCATTCGGCGCCCGCGGCGCCGATCCGGTGCGACCTCGCCCTCACCTGACCCCCTCCGATGAATGCTGACTGGATCGGGTGGCTCGCGACGGTGCTGTTCGCCGTCTCGTACTTCTGCCGCAAGCCGACGACGCTGCGGCGCGTGCAGGGAGTGGGGGCGCTCACGTGGATGACGTACGGGGCGTTGATCCACTCGCTTCCGGTCGTGGTCGCGAATATCATCGTCGCCAGCGTGGCCTTCTGGTCGTCGTTCGCGCGGCCGCGACGCGGTGCGACGACGCCCGAATCGACCCTAGAGGCGGCCCCACCCGATCGCTGAGCCACTCGCGACTGGTGTCGCGTCGGCGCCGCACCGAGGTCCCCGCCTAACGCCCGGCTGAGCGGTCGTCACAGCCCCAGCCGCCGTCCGACGGGTGGCACGCCGCATGCCTCACAACCGTGCTGGTGGCTGGATGCCCTTGGTGCGCTCGGTGGCGCATCAAGCGGGGGCGGTGTCCGGCGCCGCGCACCCATGACATACGCACTCCCACGCGCGCTCGAGCAGCAGTGGCAGGAAATTCTGCGGCGGACCGCCTTTGCGCTCAGCGGGCGCAGTGTGGGCGTCTGGGAAGCCGACGCGGGGGGGCGGCCGCAGCTCGTCGTCGCGAGCTCGACTGAAGACATAGCTCCCCTCGCCGCCGAGCTCGAGGCCACACTGCGTGCGGTCGGCGCGCAGCTGCCGGCGGCGGGTCGGACGGTGCGCCGTTGGGTGGCGAGTCGGCTCGAGCCCGGGCGGTGGTGCATCGCTCCGGTCAGGAGCGAGCCGCCACAGCCACCGCCGGCCGGTGTCGAGCGCCGTGGGCCGGAGCGGCTGATGCTCGAGCTCGCGGGCGTGTGCATCGGACTGATCGAGCGCCAGCTGGCTGAGCAGCCCCCGGCGCCGTTCAAGGCCGTCGCGGAACTTGCCGAGGAACAGCTGGTGCACCAGGCGCTGCACGATGCGCTCACCGACCTGCCCAACCGCGCCTACTTCGTCGAGCGGGTGTCGCAGGCCCAGGCGCGCGTGCGGCGCGATCCCGACTACCGGTTTGCCGTTCTGTTCATCGACTTCGACCAGTTCAAGGCGGTGAACGACACTCTCGGCCACGCAGCGGGCGACCGCCTGTTGACGGAGATCGCGGGACGGCTGCGGACGTGCGTACGGCCGGGGGACGTGGTGGCGCGACTCGGGGGCGACGAGTTCACGCTGCTGCTCGAGGAGATCACCGGACTCCCCGACGCCGAGCACGCGGCGCGGCGCATCCAGGCGGCGTTGGTCGCCCCGTTTGCGATCGAAGGTCGCGAGCTCGTCGCGACCGCCAGCATCGGCGTGGCGTTGAGCGAGCCCGACTACGGGCAGCCCCAGGACCTGCTGCGGGACGCGGACCTCGCGATGTACCACGCCAAGGAGCAGGGGCGCGCGCGCTACCAGGTGTTCGACGTCGCCATGCGCGACTCGGCCCAGGCCCGCTTCGGGATGGAGGCGGACCTGCGGACGGCGCTCGAGCACGGCGAGCTGCGCCTGGTGTTCCAGCCCATCGTCGAGCTCCAGACCGGTCGGGTGCACGGCTTCGAGGCGCTGCTGCGCTGGCACCGCCCCGACCGGGGTGTGATCCTGCCGCCCGAATTCGTGCCCCTCGCCGAGCAGACCGGCCTCATCGTCCCGATCGGCCGGTGGGTGCTGCAGCAGGCCTGCCGCCAGGCACGCCGCTGGCACGAGGCGTTCCCGGCGGCCGGCCCGGTGCGGATCAGCGTGAACCTCTCGGGCAAGCAGCTCGCGCACCCCGGTCTCGCGGAGGACGTGCGGACGGCCCTGGAGGACGCGGGCCTCTCGCCCAGCCGCCTAATCCTCGAGATCGGCGAGAACGTGCTCATGGACAGCGTCGAGTCGCCGATCGACGTGCTGCAGCAGCTGCAGGAGCTCAAGGTCCAGCTGCACATCGACGACTTCGGCACCGGGCACTCGTCGCTCAGCTCCCTGCCGCGCTTTCCGCTCCACGGGATCAAGATCGATCGCGCGCTCGTGCACCGCATGGGGTCGCGCCGTACCGACCTGGAGATCGTGCGCTCGATCGTGGAGCTGGCGGGGAATCTCGGCCTGGGGGTGATCGCGGAGGGGGTGGAGACCGTGACGCAACGGGCGCGCCTGATCGCGTTCGGGTGCGAGCTGGGGCAGGGCTATCTGTTCGCCAAGCCGCTGGAGACACAGGCAGCGGAGGCGCTGCTCGCCGGACCGGAGGAGTCGGGGCGGCGCATCGCGTAGCCGGTCACAGCATGATCAAGCCGCGCCGCAGGCCGGTCGCCACCGCTTCCGCCCGGTTGGACGCGTCGAGCTTCTCGTAGATCGCCGCGAGGTGGGTCTTCACGGTGTGCTCGGATATGCCGAGCCGCACAGCGATCTCCTTGTTCACGAGCCCTTCGCCGAGCAGCGTGAGGATCTCCCGTTCCCGTGGGGTCAGAGTACCGTCTCCGCCGTCGCGGGCCTTGCCGTCGAGCACCGCCCCGGCCAAACCAGCCGGCCAGGATGCGAGTCCCGCTGCCGCGGCTCGCACGGCAGCGCGGATCTCCTGCGGCGCGGCGTGGCGGGACAGCACGGCCCGCGCGCCGGCGCGCAACGCGCGGACTGCCGCCTCGTGCTCCAGATCCTCCAGCAGCAGGACTAGCGGGGTCGTGGCCTGGCTGGGCCCCTGCTCGAGCAGCAGCGGCACCTGAGGCTCTGGTCCGGGATCGAGCACGATGACGTCGGGACGACGCTCGGCGAGGACCACACCGGGGTCTTGAGCAACCACGCGCTCGAGCTGCCTCCGGGTGACGGAGCTCGGCGATACGACCAGCACGCGTATCACGCCGACACGGGCGCGAGAGCGCGCCGCACCCACGCCTCTACCGCCGTGGCGGGGACCGCGAGCGCCAGGCCGCCCTGCATCATGGTGTTGACGCCGACCAGCCTTCCGGCAGTATCGGCGAGCGGGCCTCCCGAGAACCCGGGAGCGAGCCGCACGTCGGCCTGGATCCAGCGTGCCGTTCGGCCTTCGCGCTCACTGCCGGGGGCGTGAATGATGCCGAGCGCGGCTGCGCCCACCAGGCCGCCCGGATGCCCGATCGCGATCACCAGCTCACCAACGCGCAGCGGCGGTGAGTCCCGGATCACGGCCGGCACGACAGCGCCAGTCGGTTCGAACTCCAGGGCGGTGAGGTCTCGCTTCAGGTCGCGCGCCACGACGCGCGCGCGCGCGACGGTGCCGTCGCTGAGCTCGATGGTCGCGCGTTCGCCCCGGACGAGTGGGCGTTCGTGATGAGGAGTCTCTCGTGCTCCGACCCTTCCCCGTTCCACAGGACGCCCGCCCCGCTCGCCGCGCCTCGCCCCCGCACCTGCACGGTCACGCGGCGCAGCTCGTCCACCGCCGCCGCGACCTCCCGCGCGAGATCACCCGCCACGGGCGCCATCATGCGGCCCGCGAGGTCTTGCGCTCGCCTGGAGTCACCTGGAGTTCCTTCACCTGTCCTCCCCGGATCACGCGGGCCGCGAGGGGGCGGCCCACATGGTCGCCTCCCAGCTTCGCCAGGACGTCGGCCGAATCCTGCACCGCCGCGCCGTCCAAGTCGAGCAGCACGTCGCCGAGCAGCAGGCCATCCCGGTCCGCGGGCCCGCCCGGCTCGACGCTCACGATGAGCAGCGCGACCTCGCGCTCGAGCTCGAGCTTACGAGCGAGCGACTCCGGGACCCGGACCGGCTGCGTGCCGATTCCCAGATAAGCCCGCCGGATGTTCCCGCGTTCCAGGAGCTCGGTGACGACGCGCTCGACCGTGGCGACCGGGACCGTCACCGGCACGCCGCGCGCCAGCCCCGAGGTATTGATGCCGAGCACGCGGGCGCCCGCGTCGATGAGCGGCCCGCCCGAAAAGCCATCGTAGATCGCCAGGTCGAGCCGCAGCAGCGAGTCGATTTCGGCGCCCTGCCACGTCCGCCACGGACCAGCCACGCGGCTCAGCACGCCCCAGCTCGCGGTGACGCTCGGCCCCGGGCGCCCCAGTGCGATCACCACCTCGCCCACCGTGGGCGGCTTATCGGAACGGAGCTTCGCAGTCGGCGGGCCCTGGCCGGCGAGCTTCAAGACCGCGAGGTCGGTGCTCGGGTCACGCCCGGCGAGGGTCGCCGGGGCGGTTACTCCATCGGCCAGCGTGACCGTGATGTTCTCATCGCGGTTGATCGTGTGATGCGTCGCGACGATCACACCCGGTCGCCAATGGACTCCGCTGGCTGGAATGCGCCGCCGGGCATGTATCGCGACGACCGTTCGGCCGGCCGACTCGACGGCATCGGCGAGCTCGGTCGAGAGGGACTGCAGCACTGGGCTCATGGCTCCTCCGTCAGCGGCGGGCGTCGGTGCCCGCGCGAGTGGTTCGGAGTATGGCACGCCGGCGAGATGAGCGGCATCGGCCGAACAGGCGAGGCCATCATGGCTGCCGCAAAACCACCCCTTCCTGTCGCAAAACCGCCCTATCAGCGCCCCTAGCACCCAAGCAGATTAGAATCGGTGACAGAGCCCCTGACGCCGAGACCAGACCAGCTCAACGCCTTTTTCACGGCGGCGCCTGCGGGGCTCGCCATCCTCGATGGTAGCCTCCGCTACGTGCAGCTCAACGAGACTCTTGCGCTCATGAACGGCCCGTCCGTCGCCGAACATCTCGGCAAGTCAGTCCGGGAGGTGCTCCCCGAGCTCGCCCTGCGGCTCGAGCCGATGCTTCAGCGCATCCTCGCGACGGGCGAACCGGCCCTGAACATCGAAGTGACCGGGGAGACGCCCGCCCAGCCCGGCGTGACGCGGTACTGGATGGCCTCGTACTTTCCCCTCTCCAACCCGAGCGGCGAGCCACAGCGCATCGGCGCCATCGTCGTCGAGGACACGGGCCGCCGGCGGGCCGAGCAGGCGCGGCGTCGGTCGGGCGCGGAATACCGCGCCCTGGTGGACAATGCGGCCTACGGCATCTACCGCTCCAGTCTCGACGGCCGGTTCCTGAAGGTCAACCCGGCGCTCGTCGCGATGCTCGGCTACGAATCCGAGGCCGAAGTGCTGGCCCTCGATCTCGCGCGCGACGTGTACGCGGATCCAGATACGCGTCGCCCGCTGGTCGAGCAGTTCCGGGACGCGCCGCGGGTACAAGGCGTCGAAGTCGAGTGGCAACGCAAGGACGGCCATCGCATCGTCGTGCGCTTGAGCGGCCGGCCCGTGCGCGGCGAGCAGGGCGACCTGCTCGGCTTCGAGATGATGGCCGAAGACGTCACGGAACAGCGCGCGCTCGAACACGCGCTGCGCCAGGCGCAGAAAATGGAAACCGTCGGCCAGCTCACGAGCGGCATCGCCCACGACTTCAACAACCTGCTCACGGTCATCCTCACGCAGGCGAGGCTCGCGACGGAGGCCGTGCCGGATGACCGGCCCGATCTGCGTCGCGATCTCGACGACCTGGCGGAAGCGGCTCGCCGTGGGGCCGATCTGGTCCAGAAGCTGCTCGGGTTCAGCCGGAGCAGTCAGCTCAATCTGCAGCCACTCAGCCTGATCGAGTACCTGCGGGAGATGATCGACACGTTGCGTCGCCTCCTGCCGGCTACCATCGAGCTGGAGTTTGATGCGGACCCCGAGGGCGCCGTGGTGGAGGCCGACGCCGGTGCCGTGCAGCTGATCCTGCTCAACCTGGCGACCAACGCGCGCGATGCGATGCCGCATGGCGGCACCGTGCACATCGAGCTGCGGCGGACGCGCTTGGACGCGGAAGATCGACCGCTGCACGCGTGGGTTGAGCCGGGACCCTACGCCTGCATCGCCGTGAGCGACACGGGCGTCGGGATGGACCGGCAGACACTGGCGCGGGTGCTGGAACCCTTCTTTACCACGAAGCCACCAGGGGTCGGCACGGGCCTGGGCATGGCCATGGTCTACGGCCTCGTCAAGCAGCACAAGGGCTTCGTCCACCTGTACAGCGAGCCGGGGCAGGGAACCACGGTGAAGCTGTACTTGCCGCTCGCGTACCGGGAGGCGGTGCAGCCGATGGCGGAACGTGCCGACCAGACGCTCCCCGGCGGTACCGAGTCGGTGTTGGTGGTGGAGGACGACCCCAGCCTGCGCGCCGTCGCCGAGCGGCTCCTCAAGAAGGTTGGCTACCGCGTGTTCACCGCGGCCGACGGCGTCGAGGGCATGGAAGCGTATCGGCTGCACGGTTCGGCGATTGCGCTCGTGATCACCGACGTGGTCATGCCGAAGGCCGGGGGGTTCGATGTGTACAACGACGTGCGGCGGGTATCGCGCGCGACGAAGGTGCTCATCACCTCCGGGTATGCCGCTCCTGTGCACCGCAAGGTGGTCGCCGGCGACGGGAACGTCGGCTTCGTGACCAAGCCGTGGACGGTGAACGAGCTGCTGACGCAGGTTCGCGCTCTGCTCGACGCGCCTGCTGGAGCGGTGAGATGAGGCTGGGCAGGGACGTTCAAGACTGCGCGCTCGTTTCGATCAAGACCGTGTGGCGGGCCGGCCGTAGGTTGATCCCCTCACAGTCACACGGAGACACATATGTGGACGCGCAACACTCGACTCGTTCTGGCCACTCTCACCGCTGCACTGATGGCGATGGCATGCGGTGGCAACGGTTACGGCACCGCCGCACCACCCCCGCCGGACAACACGGTAGCCGCCACGCCGTCCCTGACGTTCACTCCCACCACGCTGAGCGTGAACGCGGGTGATGCCGTGACGTTCGCGTTTGGGTCGGTGCCGCACAACGTATTCTTCACGCAGCAGGCGGGCGCGCCCACCGACATCGCGGGCAACAACACGAACGTGTCGATCGCGCGAACCTTCGCGACGGCCGGCACGTATGCGTACACCTGCCACATCCACCCCTCAATGCAGGGCACCGTAGTGGTCCATTGAGAGACCGCTCGGGCGAGTTGTCGTGGGCACAGCGGGGTCCCAGGTAGGGACCCCGCTCGACGTCGCGCGCCTGGAACGCGCGGCGATCTGGGCGTAGCTTCAGTGGTCTTTCCATGACGCCCGAACTCGCCGACGACCTCCGGCAGATCGAAGCCATCAAGGCCGAGGCCCGCGCCCTCGTCGCAGGCCTTCCCCACGACCGGTTCAACCAGCGGTCTGCGCCCGGACGCTGGTCCGTCGCGGAGTGTCTCGATCACCTGAACTCGATTCGGAGCGTATTTCCGGCCATCGATCGGACCATCGAAGACGCCGAGCGGCGATCCCTGCGGAACCCCGGACCGTTTCAGTACGGCTGGTGGGCTCGCTCGAACGTCCGATGGATGGAGCCGCCGCCCAAGTTTCGGATGAAGACGTGGAAGCTGCTCATGCCGCGTGACACACCGCTCGGCGTGAACGACGTGCTCCCCGACTTCCTGGATCTCCGGGATCAGCTCGCCGAGCGGGCCAAGCGGGCCGACGGCCTCGACCTGAAGCGTGCCATCGTCCAGTCCCCCGTCTCCCGCTGGTTCCGCCTCCCCCTCGGCGCCTACTTCGCCTTCCTCCTCGCCCACGACCGGCGCCACCTGTGGCAGGCGCGGCGGGTGCTGACCGAGCTGCAAGGGCGGAGCGGCTGAGTGTGGGTTACCGGGCGACGTCCGCCGTGGTTGGGGCGGTCCTCAGACGTCAGAACAAAGCCGGATCCGCGGAGGTCGGCTGCGTGGAGCGCTTGCGACGCTCAAAGCGGATCCTTCGCGCCTACGGCGCTCAGGATGACAAGATCGCCTGGTCTTGCGTGAGGGAAAAACAGTAAACGACCCTCCGGTGCAAGAGTTGCTGGCGAGGGGTGGTCCTATCCATCACTCTCTTTCGTTCCAAGCCGCCCGGCGCTGTCATCCGAAGGATCCGCGCCCTACCGCTCCACAAATCCCAGACTCAGCCCACTCCCCAGCAGAAACAGTAAGCCCGAGAGCAGCAACCCCCGATGGAGTCCAACCATGAACTGGCCGCCGACGAGCGCCCCCAGCAGCGCGATCCCCACGACGCCGCCCACCTGCCGGCTCGCGTTCAGCACCGCTGAGCCGATGCCGGCGCGCTCCTTCGGGGTATGGTCGATCGCGGCGTGCGTCATGGCGGGCATCGCGAGTGACGCGCCCATGCCCATGGCGAGCATCGGCCCGACGATCACCGCCAGCGGCGCGCGCGCGCCTACCCGCGCCAGCGCCAACAGGCCCGCGCCCCCGACCGCCAGACCCAGCACCATCGGCAGCCGTGGCCCGCGGCGCGCGGTGATCTGACCCGACACGAAATTCATCACGCTGATCACCGCCGTCTGCGGCAACAACGCGAGGCCCGTTGCGAGCGGCGAGCGATGCTGGACCTGCTGGAAGAACAGGCTCATG
>Ga0209156_10001860_pt1 | contig 16928 bp, 8 predicted proteins | sample GraSoiAngelo_124_FD_185881 | JGI IMG/M metagenome (GOLD analysis project Ga0209156, IMG submission 185881) | Grasslands soil microbial communities from the Angelo Coastal Reserve, California, USA - 14_0927_05_20cm (SPAdes) (version 2) | ecosystem: Environmental > Terrestrial > Soil > Grasslands ...
GCCCGCCTCCGCGCGGGTCCGGAGGATCGACTCCATCGCGGCCTCGCCGACGTTTTTGATCGCGGCCAGGCCGAAGCGGATCGTGTCGCCGGCGACGCTGAACTGGACCGCCGAGACGTTCACGTCCGGCGGCTCGACGCGGATGTCCATCGCGCGGCACTCGTCGATGTACTTCACGATCTTGTCGGTATCGCCCATCTCCGAGGTGAGCAGCGCCGCCATGAACTCCACGGGGTAGTTCGCCTTGAAGTACGCGGTCTGGTAAGCGACGAGCGCGTACGCCGCCGCGTGCGACTTGTTGAAGCCGTAGCCCGCGAACTTCTCCATCAGCTCCCACACGCGCTCGGCCGTGGCCTTCGGGATCGCGCGCTCGGCGCAGCCCGCGACGAACTTCTCGCGCTGCGTGGCCATGAGATCGCGGTCCTTCTTGCCCATGGCGCGGCGGAGCGTGTCCGCCTCGCCCATGCTGAAGCCCGCCATCTCGGACGCGATCTGCATGATCTGCTCCTGGTAGACCATGATCCCGTACGTCTCGCGCGTGACCTTCTCCATCGCCGGGTGCTCGTAGGCGATCTTCGAGCGCCCGTGCTTGCGCGCGATGAAGTCCGGGATGAGCTCCATGGGGCCGGGCCGGTAGAGCGAGACCATCGCGATCACGTCCTCGAGCCGCTCGGGCCGGAGGCCGCGCAGGGCGTCGCGCATCCCGGTCGACTCCAGCTGGAAGACGCCGAACGTCTTGGCCTCGCTCAGGAGCTGATAGGTCTTCGCGTCGTCGACGGGGAGGGTGTCGAGGTCGATCGCCAGGCCGCGCGACGCCTTGATGAGCCCCACGGTGTTCGCCAGGACGGTCAGAGTACGGAGCCCGAGGAAGTCCATCTTGAGCAGGCCGAGCTTCTCGATCGGCCCCATCGCGTAGCCGGTGATGAGCTCCGGACGCTTCGGGTCCTTATAGAGCGGGATGTGCTCGTCCAGCGGCTCGTCCGAGATGACGACGGCCGAGGCGTGCACCGACGCGTGCCGCGTGCACCCCTCGAGCGTCCGCGCGATCTCCCACAGCTCCTTGGCGTGCGGCTGGCTCTTCACCGTCTCGGCCAGCGGCAGTGATTTCTGGTAAGCGTCGTCGAGCGTGATGTTCAGGGGGAAGTTCGGCACGAGCTTGGCGATCCGGTCCACGTCGGCGTAGGACATGCCGAGGACGCGCCCGACGTCGCGGATGGCGGCCTTCGCGCCGAGCGTGCCGAAGGTGATGATATGGGCGACCCGCTCGCGGCCGTACTTGTCGGCGACGTAGCGGATGATCGTGTCCCGCCGGTCGTCGGCGAAGTCGATGTCCATGTCGGGCATGGAGATCCGCTCCGGGTTCAGGAACCGCTCGAACAGCAGCCCGTAGCGGATCGGGTCGATGTTCGTGATGCCGAGACAGTAGGCGGTGAGCGAGCCCGCCGAGGAGCCACGCCCGGGACCGACGGCGACCCCCTGCTCGCGCGCGTAACGGATGAAGTCCCAGACGACCAGGAAGTACCCGGCGAACCCCATCTTCTCGATGACGCCGAGCTCGTGGGCCAGGCGGGCCTCGAGCGCGTCGCCGGGGCTCGGGCCGTAGCGCCGCCGGAGGCCCGCGCGCGCCAGCTCCTGGAGGTAGCTGTCGAGCGTGTGCGTCTCCGGAACGACGTACCGAGGCAGGTGGAAGGCGCCGAAGTCGAGCGTCAGGTTGCAGCGCTCCGCAACAGCGAGCGTGTTCCGGCACGCCTCCGGCAGCTCGGCGAAGACCCGCGCCATCTCCTCGGCCGACTTCACGTAGAACTCCTGGGTCGCGAAGCGGAAGCGGCTCGGGTCGTTGAGGTTCGTGCCCGTCTGGATGCAGAGGAGTGCCTCGTGGGCCTTGGCGTGGCCGCCCTCGAGGTAGTGCGAGTCGTTGGTGCCGACGATCCGGGCGCCGACCGCCTTGGCGATCGTGAGCGTCTCGGCGGTGACTTTCACCTGCTCCGCGAGGCCGTGGGCCTGGACCTCCATGAAGTAGTTGTCCCGGCCAAAGACCTCCTGGTACCAGCCGGCCGCCTCCCGCGCCCGCAGCGACTCGCCGGCGGAGAGGAGGCGCGCGACCTCCCCGTTGAGGCAGCCCGAGAGGACCAAGAGCCCGTCCGCATGCGTGGCGAGGAGCTCCTTGTCCACGCGCGGCTTGTAGTAGAAACCCTCGAGGTAGGCCTTCGAGACGAGCTTGATGAGGTTCCGGTAGCCCGCGCGGTTGCGCGCGAGGACGGTCAGGTGGTTGGCGCCCTCGTAGCCGCCGTCCTGCGACCCGCGCTCTCTGCGGCTCCCCGGGGCGACGTAGAGCTCGCAGCCGAGGATCGGCTTGACGCCCGCCTTCTGCGCCGCCTGGTAGAAGTCGATCGCGCCGAAGAGGTTCCCGTGGTCGGTGAGCGCGAGCGCGGGAAGGTGCAGGTCCTTCGCCTTCTGGACGAGCTTCTCGAGCTGGGCGGCGCCGTCGAGGAGACTGTACTCCGAATGGACGTGGAGGTGGACGAAGTCGCTATGCTGCACTCTACTCCCACTCGATCGTCGACGGGGGCTTCGACGAGATATCGAAGACCACCCGATTGACGCCCTTCACCTCATTGATGATGCGGTTGGAGATCCTGCCGAGCAGGTCGTAGGGCAGGCGCGCCCAGTCGGCCGTCATGGCGTCCTGGCTCATGACGGCGCGGAGCGCGATGACGTGGGCGTAGGTCCGGAAGTCGCCCATCACCCCGACGGTCCGGATCGGCAGCAGCACGGCGAACGCCTGCCACACCTCGCGCTCGAGACCCGCCGCCCGCACCTCTTCCTGGACGATCGCGTCGGCGTCTCGCAGGATCTCGAGGCGCTCGGGCGTCACCTCGCCCAGGACGCGGATGGCGAGCCCTGGGCCCGGGAACGGCTGGCGCCAGACGATCTCTGCCGGCAGGCCCAGGAGCTCGCCGAGCTGACGGACTTCGTCCTTGAAGAGCTCCCGCAGGGGCTCGATGAGCTTGAACTGCATCCGCCTGGGGAGGCCGCCGACGTTGTGGTGGGTCTTGATCGTGGCGGACGGGCCGCGGAACGAGACCGATTCGATCACGTCCGGGTAGAGCGTGCCCTGGGCGAGCCAGGGCATGTCACCCAGCTTCCGCGCCTCCTCCTCGAACACGGCGATGAACTCGCCCCCGATCCGCTTCCGCTTCACTTCGGGGTCGGTGACACCACGCACAACCTCGAGGAATCGCGCTGATGCATCGACATGGATCAGGTTGATCTTGAATGTGTCCCGGAAGGCGTGGACGACCGCCTGCGTCTCGCCCTTCCGGAGGAGGCCGTTGTCCACGAAGACACACGTGAGCGGGTCGCCGATGGCCCGGTGGATCAGGACGGCGACGACCGAGGAGTCGACCCCGCCCGAGAGCGCGCAGAGCACGCGCTGGTTGCCGACCGTGTCCCGAATCGCGTCCACGGTGGTATCGATGAAGCCGGCCATGGACCACGTGCGGGCGACGCCGCAGATGTCGAGGAAGTTGTCGAAGATCTTCTTACCTTGCGGGGTGTGGACGACCTCCGGGTGAAACTGGACGGCGTAGAGTCGCCGCTGCTCGTCCGCCATCGCGGCGACAGGGCAGTTCGTGGTGGCGCCGAGCGCGGTGAACCCCTTGGGCGGGCGCAGCACCGTGTCGCCGTGGCTCATCCAGACCGTCAAGCACCCCTGAGCGTCGGGCTCGAGGCCGCGGAAGAAACGGCCCGGCCCGCCCTGGAGCTCGACCTCCGCCTTGCCGTACTCGCGCCGCTCCGCCGGCACGACGTGGCCGCCGAGGAGGTACCCCATCGCCTGCATGCCGTAGCAGATGCCGAGCACGGGCACGCCGGCGTCGAAGAGCGCCTTCGGGGGGAGCGGCGCGCCGTCCTCGTAGACGCTCGAGGGGCCGCCCGAGAGGATGATGCCCTTGTACCCGTCCGCGAGGATCTGCTCGAGCGGGTGGGTGCAGGAGAAGATCTCGGAGTACACGGACATCTCCCGGACCCGGCGGGCGATCAGCTGCGTGTACTGGCCCCCGAAGTCCAGGACCGCGATCTTGTCGGGCGCGAGCATGCGGCGCCCGGCGCTACCGGGGCCGTCCCAGCTTCTGGGCCTGCTGGAAGACCTTCCCTTCGGTCTTGATCGTCGGCGCGATGATCAGCTCCGTCAGCTGAAGCTCGCGGATGCTCCGGGCGCCCACCGAGCCCATGCAGGTTCGGATGGCGCCGACCAGGTTGAGCGTGCCGTCCTCGGTGAACGCGGGCCCGACGAGGATCTGCTCGAGCGGGCCCGCGATGCCGACGCGGATCCTCGTGCCCCGCGGCAGGTTGGCGTGCGGCGTGGCCATGCCCCAGTGGTAGCCTCGGCCCGGCGCCTCGATCGCGCGGGCGAACGCCGAGCCGATCATGACCGCGTCGGCGCCCGAGGCGAGCGCCTTGCACACGTCGCCGCCCGTCGTCATGCCGCCGTCGGTGATGATCGGGACGTAGCGCCCGGTCTGCTTGTAGTGCAGGTCGCGCGCGGCCGCGGCGTCCGCCGTGGCCGTCACCTGCGGCACGCCGACGCCCAGCACCTCGCGGCTCGTGCACGCGGCACCCGGCCCCACGCCGATCAGCAGCGCGTCGGCCCCGACGTCCATCAGCTCGAGGCACGCCTCGTAGGTGACGACGTTGCCGATGATGAGCGGGATCGCGAGCGATTTCTTGAGCTTGCGGAGGTCGACCGGGGTGTACTCGGTGGCGATGTGGCGGGCGGTCGTGACGGTCGACTGGACCACGAAGACGTCGGCGCCGGCCTCCTGGGCGATCTGCGCGAAGCGCTCGGCGCGCTGCGGGATGGAGGACACGACCGCTGGCCCCCCGCCCTTCTTGATCGCGCGGATGTGCTGGTGGATCAGCTCTTCCTTGATCGGCTCGCCGTAAATCGACTGGATGATCTTGGTAGCCTCTTCCTGGCTCGCCGAGACGATGCGGTCGAGGACGTCTTCGGGGTTCGCGTACCGGGCGAAGATCCCTTCGAGGTTCAGCACCGCGAGGCCGCCGAGCCGGCCCATCTCGGTGGCGAGCCGGGGCCCGACGACGCCGTCCATCGCGGCGGCGATGATCGGCAGTTCGAACCGGTGGCCGCAGAGCTCCCAGGAAATGTCGACCTCGTTCGGATTGACTGTCACGGTCCCGGGAACGAGCGCGATGTCGTCGAACCCGTATGCGACCCTCGCCTTGCGGCCTCGCCCGACCCACATCCCCATCGGCACCCTCCCCCGCGCTCAGCCACCGGTTACCAGCGCCGATCCCGTATATAGGGATCGCCCTCGGCCCACCCCACTACATTTCGTGTACTATACCCCTCGCCTTCAACGCCTGTCAACCGACGCGACCCGACGGGTTGGCCTCGTCCCAGAGGCGGCGCAAGCCCTCGAGACGCAGGTGCTCGTCCACCTGCTCGATGCAGCGCGCGACGTCGGCGAGGAGGCCCGCGTGGCCGCCGGTCGCGATCACGCGCGTCGTCCCGCCCATCTCCGCGCGCATGCGCTCGACGAGCCCGTCGACCAGCCCCGCGTAGCCGTAGATCGCGCCCGACTGGAGGTTCGTCACCGTGCTGCGCCCGATGGCCTCCTTCGGTCGCACGAGCTCGACACGGTAGAGCCTCGCCGCCCGCGCGACGAGGGCCTCCACGGACGTCGCGAGGCCGGGGGCGATCGCGCCGCCGATGAACTCCCCGCGCGCATTCACGCAGTTGAACGTCGTCGCGGTGCCGAAGTCGATGACGATCACGGGCGCGCCGTAGCGCGCGGTCGCGGCGAAGGCGTCCACGTAGCGGTCGGCGCCGACCTCGCGCGGCGCCTCCACCGCGAGCGGCATGCGCGTGTTCACGCCCGGCTCCACGCTGTATGGCGCGTGGCCGAAGTACTCCTCACACATCCGCTCGAGCGTCTGCTGCACCGGAGGCACGACGTTCGAGAGCGCGACGCCGTGGAGGTCGGACGGCTGGATGCCGCGCGTCCGGAGCAGCGTCCCGAAGAAGATCCCGTACTCGTCTGCGGTTTGCTCGCGGCGGCTCGTCAGGCGCCAGGACACGAGGAGCCGCTCGCCGTCGAACACGCCGATCTTGGTGTTGGTGTTCCCGACGTCAGCGACGAGCAGCATCGGGCGCCCTCCCCCGGGACGCCGGCGCCGGGCCGGCGATCTCCCCCGCGACGATCCTCCGAGTGCCGTAAGCCGCGTCCTCCACGAGGAGCGCGCCGTCCGCGTCGAGGCCGACCGCGACGCCGGTGATCCCGTCGATCGTGACCTGCCGGCCGATGGTCTCGCCGAGCGCGAGCCAGCGCACGCGCACGGGCTCCCCGCCCTCGGATTCGAGCCGCGCACGCCACGCGTCGAACTCCTCGAGCAGGGCGGCGAGGACCGCGTCACGGGCCGGCGCGCTCCCCGTCTCGAGCGCCACGGAGGTGGCCAGGCCGGCGAGCTCGAGCGAAAACTCGCGCTGGGCCAGGTTGAGGCCGACGCCGATGACGAGCGCCGGAGCGTGGGCACCGCCGCGCGATTCGAGCAGGATTCCACCGAGCTTTCGCCCGCGCGCCAGCACGTCGTTGGGCCACTTGAGCCTGGCCTCGAGCCCGGTGCTGCGGCGTAGGGCTTCGGCGGCCGCCACCGCGGTTGTCAGCGAGAACAGAGGCCAGAGCCCGAGGGGGACGCGCGGGCGCACCAGGATGGACGCGAGCAGGCTCGTCCCCGGCGCGTCGGTCCAGGGGCGCCCGCGCCGGCCTCGGCCGGCCGACTGGTGATCTGCCACGACGACCGTGCGGTCCGGGCTGCCCTCGGCGGCGAGCCGCCAGGCGACAGCCTGCGTGGACTCGACGCTCGGCAACCGCACGACGGGCGGCGAGAGCTTAGCGGGCGCCGTCATCGAGCCACCCCAGGCTCGCGGTGAGCTTGGCGCGCAAGGTCTCCTGCTCGGCGAGGCGCGCCCGCTCGCGCTCGACGATCTCCGCGGGCGCGCGCTCCACGAACTCGGGTCGCGCGAGCTTTTGCGTGAGGAACTCGACGCTCTCGGCGACCTTGCGGATCTCCTTCTCGAGCCGCTGGCGCTCGGCCGCCAGATCCACGATCCCCGCCAGCTCGACGTAGATCTCGGCTCCGCCGGCGACGGCCAGCGCGGAGCTCTTCGGGCGCCCCGCCCGCGGGTCCACCACGAGCCGGATGCGGGCGAGCGCCTCGACGAGGGCCGCGTGCTCCTTGAAGAGCTCGCCTCCGTCGCGGATCGGACGGAGGGTCACGACGAGCACCTGGGCGGGACCGATCCGCATCTCGCCGCGGATGTTCCGCACGGCCGTGACGACCTCCATCACCGCACCCAGCGCCCGCTCGGCCGCCGGATCCTGCTGCTTCGGGCTCGCCTTCGGGTACGGCGCGATCATGATCGAGGCCCCGTCGTGCGGGAGGCGCTGCCAGAGCTCCTCGGTGATGAACGGCATGAAGGGGTGCAGCAGGCGCAGCGTCGTCTCGAGCACACGGGCGAGCGTGTGCTGGGTGCCGAGGCGTTGCGCGGGGGTCTCTGCGTGGTAGAGGGAGAGCTTGGCGATCTCGAGGTACCAGTCGCAGTACTCGTGCCACAGGAACTGGTACACGGCCGAGGCGGCGTCGTTGAACCGGTAGCGCCGCAGGCTCGTGCGCACCACGCCGATCGTCGCGGTGAGGCGGCTCTGGATCCAGCGGTCGGCGAGCGTCGGCTCGACCTTCCGGGCCTTCGCCGCGTCGTAGCCGTCGAGGTTCGAGAGGACGAGGCGCGCCGCGTTCCAGAGCTTGTTGGCGAAATTCCGGTAGCCCTCGATGCGGTCCTCGGAGAGGCGGATGTCCCGTCCCTGGGCCGCGAGTGCCGCGAGCGTGAAGCGGAACGCGTCGGTGCCGTACCGGCCCATCACCTCCAGCGGATCGGCGACGTTGCCCTTGGACTTCGACATCTTCTGGCCTTCGGCGTCACGCACGATGGCGTGCAGGTAGACGTCGTGGAAGGGCACCTCGCGCATGAAGTGAACGCCCAGCATCACCATCCGGCCGACCCAGAAGAAGAGGATGTCCGTCCCCGTGATGAGCACGGAGGTCGGGTAGAAGGTCTGGAGCTCGGGGGTCGTGTCCGGCCAGCCGAGCGTCGAGAACGGCCAGAGGCCCGACGAGAACCAGGTGTCGAGCGTGTCCGGATCCTGGCGGAGCGCGCCGCCGCACTTGGGGCAGGTTCGGAGGTCCTCGCGCGACACGTGCACGGAGCCGTCGGCGTCGCAGTGCCAGGCCGGGATCCGGTGGCCCCACCAGAGCTGACGCGAGATGCACCACGGGCGGATGTTCTCCATCCAGTGGTAGTACGTCTTCACCGCGCTGCGGGGCAGGAGCTTGATGCGGCCCGTGCGCACGGCCTTGATCGCCGCCTCCGCGAGCGGCTTCACCTGCACGTACCACTGCTTGGAGACGAGGGGCTCGACGACGGTCTTGCAGCGATAGCAGACGCCGACGGCGTGCCGGTAGGGCTCGATGCGCTCGATGAGGCCGAGGGCCTTCATGTCCTCGACGATCCGCTTCCGGGCCTCGAAGCGGTCCAGGCCGGCGTAACGCCCCGCGTCCGCCGTCATCTTGCCGTCGAAGCCGATGACCGTCCGGATCGGCAGGTTGTGGCGCTGACCGATCTCGAAGTCCACCGGGTCGTGGCCCGGCGTGACCTTGATCACCCCCGTGCCGAACTTCGGGTCCACCGCCTCGTCCGCGACGACCTTCACCGAGACCGTGCCGTCCACCGACGGGATCTCGAGGGTCTGGCCGACGTACCGGGCGTAGCGCTTGTCCTTGGGGTGCACGGCGAGGCCGGTGTCGCCCAGCTTCGTCTCGGGGCGCACCGTGCCGAGCGTCAGCGGACCGTACTTGATGTAGACGAACTCGGCGTCCCGCTCCTCGCGCTCCACCTCGAGGTCCGAGAGGACGGTCTGGCAGCGCGGGCACCAGTTCACGATATAGTCGCCGCGGTAGATCAGGCCGTCGTCCCAGAGACGCACGAACGCCTCGCGGACGGCGCGTGACAGGCCCGCATCCATCGTGAAGCGCTCGCGCGACCAGTCGCACGAGGCGCCGAGGCGCTTGAGCTGACGGATGATCGTGCCGCCCGACTCCTCCTTCCAGCGCCACGCGCGCTCGAGGAACGCCTCACGGCCGAGGTCCTCCTTCGTCCGGCCTTCCGCGGCCAGCTGTCGCTCGAGGAGGACGTGCACGGCGATGCCCGCGTGGTCGGTGCCGGGGACCCAGAGCGTGTTGAACCCGTCCATGCGCTTCATGCGCACCAGCACGTCCTGCAGCGTGTTGTTGAGCGCGTGGCCCCAGTGGAGCGACCCGGTGACGTTCGGCGGCGGGATCACGATGCTGAAGGCCTTGCCGGGCCGCGCGGGATCGGCGCCGAAGTAGCCGCGCGCCTCCCAGACGGGATACCAGCGCGTCTCGACGTCGGCCGGCTCGTAGCGGTCGGAGATGGGCGCCGGCTGGCTCTCGCGCATCTACCTTCTACTCTAGCACCGGTGCGGCGCGTGCGAGCCGCCACCCGTCGCCCTCGCGCCGGAAGACGAGCCCCCAGGGCACGCGCTCGGCGCTCGCGGCGACCGACACCGTGCGCGGAACCGGCGCTCCCTCGGGCGCGTCGCAGGCGGGCTCGGGCCGGAGCGAGGTCGGGAGCCGAGCGCGAAGCCGGCCGTCGGGCACGAGCCTCGCGAGCGCCGCCGGGGCGCCGCCGGCGAGGGCGTCGAAGAAGCGCGCGACGGTCTCGTGCAGCTCCCGGTGCCACGCATCGTGGTACGCGCGGCTCACCCGGGCCACGGCGCCGTCGGCGCCCAGCTGGAAGACGTCGTCCCCCTCGGTCTGTCCGGCGCACCCCGGCGTGAAGCCAGGGTAGCGCAGCTCGTAGCGCACGCGGATCTCGGCGCCACGCACCTGGTACGAGCGTGCGACGAGATCCTCGCCCAAGGCCTCCGCCGTGGTCCACGCGACGCGCACGCGGTCACCCTCCTGGCGCACGAGGTCGAGGCGGAGCGCCCGCGTGTCGCGGCCCGACGCGGCGCCCTCCCAGGCGGTGAGGAACTGGGGCGCGCCGCCCGGCGCGGGCGGGAGCGGATAGACGATCGGCCGGCCGTCGCGATGGATCGTGGAGAGGAGCGCGGGCTGGTCGTGGAAGCGGCCGTACACCCGCACCGTGTTCGCGCCCGGCGCGTCGGAGAGCTGGAAGGCGCCGACGACGAGGCGGTCCACGCGCACGACGCCGAGGGCCGCGGCGCCCCAGGCGTCGCCGAAGGCGTCGAGCCGGTCCTGGAGGAACCCGGTCGACGCGAACGGCCCGCCGGTCGCGAGGTTCTCCACGATCTCCTCGTCGACCAGCGCGTACATCTCGCCGTAGGCGTCGGCCGCGGCGTCCCCGTCGAGCTGCAGGAGCCGCTGGCGCGACTGGGCGAGCTCGCGGAAGCGCTCGAGGCGGTCGGGCAGGCCGGCCGTACCTTCCGTGCGCGGCCCGAGGGCGAGCGCCAGGAGGAGGGCGCAGCCCGCCCGTGTCCACGCTCCGCGACTCGCTGGCCGGCGCACGCGGCTATGGTACAACAGGGCCGTGAGGTTGCTCGTCCTCGATCGCTACGTCGTGCGCGAGCTCGTTTCACCGTTCGTGTTCGGTGGGACGCTCTTCACCTTCTTCCTCCTGATCGATCGCATCTACCACCTGACCGACCTCGTCGTCACCAAGGGCGTGCCCTTCTACCTCGTCGTCCAGCTCCTCGTCTTCATGCTGCCCTCGTTCATGACCCACACGCTGCCGATGGCGCTCCTCGTCGCCGTGCTGCTCGCGGGAGGGCGGCTCGCGGGCGACCTCGAGATCGTCGCCTTCAAGTCGGCGGGCGTGAGCCCCCTCCGGCTGTTCCGGCCGATCCTGTTGGCGGGGCTCGTCGTCACGACGACGACGGCCCTCCTCACCCTGGTCGTGAACCCGCTCGCGAACCGCGAGTTCCAGCGCCAGCTCTTCCAGATCCTCCAGACGCGCGCGGTGAGCGGACTGCAGGAGCGCCTCTTCAACGCCACCTTCGGCGACGTCATCATCTACGTCGAGGAGGTCAGCGCGTCACAGGTGGCGCTGCGCGGACTCCTCGTCTCCGACGAGCGGAACCCCAGGCTCTCGCGCATCGTCACCGCTCGCGAGGGACGGCTCCTCACCGACGACGTGAACCGGCGCATCACGCTGCGGATGCTGAACGGCGCGGTCAACGAGGCCGACGTGACGCCGGTCGATCCTCCGAAGGGCGTACTCGGCGAGGGCGCGCCGGCCGGCGGCGCCGCGAGCGCGGCGCGCTACCGTCACACGCTGTTCAGCATCTACGACATGAGCCTCTCCGTGGACTCACCGCTCAAGGGCGCGCCCCGGGTCGAGAAGCCCGAGAAGGACTTGTCGCTCGGCGTGCTCGAGACGCGGATCGCGCAGCTGCGGGGTGACCGGCACGGCCGCGCGCCGTACCAGATCGAGTGGCACAAGCGGTTCGCGCTGCCGTGCGCGACGCTCGTCTTCGCCCTCGTCGCCTTCCCGCTGGCGATCCGCTCGCACCGCGGCGGCCGCTCGATCGCGCTCGCCGGCAGCCTGGCGATCCTGCTCACCTACTACATGGTCATGACGTCGTTCGAGGGCTTCGCGCTGCGGCTCTACGTCCCGCCGTGGCTCGCGATCTGGGCGCCGAACGCGATCTTCGCCGTCGCCGGCACGCTCCTGCTCGTGGCGACGGCGCACGAGTGGCGCTGGCCGGCGATGCCGGCGCTCTGGCGCGGCCTCGGCTGGCTCCAGCGCGCCCTGCCCGCGCGCCACCCCGCCGGCCTGCGGCCGCTCGCGGTCGGGGCCGCCCGGGACTCGACGCACATCATCGACCGGTACCTCGTGCGCGAGTTCGTCACGTTCATGCTCATCGGCCTCGGGGTCGCCGCGGCGCTGTTCGTCGTGATCGACCTCCTGCAGACGCTCGACCGCTACCTGCGCGTGAAGCCGCCGCTCATCTACATCGTCGAGCACTTCGTGTATCGCCTGCCGCCGGCGCTGCACGACGGGCTGCCGGTCGTCATGCTGGTCGCGACGATCTTCCTCTATCTCACGCTGAGCCGCTATCACGAGCTGACCGCGATGAAGGCGGCCGGGCTGTCCCTCTATCGCGTCAGCCTGCCGGTCCTGGGCATCGGCATTCTCGTCGCCGCGGGCGCGGGTCTCTTCCAGGAGCTCGTGCTCCCCGGCCTCAACGAGCGCGGTGACGAGGTCGACCGCGTGAAGATCCGTGGTCAGGCACCGCGCCATTTGCAGTCGCGCCAGCGGCTCTGGGTACGGAGCTCCGACTCGCGCTTCTACCGGACCGAGCTGCTCCACCCCGGCACCAACGACATGTACGGGGTGACCATCCTCGAGGTGGACAAGGACTTTCGCCTCATCGACCGCCTCGACGCGCGTCGCGCCCACTGGACGCCGGCCGGCTGGGAGCTCTCGGAGGGCGCGCTGCGGCAGATCGCGCCCGACGGCCAGGTGCAGACGGTACCGTTCGTGTGGACCGCCCTCGACATCAAGGAGGAGATGGACGACTTCATCCGCATCCAGAAGACCGTCAGCTCCATGAGCTACCGCGAGCTCCGCGAGTACATCGCCCAGCTCGAGGCGGCGGGCTTCCAGGCGCGGAAGTACCTGGTCGAGCTCTACTCGAAGCTCTCGTTCCCGCTCGTGAACCTCGTGATGGTCCTCGTCGCGATCCCGTTCGCGCTCCAGTCGCCGCGGGGCGGCCGACTCTTCGGCGTGGGCCTGGCGATCGCGATCATGGCGGGCTATCTCGTCGTCCACTACGTCGCGCTGGCGTTCGCGCGCGCCGATCTCCTGCCGCCGCTGCTCGCCGCGTGGACGGCGAACGTGATCTTCATGGGGATCGGCGTCTCGCTCCTGCTGCGCGCCCGCACGTAGGCCCGGGTGGCCTAGCGCCGCTCCTGGGCGAGGGCGCGGAGCGCTTCCTCGAGGTGCTTCTGCTCGACGCCGTACGCTGCCCAGTCGCCGCGCCGCAGCGCGTCCTGCGCGCGGTTCCAGATCTCCAGCGCGCGCTCGCCGAGCAGGCGCGCGGCCCCGCTGACGGCGGTGCCCGCCGGGCCCGCCGGCGCGGCCGGCGTCGCCGCGCCCGTCGGCCGGCCGCCGAAGAGGCGGGCGAGCGACTGCTGGAGGGTCGCCTCCATCGCGATCTGGTTGCCGTGGGCGACGATCACCCGGCGCAGCTCCGGGACCGCCCCCTGCTCGGACGCCGCCAGGTAGAGCGGCTGGACGTAGATCAGCGACTGGTCGAGCGGGATCGCGATGAGCGAGCCGCGGATGACCGTCGAGCCGCGCTGGTTCCAGAGCGACAACTGCTGCGAGATCACCGGGTCTTGGTCGATGCGCGCGTCGATCTGCCGCGGGCCGAAGACCAGCTTCTGCTTCGGCAGGTCGTAGACGAGCAGGCGGCCGTAGTTCGGCGGGTCGCTGCGAGCGGCGAGCCAGGCGATCATGTTGTCGCGGCGGCTCGGGTTGAAGAGCGTGAGGAGGATGAACTCCTCGCGCTTCTCGCCCGGGAGCCGCATGATCGTGTAGTACGCATCCATCTCACGGTCGCGCCCCTCGACCGTCCGCCGGGGGATCGCCCATAGGTCCTCCTTGTTGTAGAAGACCTGCGGGTCCCTCATGTGGTAGGTGGCGTACTTCCGGGCCTGGATCGCGAAGAAGTCTTCGGGGTACCGGATCTGGCTCTGGAGGTTCGCCGGCATCGCATCGAGCGGCTTCAGGAGCCCGGGGAATGCGCGCCCGTAGGCGCGCACAATCGGGTCCGTCGTGTCGGCCAGGTAGAACGTCACCGCGCCGTGGTAGGCGTCGACGGTCACCTTCACGGAGTTCCGGATGTAGTTGCCGACCCCCGACACCGGGTCCGAGTACGGGTAGCGGCTCGTCGTCGTGTACCCGTCGAGCATCCAGACCAGCCGGCCCTCGTCCGTGACGACGATGTACGGGTCGTGGTCGTAACGGAAGAACGGGGCGATCTCGTGCACGCGCTGGCCGACCGCGCGGTAGATCATGATCCGGCTGTCGGCCGTCAGGTCGTTCGACAGGAGGATCTTGAGCTCGCCGAAGCGCACCGCGAACAGGACCTTCCGCAGCCAGGCGCCGATCGGGATGCCGCCCGTGCCCGCGTAGGTCGTGTAGACGTTCTGGTCGCCCGATGGGTACGAGAGCTCCTGCTGGCGCGTCTTGACCAGCACATATTCGTTCGACACCTCGCCGAAGTAGATCTCGGGCCGCGTGACCTTCGCGAACCCGCCGCTGGACTGCGGGGGAATGTCCTTGACGACGAACTCCGGCAGCCCCTCGGGCGTGATCCGGTTCACCGGCCCCACGACGACGCCGTAGCCGTGGGTGAAGGTCAGGTGCTCGTTGATCCAGATCCGCGATTGTAGATGCGGGTAGGACAGCTCCCGGGCCGAGAGCATGAGCTGCTTGTAGTCGCCGTTGAGCGTGTAGCGGCCGACGTCCACGTCGATGAACTTGTAGTAGGTGCGGATCTCCTGGAGCTGGGCGAACGTCCGCAGCAGCGGGCGATGGTCCCAGAGCCGGATGTTCTCGACGGTGGGCGCGTTTCGCTCGAGCGCGCGCGCGTCGATCGCCTCGTCGGCCGGAAAGCTCCGCTCCTCGATCCGGTCGAGGCCGTACGCCTGGCGCGTCATCCGGATATTGTGGGTGATGAAGGGCCGCTCGGCGACGAGCTCGTTCGGCGTCACGCTGAACCGCTGGAGCAGGGCCGGGTACACGCCGAGGCCGAGCACCCACACCAGGCCGAGCACGATCACCCCGCCGGCGACGAGCCGGAGCCCCGCGCTCGCGATCTGGGCGAGGCAGAGCACGGCGGCGACGGCCGCGAGCACGGCGAGCACGCCGAGCGCGGGGAGCGAGGCGTAGGTGTCCGTGTAGGAGGCGCCGAAGACGATCCCGCGCGGCGAGAAAACGAGCTCGAAGCGGTCGAGCCAGAATCCGATCCCCTTGAGCGCGAGCACCAGCGCCCCGAGGACGAGCAGGTGCGTGCGGGCGCCAGCGGCGAGGCGTGGCCCGCGCGTGGTCAGGACGAGGCTCCGCTGGAGCACGTAGACGACGAGCGTCAGGACGATCGTGCCGGTCACGAGGGTGATCGCCCAGCCGTGCACGAGGCGCCAGAACGGCAGGACGAAGACGAAGAACGCGAGGTCGCGGCCAAAGAGGGGGTCGGTGGCCTCGAAGGGCACCGCGTTGAAGTAGCCGAGCACCGTCTCCCAGTGGGCGGTCGCGCGGAGCCCCGAGGCGAGCGAGATGACGGCGACAACGATCGGCAGGAACCGGCGAATCAGTGGCTCGATCACCACCCGTCCCGGCAGGCCGAGCTGGTCCTCGAGCTCCCAGATCACATCGGGCGCCGCCGTGCGCACGGCGAGCGCCAGGTTCACGTAGAGAACGAGGAGCACGCCGAGCGCCAGGGCCGTGAAGAGCGAGCCGCGGAGCGCCAGGATCTTGGTGAAGACCTCCGCGTACCCCACCTCCTGGAACCAGAGCCAGTCGGTATAGAGCGGGACGACCTGGGCGACCAGGCCGAGCACCAGAAACACGACCAGCAGCGCGAGCACGGGCTGACCGCGGTTCATGGCGCCGGGCCGAGCCGCTCTACGTGCCGTGGGTCCAGGAGGCGAGATAGGTCCGCTGCGCGCTCGTGAGCTCGTCGATGTGCACGCCGAGCGCCGCGAGCTTCAGCCGCGCGATCTCGAGGTCGATCTCGCGCGGCACGATGTACACCCGCTTCTCGAGCGTCCGCCCGTGCCGCACCATGTACTCGGCTGAGAGCGCCTGGTTGGCGAAGCTCATGTCCATCACGGCGGCCGGGTGACCCTCCGCGGCGGCGAGGTTGATGAGCCGCCCGTCACCGAGCACGTAGATCCGCCGGCCGTTCTGCAGCGTGTACGCCTCCACGAAGGGGCGGACCTCGCGCTTGTCGCGCGACATCGCCTGGAGCGTCGCCAGATCGATCTCGACGTTGAAGTGCCCCGCGTTCGCGAGGATCGCGCCGTCCTTCAGCCGGCCGAAGTGATCGCTCGACATGACCGACGTGTTCCCCGTGACCGTCACGAACACGTCGCCCACCTCCGCCGCCCGGGCCATCGGCATCACTGGGAAGCCGTCCATTACGGCCTCGAGCGCGCGCATCGGCTCGACCTCGGTGACGATGACATGCGCCCCCATCCCCTTGGCGCGCGCCGCCACGCCGCGGCCACACATGCCGTAGCCCGCGACCACCAGAGTGCGTCCCGCGAGGAGCAGGTTCGTCGCGCGCAGGATGCCGTCGATCGTGGACTGGCCGGTGCCGTAGCGGTTGTCGAAGAGGTGCTTCGTGTCCGCGTCGTTGACGGCGATGACGGGGAACGCGAGCACCCGCTCCTTCTCCATCGCGCGGAGGCGGACCACACCCGTCGTCGTTTCCTCGGTCCCGCCGATGACGTCTCCGAGGAGGGCCTTGCGCTCGCCGTGGAGCTGCGAGATGAGGTCGGCGCCGTCGTCCATCGTGAGCTGGGGCCGCGTGGCGAGCACCGCTTCGATGTGCCGGTAGTAGCGCTGGTTGTCCTCGCCCTTATGGGCGTAGACGGGGATCTCGTAGACGTCCACGAGCGCCGCCGCAGTCTCGTCCTGGGTCGAGAGGGGGTTCGAGGCGCAGAGCGCGACCTGGGCGCCACCGGCCTTGAGCGTGAGCATCAGCACGGCCGTCTCGGTCGTCACGTGCAGGCACGCGCCGAGGCGGATCCCCTTCAGCGGCTGTTCCTTCGTGAACCGCTCGCGGATCTGGCGCAGG
>Ga0209156_10001862_pt1 | contig 16914 bp, 18 predicted proteins | sample GraSoiAngelo_124_FD_185881 | JGI IMG/M metagenome (GOLD analysis project Ga0209156, IMG submission 185881) | Grasslands soil microbial communities from the Angelo Coastal Reserve, California, USA - 14_0927_05_20cm (SPAdes) (version 2) | ecosystem: Environmental > Terrestrial > Soil > Grasslands...
TGGACCTGGATCTCTCCTTTCGGCTGTTGATGAATTATCCCGTCGCCTATATCGATCGCGTCGTGTTCCTCTATCGAAAGCATGAATGGAACATCGGGCGCAACGAGGAGCTGCGTCTCTTGGAAAACATTCGGGTCATCGAGAAGTTGATTCGGGGGTTCCCGCAAGCGGAAAAGCAGCTCGGGTGCGGCAGAATCGCCCGCCGAATGGCCTACCGCTCGTATCGGTTGGCTAAGGGACGACGGAAAAGAGGGCAGCACCGAGAGGCACGAGAGGCGATCGCGACGGCGGTGTTGCTTCGCCCCTATTCGCTGAAGTATCGGTTCTTTCAACTCGGGTGGGGCTCAGGACACTCTAGAGGCGGCTGATGGAGTTCAGCATTATCGTCGCCACTTACGACCGGCACGAATTTTTGCAGCGGCTGTTAAGCAGTATTGACGCGTGTTTCGGAAAGGCGGGAGTCGAGCACGAAGTCATCGTGGCCAATAACGCCCCGAGCGAAGCGATGGCTGGCGCGGTTGAGAACATCGTCAAGGAGTTTCGAGAGCGGGGCGACGGTCGATTCCGTCAAGTCCGGGAGCCCTCGCCGGGTAAGTGCCGGGCGCAGAATTTTGCCATTACCAAGTCGCAAGGGACAATTCTCGCCTTTTTCGACGACGACGTGGAAGTGACCCCAGAATGGCTCGCGGTCGCTTCGGAGTTTTTCAAGTGCAAGCCCTTCGATGCGATGCAAGGCCCTATTCTCGTGCCCCCGGAGATGCGACGGAATCAGGAGTTCTTGCGCGCTCAATACCGGTATCGAACCATCAATTTTGTCAAGTATTGGCAGGGAGTCACGGAAATCAAAACCCTGACGGGCGCAAATATGGCGATTCGCCGAGAGGTCTTCTCGCGCATCGGGTTTTTTAATGAAGAGTTGGGACCGGGTCGGTCAGGAATTTCTGAAGACGTAGAATTCGCCCAGCGACTTGTACGGAACGGAGGCCGAATTGGTTACGAACCGCGGGCAGCCGTTTACCACAGGGTGGAGTGGAGCCGGCTCACCGAGGAGTTTTTTCGTTTGCGTCATGAGCAGCAGGGACGAAGTCGGCTGATTTATAAAAACCAGTCGCTAGGCTCGATCGTGCCGAATTTAATGCGGTCGATTTGGACTTTTGGGTGGTATTCCTTGGTGCGCAACGAAAGAAAGAAGTACCGCGCGAAGGGGCGATATTTTCATTACCGAGCGATGCTGCAGGAAAAAATCAAGAGGACCAGTGGTAGCCACGGTTGAGCGGTAAGTCTTTTCAAAAGCCAGCGGCTGAAGGGCTTGGAGTAGGGAACCCGACTCTTGCGAGCAGCGATGTATGATCCGCGAGGTGCGAGAGTGGCAAGTTTGTTAATCCGTGGGATAAGGGCAGTTTTCACCTTCCTCATGGCCGTGGGGTTGTCAATGATGGCGATTTCCCGCAATCGGTTAGATCGAAAAACTTTTCCGAGAGGACTTGTTTGGGGCCGCGCTTGCGGATGGTGTCGTGCCTAGCGATGATCCCATCTTCAGGGACGTGAGGCTCCCCAACTTAAAATCCTATTTCATCGGTTCGTAGCGATGATCCCCGTCAATCCAAAGAAGTCGTATGGGCTTGTTCCAACCCCGGACCGCCTCTTCTGATGTCATGATCAGAGGGACACTCATTGGGCGCCCGAGAGTTGAAGCGATAGTTTGATTTTTGCCTCCGCTACTTCTATCTTCTGAAAACTATGAGTGCCCCAGGAAGCACCGTGGGTCCACGGCCCACGGTCTCCGCCATCGTGGTTTGTTTCAACGAGGAGCAGAACATCGGCGATTGTCTTGAGAGCTTGAGCTGGTGTGACGAGATCGTCGTCGTCGATTCTTTTAGTACGGACCGAACGGTTGAAATCTGCCGGCAATACACAGACCGGATTATTCGGCGGCCCTGGGCCGGATATCGGGATCAGAAGGCCTTTGCTCATTCGCAAGCAACGAAAGATTGGGTTTTACTTGTCGATTCCGACGAGCGGGTAACACCGAAGCTCAGGGATGAGATTCGGCAAACGTTGGGGCATGAGACTTCCGAGTGCGCGGGATTTGCCGTACCCCGGTTGGTTTTTTATTTAGGACGTTGGTGGTGGAGAGGGGGCTGGTACCCTGACTACGATGTGCGTTTGTTTAAGCGAGATCGGGCCACTTGGGGCGGGTCCGACCCCCATGAGAAGATTTTGGTCGATGGGAAAGTCCGTCACTTGCAGCACCCGCTGCATCACTTCTCTTATCGGAATATCGAAGATCACGTTCAACGGATCGATCGCTTCACCTCGATTTCGTCTCGGGAGCTGCGAAAGGAAGGCAAACACTGGCATTTGGCGGATGCTCTGTTTAGGCCGGCATTTCGCTTTTTTCACTCATATGTATTGAAGCGAGGGTTCATGGAAGGTTTCGCAGGTTTCTATGTTGCCGTTACCGCTGCGATTTATGTTTTTCTAAAGTATGCTAAGCTCTGGGAACTAGAGTTGGAGGAAAAGGACGACATTGATCGGAAGCGGTCATAACCGCCTCCTTAAAATTCTGCACATCGATCCTGAGAAGCATTGGGGTGGAGGGGAGGCTCAGGTATTCGGGCTTTTAACCTACCTCATCGGGAAGGGGCACGATAATACTCTTCTCAGTCATCCTCACGGTCAGCTGTTCGAGCGTTGTCGGAATCTAAACGTAAGAAAGCTCCCGCTACGCGTGCGCAATGACTTGGACTTGAGCCCCCTTGCATCGCTCAGGCGACTGATTCGTGAAGAAAACTATGACATTGTTCATCTGCACACCAAGCGCGCCCATGCACTTTCACTCTGGCTGCCGCGCGGCTCGCACGGGCCGAAGTATGTTGTAACTCGGCGCATGGATTATCCTGAAGCTAAAAGTTGGTACACGCGGCACCTCTACAATCGGCGGGTGGATGGTATTGTAGCCATTTCCAGACCGATTGCGAACCTGTTAGTGTCAGCCGGCGTTGGTCCGGAACGGATTCGATTAATTCATAGCGGCATCGATCCGGGACCGTTCGAGGCCATCGCGTCAAAGACTGCTTCCTCGGAAGATATTCCTGTCGTCGGAACTGTGGCGGTCCTGGAGGAGAGGAAAGGTCATCGTTTTTTGCTTGAAGCTGCCGCGCGACTCAAAGGCCAGGGATATCAGATCAAATATCTCTTGGCCGGCGATGGCTCGTTACGCGGTCAACTCGAGGGGATGGCCGCAAGATTGAGGTTGCAAGACCAGGTCAAGTTCTTCGGGTTTGTCTCTGACACTCCCGCCTTCCTATCCAAGATCGATATTTTCGTTCTACCTTCGCTATATGAAGGATTGGGCGTCGCGGCGCTCGAAGCGATGGCCGCCGGGAAAGCTGTCGTAGCCACGCGGGTTGGGGGTCTTGCCGAGGCAATGGTCGACTCCGTCACCGGCTTTTTGGTTGCTCCTCGAGACGCCGAAGCGCTTGCCCAGGCGATTGCGAAACTGGTCGGCGAAAAGTCGCTGGCCCGAGAAATGGGCAAAAGAGGTGCCGCGCGTGCCCGTGAACAGTTCACTCTGGAACAAATGGCGATGAAGAACGAAGCCTATTATTACGAGTTACTCAAAGACTAAGTCTTGTCGGATGACCTGCTTGCGCTGCGAGGGGCGGGCATGAACCATCTATCTGATATCCTACAAAAATTTAAGCGGACTCATTTGCTCGTGGTAGGCGACCTGATGTTGGATCGTTTCATTTGGGGAGACGTGGAAAGAATTTCACCGGAAGCTCCGGTGCCAGTGCTTCGGGTTGCTTCGGAAAACTCCAAGCTCGGCGGCGCGGCCAACGTGATCAGCAATATTCGCTCGTTGGGAGGCCGGGTGAGCGCTTGCGGTATTGTCGGTCGAGATGATGCGGGGAAAAGAATTCTCGAGGACTTGCGTCGCCTCCGGGTCTCGATGGGGGGAGTGTTTTCCGACGGCGAGTTTCAAACTATCCAAAAGACGCGAATTATCGCCCGCCCTCGTCATCAACAAATCGTCCGGCTGGACCGTGAAAAAAATGGCGCGATTCGCGAGCCAACCTTGAAAAAGCTCCGCCAATTCGTTTTACAAAGGGCGGGCCGGTGTGACGGTGTTGTGATCTCGGATTATGGCAAAGGGGTGGTGCATGAAAGGTTGCTCGCGGCTGTTACAGAACTGGTGGAGAGAAGAAAGCTTATTTATGTGGTTGATCCGAAAAAGGAAAATTATGCTCGATACCGGTCGCCTTCGCTGATCACGCCCAATAAAAATGAGGCCGGCGAGGCCGCCGGGATCGATATTCTGGACGACGCGACCTTGGTAGCGGCGGGCGAGAGGCTATTGCGAATGTGGAAAGCCAGGGCGGTATTGATCACCCGCGGTCCCGACGGAATGAGTCTTTTCCGCCCCCGAGCATCGGTAGAGCACTTTTCCATCGAAGCAAAAGAGATCTTCGATGTTACCGGTGCTGGAGATACGGTCGTTGCGGTTTGCGCGCTGGTGCTCGCGACCGGCGCCAGCTACAAAGATGCGGCTGTGCTCGCCAATTTGGCGGCGGGGCTGGTCGGCGATGAAGTTGGGACCGTAGCCGTACCTCTAGAGAAACTCGAGCGAGCGATCAAGGACAGGCCATGAAAAGTATGACGGGTTACGGCGAGGGGTCGCATCATGCGCGCGGTACGAAGATCTCGGTTCAAGTGCGTAGTGTGAATCATCGGCACTTGGACCTGCAGCTGAGAGTTCCAAGAGAATACCTTTTATTTGAAGAGGAGATCCGCAAGATCATGCGGAACAAGATCTCACGGGGTAGGGTTGATCTTTTCATCAACCGTTTGCCCGCTGGTCGACAGTCGCGCAAGCTTGAATTGGATGTGGAGCTATTGGGCCAGTACCTGTCGACCATCAAGGATGCCAAGAAAAAATTTCAATTGGCCGGCGCGATAGAGGCGTCGTTGCTTTCCCAAGTCCCGGACCTTTTCCACATTCGGGAGGTCGAAGTTCAGCCGGCAAACGAGCGGCGAGGACTTTTTATCGCCCTCGAGACCGCTTTACAGAAGCTCGAACAATCTCGCGAACGGGAAGGCCGCCAGCTGAAAGCTGACATGCAATCTCAAATCAATCATTTGAAAAAGATAACCATGGCGCTCTCTGAGCGGGCGAGCGAAATCGCGACGAAGTCTGCCATTGCCGCAGGGGACGGCGAATGCTCTCCGCGGGCGGAGAAAGAAGCATCGGATGTTGGAAACCTCAAGGCTGACATCAATGAAGAGGTCGTGCGCTTAAAGAGCCACGTGGCCGCCTTGGCTGCGGTGATTCGCGAAAAAGAACCAGTGGGGAAAAAGATCGACTTCATGCTTCAAGAGGTTCAACGGGAGCTGAACACCATCGGCTCGAAGATCCCTCATCTCCCCGTCGTAGAATTGGTCTTGGAAGGCAAGGAGAGAGTCGAGAAAATACGAGAGCAAACTCAGAATATTGAATGATCGGAAAACCCACTCTGATTAGTAAACGGCAGGGCATTATCTTCATCATTTCCGCCCCTTCGGGTGCGGGTAAGACGACGCTCATTACGGGTTTGCGATCGCTTTATCCCAGACTCAAGCTTTCCGTTTCGTGCACCACTCGGGCGCGGCGAAACGGCGAGGTTCATGGCCGGGACTACTACTTCATCACAGGTCGGCAATTCAAGGCCATGAAAGCCCGCGGGCAGTTTGCGGAATGGGCACAAGTCCACGATTTTTTCTATGGCACACCCCGCAAGCCGTTGGAACAGTGTGTGAGGAGCGGACGGGATATTCTTCTCGACATTGACGTTCAGGGCGCTAAGAAGATCAAACGAGCGTATCGCGGAGCCGTCTCGATATTTGTATTGCCGCCTTCATTACACGAATTGAAGCGCAGGTTGGCCTTGAGAGGCACCGAGGGGAAAGAAACGATTCATCGACGGCTGGCCAATGCCCGAGGTGAAATTCGCGAAATTCTGGCGTATGATTATTATGTGGTCAATCGAGAGGTGAAAAAGGCGATGGGGGTCCTAAAATCGATTGTTGAGGCCGAACGGGCGAGAACTTCCCATGTAACCGAATGGCGATTCGACCTGTTGCGCTGAGAGTGCAGGAAAAGTATTCATGAGCAAAGAAATCAAAATCAGCGATCTGGTTGAAAAGGTTCAATCCTATTATCCTGCCGCGAATGTCGACCTGATCCGCAAAGCATACGAGTTTTCCGCGAAGGTTCATAAAGGTCAAAAACGGCTGTCGGGAGAACCTTATTTGACTCACCCGACGGCGGTGGCCGATATCATTGCCGATCTGAAACTGGATGTGCCGAGCATCGTGAGCGGCTTGCTGCACGACACGGTCGAGGACACGCTCACCACTTTGGATGAACTGAAGAATATTTTCGGCCGCGAGATAGGCTCTCTTGTGGACGGTGTCACCAAGCTCAGCCGAACCAATTTCAGCAGTCGCGAGGAGAAGCAGGCAGAGAACTTTCGCAAGATGTTGTTGGCCATGGGCAAGGACGTGCGGGTCATTCTGATCAAGCTCGCTGATCGCGTGCATAACATGCGGACCCTGGGCCACATGCCTTTGGAGAAACAAATCCTCACGGCACAAGAAACGTTGGATATCTATGCACCCCTGTCCCAGCGCTTGGGTATCGCCTGGATCAAAAGCGAGTTGGAGGACTTGGCGCTCAAACACCTCCACCCCGAGATTTACTATCAATTGAAGCGCAACGTCGCTAAGAAAAAGAGCGACCGGGAAAAATACATCGGGGAGGTCATTTCCGTTATCACCAAGAAGCTCGAGACCGAAGGGATCGAGGCCGAAGTGACGGGCAGGCCGAAACACTTTTACAGTATTTACCAGAAAATGGAGAGTCAAAATCTCCTTTACGATCAGATTTACGATTTGGTGGCATTCCGAATTTTGGTGGACGCGGTGAGGGAATGTTACGAAGCCCTGGGGATTATCCATTCACAGTGGCGGCCCGTTCCGGGACGATTCAAGGATTATATCGCCTTGCCAAAACCGAACATGTACCAGTCGCTTCATACCAGCGTGATCGGTCCCTACGGTGAGCGTGTCGAAATTCAGATCCGGACTCATGAGATGCACCGGATCGCGGAGGAGGGGATCGCGGCGCACTGGCGTTACAAAGAGGGCGAAGATTTCCAGATGAGCGACATCCAGCGGTTTGCCTGGCTTAGACAGTTGCTTGAATGGCAAGAGAACCTTCAAGACCCGCAAGAATTTCTTCACAATCTAAAGGATGATCTCTTTTCGACTGAACTGTACGTCTTTACACCCAAGGGAGATCTTTTGAATTTTCCCAAAGGCTCCACGGTTATCGATTTCGCCTATCGCATTCATTCCGAAGTGGGACATCATTGCTCCGGCGCCCGCATCAACGGCCAATTGGTGTCGCTCAAATATATCCTCAGGAGCGGAGACACGGTGGAGATTATCACCACGCAACAGCAAGTCCCCAACCGTGATTGGCTCAAATGGGTGAAAACGCCGCGGGCTAAGTCGAAAATTAGAAACTGGTTAAAATCCCAGCAGCTCGAAAGGAGCGTCGCGTTAGGACGCGAAATTCTTGACAGCGATCTGCATCGCTATCAGCTGGATTACGGAACTCTACGGAACGCGGGGAAGATCGAGTGGCTCGTGAAAGAGCTGGGTTTGAAGGACGAAGAAGCGCTTCTCGCAGCCTTGGGTTACGGTCGCATTACGACTCGTCACGTTTTGGCCAAATTGGTCCCACCGGAAAAGCTCGAGGCCGGTACGAAGAAAGCCGAAGGATCCTTGGAAACGCTTTTTCGTCTGGTGTCGAGCCAAAAACACGGGCTGGGTATCCGCGTGAAGGGAGTCGACGACGTGCTGGTACGCTTTGCGCTTTGTTGCCATCCTCTCCCGGGTGAACGCATCATCGGATTCATCACCCGTGGAAGGGGAGTCACGGTGCATACCGTCGGCTGCCCCACGGTCCTGGAGAGCGACCCCCACAGGAAAATCGAAGTGAGCTGGGAAGAAAACGGTCAGCCCCCGCGCCCGGTAAAAATCGAAGTCACGTGTGTGGATCAGCCCGGCCTCCTGGCCGCCATTAGTTCCGCGATTACCAGCGCCGATGCCAATATCGCTCGGGCTCAGGTTAGAACTTCTTCAGATAAGGCGCTCAACACGTTCGAAGTGATGATCAAGAATTCCGAGCACCTCAAGAAGGTGCTTGAGAATATCTCTAAAGTTAAAGGAGTGTACAAGGCCGTGCGCGCTCGGGGAAGAACCGGCGGCAAAACCGATCGAGAGCAGGCGAACAGAAGCGAACTCCAGTAACCGTTGCGGCGCAAGCCGATCACGCCACCTTCTGAACGCGGCCTGAATGAATGCAGTCCGTGCAAACTAGGGCGCGTTTCACTTGCCCGTTAAACTGCGCTCTAACTCTTTTGAGGTTGGGACGCCACGACCGTTTGGTCTTATTGTTCGCGTGGCTGACGTTATAGCCGACGGATCGCCCTTTTCCGCAAATCGCGCAAACTCTCGCCATGTTAACGTCGTATCCTTTCGATAATCTCGGTTGTTGAAAAGCCTGCAAGGTAGGGGATAACCGCTACCCGACCGCCGCGTTTCTTCACGATATCAGAACCGATGATCTTTTCTACGCTCCAATCTCCGCCTTTCGCCAACACGTCGGGCTTTAAGCTCTCGATGATTTTGTAAGGGTCAGACTCGTCGAACAAAACGACATAATCCACCATCTCCATCGCCGCGATCAACTCGACCCGATCTCGTTCGGGAAGCAACGGACGGTTAGCTCCCTTGATCATTTTAACCGAGCGGTCGCTGTTGACGCCGACGATTAAAATATCGCCGCATGCTTTGGCCTCGCGCAAAATGTGTACGTGTCCTCGGTGGAGGAGATCGAAGCAGCCATTGGTGAAGACAACTGTTTTGCCGTCTTTTCTCGCTGCGGCCGCGATCTCCTTTAGTGCTTCGAGGCTTTTGATTTTGCCTGACACGTTCAAGGGGTAGCATGAGAGTATGGCATTTTCAATTGGCAGTACCGATGATAACTGGCGTTCCGCTATCTTGACCCAAAGGTAAATTTTCGCTAAGGTCATTTGGAACTCACGCGTAATGCCGCCTTTGCAAGCTCGTCCCTAACAGCAGGAGGAAAGATGGAGTACCAGGATCTCAGAGATTGGATCCAAATCAGCGAAGAAATGGGGGAATTAAAAACCCTAAAAAATTGCGACTGGAATCTTGAAATCGGCGCCATTACAGAACTCGTCCATCACAAAGAAGATGGCCCGGCGGTGTTATTTGACGAGATCAAGGGTTACCCGAAGGGCTACCGGGTTTTGTCGAACTCTTTGGCTTCGAGGAAACGTTTGGCCCTCACTCTGGGGCTTCCGGCCGGTGAAACGAAGATGGATTTCGTCAGAATCTGGAAAGAAAATTATAAGAAGATTAAGCCCATCCCGGCGAAATTCGTCAAACAGAGCCCGCTTTTTGAGAACATCTACAAAGACGGAGATGTCGATCTTTTTAAGTTTCCGACTCCGTTGTGGCACGATAAGGACGGTGGAAGGTACATCGGAACCGGTAGTGTCGATATTACGCGCGACCCGGATGAAGGTTGGGTGAACTACGGCACTTATCGGGTGATGATTCATGACAAGGACACCGTGGGATTTTACATCTCGCCCGGCAAGCACGGCCGCATCCAGAGAGAAAAATATGCCGCCAGCGGCCAGCCATTCAAGATCGCCATGTCGTTCGGTCACGATCCGTTGACTTTTCTGGCCGGCAGTATCGAGGTGCCTTATGGCGTGCCGGAATATGAATTCATTGGCGGCATCCGAGGAGAACCGTTCGAAATGATCGAAGGCGAGTACTCCGGTCTGCCGATTCCGGCAAACGCGGAAATCGTCGTCGAAGGCGACGTTCATTTCGATAATCCGAGAGTTGAAGGTCCCTTTGGGGAGTGGACGGGATATTACGCCAGTGCTGAACGGGCCGAGCCCTGGGTGAAAGTTAAACGGCTCTATCACCGCAATGATCCCATTATCCTCGGCTCTCCTCCGGGCCGACCGCCTGCAGAGCTCGGCTGGTATCGCTCCTATCTCCGTTCTGCTCTGATCTGGGACGAGATGGAAAAGGCCGGCGTGCCGGATGTTAAAGGCGTTTGGCTGAACGTTTCGGGCGGTAGTCGTTTGATGCTGATCGTTTCTATCAAGCAGCGCTATCCAGGACATGCGAAGCAGGCCGCGGTCATCGCATCGCAGTGCCATGCCGGGGCTTATCTGGGTCGCTTCGTAGTCGTTGTCGATGACGATATCGACCCTTCGAATACGGACGATGTGATTTGGGCAATGGGTACCCGCTGCGAACCTGCGGAAGACATCGACATCATTCGCCGGTGTTGGAGCGGGCCGCTTGATCCGGTCATTCATCCGACGAAGAAAGGCTTCAATTCGCGAGCCATCCTGGACGCCACCCGGCCGTACGAATGGATGAAGGAGTTTCCGCCCGTCGCCGAATCCAGCAAAGAAGTTCTGGATGCGACCGCGAAGAAGTGGGGAGCGGAGCTTTTCGCTAGCAACGGAAAGAAATAAGCGTTTTAATCCGGCAGTAGGAGGGCAAGTCGATCACCATGGTGGACGGCTTGCCCTTTTTATTGACTTCGGCGTGATTCGACTGCGCCAAATGGCTCCAGAAAAGCGTCCAATGGGTTCACGGTTCGGAGAGGTTTGTCGTTGACTCTGGGAGTTGTATGTCGATGAGACCGAGGAGTTCTCCGGTCAGATTTTGGGACTGAACGCCCAATTTTTGCCGCAGTTGCTCCGCGGGCTCGTCAGGGGCCGGCGCCGGCTTGGATTTGGCTAAGACCTGCACAGAGGCATAAATGGGCGCCTTCATCCGGAGAGCCACGGCAATCGCATCGCTCGGCCGGGAGTCGATCTGAAACTCTTCCCCTTTGAGTCGGAGATGGAGAACGGCGAAATAGGTGCTGTTTCGAATGTCCGTGATGGTGACGCGCTCCAAAGTTGCGCCTAGGCTCTGGAGGATGTTGCGAATAAGATCGTGGGTGAGGGAGCGGGCGGCTGTACGTGCTGAAGTTCAAGCGCGATCGCTCTCGCCTCAGGAATATCTATCCAGATGGGAACGAGCTTCTTGTCGCCGACAGTCTCAAGGACGACGACAGGCGCGTCGGTCGTAGGGTCAAAAAGCATAGTCTTGATCTTCGTTTCGACGGTCTCTTCCTGGGCAGCATACAGAGGTCCACAAACCGCAAAGATTAAAGCGAAAACCAACAGGGAATAATAAGTGCATCGCATGGGGACCTCCTCGAATGTATTTACGCCGGCTGCGCGCGCGTCTTATGATGGCTGGATCGGCTTACGCTCTCGTCAGAGCGCCAGAGAAAGAACATTATGGTCCGCGGTCAGGCTTGTCAACACGCGATATTTATCTTGACGCGATCTTTGCCGGTAAGTTAATCTGACTTACCAACCGTTTTTGACTTATGAAGATAAGAGTTCTGTCCGAAGAGGTGGCGAGCCGCATTGCCGCCGGCGAAGTGGTCGAGCGACCCGCGTCGGTGGTGAAAGAGCTGATCGAAAACTCACTGGATGCCAGGGCGACGGAGATTTCCGTTTGGGTGGAGAAAAGCGGCACGGCACTGATCCGCGTGAGCGACAACGGCGAGGGCATAGCGGCCGAAGATCTTGCGCTAGCGGTGGAGAGACACTCCACCAGCAAGCTCCAAAACGAAGACGATCTGTTTCGCATCGCCACCTTGGGTTTCCGTGGCGAGGCGTTGCCGAGCATCGGATCGGTATCGAAAATGGAAATTATCTCCCGTCAACGGTCATCCGATTCTGGCTATCGCCTGCGCGTTCAAGGCGGCAAAAAAGACGAACCTTCTATCACGGCATCTTCCCCAGGGACCACGGTCGAGATTCGGGAAATCTTCTTCAACGTGCCGGCGCGCAAAAAATTTCTCAAGGCACCCGCGACCGAATTGAGTCACATCTGTGATGTGATCAACCGAATGGCTTTAGCTTCTCCGAGGGTTCACTTTCGTCTTTATCACGACGGGCGAAACGTCGCTGATTACGTGGCGGTTGCCGACGCTAAAGACCGGCTGTCGCAGGTTTTGGGGCGTGATATCGCCAAAGAATTGATTTCATTTGCTTCAGAGCAGGGAGCGCTGGCCATCCATGGTTACTTGAGCGCCGCTCCAACATCCTTTCCCAATTCGCGGCAGGTCATCACATTCGTCAATCGCCGCTACGTCCGTGACAAGGTGCTCACCCACGCCGCGCTGCAGGGCTATGAAACCTTGCTGATGCGAGGGCAGTACCCGGCCGTGGTGCTGTTTCTGAACGTTCCCTATCAAGACGTGGATGTCAACGTTCATCCAGCTAAATACGAGGTTCGCTTCCGCCGCCAATCCGAAGTTCACGAGGCGGTCGTGGGAGCGATTCGGCAGGCGCTGAAGGTGGAGGCGAAGGAGCCGGGGCTACGGCCTTCGTTTCCGCAAGCGCCATGGGTTGGTGGCGCGAGGGAGGCTTCGCTTCCCTACGGGAGTTCGGTCTCGGCAAGACAAGCATCACCGTTTCCCTTCGAATACGCACAGTCAATACCGCTTCAGACGGAATGTCGGGGCGAAGGTTTCTTCTCGTCGATGAACATCCTTGGTCAGATTCTTGGTTGTTACCTGGTGTGCTCATCGTCGCGGGGCTTGTTTATTATTGATCAGCACGCTGCTCATGAGCGAGTGGCGTTCGAAAAGTTGTGCTCGCAAATGGCATCAGGCGAAGTTCAGAAGCAGAGCCTCCTCATTCCTCAGACGGTCGAGCTCTCCGCCGGGGAATTCATGCTGGTCGAGAAAATGTTGCCGACGTTGGACCGTCTGGGCTTTTTAGTGGAACCCTTCGGAGCCAGCGCTTACGCGATAACGGCGGTTCCTGCGCTATTGCCGGAAGGGGACTGTCGGCCGGTGGTTCGCCAGATGGTCGCGGAACTCGCCGAGGTCGAAAACTCCGAGAAATTGCGCCAGCATCTGGAAGAGCGGCTTGCTACGATCGCCTGCCACAGCGTCATCCGGGCGAATCGACAATTGGAAATGAACGAAATGCGCGCGCTGCTGCAGGATCTCGATCACGTGGATTTCGCCACCCAATGTCCACACGGCCGTCCGGTTCTGATCGAATTGAGTCGCGACGAACTTGAAAGAATGTTCAAGCGGGTCTGATCATTTCGGAACGCCATTCAATTCACATTCGCCCATTCTTCCATCTTCGATGAAGCCCAAGCTTATTGTCATTCTCGGGCCCACGGCGGTGGGAAAGAGCGAAATCGCCCTGGAGCTGGCACAACGGATCGGCGGCGAAATTATCAACGCGGACTCTCAACAGGTCTATCGTCGCATGGACATCGGCACGGCAAAACCATCCGCGGCGGACCGAGAACGCGTCCCGCACCATCTCATTGATGTGGTCGATCCGGACGAAGAATTTAACGTCGCTACGTATCGGCGGTTGGCGATGAAATGCATCGATGATATTGAGGGGCGGGGTAGAAAAGCCGTCGTTTGCGGTGGCACGGGTCTCTACATCAAAGCGCTGACCAAAGGATTGTTTGTCGGGCCGCCGCAAGCTCCGGACGTTCGGGAGGCGCTTCAAGTGGAAATAAAAGAGCGCGGGCTTGGCTCTCTTTACCAGCGGCTCCAACAAGTCGATCCGCCGGCGACGTTCCGAGTCCATCCCCACGACCGGCAGCGAATCATGCGGGCGTTGGAGGTTTTTGAATCCACCGGCAAGCCCATGAGCCAATGGCAAAGGGAACACGACTTTAGCGACGAGCGATTTGCAAGCTTGAAAATCGGCTTGAACCGGTCGCGCGAGGAACTCTACGATCGAATCAACCGGCGCTGCGAGCAAATGGTCGACGGCGGTTTGCTCGATGAGGTAAGCAGCCTCATCGCCAACGGATACGGTCTCGACCTCAAGCCCATGCAAAGCGTCGGCTACCGTCACATGGGGCTCGTTCTTAAGGGTGCGATGTCCCTCCCAGAGGCGTTGTCGCTGATGAAACGGGATACCAGGCGGTTGGCCAAACGGCAGCTCACCTGGTTTCGACGTGACGAAGAGATTAATTGGTATCATCCGGATGCGGACCGAGGCAAAATCATGCCGGCGGCGGAGGAATTTGGCCGCTAGCTTGGGAGATTTATTGCGTACGATTCCACCAAGATCGAGGTGACTCTTTCTTTTCCACCCGCCACCTCGCCCGATCATCCAGAGGCTTTGAGGGCAATCAAAGACTCAGCTAAATTGCGTGACGCAAACTTGTGGCCGACTGAAGCGCTAACAGCAGGGGAGTGGGTTTTCGATCAAATCGTAAACGTGGTCGAAGGTGACCTCATTGATCCGGGCCAGAATTTTGAATACGCGCGGCGGTTCGTTTTGAAGAAAGACCATGATGGCGGTCTCCACCGGTGGACAACCGGCCTTCACGCAAGGCACCTCTTTGATGACGATCGGAGCGTCAGGCGGAAACGTCAGAATCGTCTGCATCCAGTAGCGAATTTGATCCAAGGTAAAGGACGAAACGTCTTGCTTTCGTCCGAAAGGATCGATTTCCGACGAGCCGCTGCCGTTGCCGGTTGAGAGGCAGTTCTTGAAACCCGCGGTGATTTTGTCACCGTCTAGATCCCGGCCGATGAACACCAGGCGATTAAGCCTTTCTTCGCCTTCGGCCCAGCGGCGTCCCGGACGCCCCTCAAAGAGGAGATGCACGCCCTGGAAGACAAATTGGTCTGGATCATTGCGCAGATTCAGAATCCCTTTCATGCGCATGATTTTGGGACCTGACTCCATGATTAAATCACGAAACCATTGGCTGACCTTGAGGCCGTCGAGGTCGCCCGGCGTGACGATGGAAACGGTGGCGATGTCTTCAGTGTGGCGGTGATCAGAGTCGTGGGCTTGCGCTTTATCTTCAAGAGCTAGACTCCGGAGATCTAAGATCTTGTCGATTTCGACGTCCGAATTTCTCGTCTGGTAGATGCGCGCCGCCCCATTCAGGACTTTGATCTTGTATTCGAGTTCCTGCAAATCCTCCGGGTTGATGAGATCCAGTTTGTTCAGCAGCACAAGATCGGCGAACGCAATTTGCTCGCGGGCCTCCCTGGAATGGTCAATTTGTTGCCAGACATGCTTGGAGTCCACGACCGTGACGACGCCGTTCAGTTGGAACTCGCGACGAATACGCTCGTCGATAAAAAAAGTCTGAACCACGGGCGCCGGATCGGCCAATCCGGTGGTTTCAATCATGAGGGTATCGAACTTGGACCGGTGTTCGAGAAGCTGAAACAGGCTCCGCAAAAGGTCGCCGCGTACGGTGCAGCAGATGCAGCCGTTGCTCATCTCAACGATCTCTTGCTCCGACGCGATCAGTAGATGATGGTCGATGCCGACTTCGCCGAATTCGTTGACAATAACCGCGACCCGGCGGCCGTGATCGGCAGTTAAAATGCGATTAAGCAGGGTGGTCTTACCTGCACCGAGAAAACCTGTCAAAACTGTGACGGGTACTCTCTGATCCTTGATTTCCGCCATGGACTTGAAATCCTTGTGCAGCTATTTTCTAAAAGTAACAATGTGACGTTACCCAGTCAACTTGCTTTGAATAGGACGAAGTTCTCTTGGGAGCATAGGAGAGGCGGATGAAACTCAATGGAAAAGTAGCATTCGTAACTGGATTCGGATCGGGTTTGGGGCAGGCTATTGCCGTGTTGTTCGCGAGAGAAGGTGCCGCCGTGGCCGGTACATCGAAAACCGAAGCCAAGGGACGCGAAACCGTCGAGATGATTGAGAGAGCCGGCGGAAAAGCATTTTTTCGCCCCGGGGACGTGGGAAATTCGACACAGATGAAAGCGTTGATCGAAGAGACGGTCAAACACTTTGGCGGGATCGATATCGTCGTCAACAGCGCCGGCGTGAGGACCAACGGGAGCATTACGGATATCACGGAAGAGGATTGGGACCGAACGCTAGACACCAATCTAAAGGGCGCGTTCGTCGTGTCGCGGTTGGCGATTCCTGAGATGATCAAGCGCGGCGGCGGAGTGATTCTACATGTTGCGGCCCGATCGGGCATGCTCGGCCAGGCGGGTCGTGCGGCTTATTGCGCGTCGAAAGGAGGCTTGGTCAGGCTGACCGAAGCGATGGCTATGGACCACGCGAAGGACCGCATCAGGGTGAATTGCATTTGCCCGGGGCCGACTCGTACTCCGATGGTCGATACGTCCACTCCGGAAAAACTGGCTCGATACAGCACCAGGGTCCCGCTCGGACGCATCGGCGAGCCTGAAGATGTGGCCTACGCTGCCCTTTATTTGGCATCTGATGAGGCGTCCTTTGTCACGGCGGCAATTTTGCCGGTAGACGCCGGCATGCGTTTGACGGGCCCATGAACCGCTCAAGTATCTCAAGTTAGCGGTTAAGAATCCTCAAAGCGGTGAGCATAGCGACCAGCACTCTGAAAACGGGCCTTATGGGTCGGAGCTATTATGCGGTGCTTAAAGAGGGCGGGCTAGACCCGTCGCAAGCGCCGGATGAAGCGTCCTGCGATCGCGTTTATCGCATCATCCAATTCCTTAACCTGGAGAATTCGGCAGGCTAGATAGAAAACAATTGCTGCCGAAGCAACGGATGCGACGACTTGTATGAAGTGTAGCGCATGGCCGTGGAGTGGCAGTGCCGTCACTCCTTCCGCTACCATCCACACCACGGATGCCATGGCGCCGGACGCAATGACAACCCGCATGATCGTCCTGCCGAGGCGACGTCCTTCAAGCCGGCCTAATCGCTGGCGCAT
>Ga0209156_10001865_pt1 | contig 16873 bp, 17 predicted proteins | sample GraSoiAngelo_124_FD_185881 | JGI IMG/M metagenome (GOLD analysis project Ga0209156, IMG submission 185881) | Grasslands soil microbial communities from the Angelo Coastal Reserve, California, USA - 14_0927_05_20cm (SPAdes) (version 2) | ecosystem: Environmental > Terrestrial > Soil > Grasslands...
TCGGCGCATCGCTCGCCTCGGAGACCACCGCCGCGGCGGTCGGTCAGGTGGGTGTCACCAGGCGCGACCCGATGGCCATGCAGCCGTTCTGCGGTTACAACTTCGCCGACTACTGGCAGCACTGGCTGAACGTGGGCGCGAGGCTCGCGCGACCCCCACGCATCTACCACGTCAACTGGTTCCGGCGCGACGCGCACGGCGAGTTCCTGTGGCCGGGCTACGGCGAGAACCTGCGGGTGCTCGCCTGGATGCTGGAGCGCTGCGCCGGCAGGGCGGGCGCGACCGAATCGGCCGTCGGCTGGCTGCCGCGGCCCGCGGATCTGGACACCCGGGGACTCGACGTAGGCGCGGACGCGCTCGCCGCCCTGCTCAGCGTGGATGCGGCGCTGTGGCGCAAGGAGCTCGCCGAGCTGCGCGAGTATCTGGGCAGGTACGGCAGGCGCCTGCCAGCGGCGCTGCTCGCGGAGCTCGACTCGACCGAACGGCGGCTCGCCTGAGCGCGCGGCGCCCGCGCGCCCGTCAGACCTCTTCGCAGGTGTAGCCGATGGTCTGCGGGGAGCCCTGCTCGGGCAGGCGCCCGAGCCCGATCATGCCCCGGCCCTTGATCTGCAGGCTATCGCGGCGCACGAAAGACTCCTCGCCGTCAGCGCTCTGCACGAAGGTGCCGTTGGTGCTCTGATCGATCAATACGAACTTGTTGCGGCTGATCTCGATGCGTGCGTGCAGGCGCGAGATCAGGTTGCCCTTGATCACCACGTCGTTGTCCTCGGCGCGGCCGATGGTGATGCTCGAGTGCCGCTCATCGACCAGCAGTTCGCGCTCCTGACACCGCAGCCGCAGCCGCATGTGGTGCCCGGAGCGTGGCTCGCTCGCAATCCCCGGCACCATGCTGGTCACGTCCTCGGTCTGCCACAGCACCTCGAAAAGTACGACTTCGCTCCCCTGACCCTTGAGAGTGGCGACGTCGATCTGGCGGCAGGACGCGCGCCACTCCGGTGACAGCTTGTCCACCGTCGCCGCGGTGGTCACGATCTGTCCGGCCTTGGCCTGGCTGGTCATGCGGTTGGCGGTGTGTACGGCGGCGCCGAACACGTCGCGATTTTCGAGCATCACCGGACCGTAATGGCAACCGATGCGGATGGCGACCGGCTGTCCGTCGACCTTCAGCTGCGCGTGCGTGGAGATCTGCTGCTGCATCTGCGCCGCGGCGTTCAACGCGGCGTCGGCGCTCGGAAAGGTGGCCATGACCTCATCGCCCATGGTCTTGATGACCGTGCCCTGGCGCTGCTCGGTGGCAGCGCGCATCACGTCGATGCAGACCGCCACCATGTCGCGGGCGCGCAGGTCACCCATGGTGTCGTAAAGCCGGGTCGATCCGACGACGTCGGCAAACAGGATGGCGAGTTCGATATCCTTGCCCATGAGTGCGTCATGATTATACGCGAGCGCACTCGCCCCGCTACCAACGGGCTCACGGAGGTGCCGCCGCGGGAATCGCCCGTCGCAGCAGTTCCACTCCCGCTCCAACCGCCTGCGCGCCTTCACTCAAGGTACGCCGGAAGTCGCGCGCCCCGGGCTCACCGCTGTACAGGCCGAGCATGTGGCGGGTGATCGCCGCCAGTCGCTCGCCGGCGGCGAGCTGGCGCGCGACGTAACGCTCCATGCGCGCGATGAGCGCCTCGCGCGTGGGCATGGCGTCGGCACCCGGGTGCAGCGCCCGGTGCAACTCGGCGAGCACGTAGGGCCGGTGGTAGGCCTCGCGCCCGAGCATGACACCCTCGCACCAGGCGAGCGCGTCGAGCACCGCGCGCGGCTCGCGCAGACCGCCGTTGACCACGATCGGCAGAGTGGGGAAGGCGCCCTTGAGGCGCCGCACGATGTCGTGGCGCAGCGGCGGGACCTCGCGGTTGTCCTTCGGCGACAGCTCCCCCAGGACCGCCGTGCGGGCGTGGACGATCGCTGCCTGACAGCCGGCATCGCGTACGCTGGCCACGAAGTGCCACAAGCGCTCGGCGTCGCGCTGGTCAAAGCGCTCGACCGCGTCCTGCACTCCCCCGGCGGTCGCATCGGCCACGCCGATGCGCATTTTCACCGTGACCGGCACGCGCACCGCGGCGCGCATCGCGGCTACGCACTCCGCGACGCGCGCCGGCTCGTGCATCAGGCAGGCGCCGAAAGCACCGCTCGCCACGCGCTCGCTCGGACAGCCGCAGTTGAGGTTGATCTCGTCGTAGCCCGCTTCCTCGCCGGCGCGCGCCGCCGCCGCCAGCTCGCGCGGCTCGCTGCCGCCCAACTGCAGCGCGACCGGGTGCTCGTCGGGATCGAACGCCAGCAGTCGCGCGCGGTTACCGCGCACGATCGCCGCCGCAGTGATCATCTCGCTGTACAGCAGCACATCGGGCGAGAAGCCGCGCAGGAAGTAGCGGCAATGGCGGTCGGTCCAGTCCATCATGGGAGCGACTGAGATGCGGCGGTCTAACTTCGACTCGCCGACGGAGTTGTTACACAGCTCGTTCGCCACCGGCGTCCTCAGCAGTAATAATCATGCGGCTTCCTGCAGTCGGGCCACAGGAGTACGTCGGCATCGTACACGCGCCGCCGTCGCCGCATGAAGTACCGCACGATGCGCGCCTCACTTCAAGGAACCAACGGCTGGCGATGCACCGATCCTGCGGACAGCGCTCGCTGAATTGCCGGCCACCGATGGCGGCCGCACCTCGATGATACTCATCATCCCCTTGTCCTCGTGCTCGGCTATGTGGCAGTGATACACGAAATTGCCGATGTCAGGGCCGCGGAAGTCGACCAGCAGCTTGACGCTGGGGAACGGGTGGCTCGGGTTCTGGTCCCAGTACGGAACCTCGACCGTGTCCAGGTACTGGCCGGTGACCCCCGGTGCGCGGTGCGCTCCGTTCATCTCGAAGTTGTTCTGCGACTCCACCATGAAGTGAATTTGATGGATGTGGAATTCGTGGTTCTCGCCGGTCCGATTCTCCACGGTCCATTCCTCCACCGTTCCCTGCGTGGCCACGATCGCCGCCGGCGCATTGGGATCGAACGGCTGTTCCGGCTGCCCCTCCGCGGCCATGAAGAACGTCGTTTCGCCACTCGCATCGTCCTTCTCGTCGAAGTACAGCGTGCGCCTTGCGGCGACCGGCGCGGAACTCAGCCCCGCGAAGCGCCGCTGATGGGGATTGAACGCGCTGAACACACCGACGCGGCCATCGTCGCGGCCGTGGTTTGCGCCGACGCCGGCACCGGCGCCATGCACCAGCGCGGCATCGGCGACATCCGCCAGCTTGATGGTCGCCAGAGGCCGCTGCGGATCGTTGTCGCCTATCGGGCCGGTATCGACGCTACGCGTAATGAACTGCGCGAGCTGCACCGACGCCGGCGGTGCGGCGACGATGAATTCGACCCGTGCGGCCGGCGGCAGCTTGAAGTGCCTCACCGGGATCAGCTGACCGGGTTGCGTGCTGTCCTGCGAGCCGACCGGCACGCCATCGATGCCCACCAGCTGCATGGTCTGGGGGACTCCGTCGAACACGTACTGCAGGTCGAGGATGGTATCGGCGCAGGAGTTCGAAACCCTCCAGAACTGCCTTTCTCCCGGTTGCATCTGCAGGCTGGCCGGAACGAAGTCCGTGACGCCGGGATCTCCGGGCGAGAGAATCGGCACATAGTTCAGGGTGACGTCCCAGGCCGGAATGCTACCCACAGGCTCTGGCTCGCCGGGTATTTCCTGATCGCGAACGATCAGGATCCGCTGGCGCAGGCCGCTGACGGCCGGCTGGACGTTTTCGATCCCGTCCACCACGATCACTCCGTTTGCGCCGCCCTGCACCGCATGCTCCACCTGGCCGTGAACGTGCGGGTGGTACCAGTAGAGCCCGGGAGGCTCGTCGGCCGGAAAGACCACGTCGTACTGAAAGGTCTCGCCGGAATTGATGGTCGTCTTGATCACCTCATCCGAGTGACAGGTCGGCGAGGTGTTGGTGCCGTGATAGTGGAGGTTGAGCGAGGATGGGCCCATGCTCGAGGCGCCGCAGTTCGGCGGGTTCACCGTCATCGTCAGCGGCAGCGCCGGGGTATTGTTGGTGACCGTGATGATCAGGTGGTCCCCGGGATTCACATGCAGGGTTGGATTCTGCAACCCCTCGGGCGTCATGAAGCAGAGTATCTCCCGCCCCGGGTCGTTCGCATCGATCCTGTGTTGATACGAGAACCTGACGTTGAGCACGCCGTTCGAGCTGAACAGCGCCGGCGGGTTCTGCACCACGTCCCCCGCGGCGAAGCTGCGCGGACAGGGGTCGGCGACCGGTGCCACCGGGGCCGGCGCGCTGCTGCCGGGCTCAGCGGACCGGGCGACTGTGCACACCTGTATCAAGGCAAGAATCAGCACGCCAGGCGCCAGCCTTAGAGCTGCCTGCCATGTCCTTTCAAGGTTCATCGACGTTTCTCCTTTCCCTTTCCAGTGCTCGGGCGACCGCTGCCGCCCCTTTCCAGGGGCGTGACCAGCGGCAGGAACACATCGTCACGCAGATCCTGGCCGGTCGGGCCTTCTGTTCGAATTCGCGTTTCACGACGGCTGCGAATTCCTCGAGCGTTCTCGAGGCTGGAAAAATCGATTTCCGGGAAGAAATTCGCGGGCAGCACGAGGCTGCCGTGCCGGTTGAGAATGAACGATTTCAAGGGACCTCCTCCTTGGGCTTCGCCGCGCGATGCAGTCGCGGCATCGCTGACTCTAGTATCGTGCGTTTGTTACGCACTCATTACGCACTCAAGTCCGTATCTCCCAGCAGACAGCGGCGGATGCGGCCACGCTTGGCGCGGACCCAACTTGGTATTGAGCGCGGCGCTGCGGCTGACTCGCGCACCTGGTACCGGAACCGGCGGCTCGGCACAGCCTGCGCGGCGAGGAATCGGCCGTGCCAACTTTCCGAAGGCCTTCGATGAGAGCCGCCAGGGGGCAGCTCTTACCGCGAGTGGCGGCCCGCTGAATTCCAGTTCGAGCTCACCTCAACCTCATCGCTGACGCCCATGGTGCTGCCGGGGCGGGGAGGTCGCCGCGGACGCAACGCACCCGGTGATTAGACACAACGCTAGCACTCTGATAGCATTTTATCTGTGGGTACTATCGTCATCAGAGATCTCCCGGATGATCTGCACGAACGCCTCAAAGCCCAGGCGAAGCGTAACCATCGATCCATGACCAAGGAGGCCGTCGCCTTGATCGAACGGCAGCTCACCGAACCCCGTGCAATGCCGGAGCTGCCGCCACCTGTGCGCCTTAAGGCCGGACCCGTAACAATCAGGCAAATCGAAGCTGCGATTTCCAAAGGGCGTGATTGAGTGCCGCGATGCAGGTCGTCGACACCAACATCATCGCTTACCTATTGCTCCAGGGTGATCGCACGACTGCCGCGCGTGCCCTTCTGGCAAGGGATCCCGACTGGCGCAGCGATTCGTTTGTGCTGGTCGAATTCTGCAACGTCTTGGCGACAATGGTGCGAACCCGGTTACTCGCGTCGGGGCGAGCGCGCGATGCGCTGAGCAACGCGGAGCAGATCATTGAGCCCGGTTTGCATCCGGCCGCGCATGGCACGTCACTGGCAACAGCCGAAGAGTTTGGCGTGTCGGTTTACGATGCTCGCTTTCTGGTCGTGGCTCAAGTGCTCGGCGCGCGCCTGGTGACCGAAGACACGAAGCTGCGCCGTGCGGCCCCGGCTTTGACCCAATCACTTGAAGAGGCCTTGGCTTGATTCCCCTGCAATAGCGATCGGGCGGTCGAATCAGTGGGTATCGTTGTCACTGTCGTTGGCGGGGTTCTGCGCTGAGTCGTTCCTCTCCAGAGCCCGCGTCCGGGTTGGTTTGCGCCCTCTCCCGACCTCGTCGAGCCTCGGAGGTACGTTAACCTCCTTCTCCGCGTGAAAATCTCCGGCGATCTGGCTGCGCATTCGCTCACGCACTTCTCTGTCGACCGGGGTCTGGTCGAGCAAGGACAACAGTCGCTCCTCGAAAACGATTCCGCGACGAGCCAGCTCACGCGTGAATATCAGGTCCTTCTCGCGCGCGGCGGCGTACTTTGCGATGGCGAGGTCGTGAGGCTCGAGGCACAGTCCTTTCACGCCCTCGGTCTCGCCGGGAGGCAGGCTCACCAAACGCCCCTTCCAGCCTCTGGGAAGGGTCGCAGTGCTCGCATCGACCGGATCGGCGTAGTACCCAAAGGTCTCGTGAAATGGTGAATCGATGCCAATCACGTTCAGCCATTCGGTTCGATCAGCAGTTTTCGACGCGATCAGATCCACTTCAAATGAGGTGAGGATCTCGTCAGGAAGATCCGGGTACTTACCGTGCAGAGACTGGCTGCCAATGATGATGAACTGCCTTTCGCCAGTGATGCGGCCCGCAGCGCGCAGCACATGATCAACCTGCTGCTTCTTCATTCAGTTTTCTCACGTCCCTTTTCGGCAGTAATCCGACGAACGGCGCCGATTGCCGAAGTCTGACCGCTTTCTCGTCGCGTCCGAGCATCGCTGCGAAGAGCTCTCCATCGTCTTCTCCCTTCGCGATGTCCCGCCATTCTTCGTAAGCCGCGCCCCAAACGCCCTGGCGTTTCCACCGGTGGAGGTTCGCGAGGATCTGCGCGCGTATCTCGCGCGGCGTGAACCGTCGTACGATTGCAAGCGAGATGGACCGCCTGAGCTCGTCCAATTCCTGATGTAAGAAGCCCCCCCGCGGCGGGGGCCGAAGGCCGCGTTCGGTGAGATCCAGCGCATCGCCTTCGCCCAGACCCCACGCATCGAGGGTCGCCTTCGGCAGCAAGACCCCGAGGGAGTTCCCGATACGTCGCAGAGGGACTTTCATACAGTGGAATTATAACCCGTTATTACATCTGTGACAATGTCGGTTAGATGGTCCGCCGCGAGCCGGTGTAGGGTCCGGGGATGACCCGGACATCAATGCTATTGTGAGTGTGCCGACATCTGCGCCTCGGACCGGACCCACCCTTATGCTGAACCTCGTCGCTGCCAGCGCCTATTTTCTGCTCATCCATTTTGGCGTTTCCGGCACGCGCTTGCGTGACACGCTGGTGCTACGCCTCGGCGAAGGTCCTTATCGCGGGGCCTTCGCGCTTGCCTCCGTGATCGGGCTGGTTTGGATGATCTACGGCTACGGACATGCCCCGACGGTGGCTCTGTGGGCGCCGCTCCCGGGCTTGCGACCGGCGGCGTTCGCGCTGGTGTTCGTGGCGTTCCTGTTCGTCGGAATCGGCCTTGCCACCCCCAGCCCGACGCGAGTCGGCATGGAGTCGAGGCTCGCGCAAGGCACCGACATGGCTCGCGGCATGGTTCGCGTCACGCGCCATCCCTTCCTGTGGGGCGTGGCGCTCTGGTCCCTGGTCCACCTGCTCATGAACGGCGACCTGGCATCCGTCATTCTCTTCGGCTCGCTACTCCTGCTGGCGCTCGGCGGCACGGCTGCCATTGATGCCAAGCGGCGCCGCAAGTTCGGCGATGGTTGGACACGATTCGCGCAAACCACCTCCAGCGTCCCATTTGCGGCGATCCTGAGCGGCAGGAACAGGATCGATTCCGCTTTGAGCGAGATAGGGATTGTGCGGCCGCTCGTTGCTGTCCTCGCCTACGCGCTGATTTTTTACCTTCACGGGCGATTGTTCGGCGCGCCGCTTGTGTGAAGTCACGATTGCCGCAGCCCCGAATGTTCGGTCGCACAGCGTCGCAGGCAGGTTGCCGTCTGATAGCTTTCTGGCTATCATGTCGAGATGACTCAGACAACGGCATCACGACTGCTGGTCTCGGCCCGCCGCAGCTCCGGGCTCACACAACGCGAGCTCGCGCGCCGCGCGCGCACATCACAGTCTGTCATTGCCCGTATTGAAAGCGGCGCTGCCAGCCCAAGCTGGAAAACGCTGCAGCGCCTGGTGAACCGTGCCGGTTTCGACTTGCAAGGAGTACTCAGTCCCAGGCCTCGTGGCCGCTCTCATATGCTCGCTGACGTGCCCCGGATATTGCGCTTGACGCCGGAACAGCGCCTGCTCGAACTGCATCACGCGGCGCGCTTCTTGGCGGCCGCGGCGCGTGTCGATGCCGGGTCCGTTTGACCCGGAGCGAATACTTCGCGCCCTGTCGAAGCGGGCAGTCCTCTACATCTTGGTGGGCGCCACCGCTGCGCGTCTGCAGGGTTTCCCGCGCCTCACGGCTGATGCCGACATCGCGCCAGCCCCCGATCCTGACAATCTCAAACGCCTGTCGGCGGCGCTGCGCGATCTGCATGCGCGCGTCTACACGGAAGGGGTACCGGAAGGGCTACCTTTCAGCTGTGATGCCGCAACGCTCGCACGCGCCAATATCTGGAATCTGACGACTGACGCCGGCCGATTGGACCTCATCTTCAAGCCGAGCGGCACCCAGGGTTACGACGATCTGGCCAAGTCGGCCGTCACCTATCACGCCTTTGGTGTCGAACTGCGCGCCGCGAGCCTCAAGGACATCCTGCGCTCAAAGCTCGCATCGAATCGTCCTCAGGACCAGCAGGATGTGATCATCCTCACCGAGATGCTGAAGCGCCGTTAGGAGGCGGAACCAAATGAAGTCCTTTGTCGCGAGCGCGGCAGTCGCCCTGCTCGCTCTTGGCCGCGGCCGTGGCCCACCGTGTGCTGTTGCTTCACTCGCTCTGGCGACGCGCGCGCCTTGTAATCCCAAGGCGTCCCGGTTTCGAGGCGCTGCAGTCACCCCGCATTTTTCTGTATGCGTTGTCTAATGGCGTTGGCCCGTAGGCCAGCCAGGGCCGGAGACACTGCCGCCCTCAGGCCTCAAGCCCGAGCTCATCGAGCGAGCGCAACAGCTCGGCCGGATCGCGGTAGACGCGATAGGCTCCGGCACTGAGGAGCTCGGTTTCGCCGTAGCCGCCACTCAGCAGCCCGACGCTCAGAATCCCCGCGCGGCGCGCCGCAAGCTGATCCCAGACGGCATCGCCAACGACGTAGCACTCGCTCGGCGCAACCCCGAGTCGCTGCCCGCAGGCGATGAACAGGTCCGGCTCGGGCTTGGCGCGCACGACGTCGCCACGCTCGACCACCACGACGTCGCCGCCGATGCCGAGTACCTCGAGCGAGCGATCGATCTCGGGGCGCCGGCCGGAGGTGGCGATACCGTACGCGATCTTCCGCCGGCGCAAATCCCTCAGCAGCTCCACGGCGCCAGGAAGCGGACGCCGCTCCGGGAGAAATTCGCGGAACAGTTCCCCGTGGCGCCTCTGCAGGTCTTCCGCTGCCGAGGCATCGATGTCGTGCCCGAGCTCGCGCGCCGCCGCGCGCGCGAACAAGCCGCCGCTCATGCCGATGCGGCGGTGAATACGCCAACCGTCGATGGCAAGACCCGCCTCTGCAAATGCGCGTTGCCAGGCGAACACATGCGCGTAAACGGTGTCGACCAGGGTGCCGTCGAGATCGAAGATGAGTCCGCGCATCACGACGTCATGCTCCTTTCACCGCTTCCTGCCCGGCTGGCCGCGCCTTCCCGGCTAGCGAGCGTTTGCGACTCCGCTCTTGAGCTGGCGCTGGTATGAGGCATGCATACGGCTGCGATTGTCGCAGCTTTCGGCGTCGGCTCACAGCCGTGCCATTTGAGGTGGCTTTCGTCGATCGCCGGTCAATGTTAGCGTGCAGACGATAAATACCCTGCCAGGAATGAAGTGCAGCGTGACGCCGCAAACGACCGAGCAGCGTACGGACGGATGAAGCCACGACTGTTTCGCTGAGAACTTGCAACTTCGGACGGGAAAGGACCATATGAGCAGCGGCGGATACAAGCTTTACGGCCGGGCGAACGCCGGGTCGCTGGCCGTGCAAATCGTCCTCGAAGAGATCGGCGCGCCTTATGAGCTGCTGTGGGTCGGCAGGACTGCCGCCGAGCTCGAGGCGTTCCGCCGCATCAATCCGGCCGGAAAGGTGCCGGCGCTGGTGCTGCCGGATGGCACACCGGTTTTCGAGTCCGCCGCAATCCTCATTCACCTGACCAACGCACATCCGACAGCGGCTCTCGCACCCGTGGCCGGCAGCACGGCACACGCTCGCTTTCTGCAGTGGATGTTATTCCTGTCATCGAATGTCTACGAAGCGGTCCTGCGAGTCTCCTACTCCGAGCGCTACTCCACGGTCGGAACAGCCGCGGCCGCCCAGATCAAGGCACAAGCCCTGGAGGACTACGCCCGCCACCTCGAACTCATTCACGGCGCACTGGCGCCCTATGTCCTGGAGCGACTGTCCGCGGCGGACCCGTACCTGCACATGCTCGCGGGGTGGTATCCGCAGGACGCCCCGCCGCTGGACTCCCGACTGCCGAAGCTTGCTCGGCACGCCGCGCTGCTGCGCGAAAGGCCGGCGACGCGCAAGGCCGAACGGGATCACGCCGACACCCAAGAATCATGAGTCTCGCTCCTTTGCACGGTATTCGCGCCTGCGTATTCGATGCTTACGGCACTCTCTTCGACGTCGCTGCAGCCGCGCGGACCTGCAGCGCCGAGCTGGGCGAGAAGTCGAGCGCCTTGAGCTCGCTGTGGCGTGAGAAGCAGCTCCAATATACGTGGCTCCGGGCGCTGCAAGGCCGCCATGCGGACTTCTGGCAAGTGACCGGTGAGGCCCTCGACTTTGCGCTCGAGACACTGCGGATCAGCGGCAGCGGGTTGCGGGACCGGCTGCTGAATCTTTACCTCACACTCGACGCCTTTCCGGAGGTGCGCGACACGCTGGCGCGCCTCAAACAGGCCGGGATGAGGACGGCAATACTTTCCAACGGCTCCCCGCGCATGTTGAAGGCCGCCGTGGAGGGCGCCGGGATCCCGCACCTGCTGGACGCCGTGCTCTCGGTTGAGGAGGTCGGGATCTACAAGCCGCACCCGAGGGTTTACCAGCTCGCGGTCGAGCGTCTGGGGCTCGAGGCGGGCGCGATCGCGTTCCAGTCGTCCAATGCCTGGGACGCCTGGGCGGCATCCGCGTTCGGCATGCGGGTGGTGTGGTGTAACCGCTACGATCAGCGCCCGGAAAAGCTCCCGGGCGGGCCTGATCGGGAAATCAGGTCACTGGCGGAACTGCCGGCCCTGTTAGGTCTGAACTGACACGCCTTCGCGAACGGCCCGGACGATCCTGGCGGCAATCTCAGCCGGCGCCGCAGTGGATGGAATCGCCACGCGAATCCGTTGCTGCGGATCAACCAGCAAAACGAACGCGCTATGTTCCACCACGTAAGAGCCCGACTTCGCATCGAGCGTTCGCCGGTCGAAGAAGAACCGGTACTGTTGCGCGACGCGTTCCACCGCCCGCGGCGGACCGGTCAGGGCAACGATGCGGGCGTCGAAAGCCTCCACATAGACCGACAGCGCCCGCGGTGTGTCCCGTTGCGGGTCGACCGAAACGAATACCGGGAGGATGCGCGCCGCATCGGGCCCGAGCTCATCGAGAGCCTGATGAATTCCCATGAGGGTGAGCGGGCACACGTTCGGGCAGGTGGTGAAGCCGAATGTGACGAGGCGATAGCGCGTGGCGAGAGCGTGCTCGTCGAGGGCCGCGCCGCGTGTGTCGCGCAGCCCGGCGAATGAGGCATCGATCCGCTCGCCGGCGCGGGGCACCGACTGAACGGAGCTGCCAGACAAGGTCTGAATGAGCATCCATGCGGCCAGCGCGCCGCTCACGGTGAGACTCACTGCGAGCGCAACACCGGTGCGGCGAGCCCTGCGGATCGCCGCGCGTGCCCTGCTTATTTCCTTGCGGTTTGGAGTCGTCATTTCTGCTCCAGCAGCGGGGTCACGATGCGCGCCAGTCGTTCGCGCGTCCACTCGGGATGTCGCTCCTTCCACCCGTCATCCACCAGACGCCCGGCGCGGTCGATGGTGAAGTTTACGGGAATGCGCCAGATGCGTCCGTAGCCCGGCGCGCTGGCGGCGGCCAGGAAGCCCACCGGAAAGCTCAGCGTGCGCGCTACGGCGCGCACCTCGTCGAGCTCGTCGGGCGTATTCAGAGTGAATCCGAGCACGGCGAGTCCCTGAGCGGCATGCTCGGCCGCGTACCTCGACAGCAGCGGGAGCTCGTCGCGGCAGGGCACACACCAGGTGGCCCAGAAGGTGAGGATGACGACTTGGCCTGTCAGCTCCGGCGTAGACAGGCGCTTACCGTCCAGTGTCACCAGGGTGGCTGCGGGCGCCGGCTGTCCGACCCGCAGGTCGTTGGCCTGGGCCCGCGGCGCAAGCACGCTCCCGAAACCCAGTAGAGTGCACGCGGCAGCGCCCTGCAGCACTCTGCGCCGCGCGGGGTTCGCGGGTGGGTGGATGTGAGATCGAGTGCTCATGATTCAGGGTGAGAACGCGTAGCTTCCCCCGACGGTTGCCGTCCAATGCGGGAACAGCTGGTAGCCGTCGAGCCTGGCGTACACCGGTATCTGCGCGAAGGCGTACAGATGCAGCTTCCCCATCACGTGCAGCGTCACACCCGGACTCAGATAGGCCACGGTGCCTGCCGTGTCCGTGGTGTCGGCCAGGGCCCCCTGATCGGCGCTCTTGCGCAACAGGTTCACCTGCAGTTGCGGCACCCACTGCGGATGCGCCTCGTAGCGCAGGCCGAAGCTCATCGTGGCGCTATTGCCGGGCCGGAAATCGTTGCCGGGCTCATCCAGCTTGTGCTTCACCGCGCTCTGGAATTGACCATTGACGAAAGCATCGAAATTCTGGCTTACGGCCCGGTAGTAGTAGGCGCCCACAATCAGATCGGTGCTGCCCGTGCCCGCCTGCAGGCTGGCATCCAGGGGGGTGCCGGCGTTGGGGCCGGTGTTGAAGTTCACCGCCGTGCCGTAGTGGCCGGTGGGGAGCTTCACGCCGAGCTGCACGCCCAGGTTGTGGGTCGGCAACCACCCCTGGTAGCTGCCGATGATCTTGACATCGCCCGGGTCGGAGAGACTGGCGCCGCTGATCTGTGTCGACGCTGTCTCGGACGAGCTGTACGGCGATTGCTGCTGGCCAAAGGTCGTGTGCGAGCGCATGACGTACGGAACGAGGACACTCACGTTCCATTCGGAATTAGGGCTGTAACTCATGCCCATGCTGAGATAGCGATTGATCGTCTGCCTCTCGATCTCACCGCCGCCGAGCGCGGGATTCGACGGACTATTGACGACCTGTGCCGCAGTTGCCGCACCGGTGCCGCTACGCAACCAGTTCTGGTTGATGTAGTCGTACTCGAAGTTGAAGCGCAATCCCGGCATGGCCGAGTATCCGGCTGCCGCGTCGGCGCTGAGAGTGCAGCCGCAGGTGGCGCAGGCCCAGGCCGCCACCGGCGCGGCGGATGATAGAACACCTGCCAGCGTCCAAAGCGGCAGGCGATTGAATTGGCAAGACATGTGAATCGTTCCCGTTCGCCGTGGCGAACCCATAGTGCAAGACGCGTGAACTCGGACGGTCGGGCGCCCCGAACACAGGCGCGCGACGCCGAGGAAGCTCTGCTTTAGGCGAAGCGGGGTGGACCGCGAGGCTGTTGGACGCGAACCAGCCCGACGTTGAGGTGCAGCGGCTCGGAGAGGAAGAGGGTCGGCTCGGCAGCGGTGACCGGGATCGGCAGGACTCGACCCGTCTCCATGGCCGGCCCGGCAGCCGGAGCGTTGCCGAACGCGCAATGCTCGGTGTGAGGCGGATTTGCCGGCTGCCTGCCAGTGTCCAGCGGCGCAGAGGGAGCTGGAAAATCGGGCCGGCAGATCGTGAGGGAAAACGGCTTGCCGCTCGCGGGCATGAAGCCGGCGGGGATCAGCGCGTGAAATACCACGGCGACCAGCAGAATGCTGGTCACGAGCTCGCGCCTACGGCGATTGAAGAGAGTCGAGCGCATGTCCTGAGGTAGGGCTGCCGCCTTTTCTGCGCGAGTCTATCCGTTCAGACACGCGCCCGCGAGTCGCGGGCACCCTACCGCGAGGTACTGCATTACCCGACTGCTGCGTACCACGCACGCTCGGCACGATCGCCCCGAAACGACCGCTCCGGGGTCGCCACCCTTATGTCAATCGATTGGCCGACCGGATAAGGAGCGCAGCGTCCCTTCAGGAGAGTGGGTGCTTGCGTCGTCCCTTGCGCACGGCAAAGAACAGTTGCCGGTGCTCGCCGGCGCGCGTGATGGTTGCCCAGCGCAGCGCGACCAGGACATAAAGGACATTCAGCGCCAGGAGTCTGGTGGGGATGTGCTTGGTGCGTTGCGCTGCGGCGAGCACGTGGTTCGCCGTCACGCCGCGCGTTCCGCCGACGCGCTCGTGCACGTAATCGACGGCGGCCTTGTCGACCAGGTTGAAGTAGCCGGAACCACGACGCGCCCTCGATAGCGCGAACGACAGCACGAAAAAATAACCCTCGCTCTCGAATACATGATAGGTCTGACGTACCGCCCTGACCCGACCACAGTATTGGAGTCCACGCTGCAAAGTGCGGATATTCATACCACCCTACCCACGGCTTCCGAGTGTCGCTGCAAAAGAGGTGCCTCTGGGACAACGCCGCCGTCAGTCCCCCTCGCCGAGCGCAAGCCGCGGAACACCTGCCTCCTGCATCCGGGTATTGAGCGCCGGCAGCTCGCTGCTGGCGAGCGACTGCCACTTCTCGAGCTGCTCGACCAGGCGGCGATGCAGATCGGCGTACACCTCCTGCTGCGCCGCTGTCGGAGCGACGTCGTCCGCGTCGATGGTGGCAATGAAGGTGTCGTATTGCTCGTTGAGGCGGTTCGGATAACGCAGATTGTCCTCCGATGCCTTCATGTTGACCTGGATGAGCTGCTCCTCGATCGGTTTCATGTGCTGGTCGAAATCCCCGGCGGCCGCCAGGAGAGGCTTGCTGCCAGCCTCGCTACCCGCCCAGGCCTTCAGCGTCTCGAAATTGCGCCGCAGGGTGCGCATCTGATTGACGGCGCGGTGCAGCGCGTCGATATCCTGTGTCGTGCGTGTCACCAGATCCCAGTGGGCGGCCGTGTCGGCCGCAGTGACGGTGTCCTTCAGTCGCGGGTCGAGTACCACTTGCAGCGGCACGGACTGAACTGCGCTGCGGGTCGTGAGGCGCACCAGGTAGGAGCCCGGGGTGACGACCGGCCCGCGCGGACCTTCGTCGGCGTAGAACGCCCCGGGAATCTCGCGCGGATCCTCGACGCGCAGATCCCAGGCGAAGCGGTTCATTCCAGCGGCATCCGGCAGCAGGTCCGCGGGCGGCTCGCGATCGGGCCATTCGGCCGGCTGCGCGAATTTCTCCTTCTTATGGTTCGAGAGCGTGCGCAGCACCTTGCCTTGGGGATCGAGGATCTCGAGCGTGATCTTCTCATCGGCCGCCGGCCTGGTCTTCAGAAAATAGTCGATCACGGCGCCCCGCGGCGGGTTATCGCCGACCGGCCGGCGGCGGTTCACCTCGAGGGGGAAATGCAGGTGGTAGGCGGGCTGCGGTTGATACAGGCGCACCTCGGGCAGCTCTGCCGCGGGGTCGAGCTGGCGCAAGGGCGTCAGGTCGTCGAGCACCCAGAACGAGCGGCCGTGGGTCGCGACCACGAGGTCGTCGTCCTTCACCACGAGATCATGGATCGGCGAGATGGGCAGATTCAGCTGCAGCGGTTGCCAGTGTCCACCGTCGTCGAAGGACACATAGACCCCGAGTTCCGTCCCCGCATACAGCAGTCCTTTTTTCTTCGGATCCTCCCGCAGCGAATGCACGTAGGCGCCTTCGGGTATCCCGCTGACGATGCGGGTCCAGGTCTTGCCGCCGTCGTGCGTGCGGTAGATGAGCGGCTTGAGATCGGCGAGCTTATGGCGGTCTATCGCGGCATACGCGCTGTCGGCCTCGTGCGGCGAGGGCTCGATGATGCTCACCATGCTCCATTCGGGCATGTCTTTGGGCGTGACGTTGTGCCAGGTCTGCCCGTCGTCGCGGGTCACGTGGATCAACCCATCATCGGTGCCCGCCCACAGGAGCCCCTGCTGCAGCGGCGACTCGGCGAGCGCAAACACGGTGTCGTAGTACTCGACGCTCGTGATGTCGAGCGTGATGGGGCCACCCGAGGGCCGCTGCTTGCTCTTGTCGTTGCGGGTGAGATCGGCGCTGATGCGCCGCCAGCTGCGCCCCTGATCGGAGCTCTTCAGCACGAATTGCGCCGCCGTGTACAGAACCTTCGAATCGTGCAGCGAGACGAACACCGGTTCGGTCCACTGGATGCGGTATTCGAGATCTGCCGCCCCGTTACCGGATACGTCGAGGGGATGTATCGAGACGTCGCGCAGGTTGCCGGTGCGATGATCGTAGCGCGTCATCTGCCCGCTGTCGGCATTGGCGTAGACGATCTCCGGATCGCGTGGATCGGGCGCGATGTAGCCGCTTTCGCCACCTCCGACCTCATACCAGTCCTGCCGGCCGATGACGCCTTCGTCGTCACGGCTGGCGATGGCGATGGTGGTGTTGTCCTGCTGTGCGCCGTAGATGCGATACGGCCAGTGGTTGTCCACGGCGACGTGATAGAACTGCGCCGTCGGCTGATTGTACTGCTGAGTCCAACTCTTGCCGCCATCGACGGAGATGGTCGCGCCGCCGTCATTGCCGTTGATCAGGCGCCTGGGATCGCGCGGGTCTATCCACAGCGCGTGATGATCACCGTGCGGCGCGGGCAGGAGCTCGAAATCCTTGCCGCCGTTGGTGGAGCGAAAGGCGCCCGTGTCGAGCACGTACACGGTATCGAGTGCGACCGGATCGGCGAAGATGTGCGAGTAGTACCAGGCACGCTGCCGGAAGCGGTGATCGGAATTGACCCGCATCCAGCTGTCGCCACCGTCGTCGGAACGGAACACCCCGCCCT
>Ga0209156_10001868_pt1 | contig 16868 bp, 16 predicted proteins | sample GraSoiAngelo_124_FD_185881 | JGI IMG/M metagenome (GOLD analysis project Ga0209156, IMG submission 185881) | Grasslands soil microbial communities from the Angelo Coastal Reserve, California, USA - 14_0927_05_20cm (SPAdes) (version 2) | ecosystem: Environmental > Terrestrial > Soil > Grasslands...
CCGAAGGCCCAGTTGGGCTTTCCCGAGGTGACCCTCGGCCTCCTGCCGGGCGCGGGCGGGGTGGTTCGCAGCGTGCGCATGCTCGGCCTGGCCGACGCGCTCATGAAGCTCCTGCTGCAGGGCCAGGAGTAGGCACCCCGGCGTTCCGGCCCCCCTGGTGGTGCCGGAACGCGCACGTCCAGACCGCGTGGGGCCCGCTCTTCCGGCGCCGCCCGCACCTCCGCGTGCGGCGCGAGCGGGTCACCACGCGCGACGGCGATTTCGTGGATCTCGACTGGGCGGACGGCGAGGGCGGCCCGGGCGCGCCGCTGCTCCTCGTCCTCCACGGGCTCGAGGGCTCTTCGGGCTCGCACTACGCGCAGAGCCTCATGGCCCTGGCGCTCGCCCGCCGCTGGCGCGCCGTCACGCTGAACTTCCGCTCGTGCAGCGGCGAGCTGAACCGCCTGCCGCAGTTCTACCACTCGGGGCACACCGACGACCTCGAGGACGTGGTCGCGCTGCTGCTGCAGCGCGAGCCCACGACGCGCCTCGTCGCGGTCGGCGTCTCGCTCGGCGGCAACGTCCTGCTGAAGTGGCTCGGCGAGCGGGGCACCGATGCGCCAGGGCAGCTCGTCGGGGCCGTCGCCATCTCGGTGCCGTTCGAGCTCGCGCCGTGCGCAGAGGTGCTGGACCGCGGGTTCCGCCGGCGCGTCTATGCGGCCAACTTCCTGCGCTCGATGCGCCGGAAGGTCCGCCTCAAGGCGCTCCGCGACAGAGGCTTCGCCGCGCGCGTGGACCTTCCGCTCGCGCTGCGCGCCCGGACGTTCGCCGAGTACGACCACGCCGTGACCGCGCGGCTCCACGGCTTCGCCGACGCGCGCGACTACTGGGCGCGTGCGTCGAGCGGCCCGTACCTCGGGCGGATCCGGCGCCCGACGCTCCTCGTCAGCGCGCTCGACGATCCCATCGTCCCGCCCGCTGCGCTGCCCGACCCGGCGCGGCTCCCGGACTGTGTCAGCGCCGAGTTTCTGCCCCGCGGGGGCCACGCCGGCTTCATCGAGGGACGGGGGCCCTGGCACGTCCACTCGTGGGCCGAGCGGCGCGCCCTCGACTTCCTCGACGCGGTGCTCGCCGAGCCGCCGCGCGTCTGCTAGATTGCGCGCCGTGTGGCGCGACGCCTACGGGCTGACGGTGACGACGTCCTCGCACGACGCGCTCGCGACTTACGACCGCGCCGTCGAGGCGCTCCTCGGCTGGGACGCGCGAGCGCTCGACCTCTTCCGCCGGGCCTGGCGCTCGCCCACGCAGGCGAGGCGGTCTGCCTCTTCCTGGACGAGCGCTTCCCGGAGGCGCGGGAGACGGCGAAGACCGCGCGCGCCGCGGCGGCCTCGCAGAGCGAGCGCGAGCGCCGCCACGTCGAGGCGCTCGCCCGCCTCGTGGAAGGCAAGACCCGCGACGCGGAGGCGGCGATGCGCGAGCACCTGGGCGACCACCCGCGCGACCTCGTGGTGTTCCAGCGCCTGTATTTCATCTGGTTCTGGCAGGGCAGGTTCCCCGAGATGCTCGACCTCTCGACTGCCCTCGCGCGCCAATATCCCGGGAACTCGTTCATGCTCGGTCTCCATGCGTTCGCACTCGAGCAGGCGGGCCGCTGCGACGAGGCGGTGCGCGCGGCCCAGGCGGCGATCCTCAGGAACCCGCTCGACGCGTGGTCCATCCACGCGCTCGCCCACGCGATCTACGAGATGGCGGCGTTCGACACAGGGATCGGTCGGCTCCCGCCCGCGATCCACCCGTGCACGCATCTGAACTGGTTCAGAAACCACCTGCTGTGGCATCTGATCCTGATGCATCTCGGGCGGGGTGACTACGCGCGCGCGTCCGCCCTGGGCCGGCGCGTCTTCGAGCGCGAGCCGTCGTCGATCGCGGGCGACCTCCACGACTCGATCTCGCTCCTCTGGCGGCTCGAGCTCTGCGGCGTGGACGTGGCGGCGCGCTGGCGACCGTTCGCGGCGATCGCGGCCCAGCGCCTCGACCGCCAGGGCCTGCTGTTCCACGCGGCGCACCTGGCGATGGCCCTCGCGGCCGGCGGCGACTGGGCGACGGCCGAGCGGCAGCTCTCTATGCTGCGCGAGCGGAGCGGCAAGGACGGCTCGGGGCTCACCGGCGAGGTCGTCGTCCCGCTGGTGGAGGGGATCCACGCGTTTGCGCGGCGCGACTACCGGGCGGCGCTCGACCGCCTCGAGCCCCTCGCGCCGCGGATCATCGGGCTCGGCGGCAGCCGCGCCCAGCGCGACGTCTTCCACGACACGCTGCTCGAGGCCTGCTTCAGGGCCGGCGACGGGGAGCGGACGCGGCGGTATCTCGAGGCGCGCCTGCACCGCCGTCCCGATCACCACTGGAAGTCGCGCGCCGCCGCCGGGCCCTCCTGAGCCGGATGCGCCGCCCGGCCGGCCCCGCGGCGCTCGTCCTCGCCGTCGTCCTGCTCGCGGGGTGCGTGACCGCGGGCCCGAGGGACGGCGGCCTCGTCCACGTCACGCTCCTCCAGATCAACGACATCTACGCGCTCGAGCCGGTGGACGAGGGCCGCCGGGGCGGGATGGCCCGGCTCGCCACGCTCGCGCGCGCCGCGCGCCGCGAGAACCCGAACACGGTCTTCGTCCTCGCGGGAGACACGCTCTCGCCATCGGTCACGTCCACCTTCCTCCACGGCGAGCCGATGATCGCCGCGCTCAACGCGATCGGCCTCGACGTCGCGGTGTTCGGCAATCACGAGTTCGACTTCGGCCCGCGCGTCCTCGCCGCGCGCATCGGCGAGTCGAAGTTCGTCTGGCTCGCGTCGAACACCAGCGACCGGCGCACCGGCCTTCTCTTCGGCGGCGCGCGGCCGGATCTGCTGCTGACGTTCGACGGCGTGGGGATCGGCTTCGTCGGGCTGACGATGCCCGAGACCGCGGCGCTCTCGAGTCCGGGCCCGGACGTGGCCTTCGGCGAGCCGCGTGTCGTCGGCCCGGCGGTGGCGGCCGACCTGCGCGCGCGCGGCGCCAAGGTGGTCGTCGCGGTCACCCACCAGGAGATGGCCCAGGACAAGGTGCTCGCCGCGTCCGGGGCGGTGGACGTGATCCTGGGTGGGCACGAGCACGAGCCGCTGATCGCGGAGGTAGGCAGGGCGCTCATCACCAAGGCGGGGTCCGACGGCCGGTACCTGGTCCGGGTGGACCTGTGGCTCGCCGGCGACGGTGCGCTCGTCGAGCGCTCGGCCACGTTCCGCGAGGTGAGCCGGCGTGTCGCGCCCGACCCCGTCGTCGAGGCACTGGTGAAGGCGTACGCGGCGAAGCTCGAGCGCGAGCTCGACGTCGTCGTCGGCGGCACGGCGGTGCCCCTCGAGGCCCACGGGTCGAGGCTTCGCACCGGAGAGACGAACCTGGGCGACTTCATCGCCGACGTCGCGCGCGGGCGCCTCCAGAGCGACGTCGCGCTGGTGAACGGGGGCGGGATCCGGACGAACCGCACGGTGCCCGCGGGGGCCCTCACCAGGCGCGACGTCCACGAGCTCTTGCCGTTCACGAGCGTCGTCGTGAAGCTCGCCATGGGCGGCGCGGACCTCCGCCGGGCGCTCGAGCGCGGGCTCGCCCAAGCCGACCGCGCGGCCGGCGGGTTCCTCCAGGTCTCGGGCCTGCGTCTCGTGTGGGATCCTCGGCGGTCAGCCGGCGGCCGCCTCGTGAGCGTCGAGGTAGCAGGCAAGCCGCTCGCGGCCGACGGCACCTACACGGTCGCGGTCCCGAGCTATCTGTTCCGCGGCGGCGACGGCTTCACCGAGTTCGCTGGGGCGCGAGTGCTCGTCGGCGAGGAGAGCGGTCCCGGGCTCGCCGATCTCGTCCTCGACGCGCTCTCCCGGCAGGGCACGATCGCGCCGGTGGAGGACGGGCGAATCAGGCGCCTCGGCGCGCGCGACTGACCTAAGAGCCTGTCGGGTTCTCGAGGGGCGCCACGGCTCCGCCGGGGCGTCCCGAGCCACCCGGGGGCTTGGGGGCGCTCGGAGCCCCGGTTCTCGAGGGGCGCCACGGCTCCGCCGGGGCGTCCCGAGCCACCCGGGGGCTTGGGGGCGCTCGGAGCCCCCATGTTGATTTAGACCGGGGGCCGGAGGTGGGCCCACGGCCGCGCCGCTTCGAACGCGGCGGCGGCGCGGAGTACGCCCGCCTCGTCGCGCCAGCGGCCGACGATCTGGAGGCCGACGGGCAGCCCCGCCTTCGTGAAGCCGCAAGGGATCGAGATCGCCGGGAGCCCGACGACCGTGAAGCAGTAGGTGAGCAGCGCCCACTCGATGTAGTTGGTCATGGGCTTCCCGTTGATCTCCGTCGGGTAGATCGTCTCCACCGGGAAGGGCGGCACGGCGGTGGTCGGCGTGACGATGAAGTCGTAGCGGGTGAAGAATTCCCTGACCCCGGCCCACAGCTCGGTTCGGCGCCGCTCGACGCGTCCGAGGTCCGACGCCGTGAGCGTCAGGCCGTACTCGATGTTCTTCACGAGGTTCTCCTGCATGACGCCTCGCCACGTCGGGAGCTTGTCGGCGTAGCGCGCGGCCACGCTGGCGCCCCGGCTCACCAGGGCGACTTCCTTCGCGACCGACAGGTCCGGATGGGCGTCCGCGACGCGGCACCCGAGCGCTCGAAAGACGCCCATTGCGCCGTGGCAAATCGCGAGGACCTCGTGGTCGACGGGCGTCACGCCGAGGTCACCGCCCCACGCGACGCGCCGGCTCTTGAGCGTCGGTGCGCGGACGGCCGCGGTGAGCTCGCGCCGGTCCACCGCATACGAGAGCGGCGCGCGCGGATCGGGACCCGCGATGGCCGCGAGCATCAGCGCGGTGTCGGCCACGGTGCGGGCCATCGGGCCCTGGACGCTCCAGGGCTCCCACGCGAGCCCGGTCGGCCAGACCGGGACGAGGCCCGGCGAGGTCCGGAAGCCCACGACGCCGCAGAAGGCGGCGGGGATCCTCAGGGAGCCGCCGAGGTCGGAGCCCTGGGCGAGCTGGCCCATGCCCGTCGCGAGCGCCACGCCGCCGCCGCCGGTCGAGCCGCCGCAGGTCAGCGCCGGGTTCCACGGATTGCGGGTCGCGCCGAAGACGGCGTTGAAGGTGTTGGCGCCCGCGCCGAACTCGGGGGTGTTGGTCTTGCCGAGGACGATCGCGCCCGCCGCCTTCAGGCGCTCCACCACGAGCGCGTCGTGGTCGGGCACGCGGTGCTCGAAGATCTTCGAGCCCTCGGTCGTGCGGATGCCCTTCGTGAACGTGAGGTCCTTGATCGAGACCGGCACGCCGTGGAGCGGCCCGAGCGTCGCGCGACGCGTGAGCGCCGCGGTGGCCCGCCGCGCCGCCTCGAGCGCCTGCTCGGCGGCGACCGTGCAGTACGCGTTCAGCGGCGGATTCACCTTCTCGATCCGCGCGAGGACCGCGCGCGTCACCTCGAGCGGCGACACCCTGCGGCGGCGGATCAGCGCCGCGAGCGCGGTGGCGGGGGTGAAGCAGAGCTCCGTGTCGGTCATAGGCACCTCTCGCGGCCCAGCACGTTCACCGGCCCAGGACCTTGCGGGGATCGAGCGCGTCGCGCAACCCATCGCCGATGTAGTTCCGTCGGCTGTAGTTCCGTCGGCGGGGGGCTTCGCCCCCCTCCGAGACCTCCCCCCGGTCGAGTGCGCCGGCCAAGCCGGCGCTCGAAGCGGCGGTCCCGGCGGTGATCACCGGCCCAGGACCTTGCGGGGATCGAGCGCGTCGCGCAACCCATCGCCGATGTAGTTGATGGCGAGAACGGTGAGGAAGATCGCGGTCCCCGGGAAGAGCGCCCAGTGCGGCGCGAAGTCGAGGTTGTCCTTGGCGTCGAACAGGAGCCGTCCCCACGTGGGGATGTCGGGCGGGAAGCCGAGGCCGAGGAACGAGAGCGTGGACTCGGCGATGATCGCCGCCGCGACATCGAGCGAGCCCGCGACGATGACGGGCCCCATCGCGTTCGGCAGGATGTGCCGGACGACCTGCCGCAGCGGCGGCGCGCCGAGGCCGCGCGCGGCCTCGACGAACTCCTTCTCGCGGAGCGACAGGAACTGGGCGCGGACCAGCCGCGCGACGGGCATCCAGCGCAGGCCACCGATCACGGCGACGATCAGGACGAAGACGCCGGCCTCCGGCCCCAGCGCCTTCTTCAGCGCGTCGCGGAACAAGTAGACGATCAGGAGGAGCAGCGGGAGCGCGGGGAGGGACAGGAACAGGTCGGTGATCCGCATCAGCGCGTGGTCGACCGCGCCTCCCACATACCCCGAGGCCGCGCCGACAGCGGTCCCGATGGAAATCGTGATCAGCATCGCCGCGACGCCGACCGCGAGCGAGATTCGCCCGCCGTACAGCATCCGCGCGAGGAGATCCTGGCCGAGGTCGTCCGTGCCGAGCGGGTGAGCCCACGACGGCGTCCGGAGCTTCTGCTTGAAGTCGATCTCGTTGATCGGGAGTCGCCAGACCAGCGGGCCCGCGACGACGCCCGCGACCAGCACGAGCAGGACCGCGACGCCGACCATCGCGAGGCGGTGACGCCGGAAGCGCCGGCCGGCCTCGCGCCAGAGGGACGGGCGGGGCTCAGCGGCGACGCGCGCGAGCTTGGCGCCGACGGCGCCGGCGTCGTCGGCTCTCGCCGTCACCGGTCCCGTCATCGATAGGAGATCCTCGGGTCGAGCCAGCCGTAGAGGAGATCAGCGCAGAGGTTCGAGACCACCACCAGGCCGGAGTACACGAACGTCACCGCCATGACGACCGGCGTGTCGTTGGCGAGGATCGAGCTGATCAGGAGCGAACCGATGCCCGGCACGCGGAAGATCTGCTCGGTGACGATCGCGCCCCCGAAGATGGTCGGGATCTGGAGCGCGACGAGCGTGACGACTGGAATCATGGCGTTCCGGACGACGTGCTTGACGAGTGTCGTCCGCTCGGAGAGCCCCTTCGCGCGCGCCGTGTTGACGTAGTCGAGCCGGATCACGTCGAGGACCGCCGCCCGCATGAAGCGTGTCATCGCGGCCGCCTGGAAGAGGCCGAGGACCGCGACCGGCATGATCGCCTGCCGCGCGTGCTCCCAGTACCAGCGAAAGCCCGTCGCGCCGATGTCGGCTCGGTAGATGAAGGGGAGCCAGTCGAGTTGGATGCTGAACAAGAGGATGAATAGGAGTCCGGTGAAGAACGTGGGCAGCGAGAATCCGATGAACGCGAACGTCGTCGCCGCCTGGTCGAAGATCGAGTACGGGCGCAAGGCAGAGTAGGTCCCGATGGGCACCGCGACGAGGATGGCGAGGAGCTGCGCCGAGCCGAGGACGAAGAGGGTGGTCGGGAGACGCTGCCGGATGAGGACGTCGACGTCGACTCGGCTCACGAAGGAGAACCCCCAGTCGCCCCGGAGCATCGACGTGAACCAGCGCGCGTAACGCACGGGCAGCGGGTCGTCGAGGCCGAACTTCGCGCGGAGGTTGGCGCTCACCGCCGCCGGGACGTTCGCGTTCGTGGCGAGCTCCTCGAACGGATCGCCGGGCGCCAGCGCCAGGATCGTGAACAGGACGACGCTGATCCCGAGCAGCACGGGAATCGAGATCAGGGCCCGGCGCAGGAGGTACTTGGGCATCTGCTGGGGCGGGACGCCGCCCGCGCGCTACCCCTGTTTCGTCCAGTAGGCGAGCGCCCAGAAGTCGGAGTCCCAGCCGCTCTGCACCGCGTCGCGCACCTTGCTCCCGATGCCCGCGACCCGCGGTCGGAACACCACCGGGATGACGACGACGTTCTGGATCGCGAGGTCGTTCATCCTGATGAAGAGCGCCGCCCGCTTGACCGGGTCCAGCTCCGCCTCGGCCGCGCGGAAGAGCTTGTCATACTCCTCGCTACGCCAGCGGGTGATGTTGCGCCCCTGCCACTTGTTGTCCTTGGACGCGACCTCCCAGGAGGTGAACTGGTTCATGAAGTACTCGGGATCCGGCGAGGTCGCCGTCGTCGTGTACATCTGGATGTCGGTGTAGAAGTGCCCGTAGGTGTCAGGGTTCGCCGCGTCGGAGGAGAAGTACACCGACGCCGTCACCGACTTCAGCTCCATGTCGAAGCCCGCCTTGGCGGCCGCCTGCTTGACGATCTGCTGGGTCTTTTGACGCAGGGGATTGATCGACGTCTGATAGACGAGCTTCAGCTTCTTGCCGTCCTTCTCCCGGACCCCGTCGCTGCCGCGCTTCCAGCCGGCCTGGTCGAGGATTTGGTTCGCCTTCTCGACGCTGAATTCCCACTTCATGTTCTGGGAGGTGTACCGCGACGGGGAGTTCAGGAAGTTGGCCGTCGCGATGCCCGTGCGCCCGTAGATCTGCTCCTGGACCGAGCCGCGGTCCACGAGGACGCTGAGCGCCAGGCGCACCGCCGGATCGGTCAGGAACGGGTGCCGCGTCTTGGCCGACGAGCGCTCGCCGTCCACCTCGGTCCACGGATCGGTGAAGTTGCACTGGATGTGCTCGATGTTGCCGCCGGTCACGATGTCGGCGCGCCCCTTGCCGCCCTGCTCGAGGCGCTTCAGGATCTCGTCCTCCACCTGGAGGTTCCACGCGTAGTCGTACTCGCCCGTCTGGATGACGGCACGCGCCGCCGAAATCGCGTCGCCACCGCCCTTCATCTCCACCTGGTCGAAGAAGGGTCGGTTCGGGATGTGGTAGCCGGTATGGATCTCGCCCCGCACGATGTCGCCGGGCTTGAAGTCCGCGAACCGATAGGGACCGGTCCCGACGGGCTTGAGGTTGGTCGGCGCCTCGCGCGACTTGTCGCCCTTGTACGCCTGGAAGAGGTGCTTCGGGATGATCATGCCGCGGATGCCGCAGAAGGGATCGGCCCAGAACGGCGTCGGCTTCTTGAAAACGATCTTGATCGTGTGGCTGTCGGGCTTGTCGATGCGCTCGATGTTCGTGTACGAGCCTTGCGTAACGGCCGCGGTCCCCGAGTCCATGACGTACTCCCAGTTGAAGACCAGGTCGTCGGCGGTGACCGGCTTGCCGTCGTGCCACGCGGCGTTCGCCTTCAGCCGCCAGGTGACCGACCGGCCGTCCTTCGCGACGCCACCATTCTGGAGGCTCGGGATCTCCGCGGCGAGGAAGGGGACGAGATTGCCGTCCGGGTCGAAGGAGGCGAGCGGCTCGTAGAAGATGCGCGAGGCGTCCTGGTCCTTGGTGCCCACGGCGAAGTGCGGGTTGAGGAGGGTCGGCGCCTGCCACCAGAGGGTCTTGAGCAGGCCGCCGCCGCCGCGCTTCGTGGGGCTGGACGCCCACTTCAGCTGGGCCTCGGCCACCCCCGCGGAGGCGAGCATCTGGGCGGCCATGGGCGCGGTCAGGCCGAGACCCACCATCACCTGCACGAAGCGGCGGCGAGAGAGCCGTCCCGCGTTCACCTGACCGACCAGCGCTCTCAGTCCGTGCTCGTCCATGGATATCCTCCGTCGGGTGTCATGCCTGGTTATACCAGTAGGCGAGGTGCCAGAGCGTCGAGTCCCAGCCCGTGAGATCCATGCCCCGGAGCCTCGCGCTCGACGCGGAGACGCCGTTGCGCCACAGGAGCGGGATGACCACGACGTCCTGGATCACGAGATCGTTCATCTTGACGAAGAGCGTCGCGCGCTTGACCGGGTCGAGCTCGACCTCCGCCGCCCGGTAGATCCGATCGTACTCCTCGCTGCGCCAGCGCGTGACGTTGCGCCCCTGCCACTTGTTCGCCTTCGACGCGACCTCCCACAAGGTGAACTGGTTCATGAAGTACCCGGGATCGCGAGAAGAACACCGACGCGACCACGCCGCGCCGCGTCGGATTGAACGTCTCGCCCCGCGGCTGGGCCTGCGCGACGCCCGCCGCGGCGAGCATCTGGGCGGCCAGCGGCGCCGTGAGGCCGAGGGCGAGCATCGACCCCGTGAACGCGCGGCGGGAGAGGCGGCCGGCGCGCACGTCGGTGAGGAGCCGGCGAATCTCGTGAGCGTCCATGCGGCAGGTCTCCTTCGCGCGGGCCTCACCGCTACGTGGCCGTGGCGCGGCCGCGCTCGAGCCTCGACGCACCTGGGGCGATCACGAGGCGCTCGACCTCGAGCTCGATACCGTCGCGCCGTGAGGCGCGCGGGGGACTGGCGCTCACCTGTGCTCGAGCATCCGGACGGCGACGTCGAGCGCTTCGACCATGGACTCGTGGTTGGCGGCGCCCTGCCAGGCACGGTCGAACGCCGTCCCGTGGTCCACCGACACGCGCAGGAACGGGAGGCCAACCGTGACGTTCACGCCCGAGAGACCGACCCAGCGCTTCGTCGCCTCGTCGTAGTTGAAGCCGAGGGTCTTCACGGGAATGTGCCCCTGGTCGTGATACATGGCGACGACGATATCAAATTCGCCACCGCGGGCGCGGGAGAAGAGGGTGTCGGCGGGCAAGGGGCCCGTCACGGCCATGCCCTGGGCCCGCGCCGCCTCGATGGCCGGCACGATCGCCGTTTTCTCCTCGTCGCCGAAGAGCCCGTCCTCGCCCGCGTGCGGGTTCAGTCCAGCCACGGCGATCCGTCCACGCGCGAGGCCGAGGCCCTCCAGCGTGCGCTGGGCCAGCTCGAGCGTGCGCAGCACGCGCTCGCGCGTGACCAGGTCCGGCACGCGGCGGAGCGAGACGTGCGTGGTCACGTGGATCACGCGCAGCTCGTGGCCGAGCAGGAGCATCGCGAAGTCTCGGGTGCCCGAGAGGGCCGCCAGGATCTCGGTGTGGCCCGAGTGGGTCATGCCCGCCGCGGCGAGCGCCTCCTTGTTGATCGGCGCCGTCACGATGCCCTGGATCGTGCCCCGGCGCGCGAGCGTCACCGCGGTCTCGATGTACTCGTAGGCCGCCCGCCCCGCGGCCGCGCTGACCCGACACCGCGGGAGCGTCGCCATGTCCACGTTGCCGAGGTCGAGGACCTCGAGCCCGCCCTCGTCGAAGCGGCAGTCGGCGACATCCTTGACAGCGTGGAGCACGAGTGGCGATTTCACGAGCGCGAGGGCCTCCCTCATCGTGGACGCCGCACCGATCACGACGGGCCGGCAGCGCGCGCGCACGTCGCGCTCGGCGCAGGCGCGCGCGATGATCTCCGGGCCCACGCCGGCCGGATCGCCCATGGTGACGCCGAGAATCGGCGCCGTCACGCGCCGGCCTCCCGAGCGAGCGAGACGAAGAGGTTCGGCGGGCCGAAGCCGCCGGCCTTGGTCAGCACGGCGAGGTCGGCGCGCCCGGGCATGCCGAGCCAGCCGAGCGCGAGGCCGGGCTGAGGCGCGCCGACGAGGTCGAGGCGCGTCGCGCCGAGGGCGCGGTAGAGGGCGACGGCGGTCTCGCCGCCGGTGACGACGACCAGGTCGAAGGGCTCGGCCGCGAGCAGGCGCGCCGCCTCGGCGCCGACGTCGGCCGCGGCCGTCGCGGCGTCGCCGCGACCCGCGTCCGGCGTCGCGAGGACACGGAGCCCCGCGCGCCGTGCCTCCGCGATCTGGCGCCGCGTCGACGGGCTCAGGCTCCCGGCGACGATCAGCCAGCGCCCCGGCGGCAAGGACGCGGGCCCCGCGAGCAGGCCTAGGCGCTCCGCGAGCGCGCGGGCGAGCCCGGCCGAGCCGGCGAGCAGCGGCGGGGCCTCGAGGGCGAGGGCCGCGCCGAGGAGCGCGTCGAGGTCGGCGTCGGTCTCGGCGTCGGCGACCGCGATCATGCCCGCCAGACGCATCACGCGCGCGGTGAGCGCGATGCCACCGGCGCGCACGTCGCCGAGGGGGATCCAGGCGAGCGGCCGGTCGACCTCGGGACGGAGCCGGTCCACGACGCTCGCGTGGGGCTCGCCGTTCACGAAGAGCTGGCGGTCGACGACGGTGCGGCCCTGCGCCGGGAACGCAGGGCAGACGAGCGCGCTCGAGACGCCCGTCGCCCGGAGGAGCGCGGCGAGCTCGGCGCCCGCGTGGCCTCGGAGCGTCGAGTCGATTTTCTTGAACCACACGGTCGCGCCCGCCCGGGCCCCTGGCCCGATGGCGCGGCGGACGCGGCGGCTCGCCTCGGCCGCCTCGAGATCGCGCGACTCGGTGTCCACGACGCTCACCGGGGCGGCGACGGCCGGGTCGGGCCAGACCGCGACGGGGACGGGGGATTTGCCGGCGAAGAGCGTGCCCGCGTCGCAGGCGCCCGTGAGATCGTCGGCGACTATCGTGACCGTCATCGAAGTCCGCTTAATATAGCAAGGGTGTCACGACCGTTCACGGAATGTCGCGGTATACTTTGCGTGTTATCCGCGTGATGAATGCCACCGACGCCGGAGTCCGCATGCCCCGCAGGCTCGCCGTGCTCGTCGCCGCGGGCGCGCTCGCCGGCATCGGCGCGGCCGGGCTCTACGCCGCCGTCGGCCGGGCGCCGGAATCCTCCCGAGCCGAGCCCTCAGTCGAGCCGCGCCCGTCGACGGCCGTCGCCGCGGCCCACGTCAAGCGGAAGGCGCGGGCCGGCCGCGCGCTGAGCCTCGCCGAGGCGCTGAAGGAGCTCGACCTCATCCAGCCGACGCGGAGGAAGCTCGCCGAGGACTTCACGCTGCCGACACCTGGCGGGCAGCGCTTCAGGCTCGCCGAGCAGCGCGGGAAGGTGCTCCTGGTCAACTTCTGGGCGACGTGGTGCGGGCCCTGCCGGGAAGAGATGCCGGCGATGGAGCGGCTCTGGCAGCGGCAGAAGGACCAGGGCTTCGTGCTCGTCGCCGTCTCCGTGGACATCGACCCGAAGGTCGTGCAACCGTACCTGGCCAAGTACAAGCTGACCTTTCCGGTCGCGCTGGATCCCAAGCTCGACGTCGGGAACGCGTACGGCGTGCGCGCGCTGCCGTCGAGCTTCGTCGTGGATCGCGAGGGCTACGTCGCGGCGCTCGCGCTCGGCCCGCGGTCCTGGGACGGAGACGCGGCGCTCGCGCTGATCGAGGGACTCCTCCCGTAGCCATGGGCGAGTCCCTCGGCGTCGTCGTCGCGCTCAGCGCGGGGTTCTTCTCGTTCCTCTCCCCCTGCGTGCTGCCGCTCTTCCCCTCGTACATCTCGTTCATCACGGGAATGTCGGTCGCCGACCTCACCACCGACCTCGGCGGCGCCGCGCGGCGCCGGGTGCTCCTCCACGCGCTCGCCTTCATCTTCGGGTTCGGGGTCGTGTTCGTCTCGCTCGGGGCCTCGTTCAGCGTGCTCGGCCAGCTCCTGCTCGACTATCGCGTGTGGATCCGCCGGATCGGCGGGCTCCTGATCGTCGTCTTCGGTCTCTACATCGTCGGCGTGCTCCGGATCGGCTTCCTCGGGCGCACCCAGCAGCTCCAGCTCCGCCAGAAGCCCGCGGGCTACGTCGGCTCGTTCCTGGTGGGCGTCACCTTCGGAATCGGCTGGACGCCCTGCGTCGGCCCGATCCTCGGGGCCATCCTGACGCTCGCGTCGACCGCCGAGAACGTCGGTCGCGGGATCGCCCTGCTCGTCGCCTACTCGGCGGGCCTCGGCGTGCCATTCCTGCTCTCCGCGCTGGCGCTCGGGCCGTTCCTGCGCGTCTTCAAGCGCTACCGCCCATTCATCCCCGCCGTCGAGCGCGCCGCGGGCGTCCTGCTCGTCGTCGTCGGCGTGCTCGTCTTCACCAACTACTACGTGCTGCTCAACGCGTGGGCGGTGTCGCTCACGCCCGACTGGCTCCTCAAGCGGCTCTAGCCGCGTGCCCATCCACGTCCGCGTTCCTGCGACGTCCGCCAACCTCGGGCCGGGGTTCGACGCCCTCGGGCTGGCGCTCGCCCTCCACAACGAGGTCGTGGCCGAGGAGGCCGACCGCGTCGAGGTGAGCCTGCGCGGGGAGGGCGCGACGGAGCTCGCGAAGGATGCCGACAACATGGTCGTCCGGGGCGTGAGGCTCGCGTACGACACGGCCGGCCGGCCCTTCCGCGGCGTGCGGCTCGAGTGCGTGAACCGCGTGCCGCTCGCGCGCGGGCTCGGCTCGAGCGCCGCGGCGTGGGTCGGCGGCTTGGCAGCGGGGAACACGCTCCTCGGCTCGCCGCTCGACCGTGACGCGCTGCTGGCGCTGGCCGCGCGCGCCGAAGGCCACCCCGACAACGTCGCGGCCGCGATCTTCGGCGGCATCACGGTCTCATGCGTGACGGCCGACACGGTCACGGCCGTCTCCCTCCCGGTGCCGCGGGCGCTCCAGTGGGTGGTCTTGATCCCCGAGGCGACGAACGCCACGGCCGACGCGCGCGCGGTCCTGCCCACCGCCGTGCCGCGCGCTGACGCGGTCTTCAATGTTCAGCGCGTCGCGCTCCTGCTGGCGAGCCTGCAGACGGGCCGCCCGGCCGCGCTCCGGACGGCGCTCGACGACCGGCTCCACCAGCCCTACCGCGAGAAGCTCTTTCCGTGGATGCGCGGGGTCACGTCCGCGGCGATCGCCGCGGGCGCGCTCGGCTGCGTGCTGAGCGGGGCGGGTCCGTCGCTCCTCGCCGTCGTCGACGGCGGCGCCGACGGCGGCCGCGTGGCGCGTGCCCTGGAAGAGGCGCTGCGGCGCGCCGGAGTCGCCGGCTCCGCCCGCGCGCTCGCCGTGGACACCGAGGGCGCCGTCGCTCGCGTCGGTTGAATTGACTGGCCCGCGCCGCGGGTGCTAAGTGGAGCCCCATGAGTGACGGGGTGCTGTCGGACCACGAGCTCCGCGCGGGCGCGCGCGAGGGCTGGATCCGCGCCCCGCTACCGATCGCCGACGAGCAGTTCCAGCCGGCGAGCCTCGACCTCCGGCTCGGCGCGACTGCCTACCAGCTCCGCGCGAGCTTCCTGCCCTTCAGCCAGACGGTGCACGAGCGGCTCGGGAGCGACCTCGGGCAGAGCGACCTCGTCATCGACCGGCTGTCGCTCGAGGCGGGCGCCACGCTCCAGCGGGGGTCCGTCTACCTCGTGCGGTTGCTCGAGTCGCTTGAGCTCCCGCCGCACGTGCGGGGGCGCTCGAACCCCAAGAGTACGACCGGTCGTCTGGACATCTTCACGCGCGTCATCACCGACCGGACGCCGCGCTTTGACGAGATCCACGCCGGCTACGCGGGGCCTCTCTACCTCGAGGTCTCGCCCCAGTCCTTCCCCGTGCGCGTGCAGGCCGGGCTCTCGCTCAACCAGCTCCGCCTGCTCACGGGCCAGACGTCCCTGTCGGACGTGGAGCTCGCGCGGGTGTACGGCGAAGCGGCGCTCCTCCACGACGACGAGGGGCACCCGATTCCGGTTGAGCGCGCGGTGTTCAATGATGGGCTCTGCATGGGGATCGACCTTTCGGGTGCCTCGACCGACGGGCTGATCGGCTATCGCGCCCATCCGAACCCGCCCGCCGTCGACCTCGCCAGGGTCGGCCACTACGACCCCGAGGAGTTCTGGGAGCCGATCAAGCGGCCGGCGCGCGACAGCTACATCCTGGAGGCCAACCGGTTCTACATCCTCGTCTCCAAGGAGCGGATCCGCGTGCCGCCCCGGTTCGCGGCCGAGATGGTCGTCTATGACGCGGGGGCGGGGGAGATCCGGACCCATTACGCGGGGTTTTTCGATCCGGGGTTCGGGTACGGCGACGGAAGCATTCCCGGAACCAAGGTGGTGATGGAGGTGAGGGCCCGGGAGGTGCCGTTCATGGTCTACGACGGCCAGACGTCGTTCAAGGTGTGGTTCGAGCGCCTCAGGTCGCGCCCCGACCGTGTCTACGGGGTGGGGCTGGCCTCGACCTACCAGCACCAGACCCTGACGCTCGGCAAGCAGTTTCGGCGGTAGGAGCGGGTGCCCGATGTTAGAATGCATCAAGGGAGGGTGCGATGGCTGAGCAGAAGAAAAAGGAGACCCGGCCCACCAAGCCCGCCGAGGGCGGCGACGGCGCCGCCGCGAGCCCCGAGCTCGCCAAGAAGGGCAAGAAGATCAAGGAAGACATCGACAAGCTCCTCGACGAGATCGACGACATCCTCGAGGAGAATGCCGAGGAGTTCGTGAAGAGCTACGTGCAGCGGGGAGGCGAGTAGGCGGTGCCGATGTACGAGTACCGCTGCAAGGGCTGTCAGAACGACTTCGAGAAGTACGTCGCCGGCGCGACCGCCGCGGTCGCCTGTCCGACGTGCCAGAGTCCGGACGTCATGCGCAAGCTGTCGGTCTTCGGCCTGAAGACCGCGCCGGGCGCCGCCGCGTCCGCCATGTCGGCGGGCGGCGGCTGCTGCGGCGGCGGCTGCTCCTGCCACTGATCGCGTCGCTTCCCGTCCGGTAGTTCCCCGATGGATCTCCGCCGCCTCGAGGTATTCGCCAAGGTGGCCGAGCTCTCGAGTTTCTCGCGCGCCGCCGAGGCGCTCTCGCTCACCCAGCCGACGATCTCGGAGCATATCCGCGCGCTCGAGGACGAGCTCGGTGTACAGCTCCTCGACCGGCTCGGCCGTGGCGCCACGCCCACGCGCGCCGGGCGGCTCCTGCTCGGCTACGCGCAACGAATGCTGGCGCTCTCGCGCGAGGCGCGCCAGGCGCTCGACCAGTTCCAGGGACGGATGAGCGGCGAGCTGGTCGTCGGCGGCTCGACGATCCCCGGCGAGTACGTGTTGCCGGCGCTGATCGGCCGGTTCAAGGCGAAGTATCCCGAGATCTCGGTGTCGCTGCTGATCGGCGCGAGCCGCCAGGTGACGGAATGGGCGGAGGAGGGGCGCGTCGAGGTCGCGGTCGTCGGCGCCCCGCCCGGGCCGCGCTCGCTCGCCGCGCGTGAGCTGATGGCCGACGAGCTGGTCGTCGTCGTGCCGGCGGACCACCCGTGGGTCGGCCGCAACACCGTGCCGCTCGCCGACCTCAAGACGGAGCCCCTCATCGTCCGCGAGCGCGGCTC
>Ga0209156_10001869_pt1 | contig 16864 bp, 13 predicted proteins | sample GraSoiAngelo_124_FD_185881 | JGI IMG/M metagenome (GOLD analysis project Ga0209156, IMG submission 185881) | Grasslands soil microbial communities from the Angelo Coastal Reserve, California, USA - 14_0927_05_20cm (SPAdes) (version 2) | ecosystem: Environmental > Terrestrial > Soil > Grasslands...
CTAAGGGTTTACCCAAGGGCAGTGCTCCGCCACGGTCGGGCCACCACCTGCTCTGGGTGGTGGGCGCACCTGGAGTTCACCCGCATAAACATTCAGCGGATCATCCTCGCCAAAAAGATCGAGGATTTTGCGAGACGCGGGCGCGCAGACATCGATCACCGCTTCAACATCCCGCGATCAGAACGTTCGATCCGCTGACGACGGTCTGACCCAGCAGTGCGGATGCCTTCATCATGGACCCGAGAAGCCGATCGGGACTCCTCCAGCTGCACGCACGACCGCGATGGTCACGCCCTCCATCACCCGCGTAGGCGGGACCACCTCCTCGGCTCCTTCGCGGAGCGCCTTCTCGAATGCGGCGCGCGTGTCCGCGACGTGAACGGCGAAACTGCTGCCCGGCGTCTCAGACGGCTTGGTGGCGCGAATCGCGCCGCCTCCTTTGTCGGAGTACGCAAACAGATGGTATTCGCCACCTGGCGTGTGGAAACTCGGCTTGAACTTCCAGCCCAGCACCTTGGTGCACCACATCTTCGTCGCAGCCGGGTCGGAGCTTGCGAGCTCGGTGTGGGTGATCCAGCCGTAGAGACCTCGCGTCGGGACGTGACTCGGCGGAGACAAGCGCGACGGCTTCCTCGAGGGAGGCTTTGTCGCTGATCGTTTCGACGCGCGTCGTCTCTTCGTCATGGTCACTCCTATGGCCACCCGACGCCCGGTGCGGGTGCCTCGATGGTCAGCACCTGTCCCGTTCGCGCTCGCGCAACTTCGGGGATGTGCTCCATGCCACGCCACTCCGCCGCGACCAGGAACAAGGTTCTGTTGCCGGTGCCCCCGAGCATGCAGGCGAAACAGCCGCGATCGATGTTGATTGTCTGCAACACCTCACCACCTTCGCGGACGCGCACGCAGCATTTGTTGGGAACGTTTGCGTACCAAACGGCGTTGTCTGCGTCGATGCAGATGCCGTCCGGAACGCCGTCGCCGAGGTCAGCCCACACACGTCGATTCGACAGGGTGCCGTCTGCAGCGATGTCGAAAGCGGTGAGCCTCTTCCCGTGCGACTCGGCGATGATCAGCGTGCCGTTGTCGGGCGTCACGGCCATGCCATTGAGAAAGGTAATATCATCGGCTACACGTCGAGCCGCAGTATCCGGTGTGACCAGGGCGATGATTCCGGGGCCGCCATTGATGTAGGCGTTGCCCCGACCGTCCACGACGATCTCGTTCCAGGCCTTGTCTGAGAGGGCACGCAGGTCGGCGTGGGTCACCAGCGATCGTCTGGCTCCCGGCGCAGAAGGAGACTCTCGCGCCCCGAGACGATGAGCAGGCGGCCATCCGGTAGCCAATCGATGCAAAAAGGAAGACCGAACGCTGTGCGAACGACGACCTCGCGATTTCCATCAAGATCGAGTGCCACGATCTCTTGAGCGCCCCAGTCCGAGAACCAAAGACGGTTCTGGTGCCAACGTGGCGATTCACCCATCGCGAGACCGGTTAGCAAGGTTGCCACTTCGGGCGGTGGCATGTCGTCTGGCATCCTAACGCAAGACGGGCTGATGTCGACCACCGGCCACCGGAGCTCTCGAAAGTCGCAAGGACTAGCCGCGGATTAGCCGACGGCCGAGTGTCTCCTGTCCGGACCAGGGGTGGGCGCTCGTCCTGACTGCGTGGATCGCAGAAGCGGGCCCGCGCATTGCTTCACAATCCGGTCGGTAATGTGTGTTGTCGGCCGACCGAACTCGATACCATTTGTCGCGAGTCCTCCGGCGCCGAAGGAGTTCAGCGGTCAACTGGTGGATTTACGGGCGGCACCACGGCCGACGCCTCACGCGTGCTGCGCCGGCCCCACATCCAATGGGCCACGGCAACCGCCGCAAGCCCGAATGCGCCGCGCTTCAGCCACCGCATTCTCGCTGGCTGGGCGCGATCGGTTGCGAGCAGGTGTCGGATAGCCTGCAGGCGAATATGAAGCCTTGACGAGGGCGGGAATCATTCCGATCGCGATCGCCAGGTTTCGGTACTTGAATGGGCGAGTCCGGCGACTCCAAGGTCAAGACCAGCCGGTGATCTCGGTCGATACGGAGAAGAAGGAGCTCATCGGGCAGTTTTACAACAAAGGCCGAAAATGGCGGCCTCACGGCGATCCGGAGGGGGTGAAGATTCCCGACTTCATCGATCCCGCGAAGCCCAAGGCCATCCCGTATGGGATCTATGATGTCGCGCGCAACCTCGGGTGGGTGAACGTGGGCGCTGACCACGATACCGCGAGTTTTGCCGCCGGGAGTATTTTTCGATGGTGGCTGACGATGGGCAGCCGCGTGTATCCGCAGGCGCGCGAGCTGTTCGTCCGTGCCGATGCCGGCGGTAGTAACGGCTATCGGGTGCGGCTCTGGAAGGTAGAGTTGCAGACCCTCGCCGATAAGACCGGGCTGCACGTCACCGTCTGTCATCATCCACCCGGGACGAGTAAGTGGAACAAGATTGAACACCGGTTGTTCTCGCACATCAGCATGAACTGGCGAGGGCGCCCGCTGACCAGTCACGAAATCGTCGTGAAACTGATTGGAGCCACCGTCACCAAGACTGGCCTGAAAGTTAGGGCGCGCTTGGATAAGCGCAAGTATCCGACGAAGGTGAAAGTCACCGATGAAGAGATGCGAGCGCTAAATATCAAACCGCACGCGTTTCACGGGGAATGGAACTACACCATCGTCCCGAGGACGACTCAGTCGATGAAATCCACCAAGAAGTGACAGTTGTTTAAGTTATTTTTCGGAGGCCCCTTAGCATTAGTAAGAAGCCGTTCGCGAAGCCGCGCACCGGGTATCAGGATCCTGAAAGAGCCGCTACTCGTACCGTAACGCGATCGCAGGGTCGATGGTGGTAGCGCGCCGCGCTGGGATGAATGCGGCGGTGGCAGCCACGATCGTCAGGACGCCGGCCACTGCGACAAATGTGAACGGGTCGCTGGTCTTGACACCGAAGAGCAGGCTCGCCAGCAGCCGCGTCAGGCCGTACGCGAGCACCAAGCCGATCGCGACGCCGACAATCGCCAGCGTCATGCCCTCGCGCAGGACGGTCTTGAGCATCGTGGCTCGATTCGCGCCCAGCGCCATGCGGATACCAATCTCCTGCGTGCGCTGCTCGACCGAGTACGACATCAGGCCATAAATTCCGATCGCCGCCAGTACGAGCGCGGCCCCTGCGAAGATGCTCAGCAACACCATGTTGAAACTCTGACGCGCCACCGCGCCCGACAGAACCTGCTCCATTGTCCGCTCGTGCGAGATCACGATCTGACCGTCGACGCCGCGCAGCTCGCGCTCTATAGCGACGCGCAGCGGCATCGGGTCGGTGGTGGTGCGAACCGCCCACGACAAGGGGATCACGTTGTTCGCGAGCGTTGTCAGGCCTTCGGTCATCTGCGACTGCGGGATGTACATGACACTGGTGGCGGCGTTTCGCGCCAACCCGTTCTCGCGGACGTTGCCGACGATCCCGACGATTTGCCGCGGCGGCTCCTCGAACTGGGGACCGAGCCCCTTGCCGATCACGATCAGTTGACCGATCGGGTCCTCGTTGGCCCAGTACTTCTTCGCCATCGCCTCATTGATGATGACCAGACGCGGTCCCGACGCGGTGTCGCGGTCCGTGAAGACCCGGCCGTGCACGAGTGGGATTCGGAACGCGCTGAAGTAGTGCGGCGAAACCGAGCGCCATTGTTCGTCACCGGTGTACTCGCCGCGCGCCGGCGGTTTGCCGACGATCGTAAACGGCAGGTCGATGCCGGATTCGACAGGCAGCGCAATCGTCGAGGTCGCGGCGTCAACGCCCGGCACCGCCTCTATCCGCTGGACCACCTGCGTCGTCAAATTGCTAACGCTGGCCGTCGACGAGTACGCCGTGCCCGCGAGCGAGGTCTGAAACGTCAGGACGTTGTGCGCGTCGATTCCGGACTCGACCGAACGCAGACCCACGAAGGTGCGAATTAGCAGCGCGGCGCCGACGAGGAGCACGAGCGCCAGCGCCATTTCGGTCACGACCAGAACGGAGCGGACGCGCTTGTGGCGAAGACTGGTCCCGGACCGACCGCTCGCTTCCTTGAGCGTTGACACCAGATCGGGTTTCGACGTCTGCAGCGCCGGAAAGAGACCGAACATGACCCCGGTCACAAGGGATAAGCCGATCGTGAAGGCCGTCACCCGCCAATCGAGCACCGGGATCAGTATCCCGGTTCCGTTCGGATCGGTGACGCGCGGAATGTTGCCGGGGACGAGCAGCAGCAGGGCGCGCACACCCCACGCGCCGAGCGCCAGACCCAGGAGTCCGCCACAACCGGACAGGAGCACGCTTTCAGTTAGAAGCTGACGGACCATACGGCCGCGATCCGCGCCCATCGCCGATCGAATGGCGAGCTCGCGCTGCCGACCGGCGGCCCGCGCCAGCAGCAGATTCGCCACGTTCGCACACGCAATCAGCAGCACCAGCGCGACCGCACCAAACAGCACGAGCAGCGCTGTCCGCACGTCACCGGTCGTCGCCTCGCGCATCGGCACGACCGCCACGCTTTCGTCGGCATCCATCCATTTCGGATTGAGTCTCCGGAAGCGTTCGCCGACGATCTTCATCTGCGCTTCCGCCGCTGCGGGCGTCACACCTCGTTTGAGGCGTCCGGCGACATTCAGGTAGTGGCCTTGATTCGTACTGTTCGGATCCGCTTGGAGTGGAATCCAGACGTCGGCTTCCGGATCAGAATGAAAACTGTTCGGCAGGATGCCGACCACGTCGTACGGAACGCCGTTCAACAGGATCGGACGGCCGATTACGTCACCGGCACCGCCGAACCGCATCTGCCACACGCCGTAACTAAGCACCGCGACGGCAGGACCATGGGGCAGATCCTCAGCCTGCGAAAAGGTGCGTCCGGCGATCGGCAGCACGCCGAAAACCTTGAAGTAATCGGCGGAGACGTGGGCGCCCTTCACCGGCTCCGGCGGGTTGCCCGATCCGAGGTTCATCGCCAGGGCCCCGAAATCGTAGATCGCCATTGCCTCGAACACGTCGTTCTGCCGCCACACCATGTACTTCGGAATCGAGTTCGAATCGCCCACGCCCGCACGGAAGCGGCGACCAAGCTTCATGATCCGGTCCGGCTGCGGGTACGGAAGCGGCTGGAGAAGAACCGCGTCGACGACGGTGAAAATGGCCACATTTGCGCCAATGCCAATCGCAAGCGCCGCCAGCGCAATGGCGGTAAAGCTCAGATTGCTGCGCATGTTGCGGAACGCGTATCGCAAATCGGCCAAGAAAGCTTCCATCAGAACCGTTGACGAGAGACGCGTCCGTTTGTTCCGTAGCGCCCGCAGACCATCGACGTCCTGATCCCGTCCGCTGCCCTGCGGACGTCGCCACTCAACTCCTCTGTAGTCGCCCTGGGCAGATTGAAATGAATTCTTCGCAGACTACGGGGGACCGACGACGTCCATCACAATGGGCAGTAGGATCGGTCTGTGCGGCAACAGCGAGCGTTCGCAACGCTCCAGTCTCGATTGTTTGCTCCGTCCTACATCGTTGCGGCCCTCGCCTGCGGCATGTGTGGCGCGGCTCTTCACGGCACGTCGCAGCCTTGACCTGCGCCAGCCGTTTCGTCCGCGTTGACCCGAGGGCGGCGAAGACTCGTCTGCACACGATGAGGCGAGACTATTCGTGGCGCAACGCCAGGAGCGGATCGAGGTGAGCGGCACGGCGTGCAGGAATGTAGGTTGCGACAATGCTCACGCCACAGAGCATCGCCGACCCGCCGGCGAATGTCGCTGTGTCGGCGGATGACACGCCAAAAAGAAAAGAGGCGAGAATTATCGAGCTGGCGGCGCTGATCACAAGACCAATCGTCACACCAATGAGCGCGAGCGACAGGTTCTCGCGGACGATCATCCGAAGGACATCCGTCGCGCGCGCGCCAAGCGACATGCGGATACCGATCTCGCGTATGCGCGCCGAGACATTATGTGTGGCAACCCCGTAGATGCCGATTGACGCCAGCAGTAACGTCAGGCCGCCCAATACGCCCAGCAGCGACACCACGGCACGCCGGAGATTAAGACTGCGACGAATCCGTTCGTCCATCGTGTGGAGGTTGAAGAGCGGCAGGTTCGGATCGAGATCACGGGCGATAGCCGTCAGCGACGAGAGCGCTGCGCGAGCATCGCCGGCCGCTCGGACCACGAGTGACGCTGCGGACTGCGGTCGCAACGGTACGTAGTACGCGCCGCGAGCCGACTCGGTCAGAAACAGGTACTTCGCGTCGCGCGCAACGCCAATCACCTCCCGCCAGGGCTCCTTTGAGTCGGCAACGTGCACGCGCTTGCCGACCGGATCCATGCCGGGCCACAGCCGGCGCGCCAATGTCTCGTTGACGATCGCCATCGGTGCGTCGGCGGCGCTATCGGCCCGAGTGAATTCACGCCCGAGGACGAGTGGCAGATCGAGGGTTTCGAAATACCGTGGCGAGATGCTGGCGACCGTCGCGTGCGCTGAATTGTTGCGACCCTCGGAGACCAGCGTCGCGCCAACCATCTCGCCGCCGAGCGGCAGGATGTCCGCCGTGGCCGCCGAGATCACATTCGGCAATGCCGCCGCGCGCTCCACGAACTGCAAGACGAACGCGTCACGCCGAGCAGGCGTGTAGCCTTGAAGATTCAGATCGAAAGATACTGTCACGAGCCCGAGAGGATCGAACCCGGGATCGACGCGCATGGCGCGTGAGAAGCTTTGCAGGAACAGTCCCGCGGTAATCACGAGTGCGAGCGCCACTGCGACCTGTGCGATGACAAAGATTCGTCGCAACCGGGCCGGGCCAGGCGAGGTGGTCGACGTCGTGCCTTCGTTCTTAAGAGCCGGGAGCACGTCGAATTTCGTCGCCGTCACTGCAGGCGCGAGGCCGAAGACCACAATCGTCAGGACCGCGACTGCCGTTGCCGCCAGCAACGCTCGGCTGTCCAGCGTCAGCAGCACTGATACGTCGGTGGGCACTTCGCCGTAGTGCACGATGAGCGCAGATAATCCGAACGAGACGGCGAAACCGGCTACTCCGGCCAGCACCGCCAGAATCACTGATTCCGTCAGCAACAGGCGGATCAACCGGCCGCGCGACGCGCCAATCGCTCGCCGCATCGCGAACTCCCGACGACGGGACAGATGGTACGCCATCAGCACGTTCGCGACGTTCGCGCACGCCACGAGGAGCACAAGCGCCGGCACGATCGAGATGAGCTCGAACATCGGCGCGAGGCTGTCCTGCTCCCACGGAGTCATCCCGCCTCGCACCGGCAGAACGCGTGCGCTCTTTTCCTGACTGCGTGAAGTATCAGGTGGATTCAACTGCTTCGCGATCACGCGCATCTCGGCGTCCGCCTGTGCCGTCGTCGTCCGATCGCGAAGCCGTCCGACAACGCGCAGCCAGCCGGCGTTCGGGTCGTTCACGAGAGCGCGACTCGTCGGCATCGCCACACGCTGCATCGCCATCGGGACCCAGAGTTGCTCCGGGTCGTCGGCATAGGCGACGCCCGTGAAGCCGCGCGGCGCGACGCCAATGATCGTGAACGGGTGGCCATTGATCGTGACGCGCGTGTCGATGACACGCGGGTCGGCACCGAACTGTGTTTTCCACAGGGCATCGCTCAGCACCACGACAGCGTGGTCAGCCGGCACTGTGTCTTCGTTCGAGGCAAACGTGCGGCCGATCTGGACGCGAATCCCAAGGACGTCGAAGTAGTTGCCCGAGACCAATCCGCCTAGGACGCGCTGTGGCTGCCGACCGCCGACCGACATGGCGGTACCCCCGTACGCGGTCACGCCCGACAACGTCGTCGCGCGATCGCGATAGACGAGATAGTCCGGGTACGACACGTTGCGGGTTCCTCCGGAGCGCCCTTTGAGACCCGCGATCCAGACCAGCGGACCTGCCTTGTTCCACGGCGCCGGCTTCAAGAGCATGACGTCGACGAGCGTGAACATCGACGTCATCGCGCCGATCCCGAGCGCGAGGGTCAGCACCACGACGAGCGTCCGGGCCGGACAATGGCCGACGCGCCGGACGGCCTGCCGGAGATCTCCACCGATGCGCTCCAGTTCTGTGAAGCCCCACACGTCGCGAGCCTCCTCGCGCAGCTTGAGCTTGTTTCCAAAACGAACGTGCGCCTCACGCGCCGCCTCCTCGGCGTCAAGGCCGCCCCGCCGATTCGCGGCGGCGCGGAGCTCCACATGCAGGCGCATCTCGTCGTCAAGATCCTGTATGCGCCGCCAGCGCGTGACGAAGAACCAGATGCGTCGAAACAGCATCATGCGATCTGCAATACGCGAGCGATTGCGCCAGTGACGCGTTGATAGGCTTCAATCTGACGATTGAGTTCCCGCCGCCCTGCCGCTGTGAGCCGGTAGTACCTCGCGCGGCGGTTCTCGTCAGTGCGGCTCCATTCGCCGGCGATCCAGCCCTTGACAGCATCCGCTGAAGAGCCGGATACAACGAGCCCTCCTCAACCCGCAGGATATCTGTCGAGGCCCGCTCGATCGCTTCGGCGATCTCAAATCCGTGCAACTCGCTTCGACGGGCGAGCGTCGTCAGCACCAACATGTCAAGCGTGCCAGGAGGGATCGGATCGCGGAACGGCGGCAGCGCCATGACATAGACAGTCGATGTTACGGCTTCAGCAGCGTCAATGTTCCAATGCTCGAAGGCGACTCGGGCGACCGTCTCAGATACGGCCCGGCATAAATTCGCTGCGGCCCGGCACGCGGATGAGAAGGCACTCTATTTGATGCGCAACGCAACGAGCGGGTCGACGTGCGTGTCGCGCCGAGCAGGCACATAGGCGGCAACGATCGCAAAGGCGCCAACCATTTAGTCTATCAGTCGTCAGATCGCCGTTACACGTTACCGAACGCAGAGATCAGAGAACCGCCCGCTAGGTCGCGAGTCGGCGCGGTTCACACCAAGATCGACAGCTGTGCGACTTTGCCGAGACTCTCCTCGCGAAGGATAAACTTGAAGTCCGGTGTTCGGCCGACGCGTTGGCGACTGAAGTTACCGCCTATGCCGCCGAATGCACGAAGGCCTCTACGCCGCGGGACGCGAGTTCGGCCTGGATGTCGCCGGCGAGGAATCGGCGGGCTTCGTCATTTTGCTTCAGCACCGCGTCAAAATGCGCAACTGTGAGTCCTCGGACGAACAAGTGGGATTGTTTGCCGGTGCAGAGTTCCGCAATCGGACGCATTTCCTTCTGTAGGTAATCTAACTCCGGAATCCAAGGCGGCGAGGTACGAACCGCTTCGTGCAGCTGCTCGACATTGTCCATGAAATGCATGTGGTCTGCGTGGCGAAGAATGACCATGCGTTTCGCGGCGGGTATTCTGTCGAAGATCTCGTACATGCCGTCCAGCGGAAGGCAGACGTCGTTGTCCGCCACCAGAACGAGGGTCGGCACGTCGCGGCCCCATTTGAACGCCAGCTTCGCCGGCAGAATTCCGGGCCTCGGATTCGAACTTCCACCTGGCGCGAGCGCGACAACCGCCCGAATGTGATGCAGCACGTCGGGAGAGGCGAGCGCTGTCCAGCCGCCGAAGCTGTGGCCCACAATGCCCACGGGCGCAGGCTCAAGCGGCGCTTCGGTCAGGACATAGTCGAGAAGAAAGCGAATATCCGGAACGCGGCTCGCGATGGCAGCTTCGGCTCGCGCGGCCCGTTGTTCAGAAGTTTCACCTTCCCAACGCTGGAGCTCGGGTGCGACGAGTTCGGAGTGATTCAGTCCCGCGACGATGTAGCCGTGGCTGGCCAGGTGATTCGTCAGAAACGTGTAGCCTCGCGGACCGCTTCCGCCGCTCGCATGAGAGAGAAGGATGATCGGGCAAACGCCGACCGGTTCCGTTGGACGCCACATGTCGCAAGGAAAGCTGCGGTTGCGCACAGTGTCGAACGCCTGCATACTCCGCTCGGCGACAGTGAATCGGCCCGAGACAAATGGGTCGTACATCAATTCGTAAATGATACCTGCTCGCCGCAAATGACGCTGTCGCTGTGCACGCAGAAGAAAGGCGAGCCTAAACAGTCTCCAGTTGGAACCAGGTGGCCGGCTGGTTGCGTCGTTTGGAGAGGCTCCGGCGAGCCGGGTGAGCCGGCGTGATGGCCACTACGACGTGCATTATCGCTCGACGCTAGTACGGGTAACCTTTGAGCCTTGGCGTCCTGGGCTTCCAATCAGGTAGGGAAGCGTATTTGTCACCAATTGGCATCTTGACCTTCGGCAGACTCTGGGCGTCCAGTGTCTCGTCTTCCGGGATGACATCGTTGATGTAGAGCAGATACGCCGTCAACGCGTAGACCTCATCGGCCGTTAGCGTCCCCTCTCTATTGAGGGGCATCCCGCGATTGATGTAATCCCAGACCGTGGTTGCGAACGGCGCGCGAAGCGGCAGAATTCGCCCTCGCGCCCAGACGTCAGGATTCTTGGGATCTTTGCTTCTTAGATTGGGCGCCGTACCGCCTATTCCCGCCGCGCCGTGGCATCCCGCGCATCCCTTCGCGCGATAGACCTGCGCGCCCTCCTTGGCAGTGCCTTTTCCCTGGGGGAGTTCTTCTCCGGTCGGGCCGATGGAAATATCCAACGCGCGAATTTCCTCAGCGGTCGGCGTGCGTCCCACTCCATAGGTAGGCCCCTGCGCCAGCGCGGAGACGCCGATCAGCAAGGCGAACGCGAACGCAATGAGGAAAACCCTACGCGTTCCCATTGGTCACGCTCCCGTCCTTGGCGATCCTCCAGGGCTGAATGCTGTTGTCCAACCCCGGCACGCTGAATGTTTCATCGAAGGGCTTGTTCCAGTACTTGGCGATCTGTGCGCGCGACGGTTGAACCTGACCGATCTCGTCCGTGCAGCGCGAGTGGAGCTCCGTTTCGTTTCCGTCCCAATTCCACTGATAGCCAAAACGGGCATGGGCCATACGCTGTGGCGTTCCCTTGAACTCAGCTTTGTGCCATTTCTTGCCGCCGTCGGTAGACACTTCCACCAGCTTGATAGCGCCGCCACCGGACCAGGCCAGGCCGCTGATCTCGTAGAAACCCTTGCCGGGCAGCTGTTGTCCGCCCGAAGGGAACGTGATGACCGACTTGGGCCCGATCTGGTAACTCAATGCCGCCTCTTTCTCTTTCGCGTCCTCATGAAGATGCCCATAGTCGTTGTAGTTCATGTAGTACCGATCGACGATCTTGATTCGTCGCAGCCACTTGGTGTGAAAAATTCCCTCGAAGCCGGGGACCATCAGCCGCAGCGGAAATCCGTTCTGAGGCCGCACGGCCTCGCCATTCATGCCGTAGGCCACGATGCAGTCGTCCATCGCCTTGGCGATCGGCATGCTCGACGCACCCTTCACTTCCTCCACCCCTTCTGCGACGAACCAGGATGCCCCGCCTTTCAGTCCGCACTCCTTAAGCAGCGTCGAGAGGAGCACGCCGGTCCACTCGGCGCAACTCGTCATGCCGTGCGTTTCTTGAACGGTTTTCGCTCTCCGCGACGATCGATTCCCTGCGCACTCGATGAAATGAAGGCGGGTGACGGACGGGAGGCGCTTCAAGTCCTCCATGGTGAAGGTCAGCGGACGGTCGACCAGGCCGTGGATCATGAAGCGATGCTCCCGCGGATCGATGTCCGGGAGGAAGGATCCACGAGTCGTCGCGAAGTAGTGGAGCGAGGATGGCGTGATCACCCCGACGGAGTCCTGAAGCGGCGATGCCACATGAAACGTAAGCCCGAAGTTATCAGGCGACGGCCGGCCGCCGTGGGGGATGCGGACCGACTTCACATGCTTAGAGCGATCGCCGTAGGCGATTTGACCATCGTTGTCGCCCTTGATCATGGGCGGGGATGCATGTGTCATTGGTTCCTGGCCGAGCGCGGGTGCCGCGGCTCCCAGAGTGAAACCACCGGCTAACGTGGCGCCGCTCTTCAGGAGTTCCCGCCGATTGAAGCGTTTCGAACCCATCGGTCTCTCCTTCGCAGATGAGCCTAAGAGGAAATCGCTTTCCCGAAGTCGAAAGTATACGCCCGTCTCCGGGCCCAATCGAGCAAGTCCGGAGTGCCCTTGGACCTCCCTCGTCACGCTTCGCAGCATTGTCTTGGAGCGAGCGATGAGCCTCTCAGAGCGAGTTGTGAGCCGCATTCTCGTGAGTTGGAACCGGCTCAGGCCTGTGCGACTTTGGATCCAAGCCCTGCGACGGATCGCGTAGACCAGCACGGCGAGGACGCTCCGCGCGGTTGGAGCGCAGAATTATCGCCGCGGTGTGTCACCGTGACCGGTTGCAGGAGGCGTGGCGCAAAGGGGGACATCGTGGCCGCGAGCTGTCTCCACGACCCTCCGGATCGCGTCCACAACGACCTCTGGTTGGTCGACCGATACCACATGACCGGACTGTCGAGCGATCATCAAACATCCTCGTTCTGAGAGCGAGGTGAGATCTTGCTGCAACTGTCGCCAATTCTCGTCAGCACCTCGTGCACCGGTGACGACGACGACAGGGATCGTGAGTTTCCGGCGCGAGCTTCTGACTTCCGACACGGTCTCCCGAATGTGAATGATTTCGTCAGCTGCCGCCTGGTATCCCGCCGCGCGGAAACTCGTTGCCTGCGCGTAGCGCCGCACGGACGGGGGCAGCGATTCGACTCTCTGACCGAACGACACGCCGAAAAGTCGAAAGACACCAACCGTCGCCAGCAGCGGCACAAATCGCGCCATCCGCGGCACTTCATGTGCGTCGGCTTCGTGGGAGGCATCCACGAGGACGAGACCCGCGGCGAGCTCAGGGTGATCGGACGCGAACACACGGGCGTTGAAACCCGCGATGGAGGCCCCGACGAGCACCACCGGTCCGGCAATCCCGCTGCGGTCGAGGAGTTTGGCCAGCTCGCTCGCGATGCGGCGTGCTGTCCGCGGCGATGGGCCCGGATCGCTGTAACCCATACCTGCCCGGTCATAGGAGCACACGCGCGTAAATCGAGCGACGTCAGGTTGGACAAAGTACCAACCAACGCTCGAGCCACCGAGGCCTGTGTCGAGGATCACGGCAGGCGCGCCGCTCCCTGTGCACCACAGATGCAGCCTGTACCCTCCGATGTCGACGAGCTGTCCGGGAGGCGGAGTAACCGCCAGGTCTCTTCGAGTCGCAATCGATTGATACGCGGCACCCGTGAGCGCAGTAACAACGATCAGGCTACACAGCCCGACGAGAACGCGCGTCGTCCAACGCCGCATGTCGACATCTCCTATGTCGAGAGCGCTCCGTTTCGCACCGCCGGCCAATCGCGACCGCGTCAGTGAGGGCATCTTGTGACAGCAGTTGAGCCCCAGCTCTTCCGGCAGCAACCGTCCTGGCCACAGATACGAAAGCGGCAGTTACCAGGCGGTTCCAATGCGACATTGCGCCCCTGTTGTCGTGTCTCTCATATAGAGGCCGGTCGTCGGCAAAAGTTCCTGAAAGAGCACGGACGTCTGCCGCCGGTCCGTCATCGTGCGGCTGCCGAACACGCTCCCAGACACGGCCCCACACGCGACGGAGGCGGTTCAGGGCGCTGATGGCGCACCGTCCGAGCGGACAGCCGACCGCTCGGGGAACACGCCCATCCGACCCGCTGGCACGTGGACCGATTCGTGACCTCAGGGTGACCTCAGATCGGATCGGTCAGCGTCAAACTGTCGCTGCTAAGTCCTCTAGATTTACGGCGGTGAGCCGCAGTTGAATCGAACCTGCAAACGAGCAGGAGCGAGAACGGGGCTAAAACAACTGAAAGTCGCAAAGTGTTTACCAAAAGCTGAGTGCTACTCCTTAATCCCACAAAATCGGGCTCGATGGTGGGCGCACCTGGTGGGCGCATTTCGAGTTGACCCGCATAGATACTGCGCCAACTTTCCTCCACAAAGCGATCGAGGATTTGCGAGGGGCGGGCGCGTTCATGTCCGATCGCGAGCGGAACATCGCCTATATGTGTGTGGTCCACCTTGCGTGTTCCACGATCCGGCGGGCGTGCGTCACTCCGCTCGGAGCGCGGAGGTCGCATCTATACGCGACGCTCTGAACGCCGGCAACGAACTGGCGAGGAACCCGATCGTCGCCAGTCCGGCCGTCGCTCTAACAAGCGTCATCGGATCGCGCGGCGACAGGCCAAAGAGCAGGCTGCTCGCGCCGGATGCCATCGCGACCGCGAGTACTCCTCCGAGCACCAGGCCGACGACCAACAGAATCGCGATCTCTCCGAGAATGAGACGGACGACTCGCGTCCGCCCTGAGCCGGGTGCCAACCGAATCGCGATTTCGTGACGCCGACGCACTACGAGGTACGAGATCACGCCGTAGACGCCGATCGTAGCGAGCAACGCCGCCAACACGCCAAAGCTCCCTGCGAGCCAGGCTAGGATGCGCCCGCGAGCGAGGCCATCTCGAACCTGGGTGTCGAATACGGTAAAGCCCATCGTCATATTCGGGCGCAATTCTCCGACCGCCCGTTTCACAGCCGCCATGACCGTCGACGGTGGAGCCGAAGATCGGATGACGATGCCGGGCCAGGGCCGCGGGCTGGGATGTTGGGCAATCGGCACGAATGCGATCGGCGGGATTGGTTCGCGCAACGCCGAGTACTTCGTGTCGCTCACGACGCCGATGACCTCGTACACCGTTGAGGGAAAGCGCGGCTCTGCAACGGTCCGCACGGTGACGCCGATCGGGTTTGCCGACCCAAGATACCGCCGAGCGAACATCTCACTGACGAGCGCGACCCGTCGCGACGTGGCGGTGTCGCCCTCGTCGAAATCACGGCCAGCCCGGAGTCGCATGCTGACTGTATTGAGGTAGTGGGGACTGACGTACGTGAACTTCGAGGACCGCCTCTCCGGCGTGCTCGACGCGGGCAGTTCGATGCCCTGCGTCCAGCTGCTGCCGTTCAGCGGAAATTGGGTCGTGATTGCCGCAGCGTCCACCTGAGGGACTGAGCGAATACGTTGAAGGAGCTCCGACTGTGCCGCCAACACGTGCTCCGGCGGAGGGCGATCAGTGAAGTCGGCAAACATCGCGAACATGACGCCGTCACGTCTCAAGCCCGTATCGAGCGTGATCAGATTTCCGAGACGCCCCACCCTCCATTGCCGCCCGCGATGCGCACCTCAGTCAGTTCCTCTGCGCGAGGGACTGGCAGGCTGCGAAGTCGAACCGCCTCAATCAGTTGAAGAATCGCGGCATTCGCGCCGATGCCGAGCGCCAGCGAGAGAATGGCCACGAGCGTGAATCCCGGATTCGCGCGCAGCATGCGTGCGGCATATCGGATGTCGCGCACGGCATGGTCAATCAACGTCACACCGCGAGCGTCCCGACAGGCATCTTTTTGCTGGTCCAGTCCGCCAATCGCGATCACGGTTCGGCGACGTGCCTCCTCGGGCGTCACACCGCGGGAGACTTGCGCCTCGATGTGCTGTTCGAGGTGGAAGCGGCAGTTCGTCGTCGAGTTCTGCATCGACCTGCTTGGACGCAAGGAGTGATCGGCATCGGAGCACGAACTTGGTGATCCAGCGGCCCATCTCACACCTCTTTGATTCTGACAATCGCGGAGATCGCGGCTGCGAGGCGTTCCCAGTTGGCGGTTTCACGTTCCAACTGCTTTCGTCCGATCGCGTCAATTCGTGGAACTTCGCACGGCGACCTGTACCTCACGCTTGCAATCATAGAGGCGATGCAGCCTTCCGACGTACTGCGCAATCGTCCCTCGCCAAGAGACCGGCAGCGTCAAAAACAACGTGTCCAAACGCGGATCGTCGAATCCCTCTCCAATGTACTTGCCAGTCGCGAGGATGATGCAACCTTCGTCCAGCGGGATAGCCGCCAGCCGTTCGGCCGCTGCTCGCCGCTGCTTCTTGCCCATTCCGCCTCGCAGCACCACGACATGAGGGACGCTCGCGGAGAGTGCGCTTTCGAAACGATCAAGGTGCTCGTTTCGTTCGGTCAGCACAAGTGGTGATCGGCCCGCGCTGACGGCCTGAGCGATCTCCTCGCATATCACTCGATTCCGCGTGTCGTCTTCCACTAGAAACTGATAAAGCGTCTGAAACTCGATTCTCTTGTCGGCCCCAGTGCTGCCGGCTGATTGAAACGCGGTCGGCCGCACGATGACCCTGTGCTCGAAGGGCCGCGCCGCCGCCTGCGCCTTTGCGTCCACCCGATGCCGTACAGGACCGCACTGCATGAAGATGATGGGATGATGGCCGTCCTTCCGCGTGACGGTCGCTGACAAGCCGAGGACGAAACGAGCCTTCGCGCGGCGGACGACCTGCTCGAAGCTGTGCGCCGATAGGTGGTGGCATTCGTCGACGATTACATGCCCGTAGTCACCAACGCGGTCGTCCACAACACCGTTGCGAACGAGGCTCTGAATGACGGCCACATCGAGCAGACCGGTCGGTGTCTTTCGGCCACCGCCGATTCGACCAATCGACTTTGCCGGTACGTCCACGAAGGCCGCGAGACGCTCAACCCACTGGTCGAGGAGTTGCCGCCGATGCACGAGCACCAGCGTGCTGGCGTTGCGCTGTGCGATCAGCCAGGCGGCAACCACCGTTTTCCCGAAGGCTGTCGTTGCGGACAGGACACCGGTCTCATGCTTCAACATCGCATCGGCCGCGAACTTCTGCTCGGGTCGCAGCTCACCGTGAAACGTCGCCTGCAGCGGCTGTCCATTGTGACGTTCGTCGCGGATGACCATGCGAATGTTCAGGTCCGTCAGGACTTGACGAACATCTGTCAGGCAGCCGCGCGGGAGACCGATGTGATGCGGATATTCC
>Ga0209156_10001873_pt1 | contig 16851 bp, 11 predicted proteins | sample GraSoiAngelo_124_FD_185881 | JGI IMG/M metagenome (GOLD analysis project Ga0209156, IMG submission 185881) | Grasslands soil microbial communities from the Angelo Coastal Reserve, California, USA - 14_0927_05_20cm (SPAdes) (version 2) | ecosystem: Environmental > Terrestrial > Soil > Grasslands...
CATCTCGACCGTTATCGGCCTCGCCGACAATCTCCCATTCTGGGATCGTCGACAGAAGCGCACGCGTTCCTTGACGGACCACCTTATGATCGTCTGCGAGAAGAATCCGGACCGTCTTCACGACACAGCAATTATAGCTTCTGGAAGTGCTAAGCTCATTACGCTTTCCGGAACCGAGCCACGCTCTGGTCTTGAGCGGCAGAAGTCATTTTTTTGGAAGCGGTGCCAATTGCTTCGAAACGGCGCTTTCCAGCGCGGTAAGCAGCTTCCTCGTATCGTATGGTTTGCGTAAAAAATTCACGACCCCGAGCCCCTGAAGTTCGACTAGGCGAGGCTCGGCGTCCTGTCCGCTGGACGCGATGAAAATCATATCCGGTTTTATCCGCTTGAGTGTGCGAATTAGGGCAACCCCATCGATATACGGCATCATCAAATCGGTAAGAACAACGCTGATCGAATCCTTGTGTTGGGCAAAGATAGCCAATGCCTCGGGGCCATCGTTCGCTTCCAGCACGCAGTAGTTGTGCGTCTCCAGAGTCATCTTCGTAACGCGGCGAACGTTCATCTCGTCATCGACCAGCAGAACTAATTCGCCATTTCCCTTGGTGACAGGCGGGGCCTCTTTCCGGCATGGAGCGACATCGGTTTGGACAGCAGGAAGGAAAACCGTAAAAGTCGTACCCCTGCCTTGTTCGCTGGAGACCGAAATAAAGCCGGCGTGACTCTTCACGATCCCTAATGAAGTGGACAACCCTAAGCCGGTGCCCTTACCGGGATCCTTGGTGGTGAAGAATGGCTCGAAGATCTTCTCCACCAGCGCACGCGGTATCCCGACGCCGGTGTCGCTCACACGCAAAGTCGCATACGACCCAGCCTTTGCGCCTGGCATCATTGCAGCAAAATTATCGTCCACCTCCACATTTTCTGCTCCTAAAATCAGAGAGCCGCCATTGGCCATAGCGTCCCGTGCATTCATAGAAAGATTCAGCAAAACCTGGTGCAGTTGAGTTGGATCACCGCTAATCGCCCAAGGATGCTCTGGGTATTTTCCTGTGACTTCGATCGTTTTGGGAAATGTTCTTTTCGCGATCTCGACCATTTCGTCAATCAGATGGCGCGGGTTAATTAGCACCCGCTCACCTTCCACGCCGCGCGCGAAAGTGAGTACTTGCTTAACAATGCTTGAGCCGCGTCGCGCGCTCTCCTCGATGAGCGAAATCATGGCCGTGGCCTGTTCGCCCGTCCGATTGCAACGCAGTGATTCCGCACCCATCAAAATCGGACCAAGAACATTATTAAGATCGTGAGCCACGCCACCCGCCAGGGTACCAATGCTTTCAAGTCGCTGCGCGCGCAGCAGCTGCATTTCAAGTTTCTTTTGCTCAGTAATGTCCGTGTTGATGAGGAGCAGCGAGCGAGGTTCGCCAGCGGGGTCGCGAATCAGGGTGGCGCGACAGTCGACAACGATATCCCGGCCACCTTTTGTAACCTGCTTGAGTTCGCCATGAAATTCGCCGGTAGAGAGCAGAACTTTTAAAGGGGCGTCACGCTCGTTGGCATCGGCGTAGAGCAATTCCCCGCTTGGCTTGCCGAGCGCTTCGTTGGCGGTCCAGCCGTATAAGTGTTCCGCTCCTTTGTTCCAAAAGGTGATGCGATCATCTTGGAAGTGCCGGATGATGATCGCGTCCCGTGCATGATTGATGATGTCAGCTTGCTCTCGCAGGCGTTCCTCCGCGCGCTTGCGCTGAGTAATGTCGCTTACGGTAACGATCGCCAGCACCGGTTCGTTGCTCCCATCGTGAACGAGAGTACCGCCATAGTTAAAAATACGCTCCCAATCCGCCCGAATATTTCTTACACGCAGTTCGAGATCGCGCAGATTTTCGCCACGAAGGATGCGAAACAGCGGCCACTCTTTCAGCGGAACGCGGTTGCCGTCCAAGGTCGAGAGTTCGAAGGTGTCAACGAGGTCGCTCTGGGATCGAAGACCCTCCTCCAACTTGGTATACCCATGAATCGTCAATGCGGCACGATTCCAGTGCACCAATCCGCCCTTGAGATCGGAGACAATAACACCCTCGTCGAGATTCTCGACGACAGTTTGCAAATGAGCCTCACTTGCACGTAACGCATCCTCCGCACCTTTACGCTCTACGATTTCCTGCTCGAGTTGGTGAGTAAGCGTCTCCAATTCCTCCACCTTTTCGGAGAGCTTGTCCGTAACAAGATGGAGATGTTCCCGCTCGAAATCTGGTGTCGGAACAATCGCCGCCGGTTTCGATCTCTCCCCCAGCGCTTCATCAACAATCTCGAGGATGGTATCGGGGTCCGTCGGTTTGACAATGATATGATTAACCCCACACGCCTTTGCCAATCTCCGTGATTCTTTTTCGATATAGCTGGCGGTATAAAAGATTACTTTCGTTTGCGCGTTTCTTGGATCCTGCCGCAGCTGCTGGACAAACTCATAGCCATCCATCCTGGGCATGAGTACATCGGCAATAATCAGGTCGGGCTCTTCTTTGCCAACCAGCTTCAGCGCTTCTTCTCCGCTGGAGGCCTCGACCAGGCGATAGTCGCGGTGCTCTAACGTCGCCATGAGCAGTGCCCGGTTGTCTTCGTGATCGTCAACAATGACAACGGTCTTCATGGTCGACTTGAAGCGCTTCCACTTCGCCTACGATCGTCCTGCGGTTCTCCCGAGACGGATCGATCGAGAAACGGTGTTTAATCTTGGTCGTTCTTTCTTTGGTTGCATCATGTGGTCGAAGCAGGACGCATTCCAAATTCAAATACGGCGTTGATGCCAACGTGCTTTCCACATGGTCCTTGCCGCCGGTAGCCTCGCGCCTTTACCAGCCCCCACTCACGAACTCAATCTCGGGCGAAACTTGCAGCCTTTTTTTTGGAAGTCTCCCTTTACCCGATTCAATATTCGCCATCTCAGGCAGATCCTTGATGAGGAAAGCTGATGCAACTTGGCTGCGTCGCACAAAAATCAGCGCGCGCATCTTAGTTTCGCCATTTCACCTTCAAGGCACTCGGGGCAAACGCCATGGCTGAATTCCGATCCGGTCTGTTGCTTAATGTAGGTTTCGAAACGCTGCCAGTAGTCCTCGGCGGTGTGTATTTTGTGACAATAGGCACAAATCGGGATCAATTGCTTGAGCTGGTGAACTTCTCTCGTAAACCAAAGAATTCGATCGGCGACGCGCAGTCGCATCCGGATAGCGGTGGCATCAAGCGGCTTCGTTAGGAAATCGTCAATGCCGGCTTCAGTAGTGAGGTCGTAGTTTTCCGCACCGGTATTCAAGGCGGTGAGAAGAATGAAATAAGTATACGGTGTGTTCGGACGCGCCCGCACTCGGTGACAAAACTCCAAGCCATCTATCCCCGGCATCATCCAATCGCTTACGACAACACGCACAGGAGCGCGATCGAACGTTTCCCACGCTTCGGTTCCAGTGCGCGTCACCACCACTTCGTGGCCCATGCGCTCGAGGGTTAATTGTAGGATTTGAGAGGCAACAGCGTCGTCTTCGGCGATAAGGATTTTCATCTCGCTGGCGATCTGCGGCGCACCTTCGGCGCGCCATGACCCGCGGCGAGTTGGGATTCGTGACCACCCACCTTGGTCGGAACGGCGCTTTGCACACTTGCGATTGGGAGTGGCTGCGGGACTTCCTTAAACAACCAGGTGAGCGTTTTCAAGGCTAGCTCAACCAGCAGGAAGGGTTTCGCAATGAAATCATTTCCTCCACTTAAAGTCGATTGCGCGCGACTTCCGAAATCAGAATGCGAAGTGACAAAAACGATCGGAGTAGTCCGATTAGGCTCCATCCCGCGGATCTTCACACACAACTCGAGACCGGTTTGCCCCGGCATCTCGACATCGAGAAAAATGAGGTCGAAATGTTCCCCCTCCAGGAGGCGTTGTGCGGCGAGCGGATCATCCAGGCTTTTGGCCGGAAAAGTGGCCCTTCCCAAGGCGGAGCAGATCGTTTCGCGGGAAATAACTTCGTCGTCTACTACTAGGATCTTTGGCGACGTTATTGCTTCGTCTTGAGAATTCGCTGCGCGATTGACTAATGATGCCAATGTCTCAATAGAGTGCGCGACCGTTCGTACGACTGACGGCGTGATTTTTGCCGGCTCGGTGTACAATTCAACGAGCAAAGCCTCCAAAGCTGTGCTCATCCGCGCAATCTTGGGGAAAGCAAGCGCGCTGGCGCCCCCTGCCAGCAAACGAAGCTGACGGTGCATCTGGAGAAGTGCAGTACGACGCAAATCTTCCCGTTCCGTCCTGGTGAAATTCTGATAGCTGGCGCGCAGCTTCGCGAGTGTCTCGGGCCGGTTAATCGAAAGCTTCGACGCTAGCTTTTCCTGATTCGCTGCCGGTGTTCCAATCATGCCGCTAACGCCGACCCTGGAAGTCGCGCTCGCGCTCACTCCGAGCTCACGCAGAAGTTCGATCATTTGTTCCGGTGTGTTGTCGACTTTTGCGACGAATTTCGTTGCCCCCTCTTCCACAGCGGCACGCGTCAAGTTGCCGAGATAAGGATTTGAAAAAACGATGATTGGTACGGACTGCGTGGCGGATTCCGAACGAACATTCTTGATCAGCTCGACCACGTTTATTCCGGGCAGGCACAGGTCGAGGATCAGAATGTCAAAAACCTCTTTCTTCAGGGTCTGCAATGTACTGTCAAAGTCGCGAGTGACCTCAACCTTGAATCCCTGCGCCTCGAGTTTTTCCCGGTAGATCTGAGTGGCAAAGGGATCGTCATCCACCATCAGGATCGATTTCTTTTTGGAAGGCGTGAAAATTCTTTTCATCGGTTATGAATTGGAGGTCGGCAGCGTTTGGACAGGTTGCGTGAAGGCGCTCCGGACGCGCGGACCTTTCTGGCGAATATCGGTAAGCAACGCGTGTGCCCCGCGAGGTCGCCTGCGTGGGCGAGTCGTTCCAATTCGCCCAACGGTCGGGTAAACGCTTCAGCTCCCCAACAGAGACCCGACTGGGAAAGCTGCGAATCACAATTTGTTACCCTCGCCATTGATTTTTGCCTAAGGCGAGCATTTACGGGGCCATCGGGAACAGCAACTGACTGCGGTATCGACCTGCTGCCGCACCGAGAGGACGGCCTTCGCTAAAAGCCGCACCGAAATATTTCTCTCGGACACATTCAGTTACGCAGAAGACAGCCTCTTTCCATCCAACGGAGATTGCCCGACAAAGTGAACAAGGGGAAGTTTACCGCAACGGTACACTTTGTGCGTTGTGAGTCGGTTTCCAAGGGCTCGAAATGGAAATCCTCGTCGCAGATGACGACCGTTCTGCCAGATTTTTGCTCAGCTCTACCCTGATCGAATTGGGACACAGCGTCACCGAAGCCACAAATGGGTGTGAAGCGTGGGAGGCTTGGAAACGCAAGCACCACCGGCTCGTTATCTCCGATTGGATGATGCCGGGGGTCGATGGGTTGGAGCTTTGCCGAAGAATTCGCGCAGAAGAAGAATCGGGCTTCGCCTACATCATCCTGATTACGGCGCGCGCGGGAAAGGCCAATTATCTGGACGCGATGGATTCAGGCGTTGACGATTTCATGGGCAAACCATTCGAACGAGACCGGCTTCTCGCGCGTGTCCGCGTGGCAATGCGCATCCTTGATCTGCATCAACGCTTGCGCCTCGCCAATACCGATTTGGAGCGTCGGGTTGAAGAGCGTACTGCTGAGCTGGAAAACGCGCTTCAGGCGAAAAGTGAATTTCTTTCCCGCGCCAGTCACGAGCTGCGCACCCCAATGAATCACATCCTGGGGTTTGCTCAGCTTCTCTCGTTGAAAAAGGGGCTAACTGAGAAACAAGAAGCCAGTGTCCGACAAATTCTAGAAAGTGGCCGGAGACTCCTGAGGTTGATCGATCACATCCTCGGTTTTTCAAAGTCCGACGCAAATGAGCTAACTTTTGAGGCGCGTGGCGTCTCAAGAACGGGCAACACCGAGATCTTTTAGGGTTGCCTCTAGGTGGTCGTGGCCGGAGCGGGATGACCAGAATCAGGCTTGTGCCTGAACTCGCGTTCGTGAAAGTGAGCGCTGCGCAGGAAGGGCACGCGATCGAGGACGTGTTCCTGGAACCATTCCAGCCAGAGATAAATTACCGGCGTAATGTAAAGGGTGAGCAGTTGCGAAACGACAAGGCCGCCGACGATCACGAGACCGAGCGGGCGTCGGGATGATCCGTCCGCGCCCACACCAAATGCGATCGGCAATGCGCCCATGAGCGCGGCCAGCGTTGTCATAATGATTGGACGGAAACGTTCAATGCTCGCTTCGTGAATCGCTTCACGCCATTGGTAGCCTTCATCGAGACGATGAAGGGCGAAGTCGACAATCATGATGCCGTTCTTCTTCACGATACCCATGAGCAGGAACAGTCCGATGACCGAATAGAGCGACAGCGTGCTGTTAAAGAGCCAAAGTGTCATGAGTCCACCAACTACCGCCGGGAACAAAGTCGACAGAACGGTGACCGGATGCACGTAGCTCTCGTAGAGGATCCCGAGGATTACATACATCACGAATACTGCTGCGATGACCAGAAACGGCAGCGCCTGGAAGAGTTGCTGGAGGACCAAGCCTTCACCTTGTAGCTCGCCGGTGACGCTCGGCGGCAATACCTCAGCGGCAGATTTTTGAATGTAGTTGATCACATCGCCGAGCGCCGCATCGGGTTTAGTGTCGAAGCCGAAGGTCACACTCGTGAATTGATTGAGGTGATTGACCGATTGGAGCCCAACTTTCTCCTGCGCTTTCGTTACGGCGCGGATCGGGATCATCGCGTTCCCGTTATCAGGTTTCACGTAAACTTCGCGAAGATCCTGCGGGCTGGCCCGCGCCTGATCGTCGGCCTCGACGATGACCTGATATTGGTCGTCCGGCGTCTTGATAAGATAAACGTAGTTTTGCGAGTAGGCGGCGCGCAGGAGGCCCTCGAGCTTCGTGGTCGACACTCCGTAGGTGCCGGCGCGATCGCGATCGATCTGGATGTCGAGGTTGGGCGTGGCGCGAAAGAGATCAGAGCGCGGGGGACTGGCAAAGCCCGGGTAGTCACGCAATTTCGCTCCGAGCTTGTCGGCAGCCGCATAAATCTCGTTAGGATCAATGCCGCTGATGACGTAGGAATAGCGACCGAATTGACTTCCAGCGGCACCGATATTGATCTGCAACACCGGCTGCGGATTCAGCGTTGGCAGAACCCCGGGAATGCCGCTGCACGCCTTCCGTAGTTGAGCCGCCACGGTATCGATGTCGCCGCGCTCGCTTTTATCCTTCAAGAACAACACGGTGAAAACACCGGCGCCTAACCCGGAGCGACCGGCGACCGTGAAGTATTTATCCACAGCGGGATTCGCCTGGAGAATAGGATCGAGCTGGGCTTGGAGTTGCCGCTGCTGCTCGGGTGACGCCCCTTCCTGGACGATGAAGAAGCCCCGAATGGTCCCGCTGTCACCGGTCGGCAGCAAAGTAAACGGCAGTTGTTTAAAGAAGAACCAGACACCGATCACGCACGCGATCAGGACCGGTGCGGCGATCCAGCCGCGATCGAGAAACCAATGGAGAGTGCGACCGTAGGCATCGCGAATCGGGTTGAAGAAGCGCGCGACGAAACGCTCCGTCCAAGTCTTGCGATGGCCGGCGCCGCGCTCTTTGAGAATGCGCGAGCACATGAGCGGCGTGAGCGTGAGTGACACTAAGCCTGAGGCGAGAATGGCCACGATAATGGTGATGGCGAATTCGCGGAAAATACGCCCAAGCAATCCCGGCATAAAGGCGAGCGGAATGAAGACCGCGGCCAGCGAAAGTGTCATCGACAAAATAGTGAACGAGATTTCGCCGCCACTGTTCAGCGTCGCCTTGAGGATCGACTCGCCATGCTCGGCGCGGCGAACGACGTTTTCCAAAAAGACAATCGCGTCATCGACGAGAAAGCCGATGGCGAGGGTGAGCGCCATGAGCGTGAGGTTATTGATGGAATAACCGAGCACCCACATTGCCACGAAGGTGATTAGGAACGACATCGGCAGCGCGACCATGGGGATAAGAGTGTCGCTGGCGCGGCCGAGGAAAACGAAGATGACGAAAATGACGAGTGCGAATGCGAGCAGGAGCGTGAATTGCACATCGTGCAATGAATTGACGATCGACTGCGAACGGTCGAATACCGGAATGAGTCGAATCGAGCCCGGCAATTCGCGCTGGAGTCCGGGCAAAAGAGCGCGCACTGATTTCGCCACCTGAACAGCATTCGCACCAGCCTGGCGGGAAACGGCGAAAACGATGACCGATGCCGGCGGCTGAAAATTGCGAACGAAAAAGTGGCGCGAGAGGCGTTCGTTCTCAACGCCATCAACGACACGGGCAACGTCGCGCAAATAGACCGGCGCGCCGTTTGGCCCGCGCTTCACGATCAGATCACGATAACCTTCCGCCGTATCGAGCTGCCCCTGCGGCCGCAGCGTAAACGACTTGTTTTTGCCGTCGAACTGGCCGGCGCCGGAGTAGGCAGTTCCTGATTTAACCGCAGCCGCGAGCTCGTCGAATGTCATGCCGCGCGTGGCGAGCTTGCCGGGATCTACTTTGATGCGAATTGCGCCCTTCACGCCGTAGATGTTCACCTGGGACACGCCCGGCAGAATGTTGATGCGTTGCGCAACTTCGGTCGTGCCGTAGCGATATAGCTCGCCATCGGTAAGAGTGTCGCTGGTGAGGGCGACGTACATCACCGGTTGATCATTGGGATTTGCCTTGGTAAATGTCGGGGGGCTGGGCAAATCAGCCGGTAGTTGTCCGCTGGCGCGCTGGATCGCGGATTGCACGTCGCTCGCCGCCCCATCGATGCTTTTGCTGAGATCAAACTGGATGGTTATGCTGGTATTGCCCTGCGAGCTCGAGCTCGTGATCAAACTGATCCCAGGAATCTGCGTGAACTGTTTCTCGAGCGGCGTCGCGATCGTGTTCGCCATCGTCACCGGATCAGCGCCGGGATACGAAGCCGTTACGGAAATGACCGGGTAATCGACCGCTGGCAGGTCGTTTACCGCCAGCTGATTGTAACTGAGAATGCCGAAGACGAGGACCGACACCGTCAGCAGCATCGTCATTACGGGTCGCTCGATGAATGGGCGCGACAGCCCCGAGGAAAATTGCGTCAACTTTTGCGCTGCGCCGCCAAATCTCCGACGTGGTGACTGAAGTTCGCCGTCGTCGCTTTTCATCACTCAGCTGTGGCGGTGTCGCGACCACCGCCGGATGGCGATTTTTCTTCCTGTGCAGCGACCTTCATTCCCGGGGCGAGCTGAAGCTGACCTCGGGTAACGACGCTCTCGCCGGGTTTCACGCCATCGATGATCACGGTCGTCTCGCCGTCTTGTCTCTGGCCGGGCTTTACCTGACGCAAATCGAGCGTCGAGTCGGATTTCACGACAAAAACGTATGGTCCGTTTTGTCCGATCTGCACGGCGCCGCCCGGCACCAGCATCGCATTTTTGAGCGTCTCCAAAATCAACCGCACGCGAACGAATTGCGATGGCCACAGACCGCGATCGTGATTGTCGGTTGTCGCCCGCGCTCTCACCGTGCCCATACCAGGCTGCACTGCGTTATCGATAAAGGTCAGCTCTCCGCGGCGCGGCGGAAGATAATCGTTCTCGGCCTCCGTCAGCACTTGCAAGGGCGGCCCGTTCAGATGCAGACGGACCCGCGGAATGTCCGGTTCGGCGATGGTAAAATCGGTGTAGATCGGGTCGAGTCGCTGCACGGTGACGAGCGGCGGACTGCTCGGGCCGACGAGATTCCCAAGGTCGACATTGCGGATACCTGTTCGCCCATCGATCGGCGAACGGATCGTACAGTAGTCAAGATTCACCTGCGCAACCGCGACGGCAGCATCGGCTTTCATGGCGTTCGCCCTGGCCACGTCATAATCCTGACTGGCGACTACCGCCTTCGCACGCAACTCCGTTTGTCGCTGAAAGGTGGCGTGTGCGAGAACCGCATCGGCCTGCGCGGAAGCGAACGCCGCTTCGAATGGACGCGGATCGATTCGGAACAACACATCGCCCTTCTTGACATCGGCGCCGTCCTCGAAATCGCGTGAGATGATTTGCCCGCTTATCTGTGCCTGCACCTGCACGGTTTCCACCGCCGTGCATGTCCCAATTTCATCCAGGTAGAGCGGAACATCTTTGGTGATAACTTTTGCCACTGCCACGGACCGGGGCGCTGGCGGCGGCGCTGCTTTCTGCCGGCTTGTAATGGCGCGAATCGCCAAAAGCACAACCAGAAGCGCAACACTACCGGTTACAAGATAAACGCGCTTGCGACCATACCGTCGTTCAAGGTGTGTGACACGCTCCCGCATGGCGGTATTTACGTCAGCCAGCGTGCTCATTTGTGTCTCCCGCTGTTTCCATTCGTGCCGGGCGCGCGATCGATCCGTTCGCGCACATTTTTCAGCACACGCATGCAAACCGCCATGTCGCGTGTTGGAATATCCTTAATCAACTCGTGACGCAGCTTCAGCGCGGTCGCATTGATTCGGTTGATCACGCGCTCAGTCCGAGGCTGCAAATGCACGGTTTTGCATCGACGATCGCGTGCTGAACTCTTGCGCATGACCCATCCTTCTTTTTCCAGGCGGTGAAGCAAACTCACCAAGGTCGGCTCTTCAATTCCGGTGCGTTCCGCAATCTGCGATTGGGTGAGAGGTTCGGGTGCGCGGGAAAGATGAATTAACGTGCGCCACTTTGCCTGGCTCAGGCCCATCGGTTTGAGTCGCTGATCGAGCTTCATCCGCCAGGCCCTGGCGGTACCGCCGAGAAGAGGCCCAAAGGTCTCGGGATCAAATTTCTTCATGAAATGCGGAAGATCGTTAGCAGGCTAACGATTTAACCTTTTAAGCAAGACCTTTACCAGCCCTTGTCAACCAGGATCAGCGCGAAGACGGAACAGAAAAAAGAATCGCCTCGTGCTCGCGGTAATCGATTATGCGCAAGACCAACTGAGGCCGGCTCGGCGACCAATGCTTTGTCGTCTCTACTTCTCTTTCATTCTCGCCTTGCACCAGGAAAAATTTCGTATCGGCCGGCAGTTGCTCAATCGTGCTGACATAGCGAATGGGCGCGTGGACATAAAACAAATAGGGCTGGTACTTGGGATTGACAGCGTAGAGCGGAACGCTCGGGGGAATGATGGCATCGATTTGCCGCGCGTGTTGGCGAACCTTTTCGTGTTTGCGTAAAAACGGGACTGCAATCAGGCCATAAGCCAAAAGCGCAATGCAAGCGATTCCGACGACGATGGCGACAATCTTATTACGCAAGCGCGAAGGAAGCATTCTGCCGGAGAGCCAAGGCGGCCAATGCAAATTCTCCTGCGTCAATAATTCGCCGAACCACCATGCCGCTGGACCGAGCGCAGGCATGGCATAACGGGGCAAGGCACCGGGGATTACGTTGACCAGCACGAATGGGACAACGACGCCGAGCAAAAGGGCAAAATGGCGGCGGCGTAATTCCGCTGACTCATCGAATTGAAGAAATGCGAGCGGCAACCACGGCAGGAAATAAACGAGACCGCGTGGAATGTTCATGATCCAGGAAGAAAATTGGAATCCGCTGCCGGAAACGCGGCCGGTATATTGTCGCGACCAGACGGACGCTACGCGCGCCGAATCTGACAGCAGAAAGGCAGGTAGCGCCCAGGCGGCAAACATTCCAAACATGACGACGAGCGCGATGAGATGGTCGCGGGTTGCGAGCAGCGCCAGCTTCCGATCATTCCAGAGCAACGCGACCACCGGCCCGTAAAAGAAGAGTAGATGTGGAAGCGGACCTTTCGCCAGCATGGCCAGCCCGAGGAAAATTGCGGGCAGCAACCACAGTTTTTTTCCTGTTTCTTCCGCGCGATAAGCTGCGATCCAAAAAATAAAGGCAAGCGCAGTTAACGAGACGTAGATGGCTTCGATTTCGATCAAACGACCTTTTTCAATATTCCCGGCGTTAACCAACCAGATCATCGCCGCCAGCAATGATCCCGTCGTTCCCAGGGCGCGGCGCCCGCGCGTGACGAAAGTGAGCGCGACCGCCAAAATCGCCAGAGCTGAGGGAAGACGCGCCGTCCATTCGCTGCGAACTCCGGTCAGCTTGAAGGAAGCGGCCACGATCCAGTTGACTAGCGGAGGTTTGCGAAAGTAGGGCTCGCTTCCAACCCGCGGCACAAGGTAATTGCCGGTTTGCAACATGGTAACAGCAGGCAAAATTCGCCGGCCTTCTTCCCCACGAATTTCGAGCGACCCAAGGCCGGGCAGGTAAATGGCCGCCCAAACCAAAAGTACGAGATGGGTCCGGCGGCGTTGCCACCATTTAGCGAGAAAAATCTTTCGCCAGGTCTGGCGTCCGGGTCTGGGTTGATGCATAGCTGCGATTTTCACGGCGGGAGAGGCGGTTGCCAACGGATTTTCACAATCACCTCGTCATCCCGAGCGAAGTTGAGGGACCCCGCTGTGTAAGCTTTAAGGTAACTTTACGGGATCCCTCGACTTACGCTCGGGATGACGGGCTTCGTGGACGGACTCCGCGCCAACCCCATCACCTTGACGAAAAGCCAGAGTAAATTAAATTAGCTGACTCTAGAGCGCGCGACGTTGGAGTGGGAGCTGGTGTCCCACTCTTTTTTGTCTGCCGGTCTCGAGCTGTTTTTATGAACGCTGAATTTATAGCAATGCTGGATTATCTCGAGCGTGAGCGCGGAATTAAGCGCGACATTTTGCTCGAAGCCGTCTCGAACGCATTGCTGTCCGCCTCTAAGAAAAGCGTGAGCGCTTCGCGGGAACTTCGCATCGATATTAACCCGAAAACCGGTGAGATTCGCGCCCTCGCTAATTTGATCGTGGCGGACAAGGTAACGAATCCGCAGGACGAAATTTCGGAAACAGCAGCCCGTCGAATCAAGCCAGACGCGAAAATGGGCGACGTCGTGGAAGTGGAAGTGACGCCCAAAAATTTCGGACGCATCGCCGCGCAGACGGCCAAGCAGGCGATGATGCAGCGCATTCGCCAGGTCGAGAAGGAAATGATTTACGAGGAGTTCAAGGACCGCGCCGGCGAAATCGTGAGCGGAACGGTGCGCCGTTTCGATCGCTCGGATGTGATTCTCGATCTGGGAAAATTCGAAGCGATTATGCCGCAACGGGAGCGCGTGGTGGTGGAAGATTACAATGTTGGAGACAGATTGCGCGCTTACGTGGTGGCGGTGGACAATGGAATTCGCGGGCCGGAAATTATCGTGTCTCGCAGTCATCCGAATTTTGTGCGGCGTTTGTTCGAACTCGAGGTGAGCGAAATTGCTGATGGCACAGTCGAGATCCGTGGGATTGCGCGGGAAGCGGGTTATCGAACAAAGATCGCGGTCTGGAGCGCCAACCAAAAAGTTGATCCGGTGGGAGCGTGCGTGGGGATGCGTGGATCGCGCGTGAAAAACATCGTGCGCGAGCTCAATAACGAGAAGGTGGACATCATTCGCTGGAGCTCGGACCCGAAGGAATTTGTGCTCGAGGCCTTGAAGCCGGCGAAGGTGAAAAATTTGACCTTCGATACGGAGAAAAAGAGTGTGACGATTGCGGTCGATGAAGATCAGCTTTCTCTCGCGATTGGGAAAAAGGGACAGAATGCGCGCTTGACTTCGCGATTGACCGGCTGGGAAATCAACATTCAAAAGGACACTTCAGCTACCACGGCGGTCGAACAAAAGGTGGCGCAAGCGGCGCAGGCTTTGTCGGCCGCATTACCGATTAGCGAAGAACAGGCGACGACGTTGGTGAAGTCGGGATTTACCAATCTCGAGGGATTGCGTGACGCCGACGTGCAGGATTTGGTAGATATTTTGGGGATCGACGAAGCGAAAGCTCGCGAAATCCACGAAGCGGTGAAGGAACCGGAACCCGCTCAGTAGTTATGGCTCTCCGCTGAGGAGCTCAGGGCCATGAGCAGAAATTTTGAGGAACAAGATGGCAACGAAAAGCACGACGAAATCGCCGGCGCGCAAAGCGGCAACGACTGCGCGCAGACCGGCAAAGACTGTTCCTCAGAAAGAGACGCCGCCTAAAGCTAAAGAATCCAAAACAAAGGCCGCCGAAAAACCGGAGCGTCTTATAGGGCCCGCAAAGGAGAAAGGTGCGCCCGCTCGGGTCACTGGGGAGGTGCCAGAGACAACCGAAGAGAAGCCTAAGTCTGTGAGCAAGATGGAATCGGTTTCGTTAATCGATAAACCCAAAGCGAAGTCCGCAGACGGCGTCCCAAAGGTCAGGACAACAATTTTGCCGCCGATTTCGAAACTGGTTGCGAAACCGGGGCTCACCGCCCCGCCGCCACCGCCGGTCGTCGAACCACCGGCTCCGGCTCCTGCTCCGGTTGCCGAAGGTGCGGCTGTTTCATCAACCGATGGACAAGCCTCGGAAGTTGTTCCGCCAGTCGAGGAAGAACCGAAAAACGTCATCACAATCAAGCCGCCGATCATTGCCAAAGAGCTGGCGACCCAGCTTGGGATGAAAAATTTTCAGCTGATCAAGGAGCTGATGGATGATTTCAACATTTTCGTAAACGCCAGCCAGACGATCGAGCCCGATGTGGCGACGAAGATTGCGGAGAAGCATGGATTCGTCTTGGAGAAAGAGCGGCGTGAAAAAGGAGGCGGCGTTCACAAGGAAGAAAAGGTTATTGTTGCTCCGCCACCTCCGGAGCCGGCGAAAGAGGAGGAACTCAAGCTCCGCGCGCCCATCATCACTTTCATGGGCCATGTCGATCACGGCAAAACGTCGCTGATGGATGCGATTCGAAAAACGCGGGTGGCCGCGGGCGAAGCGGGCGGGATTACGCAGCACATCGGCGCCTACCGCGTGGAACATAAAGGCCAACCGATTACTTTTCTCGACACTCCAGGTCATGCTGCATTCACCGCCATGCGCGCGCGAGGTGCATCGGTCACCGACGTTGTGGTGCTGGTGGTAGCAGCCGATGACGGGCTGATGCCGCAGACAATTGAAGCAATCAATCACGCCAAAGCGGCTCCGCACGTCAAAATCATGGTCGCGATAAACAAGATCGACCTGGCTTCGGCCAACATCGATCGAGTGAAGAAGCAACTTCAGGAGCGTGAGCTGACACCAGAAGATTGGGGTGGCGAAACCATTACGGTTCCGGTCTCGGCCACGCGCGGAACCAATATCGATCAGCTTCTCGAGATGATGACGTTGCAGGCTGAAGTGATGGAACTGAAGGCATCACCGACGGCAAAACCGCGCGGCACTGTGATTGAAGCGCAGGTAGAAGCGGGACGCGGACCGACCGCTACCGTTATTGTCCAAATGGGAACATTGCGGGTGGGCGACGCCTTCATTTGCGGCGATTACAGTGGCAAAGTGAAATCGTTGATCGATGATCGCGGCCAACCGGTGAAGGCTGCCGGGCCATCGATGCCGGTGAAGGTTCTTGGGTTCACCGGATTGCCCAACGCGGGCGACGAACTGCTGGTGATGGATTCCGAGCGCGAAGCCAAACAGTTGAGTGAAGAACGGCTGGAATCAAAGCGCGCCGGCAAATTGGCGACTCCGCAGCGCGCCACTCTCGAAACATTATTGGAAGCGGCCGACGGCAAAAAGATTTTGCGCATCGTCCTGAAAACCGACGTGCAAGGTTCACTGGAGGCACTGACCGGTGCTCTCAATCAAATCGAGAGCAAGAAAGTCGACCTCGAAATAATCCACGCTGGGGTCGGGCCGATTTCGGAAAACGACATTCTCCTGGCGAGCGCGTCCAACGCCGTTGTCGTCGGCTTCAACGTCAAAGTGGAAAACATGGCGGTAACCGCGGCCAAACACGAAGGCGTGCAGGTCAAACTTTACTCGATCATTTACGAGCTACTCGATCAGATCAAAGAAGCGATGGCGGGCTTGCTCGACCCGGAACATCGCGAATCGGTCATTGGCCACGCCGAGGTGAAACAGATATTCCAGTTGAGCAGAGGGATCGTGGCCGGATGTCTTGTCACCGACGGTCGCATCGCGCGAACGGCGCGAGCACGGGTCCTGCGACGTCGTCAGCCGGTCTATGATGGCGGGCTTGCCACCCTCCGCCGGTTCCAGGATGACGTAAAAGAGGTGCGCTCGGGACTCGAATGCGGAATTAAGCTGGGAGATTTTAGCGAATACCAAGTGGGCGACATCATCGAGTGTTACGTGCTCGAGCAGATCGCGCAGAAGTTGTAGTCGTCCCGGGCGAAGTCGAGGGATCCCATGGAAGTTAACTTAAAGGTATCGCAGCGGGATCCCTCCACTCCGGTCGGGATGACAGCGTTTCTATGAAACATCGATTATTGCGCGTAAACGAAATGCTCAAACGCGAGCTCAGTGGACTCATCGCGCGCGAGATGAATTTTGAACAAGGTCTCGTTAGCATTAATCAGGTGGACATCACCTCCGATCTGAAAAACGCACACGTTTTTGTCAGCGTCCTGGGCGCGACCGGCGCAAGCGTGATCAATCGGCTGGAAGCGCATCGCGCCGCCTTGCAATCCGCCTTGGCAAAACATGTGGTCTTGAAATACACCCCTCACCTTGTTTTCCATCTGGATGATTCGATCGAACGCGGCACACGTGTCATCGAAATAATGCAGGAGATCGATTCGGCCCGCGAAAACAAGGCGTGAACGAGCGCGACACCAAATTTGCTGAAATTGGTCGCGTCTTGCGCGAGCATAATAAATTCGCGGTGCTGAGTCATGTCCGCCCGGATGG
>Ga0209156_10001874_pt1 | contig 16848 bp, 12 predicted proteins | sample GraSoiAngelo_124_FD_185881 | JGI IMG/M metagenome (GOLD analysis project Ga0209156, IMG submission 185881) | Grasslands soil microbial communities from the Angelo Coastal Reserve, California, USA - 14_0927_05_20cm (SPAdes) (version 2) | ecosystem: Environmental > Terrestrial > Soil > Grasslands...
AGTGCACTTGGGCTGGGTCGTGGCAGCCTACGATTTGGGCGAAGCGCTCGCGAATCTCGTGCAGCCCTTCTGGATGCTGCCGATCCTGGGACTGTTTCACCTCCGCGCGCGCGACGTCATGGGCTATACCTTTGTCGTTTTTCTCGTGCTCGTCCCCGTGGTTCTGATGCTCGTGACCATCCTCGGGGCGACGCTGTCCTATCCGCTGTAGGGAAGCCCGCGCTCTCCAGAGCTACACCATCGGGCGAAAACGCCCGACGATTTCCTGTATCCGGCCGGTGATTTGCCCAAGCGAATAAACTTCCAACGCTTCTAACAATGCCGGAACGTAGATAGCGGTACACGATCTATCGATTTTTCTGAAGCTATCTGTTTGAATCGTCGCGTATGAAAAAGTATCCATTCCCTTTCGTAATAATCGCCCTGGCCACGATCACAACGGTCATGGCCGCGGGACCAGCGAAGTTTGATGGCGAATTCGTGGACAAGAAATTTCTGAATGGGCAAGGCGTGTTTGAGTTCAGCGTTCATCAGAGCGACAGCGCGCTCGAGATCGCATTCGATGCGGCTTATTCCGACGGCCACGGCGCCACCCCTGATGCGACTGGCGCAGGCAAAGTCAACGGAAACGCCGCTGAGTTTACCTGGAAGGATAGTCAGGGCAATACCGGGACGGGCACGATCAATTTCGCTGGCAACGATATTATCGTCTCGATGAAAACTGTGCACGTCGCCGATCCGCGCTGTCTCGCGTTTTATCGCGAGAAAATGAAGCTGAAGCGTGTCGGGAAGAAATAGCGGAAGTTAGGCTTCCAGCCTGACTTGGACGACAGCCTTCCAGGCTGTCGAGTTGGAGAGGCCAAGCTGGAAACTTGACTGCCGGGTCAGCCAGGATGGCTAACGTCCGGCTACACCATCGGGCGAAAACGCCCGACGATTTCCTGCAAGCGGCCGGTGATTTGACCGAGCGAACAAACTTCCACCGCTTCCAGTAACGCAGGAAAACAGTTTTCACCCCGTTCGACAACCGTGCTCAATTTATCCAGCGCGTGCTTCGATTTCTTCGCGTTTTTCTTTTTGAACTTCTTCAGGCGCTCGACTTGCAATTTTTGTTTCGTTCGGGGAGTGCGCGCCAACTCGATCTCAGGCATCTCATCCGCGCCGTTACGGTAGCGATTTAATCCGACAATCGGACGTGTCCCGTCATAAATTTGTTGCTCGTAACGGTGGGCGGCATTTTGGATCTGACTGCGCTGATAGCGATTCTCCACCGCCGCGAGCACGCCGCCGAGCGATTCGATCTCACGAAATTCATCGAGAATCGCTTTTTCCACCGCGCGCTCGACCGCTTTCATCCCGGGCGAGCCGCTCAACATGTTCATGGTGTGCTTAAAGATTCCGGATTCTTCGAGGAGGATGGCCTGTCCATGCGCGGCAAGACGAATCCATTCTTCACTCGGCGTGGTAAATGGTTCGTCGGCGCTGTTTGAATGACACGAGTTGGTGCCATTCATGTAAGCCAACATCAATTCCGCCGCGGTGCGGGTGAGGTTATTCTTGAACTCGGCCGCGATGAGCGAGCGTCCGCTCGTTTGCGTATGCAGCTTGAACATTTGCCCACGAGCGTTCGCCCCAAAGACGTCACGCATCCCGATCGCCCAAATTTTTCTCGAAACCCGCGAGAGCGCGATGTATTCGACGTCGAGCCCGCAATCGAGGAAGAAAGAAAGCCGCGGTGCAAACTGATCGACCGGCACGCCCCGCGCGCTGAGCATTTCGGCGTAAGCAAAACCGTTGGACAGCGTGTAGGCCGCTTGTTGCACCGGCGTCGACCCCGCCTCACCGATGTGATAACCGCTGATCGAAACCGGATACCAGCGCGGCATGTTCGCGGTTGTCCATTCGATCATATCGCAAAGAAAACGCAGCGACGCTTCCGTCGGAAAAATCGTTTCGTTCTGAGCCTGGACTTCCTTAAAAATATCGGCCTGAATGGTACCGCGCAGATTCGGCACCACCTTCGCACCGAAGCGGCGTTTCGCCGCCGCGATGTACATCGCCATGATGATCGGCGCCGGGCCGCTGATCGTCATCGATGCGGAAAAATTCGGTGCACCGAGCTCGAAGCCATCGTAGAGCCGTACCATGTCTTCCACCGTGTCGACCGCGACGCCACCCTCGCCAATCTTGCCGAAGACGCCGTCGGCATCGGAATCGATTCCGTAGAGGGTTGGGCCATCGAAGGCAGTGCTGAGTCGTTTCGAGCGCTGATGCGCGCTCAAGAAATGGAAACGCTTGTTCGTGTCCTCGGCCAGCATCAGGCCGGAAAACAAACGAGTCGGTTCCTCCTGTAGCGGCGGCCGTGTTGGCCGCTCCGGTTTTTTTGCGCGCGACACGCGCGCCGCTACAGCTTCGCCGTTTTTCTCGAAGCTCTCGATCTCGCGCAATGGCTCGAGATACATCTCGCGGTAGGCACCGTTGAGATATGGGAATTCACCCGGCAAACCATCGCCAAAAAGATAGCGCGCGATTTCCCCCGGCTCGTCGATCTCGGGCAAGGCCAGGCGCGGCAAAGGCAATCCGGTCGGCGCTTTTGCAATCGGGATTTCCGTTTTGACCTTGTTCCAGCGCTCGGTCACCGCCTGCGCGAATTTCTCATCACTTCGCGCCCGCTTGACCTGTTCAAGCACGAAACGCCCGTGCTTTTCGACTGCTTCAACGACTGCTCCAAGTTTGCTCATAGCTTTTCTTCCACACTCCTGTCATCCCGAGCGAAGTCGAGGGATCTGTAACCATAAAAATCAGAGATGTCTCGACTTCGCTCGACATGACAAAAAATTGCTTACGTGTTCTCCTACGTAATTAACTCGAACAATTCATCCACGCCAGGATCGCGATGGCGTTTCGCAACCGTGGCCACGATTTCCTGTTTGCGCTTGTTCTGCATCAATCGCTGCTCGATTTCGGATAATGCGGCTTTTGCCCGCTCCAAATCGGTTTTATTCACCACCACAATGTCTGCGACGTCGAGCATAACAATCTTTTGCAACTGCAAGCGCGCCCCGTAATCCGGATTCATTACTAGGACGGTTTGATCGACCAGTTTATTCCGAAAAGGCAGCGCCTCCTGGCCGGTCCCGACGGTTTCAATGATGACGTGGTCGAATCCGGAACGAGCCAGCAGCGCGAGACAGCTTTCGGTCGCGGGCGAAAGTCCTCCGGCCTGACCGCGGGTGGCCATGCTGCGCATGAACACGCGATCGTCCTGCGAATTGATCATGGTGGCGCGATCACCGAGCAAGGCGCCTTCGCCGATCACACTCGGGTCGTGAGATAAAATTGCGATACGCGTTTTCGGCTGGCACTGCAGAAAACGCAAAACCAATTCATCGATCAACGTCGTTTTGCCGGCGCCGCCTGGTCCTGTGAAGCCAATGACGTTCGATGTTCGATGTTTGGTCCGAGCCGGACTGACATCGTTTGATGGTCGATGTTTTCTTCCTCTCGAAGCCGCCTCTTCGAGGTCGGTCAATCTCCGCGCAAGGACGAGATCGGGTTCTGATTTTACGCGGCGCTTTTTCCTTTTGCCATAATGCTTCTTCACATAATTCGCCATCTCGGCGAGCGAAGTGCCGGCAAAGAAAATCTCGTCGACCCCTTTGCGTTTCATTTGCCGGGCGTCGTCGTGCGTGATCGTGCCGCCGCCCCCGCCGAATACCGCGATGTCGCTGGCGCCTTTCTTTTTCAACTGGCTAACCACATCCGCAAAAAAATCGATGTGCCCACCGTTGTAACTGGAGATCCCGATTGCGGCCACGTCCTCTTGAATAGCTGCGCGCACGATATCGCCGACATAACGATGAAATCCGAGGTAAACGACTTCGATTCCGTGGCGGATAAATTCGAGATTAATGGTATTAATCGCACTGTCGTGCCCGTCACAGATCGGAACCGCGGTAAGAATGCGAATCGGTGAAGCCATCCTAAAAGCAAAAAGTCTAACGGTAATCGTTTGACGGGCAATGGCATTCTAGCCTAGTAGCGGAACCTTACATGAATCCATCGCGTGGAAAATCACGGACTATCTCGGCAATTGCGATTGCGGGTCTAATCGCGGGAATTCTGGATATCACTTCCGCATTTGTCATCGCGGAGCTCAAAGGCATAGGATCAATTCGAATGCTACAGGGGATCGCCAGCGGATTGCTCGGTTCCCAATCATTCGAAGGAGGATTGGCGATGGCTGGATTGGGTCTCGCCATTCATTTCTTGATCGCGTTTGCGGCAGCAACGGTGTTTTACATGGGTAGTCGACAGATTAGTTTTCTAACCCAGCATGCCGTCGCGTCGGGATTGCTTTACGGAATTGCGATCTATGTCTTCATGTATTGGTTGGTCGCGCCGCTCGCGTTCGCTCAGGCGCGCCATTCCATTTCAAGAGACGTGACCGCCGTGATCGTTCACATGCTTTTGATTGGCCTGCCGATTGCGCTCGTGGTCCGTCATTTTTCGCAGGAACAATCATAAATGAAAGATCCTTTGGATTTTAGCGGGAAAGTGGCGCTGGTGACCGGCAGCTCGCGCGGGATCGGCGCCGAAACAATCAAAGCTTTTGGAGAGCGCAACGCGAAATGCGTGGTCAATTACGTTGCCGACCCGGAGGGCAAAAACAAAGCGGATGCCGAAAACGTCGCACAAATGCTGGCCGATCCGCTCCTCATCGAATGCGACATTAGTAATCCCGCGCAAATTGAATCCATGATGATGGAGATCGGCGACAAGCGCGGCGGTCTGGACGTTCTCGTCAATAACTCTGGTATCATTCGTGACCGCACCATCAAAAAAATGACGCTGGAGGAATTTGAAAGCGTTCTGCGTGTGAACCTGATCGGCACCTTCAATGTCACTCAAAAAGCCGGCGCTGTTTTGCACAACGGTGGACGCGTTATCAATCTCTCATCCGTTAGCGGGCAGATCGGATTGTTCGGACAGGCTAACTACTCTTCGAGCAAAGCTGCCATTATCGCGCTGACCAAGGTTTCGGCACGCGAGCTGGCCCGAAATCAAATCACCGTTAATGCCGTCGCACCGGGCTTCATCGATGTCGGAATGAGCAAGGGCATGCCGGACGAAGTCACGCAAAACTTCATCAAGCAAATACCGCTTGGACGACTCGGCGAGGCCAATGAGATAGTGAACGCCATTCTCTTCCTGGCTTCACCGATGGCCTCCTACGTCACAGGTCACGTTTTGAACGTGAACGGTGGTTATTACATGGGTTGACCTAAGCTTGGGAGAATTCGCCCAAGCCGAGGCTTGGAAGGGCGAGCTCTGCGAGCCCTGCGGCGGCGTCGCAGAGCTCCGCCATCCGTTAGCTAGCGCAGTTCGCGCTATCAACCCAAGTAAGCTGATTCTCTCGAATTACTCCTCGCCGTCGAAGTAATCGAGTGGGTTCGATCGAAGGATCGCGCGTTCGGGGCAGCGAACGAGCCACTTCTTACTATCCGGGAAATAAGCGGACTCTCCGATAGGATTGTCAGCTACTACGTACATCACCAGATCTTGATCGCCCTCATTAATTAGCTGATGCGGCTCGTTCGGACCGAAGATAAAGGCATCACCCGGTTCAATCGATGTCTTCCCATCCTGATGGCGCGCAATTCCGTGACCGGAGATGATGTGATAGAACTCCCACTGCGCGCTGTGGGTGTGATAGGGATAAGCCGCTTTCCCCGGTGGAATCCGGCAAATCTCCACATCGAACGGATGACGTTCCATTAAATCGGTCGAGAATGGTTTTCGACCGAGCGCCTCAGAAACCTGTTTGCCCGCGCCGGCGAATTTGCCCTTCGGTGAGGACCAGACCAGCTCTTCGATGTTGTTGGTATTTACTTTGCGCATCGTTCTAACTCAAGGAATCCTGAATCGGTATAATTTCCAATCCCAAACTGCAACTGATGATCAGCTATTAGCCATCCTTTTATTAATGCCGATTTTGCGCCTCGCTGGATGGAACATAGACTTCCAAGTCTGTGCGGCAAACAAGCTTCCAGCCTGGTGTCTTCAGCAGGCTAAAGCCCGCTGGGCGCACAGGCAATAGATGCCCATGTTCCGCCTCGCGCCAGCTGAGAAATGTGCAACACTGGGTCGAGCTCGATACTCGAGCTTTCTCATGTCGCATCTATAGCAATGGTAGTTGAGCGACTTCCTGTTCTATTTCAGCGAAGCGAACGCCGATACCGATCAAGCGAATCTTCTTCCCGGTCCGAGTAAAGGCTTCTTCGAGTAGTTGGCGATAGCTGCCGAGGTTGGGAACGAGCCCGGCTCGTTCGATGGTGGTTCGGGTGAAATCAGAGAACTTCAATTTCAGAAAAATCTTGGTGATCCGTCTGGTCGGCTCTTTTTGGGCCAGTTCCGCTGCCAGTTCCTCAAATAGCTCAGCCACTTTTTCTTCACATTGCTCGAGAGTTGTTAGGTCGCTGCCAAAGGTCTCTTCAGTGCTTAATGATTTCCTTTCTCGATTTGGTTCGACCGGCCGTTCATCGATGCCGCGGCAAAGATCGTAGAGTTCGCTGCCGAACTTCCCAAAAAGCTCATGCAGCTCCGCTCGGGATAACCGTTGCATCTCGCCGCACGTGGTTACGCCGGCGAGCGCCAGTTTTTCTTCTGCAACCGTGCCAATCCCCCAAAGTTTTCGCACCGGCAACGGCTCCATGAACTCCGGAACCTTCTCGGGTTTTACTTCGTACTGCCCGTTGGGCTTGTTGATTTCGCTGGCGATTTTCGCCACCAGCTTGTTTGGCCCAATCCCGGCGGAAGCAGTTAACTTTGTTTCCTTAAAAATGAGATCACGAATTTCGCGGGCCAGTGGACCCGGTGGGCGTCGATTATCGGTAACATCCAGATAAGCTTCGTCGAGCGAGAGTGTTTCTACCAGGGGCGTAAAGCGATGCATTATTTCCCGGACGACTCCTGCTTCTTTCCGATAAACATCGAAGCGCGTTGGTAACACGATCAGGTTCGGACAACGTTGCAGCGCCATGAAGGTGGGCATGGCCGAGCGAACACCGAAAGCGCGCGCTTCATAGTTACAAGTAGTTAGAACGCCGCGGCGATCGCGCGCGCCCCCTACCCCAACCGGTTTGCCTCGCAGCGATGGCCGGTCGCGCACTTCGATCGCGGCATAGAAACAATCCATATCGAGATGAATAATCGCGCGCGGCTGTGATGAACCCGCCATAAACAGAATTTCGCGCGAAATAGCGCTATGCTCAAAGGCCTATAGCGCCGGTCCTTTCACCGCGCGCGGACAAGCCTAATCGAGGGCAGACTTAGCTGGCGATTGCGCCGCCCGGTTCGGCAATCCCCTCCGGGAAGTCCGCAGGAAAAACGAGCTTGCGTTGCAGCTCGCGTCGGAGCAGCAAGAGATTGCAGCAGGCCTGGAAGATAATCGAGCCAACTGAGAGATACCAGACGTGCCTGATTTGAAATCCAGGCCGGAGCGAAAGCAATGTCGCAGGCAAGGCAAAGAGAACTAACCGCGTCATCGAGCTAATTAGCGGTGGCAAGGTGTTGCCAATTCCTTGAAAGACGCTTGACGTAGTAAAAGCAATCCCGGCAGCAATAAAATTCACCGATATGATCTTTAGGTAATCGCCGCCAAAAGCGATGACGGCTGGGTCCTTTGAAAACGCGCGGATCATGGCAGTTGAGGAAAACCACACGACAATTGTAAGGAACAGCATTATTCCCGAACCGATGCCAATAGCGGAATAGATCGAACGACGAACGCGATCACCGCGCCGTCCGCCAAAATTTTGACCAACTACCGGAGCAACGGCAAAGCTCAGAGCGACTATTGGCAGAAATAATGCCTGCATGACGCGAGCACCTACGCCGAATCCGGCCTGGGCTGCTGCGCCGAAGCTGCGAATTATGCAATAGACGATGATGATATAGACCGACATCAGAATGAACTCCGCGCCAGCCGGCAATCCAATGCGAAGTAAGCTATTCCAAATTCTGGTTTGCGGGCGGAACTGCGCGACACGGAACCGGAGGTAATGATACCTTCGCTCGAAATAGAGTATCATTAAAACATCGGCCACGAGGATTGATATGAACGTTGCCAGGGCAGCTCCGGTAACGCCGAGCCTGGGCCAGGGTCCAATGCCAAAGATCAGCAACGGCGCCAGGATCATATTGAGGACGACACTGAGAACCTGGAAGCCGACGGTCGGCTTAATGATGCCCGTCGCGCGCAAAGCCGATCCCAAAGCTACCAATGGGAACTGAAGGAGCAGACCCGGAATAAACCAGAGAAGATAACTCTTGGCCAATGACGCGGTCGCAGCATCCGCGCTTAACGATTCACAATAAAAATCGCGCAAAAGAAAACTAAAGATTCCCAACCCTGCCGCCACCATCAATGACATGAGGAAGGATTGGTTGAAGGCGAGCTCGGCTTGAGGTTGATCTTTTCGTCCGGCCGCTTGCGAGATGAGCGTCGTTGTGCCGACACCGAGCATTTGCGTTAGCGCCAGCACTATCATCGTGAAATTGCCGGCCACGCCGACCGCGGCTATGGCCTCCCTGCCGAGACGTCCCACCCAATAGAGGTCAGCCAGCAAATAGAGAGTCTGCACCAGCATGCTGATGGCGAGGAAGGCCGTCATTTGTAGCAGGTGTTTGGTGACGGAACCCTGCGTCAGATCTTTCATATTCGCGGCGGTATTCCAGCTCTGTTACAATGCATTCATGAGCGTGCAAGTTTATGGATGCAACCACCTCGCGATCGAAGTGGATAATGTAGAAGCGGCGGTAAAATTTTATAAAGACGTCTTTAATCTGGAAAAGATGGATGGTGGCGAAGGCGACGCTTTTTTAAAATTGGGTGAGCACCAGTTTCTCGCCATTTTCGAAGTGGAAGAAATCAAGCCGGACCGGGTCCGTCATTTCGGACTGATCGTGCGCGATGAAAAACAGCTGAATGAGGTGCGCAGGAAAGTGAAAGAGAAGTATGATTTGAAACTGGAGCCGCCTTTTCGCTGCGATTTTCGCGATCCCTGGGGCAACCGCATCCAGGTGGTCGACCTGCACGATGAGTCGCTGATCTGGCTTTTGCCTTATGCGGAAGTGCAAAAAGTTGGAATCAAGTTTTAACCATTGTTCTTGCGTTCGAGACGAAAATCGCCAATAGTGACGCTTCTGGAGCCAGGCTCGATTGTTTCGTCACACTAAGTTCTGATTTGAAACCTCGGGGCCTCCAGGATGGCTTGGCAGCTTAACTTACCCGACCTATGAACTTCCTCGAAACAACAATCGCCCCGAAAGCCCGGGGACCAATTATCAAACGGCTATTAATCAGGTGCCCTTCCACGGCAAAACTCACCCCCAGCGGGCAGACAATCAGGGAAGACTTGTGGGCCAAAGCCAAAATTAAAAACAACAAATTGAATTGCCCGCATTGCGGCCAATCTCATACCTGGTCAAAGAAAGACGTCGTTCTCGCTCGGTAGCGAAAGCATCTGATTTTTTGCGGACAGAAGCCTTCCGTAATCGCGGACTGGAGGACCAACTGGCCGGAGGAGATACTGCAGAGCCTTTCGAGGCAAAAATTCGCTAAGGAACAGGTCTGGAGACCTGTGCGGCGCACAGGCTTTCAAACCTGGTTCCGTTCCGGCGGCGCTGCCGGTCACGCGATTTTCAACAGAGCTACTTGAAGCCTATGTTCCACATTCGAGGAAAGTGGATTACGCTTAGGCGCATTTATTCCGCCTAATTCTTTATTAATTAACGACTATTAGTAGAAACCCTGCGGCCATGAGCACAGGTCGTAATGTAGAGATGGCCGCAAAAAGCGGAAGGATTTGCTTAATCCCGTCCCCAAATCATGGCGACGGAAGTAGTAAGGCTTCCACCCATGTTAAAGGTAAGGAAACGCTTCACCCCCGCAATCTGCCGCGCGTTAGCTTGTTCGGTTAACTGCTGATAGGCCTCGTGGACCTGGCGCACGCCAGTTGCTCCAACCGGATGGCCATCGCCAATCAAACCGCCGCCCGCATTGACCGGAATCTCCCAGCCGACCTTACCTTTGATGTGTTCGCCTCGGACCTGCGGGAGCGCAGTCGCTCCGCTTTTCGCCAGCTCGGCACCTTTCCCCTTTTCCGCCAGGCCAAGAATCTCGTAAGCGACGATTTCAGTAATCGAGAAACAATCGTGCACTTCCGCGCCCTGAATGTCGCGCGGCTTGAGCTTCGCCATCGTGAAAGCATTCTCGGCGGCTTTACGTGCAGTCGAAAATGTCGGGGCATCTTTCTTCTCCAACGCGAGATAATCGGTGGTGTGACCAAAACCGAGCAGACGCGGCAATGTTGATTTATCACGACCGATTCGATCCAGATATTTGCCCGAAACCAACACGAGCGATGCAGCGCCATCAGTGATCTGCGAGCAATCCGAGACTTTCAAGGGCGGCGCGACACTCGGGTTTTTGTCGGAGACCTGCGACGCACAATCATAGGTGAGATCGGCCCCTCGCATTTGCGCCAGTGGGTTCAAGCGCGCATGCGCATAATTTTTATAAGCGACCCAGGCCAGATCCTTTTCGGAAGCGCCATACTTTTCGATGTAAATCTGCGCGATGCGGCCGAACAACTTCGGAAACATGAAATCGCCATACTCCGGTTTCTCGATGTGATAATCCGCGGCTGCCCCGAGGACATCGGAACCGTCGAGCGATGACATTGTCTTTTGTTGCTCGGCGCCGACCACCAAAACGGCGTCGTGGAGTCCGCCCATGATCCATTGGGCGCCGAGAAGAACCGACAGCGCGCCAGACGCGCATGCCGCTTCGGTATGGATCGTCGGGAGACCGTGTAATTTCGAATCGATTTCTGGAATAAACGCGCCGAGGTGCAATTGCTTGGTGAATTGTCCGGCGTTGAAATTACCGACAGCAGCGGCTTGGATTTCCGCAGGATCCGCCTTCGCATCATCGAGCGCTTTTTTTCCGGCTTCGGTGATGAGGTGCCGGATTGTCTTACCTTCTTTTTTTAGATTGCGCTTAAAATCAGTGCGCCCACCGCCAAGAATATAAACAGGTTCCATATGAAGTTCAGAGTTGAAATTTTAATCCTCTCGCCTTTCGCCCGGTTCCCTTTTTGAAGGCAGAGAGACGAGCGAGAAGTCGCTTCCTTAATCTAGCTAATCTTCCGGCGCTGTCATCCCGGGCGGAGCAGGCTGGCAGCCTGCGCTCCCCGGAAATCTATCGCGACACGGCACGCAAGGATTCGGATTTGCTGACTACATTCAGCCCCCAAAAGCACTGACTCCGGTGATGTCGCGACCAATTGCCAACGTGTGAATATCATGGGTGCCTTCGTAGGTCGAAACAGCCTCAAGGTTCATCATGTGCCGGACCGCAGAATACCGATCGGTAATGCCTACGGCGCCGAGTAGGTCACGGGCTTTGCGTGCACATTCCACCGCCATCCAGACGTTGTTGCGCTTCGCCAGCGAGATCTGTTCGGGGCGGACTGGGCCCGCCTCCATCATCCGGGTCAGACGCAGGGCCAGCAGTTGCGCCTTGGTAATTTCCTGCACCATCCACACCAGTTTTTCCTGCACTAACTGGAACCCGGCAATCGGACGACCAAATTGCTCACGCGATTTGGCGTAGGCCAGCGCGGTTTCGTAGCAATCGATCGCCGCGCCAATCACCCCCCAGGCAACCCCTACTCGCGCCTGCGAAAGACACGACAGCGGCGCTTTCAATCCGGACGCCTTGGGCAAGCGATTCTCCACCGGTATCCGACAGTTTTCGAACCAACATTCAGACGTGCGTGACATGCGCAGACTGAACTTTCCCTCAATGTCCTGCGCGCGAAATCCAGGCGCGACTTTCTCCACGACGAATCCACCAATACGACCGTCGTCGTCTTTTGCCCACACCACTTTCACATCCGCGATGGAGGCATTGCCGATCCAACACTTGCTGCCGTTCAAAATGTAATGATCGCCCTCGCGTCTGGCGCGCGTTTCCATGCCGCCAGGATCAGAACCGTGTCCATGTTCCGTTAGCGCGAAACAACCGACCCGCGTGCCCGACACCAGCCCCGGAAGCCAGCGCTCCTGCTGTTCCGGCGTGCCGAAGGAATGAATCGCGTAAATAACAAGTGAGCCTTGCACCGATGCCAGCGAGCGCAGGCCGGAATCGGCCCGTTCCAGCTCTTGCATAATCAGCCCGTACGCGGTGTAGCTTAACCCGGCACAACCATGCTCTTTCAATTGCGGAGCATAGAAACCTAATGCACCCATCCGTGGTGTGAGATGCTCCGGAAACTTGGCGGCGCGATGGCAGGGCACGACCTCTTGCATCACCTCCTCCTGGACAAATCGCCGTGCCCGATCCCGCGCCGCGCGCTCTTCATCCGTGAGAAGCTCTTCAATGGCGTAGTAATCCAGAGAGGGTGTAGTCATGTCAGGCAATTCGGAAAATCGACAATATATGCGCGTGATTTTCGATCAATAACATCGACTCGCCGAGCGATCCGTTCGGGTAGCGCACGCATCCGCGGCTGCCCAAAAGGTTCTCAACATAAGATAACGAAGAAAACAAAGGGCCTTCCTGTCACCTCTACAGCCTTCGTTTCCTTGGTTTCCTTCTGTTCATCACATCCCTCCCATCGGCGTCATCAGCGGTTGGAAACTTCTGTTTCGATGTGGGCGATTCGGCGAGTTTCTGCAAGGGCGGATCGCGGTTATTATTTTATCGACAGTCGATTTGAATTTTTTACGCGTTAAACGAGACTTGTCTATAGAACACTGGTTTAATTATTGTCCATATGAAAACCCCGGGCGATTGTGGAGTAGCAATCGCCAGCCTTGAGTTGAAGCCGCTGCGTCTAGAAGACGCTGTCGAAAGGCGGCTGCGTATGGGCGGCGAAAAGAGGGCCCTAAGTTTGAGGCGACTTCTGCGAGAGTGCGTTGCTAATCTCAACCGCCGTCTGCTTTGATTCGCTGTTGGTATGAGCGCGATCGATACGGCGAAAGAAATCGCAAGAATCGCGTCCACCGCCAGCCTTGGCAAAGACGTAATCGAACTTCTTGAGAAGAAGGTCGGATTGCTTGCGGAGCAAATTACGACGCTGGAAACGGAGAATACGAAGCTTAAGCAAAAGGTGGCAAACCTTGATCAGCAGTTTTCCGGCGCGCGCCCAAAGAGCGAGTTGCATCCAGACGCCATTAGATTCCTGAAATTGTTGTTTGAGCACGATAAGGGTTTGACCATCTCGCAAATAGCTGGCTCGCTTGGCATCTCTAAGGGAATGGCAGAATATCATCACGATGTTTTGCGGGACGCTGAATTGGTTGGTCTGTCGGTCAGAATGCCTAAGGGGACCGCGCTGAAAGCTTTCCTAGAAGCAAAAGGCCGTGCATATCTTGTGGAGCACGGCCACGTTTGAATCATCATGGTCAAAACTACCAACACCGAATATCGAGCGGCTTCACCAAACTCCCTACTTGACGGCAGACAGTGTGTCAGAAAGGCCGCCAACTTGTCCATATAGAAATTATGAAGCTTCGCTTACACGGAAGCTTCGGAGGTCAGACAGTCAGATTGCGAGACGTTATCAGTTAACGTTGTTGTTTAATGGCCCCAGACTTTCGCGGCCAAAATCTGATAACAGATAACTGATAACCAATAACGGATAACCAGCGCATCGCGCCTATTTCGGTGCCGGCGACTCGACCAGCTTTTGGAAGCGCGGATCATTCCGGAGCGGATCGAACATTGGATCGAGCCGGAGGAGCGCAGGAGTAAGCGGCAGGTTTGAAGCCAGCGGGCTACTGGACGGTATCGAGAGTAGTTTCTGTAAAGCAGCGATGGCGCGGTCGGGCTCTCCTAGCTGCGCCGCCACCCGGGCGAGAACCTCGATCGGACCGGGACCATCTAACGCGTCTTTCTCGATCGGCACCGCGGCCACCTCTCGCTCGATAAGTTTGAACGCGGCGGCTTTGTCACCGAGGCCCATATTGGCCAGCGCGAGATCGCTAAGCAGCTGATAATTTTCCGGCTGTTCTTTGAGGAACGATTCCAGTTCGCGGCGCGCCTGTCGCCAACTTTCCTGGGCGGCGGAATGGTCGCCGGCGACTTCTTCCGCCCAGCCTAACCAAAAGCGCAATTCGCCATTAATGTAACCCAATGCTGGATTAGGCTTAATAAGTATCTCTTTCAGCCGAGGGATGATTTGTGCAGGGCGGCGCTCCAGGATTGCTTGGTAAACTTGTGTTTCCAAAGCGAGGTTGTCGTCTGCGTTTGGACGCAGCGGAGCGAGGAGCGCCGAGGCCCGCGGCAGGTCGCCCTCGGCCTGAGCGATACCCGCTTTGAACGTAAGCGTATCGACATCGTCCGGTGTAATATCGAGAACCTGATCAAGCTTCCGCAGCGCTTCTGGAAAACGACGAAGGGCATTATAGGAACCAGCGTGCGTGCTGAGCAGGGAAACGTTGTGCGGGTCAAGCCGCTCGGCTTCGTTGAAGTACGACTCGCTCCGGTCCCATTGGCCGCGCCTCCGTGTGACATAGGCCAGTGATTCAGGAATCTTGCTGCTATTCGGCAGGAACTGACGCGCCCGCTCAAAGTAATGCACCGCCGTGTCGTAATCCTTTAGGCAGGTGTAGTGGTAATATCCCTTGGCCAATATGGCCTCGCCGAGATTGGGCTGAAGGGCAAGCGCGGTTTCGGCCGCCTGCCGAGCCTCTTCACGGAGAGCGACCGTTGGTTGAAGATAGCGTGAGATGTAACCGCGCGCGTTAATATATGACAGCAGCGCCCAACTGAGAGCGAAGTTGGGGTCCAATCTCACCGCTTCTCTAAGATATTTCTGTGCGCCAAGGAGGTTGGCGGGTGTGGGTAACGTTCTCAGACTATAAGCCAGCCCACGCAGGTAGGCATCGTAAGCCTCAGGATTGTCCGTCGGTTTGGAGGCGATGACTTGCTCTTCCTGACCGGTAAGTTTCGCCCGTAACTGATCGGCGATGGCTTTGGCCACTTCACTCTCGACGGAAAAGATGTCGGTCAGTCTGCGATCAAAGGTCTCGGCCCACAGTTGTGAATCATTCGCCGCTCTGATCAATTGCACATTGACGCGCACCTGATCATTTGTTTTCTGGACGCTACCTTCCAGGAGATTGGCGACGCCGAGTTGGTTCGCAATCTCAGAGAGATTTTGAGATGTGTTCTTATAACGCTGCGTTGATGTGCGCGAGATAACTTTGAGATCCCCAATCTTGGAAAGGCGAGTAAGAATCTCATCCTGGACGCCGTCAGTGAAATAAGCGTTCGATTTGTCTTCACTGCGATTCTCAAAAGGCAGAACGGCGATGGATTTTTCATTTGGCAATGGCGCCGGAGCGACGAAGAAAAAAGAGTAGGCAAACGCCGCGGCTGCCAGGATCGCCGCCGCCAAGGTGAGTAACACGTCCCGCTTGTGACGTTTGATTTTGCTGACGATAGATTCAGCACGCGCTTTGGTCTGCGGCGAGCCTTCCGCTTCCAGTTCCTCCTTGAGATTGCGGAGGTCGGCGAGCATCTCTTTGATCGTCGGGTAACGCTCATCCCTGTTTTTGCGCAAAGCCTTTTGCAGAATGGATTCGAGTTTGAGCGGAACCTCTGGCAGTACGCGGGATAAAGGTGCTGGCTCCGTCGTAAGGATGGAGGCGATGCAGTCACTCGGCGTCTCGCCTGAGAAGGGCGGAATTCCTCGGATCATCTCGTAGATGACTACGCCTAGGCTCCATAGGTCCGAGCGGGCGTCCGCCGTCTGCCCGCGTGCCTGTTCCGGGGACATGTAGTGGCCCGTACCCAGGACTAATCCCGGTCGCGTTTGCAGCCGCGCCATTGTCGCGGGGTCGCCTAAGTCTGACTCTAGCCATAGCTCCGTTAGTTTGGCAATCCCAAAGTCGAGCACCTTCACGTATCCATCCGGTCGCAGCATGATGTTCTCGGGTTTGATGTCGCGGTGCACGACGCCGGTCTCGTGCGCGGCAGCCAGTGCCGAGGCCACTTGCACGGCAATCTCCAGCGCACTGTGCAGACTCATCCGCCCACGCGCGAGCGACGCCCGCAGCGTCATGCCTTCGATGAACTCCGTCGCGATGAATTGCCGTTTTCCCTCCGCGCCGATCTCGTAAACCGTCAGAATGTTCGGATGATTTAAGGCCGACGCACTCCGCGCCTCGGTTTTGAACCGAGTCAGCTGTATCTCGTCTGCTGTCAAACGATCTGGGAGAAACTTGAGCGCGACTTTACGCCCGAGTCGCTCGTCCCGTGCAAGATAAACCTCGCCCATTCCGCCGACGCCGATGAGCGACTCGATCCGGTAATGACCAATTAATTCTCCGACCAACGCGCCTGCCCTGTCGTTAGTCAGAAGCTCGGGAGCGACTTCGAAGGCCGGTGATTCGATAAAATTCTCCGCACGCTCGTGAGAGGTGAGCAAGGAGTCCACCTCCTGGCGCAATCCCTCGTCACCCTGGCAAGCCTCATGAAGAAATGCGGCCCGCTCCCCTGGCGCACGTTCGACGGCTGACTGGAAAAGATCGTTGACCTGTTTCCAGCGCTCAGCCTTCATCAGGTTTCTTCCTCGCTCAGCGCCCGGTAAAGCCAGGCCTTGGCCATGGTCCACTCGCGCTCTACCGTTCGTTGAGAGAGTTTGAGGAATTCAGCCGTCTCTTCGACCGTCAAACCGCCGAAGTATCGCAGTTCAACAATCTGGCCTTTACGCGGGTCCTGTGCCGCCAACTTTTCCAGCGCTTCGTCAAGCGCGAGCAATTCCTCCGACC
>Ga0209156_10001875_pt1 | contig 16841 bp, 12 predicted proteins | sample GraSoiAngelo_124_FD_185881 | JGI IMG/M metagenome (GOLD analysis project Ga0209156, IMG submission 185881) | Grasslands soil microbial communities from the Angelo Coastal Reserve, California, USA - 14_0927_05_20cm (SPAdes) (version 2) | ecosystem: Environmental > Terrestrial > Soil > Grasslands...
GCGCAGCGACATGACGAGGGTCTCGCGCAGCGGGTCGATCGCCGGGTTCGTCACCTGCGCGAAGCGCTGGCGGACATACGCGTACAGGCTCTGCGGAATGCGCGACAGCGGGGGGATCGGCGTGTCGTCCCCCATGCTCCACACCGTGTCCTGGCCCGCCGTCGCCATGGGCTCGGCGACGTAGCGCAGGTCCTCGAAGCTCCAGCCGAAGGCGAGCTGGCGCGTCACGAGCTCAGGCCCCTCGTACCGCGGCGGGGTGGACCCGGCGGCCGGGCGGAGCGGGCGGACGGAGCGGGCGGCCCAGCGCGCGTACGGACGGCGACGCGCCACCTCCCGCTTGGCGTCCGCGTTGTGGAAGATCGTCTGGCGCCGCGTGTCCACCACGATGAGCTCACCAGGGCCCAGGCTCCCGCTTTCGACCACGTCCCGCGGGTCCAAGTCCACGAGCCCCACCTCGGACCCGGCAACGAGCAGGCCGTCGCGCGTGACCTTGTAGCGGCAGGGCCGCAGGCCGTTGCGGTCCAGCGCGGCGCCAGCGATGACGCCGTCCGTGAACGCCAGCGCCGCGGGGCCGTCCCACGGCTCGACCAGGCACTCGTGGAACTCGTAGAACCCGCGCAGCGCGCGCCCCATCTCGGGGGCGCCCTCGTGGGCCTCCGGCACGAGCATCATCAAGGCATGCACCGGGTCGCGGCCGGAGCGGACCAATAGCTCGAGCGCATTGTCCAGGCTGGTGGAATCGCTCCCCTCCGCCCAGATGACGGGCTTCAGGCGATCGATGCACTCGTCCCAGAGCGGTGACGCGAGGGCGGGCTCGCGCGCCGTCATCGCGTTGCGGTTGCCCCAGAGCGTGTTGATCTCGCCGTTGTGCCCGAGCAACCGGAACGGCTGCGCCAGGGCCCAGCTCGAGCTGGTGTTGGTCGAGTACCGCTGGTGGAAAACGGCGATTGCCGACTCAAAGTCGGACGAGACGAGATCCGGGAAGAAGGCGGGGAGCTGCGTGCCGGTGAGGAGGGCCTTGTACACGACCGTCCGACACGAGAGCGAACACGCGAAAAACCCCGCGAGCTCGGGTCCCGCCGCGGCGATCCGCTGCTCGATGATGCGGCGGGCGAGATAGAGCGACCGCTCCCAGGCCGACGCGTCCAGGTGCCGGCCGCCCGCGGGCGCGCCGATCAGGGCCTGCCGGATGGCGGGGCAAGTGGCCCGGGCCGTGAGCCCGAGCACCGCGGGTTCCACGGGGACGTCGCGCCACGCGAGCACCGGCAGCCCCGCGTCGCGCAGCACGTCTTCGATGATGGCGGTGACGCGCTCGTGCGCCGCCGGCTCCGGTGGCAGGAAGAACATGCCCACCGCGAACGGCTGCTCGGGCGCGAGCGCGAGGCCGAGCCGCGCCGCCTCGCGATGGAGGAAGGCGCGGGGGATTTGCACCAGCAGGCCGGCCCCGTCGCCCGAATGGTCGGTGGCGGCGGCGCCGCGGTGCGCCACGCGGGCGAGCGCTTGGAGCGCCAGGGCGACGATGCCGCTGGAGCGCTCGCCGGAGGCGCGCGCCACGCACCCGACCCCGCAGGCGTCGTGCTCGCGCCAGGGGTCGCGGTCCGGCGCGCGGCGGTTGGCCCAGCGCGATCCCTCACGTTCGCGCATCACGGCTCCATGGATCGAGACACAAAAAAAGAAGGCCCGCTCTCGTCAGGGAGCGGGCCGGGGCATTGCTCGTGATCTCGCACTCTAAGCCGCCCGGTCGCTCCCAGTCACGGGACAGGCCGGAGTCAGGATCAGATTCGCGTTCGACGTGCGGACGGTCACGGGCACCTACCTGATCGTACTAACCAGTTCGTATTAATATGCGGCTTACAGAATAAATATACGTTGCCGCCCTGCTGGTCAAGGGGTCACCGGGCGAACAGGCGCTGGATCTCCCCGAACGGGATCACCAGGTCGGCCAGCGCGTCGTAGGTGCCGCGCTCGCGCAACTCCGAGGTGATGCGGCGGATGAGCCCCAGGGTGGCTTGGACGATGCGCGGTCCGAGGCTGGCACGGCGCACGCCGAGGGATTCGAGCTGGCCGAGCGGTGGGGCGGGGGGGCCGGCGATGATGTTCAGGGGACCGGCGATCTCGCGGGCCAGCCGCTCGATGGTGTCGGCGTCGCTCACGTGGGGGACGAACAGGCAGTCCGCCCCCGCGGCGCGGTAGGCGTTGGCGCGGCGCACGGCGGCGGTGAACCGCTCCGCCGGCGACCAGTGTTTCACTTCGAACGCATCGGTCCGGGCGTTGACGACCAGCGGCACGCGCGCCGCCGCCCCCGCCTCGCGCACCGCCCGCACCCGTTCCACCTGGAGCGTGAGGTCGAGCAGCGACCCCTCGTCCGTCGCGTCTTCCAGATTCAACCCGATCGCGCCCGCCGCGATCACGCCGCGCGCCGTCTCCGCCGCGGCTTCCGCCGTCGCGCCGTACCCGGCCTCGACGTCCGCGGTCACCGGGACCCGCACTCCCTGCGCGATCCGCCGCACGACCGCGAGCATCTCGCCGCGACTGATGCGCTCGCCGTCGGCGTACCCCAGCGCCCAGGCGACGCCGGCGCTCGAGGTGGCGATCGCGGGGAACCCGCCCTCCTCGATCAGCCGGGCGCTGACGGCATCCCACGCGTTGGGGAGGACGAGCATGCGAGGTCCGGTGTGCAGGGCTCGGAAGCGCTCTGCCTGCTGCGACTGCGTCGGAGTACCCATCGACGGACCTCCTTCATGAACGAAGCGGCTGGCTCACAACGAAGCGGTCCTGCGTCGATTCGATGCAGACCGACATGTGAGACCGCTCACGCACCGTGCTCGGCTTTCGCCCCGTGTGCGAGCCCGAGCCCGGCACATCGCTTGCCCCGATGCGCAGCGCGGTTTCGGCTTTGGCGTTCATCAACATGCTCGGAGGAAATATGAAGATCGTGAAGCTCTTGGCGCTGTTGCCCGTGATCGGGCTTGCCGCTTGCTCCAACAGTACGATGGGATCGCTGAGCTTTGCGCTCACGTCCAGCAACGCCGCGGCTCCGCACCCCGCGGCGGCGTTCTCCGCATCGGTGGTCGGGTCGAGCGTGGTGGCTGCCGGGGACAGCACGGTGATCGCCGTCGGCAGCGATACGGTGATCGTGCGCTCCGCCCAGCTCGTGCTCAGGCAGGTCGAGCTCAAGCGCGCCGACGTCCCGACGTGCGACGCGGTCGCGGGGAACGGCGACTGTGAGGAATTCGAGACCGCGGCGACGCTCGTGTCGCTGCCCCTCGGCGGCACGGCGATGGCGGCGCAGGTCACGGTGAGCGCGCCGCCGGGCCTGTACGACCAGCTCGAGTTCCAGATCCACAAGCCCGGCTCGAGCGATGACGCGGCGTTCATTGCGGCGCATCCCGATTTCGCGACGATCTCCATCCGCGTAACGGGGACGTACAGCCAGGCCGGCAGCCGCAGCGACTTCACGTTCGTGTCGGATGTGGACCACAGCCAGGAGTCGACTCTGGTGCCGGCGGTCAGCGTGCAGGAGGGCGGCACGTTGAACGTGACGTTGCGCGTCGACATTTCGACGTGGTTCCTGAACGGCGCGAAGACCGCGCTCGTCAGCCCTGCCACCGCCAACAAGGGCCAGCCGAACGAGAGTGTGGTGGCGAGCAACATCCAGAACTCGTTCAAGGCATTCGAAGACGACAACCACGACGGTCTCGAGGACCACTAGACCTCGCACGACGGCCACCGGCGGCTAAGTTTGTGTCACCCAAACTTACCGCTCGGTGGCCATCATGCGTGCACGATCCTTACCCCGGCTGTTCCCCCTCGCCCTCGCCGTCCTGCTGGCCGGGCCACCGGTCGCGCAGGCGACCCAGGCGCCCGTTCTCACCGTCCACTCGATCTGGGGCACGCGCGAGTTCGCGAGCGACCTCGTGAGCCCGACGTGGACCAAGGACGGCACGGCCTACACGACCGTCGAGACGGACAGCGCGGGGCGCACGGATCTGTACCGGGTGGACGCCCTGTCGGGGAAGCAAGAGCGCCTCGTCCGCGGCGCCGATCTCGTCCCCCCCGGGGCTTCGCAGCCGGTGGCGGTCGAAGAGTACCGGTTCTCGAGCGACGGCGCGAGGCTGCTCGTCTTCACCAACTCGGCGCGCGTGTGGCGTCAGAACACCAAAGGCACCTACTACGTGTGGGACCTGCAGGCGAAGCGTCTGATCCCGGTGAGCGCGCAGCCCGGCTACCAGATGTTCGCCAAGTTCTCACCCGACGGGCGGATGGTCGCCTTCGTGCGCGCCAACAATATCTACGTGACCGACCTGACGACCGGCGCCGAGACCGCGGTGACCGCGGACGGCAACGAGAACGTCATCAACGGGACCTCCGACTGGGTGTACGAGGAAGAGCTCGATCTGCGTGACGCGTTCCGCTGGAGCCCGGACGGCCGGCGCATCGCCTTCTGGCGGCTCGACCAGACGGCGATCCGTCCCTTCTACCTGCTGAACGCCGACTCCCTGTACCCCGAGCTCGTGCCCGTGCGCTATCCGAAGGCGGGCACGCCGAATTCGGAAGTCAAGATCGGTGTCGTGGATCTCGCGACGCGCCGGACGGCGTGGGTCGATCTCGGATCGGACAAAGACGTCTACGTTGCCGCCATGGACTTCGCGGGCTCGGGGGACGAGGTCTGGCTCACCCGCTTGAACCGTCATCAGAACCGGCTCGACCTGGTGCTCGCGGACGCGACGAGCGGGGCGTCCCGCACCATCATGGCGGACTCGGACGCCGCCTGGGTGGATGCGCACGAGCCGCGCTGGATCGCGGGCGGCAAGCAGTTCCTGTTCGAAAGCGAGCGAGACGGGTACCAGCAGGTGTACCTGTTCGACCGCGCCGGCGCCCTCGTGCGCCGCGTCACGCCGGGCGGCTGGGACGTGCTGCAGGTGTACGGCGTGGACGAAAAGAGACAGGTGCTGTACTTCACCGGCGCGATCGATGGGCCGCTCGGCCGACCGCTCCTCTCCATCGGACTCGACGGCAAGGGACTGAAGCGCCTCTCGGCCGAGCCCGGGAGCCACGGCATTGAGTTCGCTCCGACGTTCCAGCTCTACGTCGACACGTACTCCCGGGCCGGCGTCCCCCCGGTGCAAACCCTGCGGCGCGCCGACGGCAAGGTGGTGCGCCCGCTGGCGGATAACGCGTCGCTGAGTGCCAAGGTCGCGGGGCTGGGCCTCTCGCGCCCCGAATTCTTGACGATCAAGACGGCCGACGGTGTGGAGCTCAACGCCTGGATCATCAAGCCCAAGGGGTTCGATCCGTCGCACCGTTATCCCCTGCTGCTGACCGTGTACGGTGGGCCGGGGTCCCAGACAGTGACCGACGGCTGGGGCGGCGCGAGCTATCTGTGGCACGAGATGGTGGCGCAAGATGGCTACCTCGTCGCGAGCGTGGACAATCGCGGCACGGGCGCGCGGGGCGCGCGGTTCAAGAAGCAGACCTACCTCCACCTCGGGCGCTACGAGTCGGCCGATCAGATCGCGGCGGCCCGCTGGTTTGCGGCGCAATCGTACGTTGATCCCGACCGGATCGGCATCTGGGGCTGGAGCTACGGCGGCTACATGAGCTCGCTCAGCATGTTCCGCGGCGCGGGCGTGTTCAAGGCGGCGCTCGCCGTCGCCCCCGTCACCGACTGGCGCTTCTACGACTCGATCTACACCGAGCGCTACATGCGCACCCCGCAGGAGAACCCGGCCGGCTACGCCGAGAGCGCCCCGCTCGCCTACGCCGACAGCCTGAAAGGCCACTTCCTGCTGGTCCACGGCACGGGCGACGACAACGTGCACTTCCAGAATTCGGTGCGGTTAGTGGAGCGCCTCGAAGCTGCCAACCGGCAGTTCGAGATGCGGATCTACCCGAACAAGACCCACGCGATCGCCGGCGGGAACACGCGCGAGAACCTGTACGGGCTGTTCACGGCGTGGCTCGAGAAGAACCTCTAGCGCGCACCGGCCTCGCCGTTCTGACCCTGATCAACCTGTTCAACTATCTCGACAGGTGGATCGTGGCCGCGCTCGCCGAGAGCATGAAGCATTCCGAGCTGCGGCTGTCGGACACGCAGCTCGGCGCGCTCATGACCGGGTTCATCGTCGTGTACATGCTGGCCGCGCCACTGTTCGGCTCGCTCGGCGACAGGCGGTCGCGCACGCGACTCATCGCCTTCGGCGTGGCGATCTGGAGCGGGGCCACGGCGCTGGCGGGACTGGCCCGGAGCTATGCCGCGCTGTTCATAGCCCGGGCCGTGGTGGGAGTCGGCGAGGCGGCCTACGGTACCATCTCCCCGGCGCTCTTGGCCGACTATTTCCCGCGCGAGCGGCGGGGGCGTGTGTTCGCGATCTTCTTCGCCGCGATTCCGATCGGCTCAGCGCTGGGGTATGTCGTGGGGGGCCTCGCGGATCACTATCTCGGGTGGCGGCGCGCGTTCTTCGTCGCCGGCGTCCCAGGACTCCTGCTCGCCGCCCTGGCGCTGCGGCTGCATGAGCCGCGGCGCGGTGGCCAGGACCCCGACGCCGTCGCGCCCGTGACCCGCTCCGTGTACGCCGCGCTGCTTGGCAACCGCCCCTACCTCCTGACCGTGCTCGGGTACGCAGCCTACACCTTCGCGATCGGGGCCCTCGCGTTTTGGACGCCGTCCTTCCTCGAGCGAGCCCGCGGCATACCGAAGGCCCAGGCGACCGTGCAGTTCGGGGCGATCGTCGTGGTGACGGGGTTTCTCGGCACCTACGGCGGCGGCTGGCTGGGCGACCGGTTGTTGCGACGCACCCGGCAGGCGTACCTGTGGGTGTCGGGGGTCGCGACGCTCGCGGCCGCGCCGCTCACGCTTGCGGCCCTCGCCGCGCCGGCGCCCCCGGTCTATTGGACGGCCATCGTGGCGGCCGAGGTGCTGCTGTTCGCGTCGACCGGGCCCATCAACTCGACGATCGTGAACGTCGTGTCTCCCCACGTGCGGGCGACCGCCGTCGCATTGAGCATCTTCACGATTCACATCCTGGGCGACGTGCCGTCGCCGCCCTTGGTCGGGGCGATCTCGGACGCGCGCTCGCTCGGCGAGGCAATGCTCATCATTCCGGTCGCCGTGCTAGTGGGAGGCATTATCTGGAGTTACGCGGCCTGGCAGGGGGGGCGGACAATCGCTGCAGCGTCTGGTCGCGGGTAAACCCGCGGCTCGGCAGTGCCCGTAAACGGGCGGATCGGGCCGCCGCTTCAGCGGCACTGCCGAGTCGCTGCTTCAGCCGCGCATCACGGTGTGGTCTTCGGGCTCCGCCAGCCTGCGATTTCCTGCAGGAAGCTTCGTGCGACGTCGGCAAGATCCACCGGCCCGATCGCCGGATCCTGCTTCACCCCCTCGACCCGCGTGAGGTTGCCCGCGGCCTTCTGGTACGTGCTGTCGATCCCCAGCGCGGCCTTGTAGGCGTCCGCGCTCTGGGTGATGTGGCCGGTACGCTCGAGCGCCAGTCCAAGGTTGTTCTGAAACGCAGCCACGGTCGAATCGATCTCGATCGCGTGCGCCAGGGGCCCGAGCGCTTGGTCGAACTGACCCTGGTCGATGTACACGACCGCGAGGTTATTCAGCGACCACACGTCGTGGTCGTCGAGCACGAGGGAGCGGTGGTAGGCGTCGATTGCTCCCGTGGTATCCCCGAGCGCGCTTTTCACCCGGCCGAGCAGCCGGAATCCCTCACTCGATGCGGAATCGATCCTGAGCGCCGTCTCGACGCTCGACAGCGCGTCTTGTGGCTTGCCCTGCTCGAGCAGCACGCGGGTGAGGTTCAAGTGGCTCTTGACGTGCGTCGAGTCCTGCTCGAGCGCGTGCCGGAACGCCTCGACGGCCCGGTCGCGATCTCCCGCCTTCCAGGCGGAGAGTCCCAGCATGTAGTGCCCCCACACGTTGTCGGGCTGCGCGGTGGTGTACGTCGCGAACAGCCGCGCCGCCTCGTCGTACCGCTTTGCCTTGAATGCCGTGTTCGCGTCCTCGAACGAGACGGGTCCGGTGACGGCCGGTGTGTGCGCGGACGCGCTCGCCGACTCCGACGAGACGGGGGAGACTTCGGCGGCGTTCGCGTCAGACGTGTGAGGGCGCTTGTCGCCGCACGCCGCGAGGATGAAGGCGGCGATCGGGATGAGGGTGATACGGTTCCGCATAAACTCCTCCTGGGTTGGGGTTCGTGCCCCAGTAAGAGCAGGAGGAGGGCCAAGCTTCAGACATCAGACATCAGACGTCAGCACAACTACTTGCGTCAGAGGAGTCAGGGCGTCGTGTTCAAGTGGACACGGGATTGGGTAGCCCGGAGTGTCTCGGGGGACACGCTCACTCGCGGCTGATGCCGTGCCGTCGCATGATCTTCAACAGGCTGGCGTGATCGGACAGACCGAGCTGCTGCGCGGTCTTCGTGATGTGCCAGTCGTTGCGCTCCAAGGCCGCGACGATGATGCGCCGCTCCGCCTCGGCCTTGAGCGCGTGGAAGCTGGTGGGCGCGGGGCCGGGACTCGTTCCCGCCAACACGCCGCTCGCCCCACCGTCCCGGATCTCGGCGGGTACATCGTCGAGCGCGATCACGTCCGTCTCGGTCGCGATGATCATGCGCTCCACGACGTTCCGCAGCTCGCGGACGTTGTTCCGCTTCCACTCGTAGGCGAGCAGCGACTCGAGCGCCGCCGCATCGACCTGTTTGGGCCGCACGCCGAAGCGCGCGCAGGTCGTGGTGACGAGCTCTTCGACCAAGGCCGGAACGTCGGACAGCCGCTCGCGCAGTGCCGGCACGCGCAACACGTGCACGTTGAGCCGATACAGCAGATCCTGCCGGAACCGCTCCGCGGCGACCTCCGCCTCGAGATCGCGGTTCGTCGCCGCTACGACGCGCGCGTCCACGGGGATCGTGCGGTTGCCGCCCAGGCGGCTGATCTGGCGCTGCTCGATCACCCGCAGCAGCTTCGCTTGCGCGGGGAGCGGCAGCTCGCCAATCTCGTCCAGGAACAGGGTGCCCCCGGCAGCCGCCTCGAACGCCCCCTTTCGGAGCACGTTCGCGCCGGTGAAGGCGCCGCGCTCGTGCCCGAACAGCTCGTCTTCGACCAGGCTCTCCGGGAGCGCGCCGCTGTTCAAGGCGACGAACGGACCGTTCGGTCTGGCGCCGAGGCGATGCAGCTCCCGGGCGACGAGCTCCTTTCCCGATCCGCTTTCGCCGACGATCAGCACCGGGCTCGGAATCTTGGCGACGCGCGCGATGGCGTCCTTGAGGCGTTGCATGGCCGGGCTCGCGCCCACCAGCGGGGCGTCGGTGCCGGCGCGCTCGCGCAAGGCGGCGACCTGACCGGCGAGGCGCTGGCGCGCGAGCGCGTTCTCGACCTCCTGCACCACCCGCTCCATCGGCTCGGCCTTGTCGATGAAGCTCTGGGCGCCGAGCCGGATCGCCTGCGTGCAGCGATCATAGTTGCCGGTCCCGGTGTACACGATCACCGGGATGCGCAGGCCGCCTCGCTGCATGGCGCGCAGCACCTCGAAGCCGTCCATCCCCGGCATTTCGAGATCGAGGATGACGCAGTCCACGGCCTCGCGCTCGAGGGTCTCCAGGGCTTCCCGCCCGCCGGAGGCGACCAGGGCATCGTACCCGCCGACGCGCTTGAGGTCGTAGGCGTACTGTTCGGCGAGCGGAGCCACGTCGTCAACCACCAGGACGGTGGTCACTCCCCCTCTCCCGGCAGCTCCACGATGAACTTGCTGCCCGCCCCGGGCGCGGTCTCCACGCGCAGCGCGCCATCGGCGTCGAGTACCAGGCGCCGCACGATGGAGAGGCCGAGGCCGGTGCCGTCCGGCTTGGTGGTGTAGAAGTCGTCGAACGCCCGGTTCAACTCGTCCCGGCTCATTCCCCTGCCGGTGTCCGCAACCGTGATGCGGACGACGGGGCGGCCGCCATCCCCCCCGGCGCCGCGCGTGGTCCCGACGGTCACGGTCCCACCGGGTGACGCGAGGCTGTCGAGGGCGTTGCCGATCAAGTTTTCCAGGATTCTCCGCAGCACCAGCGGATCCGTGCGGACGGCTGGCAGCGCGTCGGCCAGCTCGCTCTTGAGCTCGCCCCGGCACGCATCCCCGACGCGGCGGATCGTCTCGCGCACGGCCGCGTTGACGTCGCACGGCTCGCGGGCCGGCTGCGGGGAGAGGCGGGCGTAATTCGTCGCGAGGTTCTCGAGATACGAGATGCTCGACTCGACCGTCCCCTGGCGGTCCTGCAACGCCGCGGCGAGCCGGTCAGGCCCGGCCCGCTCGGCCTCCAGCAGGTGTCGAAACACGTTGCGGATGGGGATCAGGCCGTTCTTGATGTCGTGGTTCACCTGCCGAGCCAGGTCGCCCACGGCGATGCGGCGTTCCGCCTCGCGCAGCCGGGCGGCCCCCGCCCGGAGCCGCTCCATCATGGCGCCGAGCAACCGCGACAGCGCGCCGATCTCGTCGTCGCGATCGCTCTCGAACGCGACGTCGAGGCGCTCCATGTCGATCTCGGCCGTGCGGCGCGCCAGCTCTCGGAGGGGACGGCTGATCCAGTTGGAGAGCCAGCTGGCGAGGAGCAGGGCGATCGCGCCGGTGAGCAGCACCGCCGCAGCGAAGGCGGCGTCCACGCGCCGCCGCAACGCGGCGAGGGGAGCGAGGGAGTGCGTGACCACGATCCGTGCCTCCCCCAAGCCGGGAGAATCGCGGAGCCCGAGGAAGGGCACCGCCAGCGTCCGCACCACCTGTGACGCCGAGTCGACGCGTGCGAGCGTATCGGTCGGGAGGGTCAGGGAGACGGCCAGGTCGGAGTCGGGAGCGAGCCGCGCCAGGAAGCTCGAGTCCACGGCCACGCCGCCCACCAGGGTGAACCACCGGCCGCCCAGGCGCAGCGAGTCGACCCGCGCCAGCGCCAGCAGCGTGGCTTCTGCGGTGCGGGTTTCGACGAGCGCCATGCCGCCGGGCGCGGTCGCCAGGAGGCGCGGCAGCGCCGGCTCGATGCGGTCGTATTCGTTCCGGAAGTGCCCCGAGCTGATGATGCGACCCTGCTCGTCCTGGATTTGCAGCATCGCCAGGCCCGTGAGGCGCATGGCGCCACCGGCGTAGTCCAGGAGATACGCGCGGTCGGCCCCCTGCAGCGCGGCGCGCCGGAGCTGGTTGTCCGCCGCGATCGCGTCCTTCAAGGCGTCGAGCCGACCGGCGATCCCGGCACCGTCCCGGTTCAGGTCCGCGCGGATCACCGCCTCGAGCGACGCCACGCGCCGTTGGTACTCGGCCGTGAGACGGTCGGCCATGTCTGCCCGCACGCGCAGCTCGAACACGGCGAGGGGGAAGAGCACGACTAGCCCGAGCCCGATGAGGATCCGGGCGCGGAAGCTCATCGCGGGACGAGCCGGACGGCGCCGTCCCAGTCGACGCTGAGGCGCGGCAGGCCACGCCGCACCAGGGCGTGCGTGCGCGTGTCGATGAGCGGCGTGATCGAGCCGCGCGCTACCCACGCGGGCAGCTCGCGCGCCGCGGCGCACGGATCGACGGTCCGGCGTCGGACCCGGAGCACGTACGCCGCCTCGCCGCCGCTCCGGAAAGCGGTCTCGAGTGCGGCAGGCGCGAGGCCGGCCACGACCGCGCCGCGGCCGAGCGCGGCGAGACCCACGAGGCGGGCGGCGAGGTCGCGCGCGTCGCGGTCCGCCTGCTCGTACACGATGCGCCGGCGCGGCGGTGCCCGGGGCGACGCGGCCTCGGCCGCGAGTCCGCACCGCTTGAGATCGGTCAGCCAGAACCCCCCATCGTCGGCTTGGGCCGGTCGCGCCTCGACGTGGACCGCCTGGGGGAGGCTCTCCAGGCGCAGGGCGCTCAGCTCGAGACTGCTCCCGTCGGGCGCGAGCAGCACGTACGTATGATCCCACCCCAGCGGGACATCCTGATACTCGGAGCGAGTGCGCCCGTAGTCGAGTGCGGCGGGGTCGCTCGTGAGGAGGAGATCAGCGTTCGCATCCACGGCGTCCCGCGCCTCGCTCGCCGGCGCGACCGTCACTTTGAGGGCCGGCAGCCCGGTGCCCGGCACCGGGCTCGCCCACAGCGCCTCGGCCCCGCCCGCTGAGCCGGTCGTCCAGTAGTGGCCGGTGCCGATGGGCCAGCCGCCGCCTGGAGCGGACTTGGTCACTGCGAGCGCGGGATCGGCGAAGCGCTGAAACGACAGGCCGGACGGATCGATGCTGAGCACTCGATCGTCCGGGACCATGACCGCTCGAGCGAGACTCGAGTCGCGCGCCCGCCACGCGGCCAGCATGTCTCGAGCCGTCACCGGTGCTCCGTCCCAGAAGCGCGCGTCGGACCGCAGCGTGACCGTCCAGCGGCCTTCGGGTCCCTGCTCCCACGATCGGGCGAGCGCCGGCAGGACGCGCCCCTGGCAGTCGACGCGGATCAACGTCTCGTACAGTTGGGCGAAGACGAAGCGCTCGGCGACGTTGCGCGGCAACGGCGCGTGCGCCGGATCGACCGGATCGGTGAGCGCGATCGTGACCGTGTCGCGAGACGCCGGCCGGCCAGCCGCGATCAGGCACGCCGTGTCGCCGGCCGCGAGGGCCGGGGCGGGGGGCGGCAACTCGCCGCGCGGCACTCCCCCGCCGCAGGCGGCCGCGACGAGCAGGCCGAAAAGCGAGATCTGGTGGTGCGGACGGATCATGGAGGGCTCGGGCTTTGGAGGCTCTGTCGAAGGATACAGAGGGCCGGAAGCCCGAGCCAGCACGGGGTCTAGGCGCGCGGTTTCCGCATCATCAGCGCCAGCACGTTCCCTTCGGAATCTCGGAACTCGGCCAGCCATAGCTCGTAGTCCGCGGCCCGGTGCACGAGGTGGGGTTCGGTGATGAACTCGACGCTCCGGCCGCGCAGCGTCGCGTGCGCGGCGGCGATGTCCGGCACAAGGTAGTAGACCAGTGACGCCGGGTGATCGAGCTCGAGCGCTTCGGGGACGCCGAGCATGACGGTCGTCGCGCCGCACTGGAAGAACGCCATCTGGGGCGGCGCCTGGAAGAGAAACGGCATGCCGAGTGTGTCGCGGTAGAAGCGGACGGCGCGGTCGAGATCGCGGGCGCGGATGAAGATTTGGCCGATGGCGGAGAGGCCGAATTGCTGGGTGGTCGTGGCCACGTTGCACCTTCGGATGTTGGTAGGTTCGGTAGATCGGACAGGCGCCAGTCATCGGTGTAGTTGACAGACGCCAAGCCGCAAGCGGTTCACCGTAGCGAGTTGCAAGGATTCGTACCCGTTCGCCGAGGTTTGATAACAGAGCGTCCGGCACCTCTCATACATTCGCCGAATGGGTCACTTCAAGGATCTCAAGGCGTGGCAGCACGCGCGATTGCTGGCCGTGCTTTCGAAGGGGGCCATCGCTCGATTACCCGAGTCCGAACGGAACGGACTGGCCGACCAGTGGAAGCGAGCGTCTTACAGCGTTGTCTTGAATATTGCCGAAGGGGCTAGTCGCCGGGGCACCAAGGAGTTCCGGAGGTTCCTCGATATCGCGAGAGCGTCACTGCACGAAATCGAAGCCATTCTCGACCTGGTGGTGGCCCTCGAGTATCTCCGTCCTGAGGAGTTGACCAAACTTGTGGCGACTCGGGAGGAATGCGCCAAGACTGTGTACGGATTGCTGCGGAAGCTTCAGGACGGTCCGAAGCAGCCTGGCCGCTGACGGCTCCCAACCGCTTGCGGCTTGGCGTCTGACAACTTTACTGACCGCTGAGAGCTGGTTCCTGTTGGGTCAAGCAGTGCAGCGTCCCGAGCCCCCACACCAGATCCACCGCGTGAATCCCCACCACCGGTCTATCGGCGATCAGCTCGCCGATGAGTCCGAGTGCGACCCGATCGTTCGAATCGTTGAACGTCGGCACCAATACCGCGCTATTCGCGATGTAGAAATTGGCGTAGCTCGCCGGCAGCCGCTGGCCGTCGAAGTACAAGGGCGCGGGCATCGGCAGCGGGACGACTTCGATCTTGGCTCCGTCTTCGAGCCGCATTCCCTCGAGCCGCTCGCGGTTCTCGTGCAAGGCCCGGTAGTTGGCGTCGCGGGAGTCGGTCTCGCTGCACAACACCACCGTCCGCGCGTCGATGAAGCGGCACAGATCATCCACGTGCCCGTGGGTGTCGTCTCCCGCGATGCCCCTGCCGAGCCACAACACGTTCGTCACGCCGAGCTGGTCGCGTAGCGCGCGCTCGAGCTCGGCGCGCGACAGACCCGGGTTCCGCACCTGCACTGCGGGGTCGAGCAGACATTCCTCGGTGGTCAGGAGCGTGCCACGACCGTTCACGTCGATGCTCCCGCCTTCCAGCACCACGTCGCGGTCGCCGAGCCGAGCCCGCCACAGCCGTACTCCGAGCCGTTTCGCAGCCAGCTCCGGCACCTTGTCGTCGCGTTTCCAGTCGGGATACTTCGCCCAGGCGTTGAAGCGGAACCGCGCGACGGCGAGCTCGGCCTGGGGGGAGGCCCGGACCACGAAGAGCGGACCAAAATCGCGGGTCCAACCCCGGTTGGTGGGGAAGCGGAAGAAGTCCAGCCGCGCGGGATCGACACCGACCTTCCCGAGCACGCCTCGCGCCCGGCGCTCATGCGCGGGCGAATTCACGAGAATACGCACCATCTCGCCGGGCACCACCTTGCGGACGATCTCGCCGTACACCCACTGGATCGGCGCGAGCTTGCCCGGCCAATCGCTTGCGTTATGTGGCCAGCCGATCCAGGTGGCGTGGTGTGGCTCCCATTCGGCTGGCATGCGGAACCCTTGTGAGGCGGGAGAGGCGCCGTCGGCCATCGGCTGTCGGCCGTCAGCGCTCTGGGGCGTCGTGCTGACGGCTGACAGCTGATGGCGCCGCATCCAGAAAGCGCTGCCCGATCCCCCCGTAGGCATCGATCCGCCGGTCCCGCAGAAACGGCCATCCGCGGCGCACCTCCTCGATGCGGCCGAGATCGACCTCCGCGATCACGATCGCCTCGCGGTCTCGCGGGGCTTCCGCGACCACGACCCCGAACGGATCCGCCAGGAAGGACGAGCCCCAGAACTCGATGCCGTCCCCATTCCCTCGGTCGCGCGGTCGTTCATGTCCGACCCGGTTGACGGCGGCCACGTAACAACCGTTGGCGATGGCATGGCTGCGCTGGATCGTGCGCCAGGCGTCGAGCTGCTGGGCGCCGTGCGTCGCCTTTTCTTTCGGATGCCAGCCGATGGCGGTCGGATAGAACAGCACGGCGGCGCCCTGCAGCGCCGTGAGCCGGGCGCCCTCGGGGTACCATTGATCCCAGCACACCAGGGTTCCAATCCGTCCCACCCGCGTGTCGAACGCGCGGAAGCCAAGATCCCCCGGCGTGAAGTAGAACTTCTCGTAGTACGCGGGATCGTCGGGGATGTGCATTTTGCGGTAGATCCCCGCGAGGCGTCCGTCGGCGTCGATCACGGCGGCGCTGTTGTGATACAGTCCCGGCGCGCGCCGCTCGAACACGGGTGCGATGACGACCACCTCGGCGCGCTGCGCTGCCCGCGCGAGAGCCTCCGTGCTCGGCCCAGGCACGGGCTCGGCCAAGTCGAACGACGCGGCGTCCTCGCGCTGGGCGAAGTAGCGCGAGCGAAACAGCTCCGGCAGGCACACGAGCTGCGCGCCGGCGGCCGCCGCCTCCGCGACCTTCGCGACCGCGGTCTGCAGGTTCGCATCCGGGTCGGCCGACATCGCCATCTGGACGAGCCCAACCTTGAATTTCATGGCTGGAATCTTCATCGGGGCGCTACGTGGGGCTAGTGTTGCCAACCGGTGACGCGGTGCGCAGCTTCACCGCGTGCTCGACGGAATGCCGCGGTACGTGAGGTACTGGTTCACGCTCGTCGATGTGGTCGACCGGCGGACCTATCTCGCCACGGGCGTCGGCCTGATGGCGTTCAAGTACGCCGTCGACGCGGGTGCGGTCGCCCTCGCGACCGGTCGCTTCTGGTCGCCGCTCGATTATCTGCTGCCGTTCTATCTCTTGCGTGCCGAGAAGCTGGCCGGTGCCCCGGTCTGGTTTCTCCCCGCGTTCGTCTTGTGGACGCTCCCGTTCCTGTGGATCGGCGTTGCCATGACGCTGCGGCGGGCGATCGACGCGGGTCGATCCCCTTGGCTCGCGCTCGTCTTCTTCGTCCCGCTCTTCAATTACATCGTGATGCTCGCCTTGTGCCGGCTCCCCACGGTGCCGCTCAGCCCGCGCGAGGAGCGCGCGGGCGGCCGCACGGTGGACGCGCGGCTCGTCGTCGCGCTGTACGGCATCGCGGCCGGCCTCGCCGTCGCCGTCCCCACGATCTTGTTGAACGTCTACGTGCTACGCCGTTACTCGACGTCTTTGTTTTTGGGTACTCCGTTCACGCTGGGTGCCGTGACGGCCTATGTGTTCAACCGCGAGTCGCCGCAGGGGTCCGGCGCCACCGCGCAGGTGGTGAGCTTGAGTCTCGTGCTCCTGGCCGGCGCGCTGCTGCTCTTCGCGCTCGAGGGCCTCGTTTGCGTCGCGCTCGCGCTGCCCCTGGCGCTCGCGCTGGCGCTGCTGGGCGGGATCTTCGGCCGGGCGATCGCGCTCCACACGCCGGGCCGGGCCGGGCACCTCGCCAGCCTGGTGCTCGCGATTCCCGTGCTCGCCGGGCTCGACGGGGCGCACGACCCGACTCCGCTGTACGAGGTAGACGACTCGGTCGTGGTTGCTGCACCTCCGGCGGCGGTGTGGCGCAACGTGGTGAGCTTCAGTGAGCTCCCCCCGCCCACCGAGGCGCTGTTCCGGCTGGGCATCGCCTACCCGATCCGCGCCCGGATCGAC